>JAESGJ010000036.1_pt1 | contig 340135 bp, 320 predicted proteins | sample 9266241 | NCBI WGS metagenome assembly JAESGJ01 (sample SAMN14514841, study PRJNA621669) | algae metagenome | isolation source: Brasilonema octagenarum HA4186-MV1 and co-occurring heterotrophs from wet... | place: USA: Manoa Valley, Hawaii | collected 2009-07-20
GGATGAATCGGTTTCGGCGGTTGTTGGTGCGGTGGGAGAAGTGTTCGGTGTTGTATTTGGGGTTTTGTCAGTTGGCGTGTGCGGTGATTTGTTGCAGACGACTCCCATTATCCGGATAGGTTCTAAAGCGTTCTGAAATGTTTCGATCACTGTGGCGTCAAAAACAAAGCCTCGGGCAACGAAAACAACTGCTGTCCCAGCAGCCGACACGCCCAACGCAATTAGCAAAGAAAAGCCAAGCCTGCGTCCAATGTCTAGCCAATAGCTCAATGAATGCGTGCGACGGTACGCCCGCGTAAAGAATGCATCAACCGAAGGGCGTTCCCGCCAGCGGTACAAAGGCTTGTCGCTCCTGAACAAATCAAAAAGGAAATCGAACACTGTGGCTCAACCGTAGCGCGGCACGGTCGGACAGACCGTAGGACGCAGTGCGTTCCTTTTCACAACCTTTCGCTCCTTGCAGCGTGGGTGAGGAGGCGAGCGCAGTGAGTTGCCCTTGACGTTTGGGCGTCTCGAGAGACCCGGTTTGACCTAGAGCGTGTGTTTGTGCACCCGCCGCAGGGCAGCCACGGGGAGCTGCCCCTACGCGAAGGCAGAAGCGAATCTCGAGGCATTTGTCGTTTCCACATCGCACTCGGGGGTACTTCCAAGCTCGAGTGACCTGACCGTCTTGAGTTCACGATTCGCCCGTTGGTCGCGGCAAATCCACCTCACCCGCTGGGTCTTGTCATGACAAGCCAGATGCAGCGAAGCTCGTCGAGGGGCGCGATGGGTTCTGCCTCTGCTTTTTGGCATCCCAAGCCTAGTTGATGATTTCGCCCTTGCGCGTTCCTATCGAGTTCCTGAGCTGTTGTACGAATGCTTGATCGTGGGATTCCCATGTTTCAACTTCGCCAATGATTTTTAACGGTAGTTTACTTCTGTATGACCGTGTTGGATTGCCTGGGAATTTCTTGTCTGTAACGTTTGGGTCGTTTTCAAACTCTCCCGTGGGTTTGACAATATAGACTCGCGGTTTGCCATTCCCTTTGACCACTTCCGCAGCAAGCCCAGCACCTTTGAGCAGAGCTGTGAAATAAATGTGGTTCATTACAACGCTGTCGTCATAGTTTGATTTAAAACCCGCAGTGAGCAAATCGCCAATTTGTAAATCGGCCTTCGTGCCGTGATAAAACGGCCCCGTCTCCAAATCAGTCATAAAGTGTCTCCTGTTCAGTAAGACAGTATTTGCCGCCGCTGACTCGAAAAGCGAATCGCAGCGGGCGAAACGGCTTGTTTGCGCTTGTCGTGCAGCGTCGTCTGCGAGCAGGACAGTAGCGCATTCATTCGCAGATTCGCGGTGAATAGCGTTGCGGAAAAAAATCAAGAAGTGCGATATGCTATGAGCAACAAAGCCCTAACCACTCAGAATTGTGGACGCCGTTTGAGCGGTTGGCTTCAACTCTTGACCGCGCCCAACAATTCCCGCGCGTGCGCCATTGCGGTGCTCGAGGCGCTGCCGCTGAGCATCCGCGCGAGTTCACGCACGCGGGCTTCCCCCTCGAGTTTGCTGACGCCTGTGACGGTGCGTCCGTCGCGCTCGAGCTTCTCGACTTTGTAATGGTGCTGGGCTTTGGCGGCGATCTGCGCGAGGTGCGTGACGACGAGGACTTGGTGCGTGCGCGACAACGCGTGCAACTGGTCGCCCACGGCGCTCGCGGCGGCTCCGCCGATGCCTGCGTCCACTTCGTCGAAGATCACGGTCGGCGTGTTTGCGCCCAACACGGCGGACAGCGCGAGCATGACCCTCGAGAGTTCACCGCCCGAAGCAATCTTTGACAGCGCCCCGAGGTCTTCGCCGCTGTTGGCGTTGAAGCGAATCTCGATGTCCTCCGCGCCGTGCGGCGTCATCGGCGCAGGCGTGAGCGCGAACTCCAGGCGGGCTTTGGGCATGCCCAAATTGCGAATGATCCGCTCGAGTTGCGGCGCGACTTTGCCCGCTGTCGTGCGGCGTGCGTTGCTGAGCGTGCTGGCGCTGGTCTCGAGGTCGGCTTTGAGCGGCGTGAGTGCCGCCTCGAGCTTCGCTGCGTCGCCCTCGGCTTGCTCTAAGGTGTCCAACTCCTCGCGCAAACTTTCGGCGTACTGGAGCACTTCCTCCAGGCTCGAGCCGTACTTGGTCTTGAGCTTTTCCAGCAGCGCCAAGCGCGTTTCCACGTCGTCCAAGGCTTCAGGGTCGGCGCTGGCACGGTCTAAGATCTCGCGTGATTCGCCGCTGACGGCTTGAATCGCGCCCAGGGCTTCGCGCAAGTCCGTGGCGAGTTGCGCCGCCGCCGGATCAAAACGCCCCGCGCTGGTCAGCGCTTTGATCGCCGCTTGCAGCAGCCCAGCCGCGTTCACGTCCGCGTCCTCGAGTGCTTCCACGACGATGCTGGCATCGCTGGCGATGCGCTCCGCGTTCGCCAAGCGGTCGCGGTCGAGGCGCAGGGTTTCCTCCTCGTTCGCGCTGACCTTCGCGTCGCTGATCTCTTTGAGCTGGTAACGCAGCAAGTCCGCGCGGCGGGCGCGTTCGCGCTCGTTCTCGCGCAGCGCCTCGAGCCTTGCGTGCGCCGCGGTGTACGCGCGGTGCGCTTCGCGGTAACGCTCGAGGGTTGCCTTGCCGTTCTTGTCCAACCCCGAATCGAGAAATTCGCGGTGGTACTTGGGTTCCAAGAGCGCTTGCGCGGCGTGCTGCCAGTGCACAGTCACAAGCCCGCCCGCGCGCTCCGCGAGTTCTTTGTTGCTGACGACCTCGCCGTCAATGCGGGCGACGCTGCGTCCGTTCTGGGACACGCGTCGGGAGAGCGTCAGGTCGTCCCAGAAGCCGCTGACCAGCAAGCTGTCCTCGCCGCTGCGCACGAGTTCGGCGTCTGCCCTCGAGCCGGTCAAAAGCCAAATTGCATCCACGATGATGCTCTTGCCCGCGCCGGTCTCGCCGGTGAACACGTTAAACCCGTCCCCAAGGGTTAACTCGAGGTTTTGGATGATGGCGAGGTTCTGAATTTCCAGGCGTTGCACAGTCGTTGGCGTCCTCAAAGGGCGGGTTGCTGTCTCGAGGGGTGGTGGCTCGAGCGCGTCGGGGTTGAGCGGTCAGGATTATATCGTTTTGTTGTCAGCGTAGCGATTGCTGGATGGGATCCGCTCGAGCCCCGTTGGGTTTTGATGCCAGAACGTTCGCCCGTTGCAGAGGGCAGCCACGGGGGGCTGCCCCTACGCATTGGCTCGAGCAGTTAGTTTTGCTGCGCAGGCACGCCACTGGACTCGAGCAGCTTGCGGTACAGGCTGACGTATTGCGGCAGGATCAAATCCGGGTGGAATACCTTGACCGCGCGTTCCCTGGCGTGCACACGAAGCTCAGGGCGTGCGAGCGCCTCAAGGCTCGCTTCGACCATCGCGTCCACGTTGCGATACGGGCACAGGAAGCCAGTGACGCCGTGCTCCACGACTTCGGGAAGACCGCCGACGTTGCTGGCGACGACGGGCGCCCCGCAACTCATCGCCTCGAGCGCCGCCAACCCGAAGCTCTCGAGTTGGCTGGGCAAGAGGAACAGGTCTGCCAGCCCGAGGATTTTCTCGATGCGCGGTTCGAAATCCAGGAACACGACGCGTCCGGTCACATCGAGTTCCCTCGCCAATTCCATGCAACTCTCGCGCTCTGGTCCCTGCCCGACCATCACGAGGCGCGCGGGTGTGCGTTTGGCGATGCCCGCGAAGACGCTGACCACATCTTGCGGGCGTTTGACCTCGCGGAAATTGCTGACGTGCACGATCAGCTTCTCATCGCTGTGCACGTATTTTTCGCGTGACGCAGGATCGTTGATCGGTTTGAAGCGTTCGCTGTCCACCCAGTTCGGGATGACGTTCACGCTGCCCGGCTCCAAATCAAAGGTGCGTTCGGTCTCGAGCGCCAAGTCTTGGGAGACGGCCGTGCTGGCGTCGCCGCCGTGCACCGCTTGGGCGGTCGTGCCGTGCAGTGCTCGTTCGCGTCCCAGCAACGTCACGTCGGAGCCGTGCAGGGTGTTTACGACCTTGAACTGGTGGCTGGAGAGTGAACGCGCCAGCAGCGCGCTGGTCGCAAACGGAATCGCGTAATGCGTGTGCAGAATGTCTATTTTGTGCTTTTCCGCGACGCGCTGCACGGTGTTGGCTGCTGTGAGCGCGATCATTGAATCGTTGAACAAGGGGTAATCCATGCTTTCGATCTCGTGAAAGAACAAGGTCTGCTTTTCCGTCTTGGCGGGCAAGAACTTCTTCCACCACGGCACGGGTGCGTCGAGCTTGGGCGGTGGCAACCTGAACGGGCGCGAACTCGAGATCAGGTGCACCTCCACGCCGCGCTCTGCCAGGGCGATTGCCAACTCCGTCGCCACGACGCCGCTGCCGCCCGCACTGGCGTGGCAAAGCATGGCGACGCGCATCGGCACACCCTCTGCCAATTCGGTCAGGGGCGTTTCAGCGCGGCGGCTCAACGTGGGCACGGGTGCAAATGTACAAGAGTGCAGATGAGTTGCGCGGTTGCCTCGAGGACAAGGGGTTTGTGCCGGCTCGTCCGTTGGGTGAGAGCCAATCTCGAGACCCGACACGTCCGGTTGTTGCAGGGGTTCTCCTCGTGTTCGACCTTTGCAAGACCAAAAACGTCCACTTGTTCGAGAAAACATGGGTCTCGAGGTGCAACGATCCACCGCAAAAACCCGTAGGGGCGGGTCCCCGTGCCCGCCCTTGCACCAACGGAACGCCCCAATCTTGAGCGGACAAACGGGTCTCGAGCCCCCACGCACACAAGACTCGTAGGGGCGAACCTTGTGTTCGCCCTTTACCACGCAGGAACGACGCATTGCTCGAGGTGATTGAATTTCGGATCATGGAACCGACCCGCGTCGAAGATGGGTGGAGGGCGATGACAAGCATCGCCCCTACGCTTGTTGCCAACACATTGACGACGCTCCCTCGAGAAGACATGGCTCTCGAGTCTGAACGCCTGGCTCGAGGGCTCGCGTCTGTCCTCAGCCGCCCTTAAACTTGAGCGCATCACACTCAACTCTATTGACAAAACAACGCCAAATCACTATACTGCCTGCCGTGCAAAACGCTTGAAGCGTTTCTTGCGAACAACCTAAGCACCCGACGTTCACACGCGGGTGCTTTCCCCTCCAGGAGGCAACACACATGGCGAAAGCAGTCGGGATTGACTTGGGCACGACCAACAGCGTGATCGCGGTCGTCGAAGGTGGCAAACCGGATGTCATCGTGAACTCGGAAGGCACGCGCACGACGCCTTCGGTGGTCGCGTTTAAAGGTTCAGACAAGCTCGTGGGCAACATCGCCAAGCGCCAAGCGGCGATGAACCCGCAGAACACGTTTTTCGAGGTCAAGCGCTTCATCGGTCGGCGTTGGGACGAGGTGCGTGAGGAAGCGGGTCGCGCGCCGTTCAAGGTCGTCGAAGGTCCGAGCGGCGGCATTCGCATTGAAACCAGCGAAGGTTTGAAAGCGCCCGAAGAGATCAGCGCGATGGTCTTGCGCAAGATGGTGGACGACGCCAGCGCGAAGCTCGGGTACACCGTCAAGGACGTGGTCATTACCGTGCCCGCGTACTTCGACAACACGCAGCGCGAGGCGACGGCGGCTGCCGGGAAGATTGCCGGGTTGAACGTGCTGCGCATCATCAACGAGCCCACGGCAGCGGCGCTGAGCTACGGCTTGGACAAGAAGGGCAACGAGACGATTTTGGTCTTCGACTTGGGCGGCGGCACCTTCGACGTGACGATCCTCGAGATCGGCGATGGCGTGTTTGAAGTGAAGAGCACCAACGGCGACACGCATCTCGGCGGTGCGGATTTCGACCAGCGCATCGTCAAGTGGCTCGCGGGCGAGTTTGAGAAAGAGAACAAATTCGACTTGCGCAAAGACCCACAAGCGCTTCAACGCTTGATCGAGGCGGCGGAGAAAGCGAAGATTGACCTCTCGAGCGCCAATGAGACGACGATTTCACTGCCGTTCATCACTTTTGACCCCGAGACGCGCACCCCGATGCACTTGGAGAAAAAACTGACCCGCGCGCAATTTGAGAGCTTGATTGGTGATCTCATCGAACGCGTCCGCAAGCCCGTGCTGCAAGCGCTCGAGGATGCGAAGCTCACGCCCGCCAAGATTGACGAAGTGATTCTGGTCGGCGGCAGCACCCGCGTCCCAGCGGTCAAGGCGCTCGTGCAGAGCTTGCTGAACAAAACCCCGAACGAGAGCGTCAACCCCGACGAAGCCGTTGCGCTCGGTGCAGCCGTGCAAGCGGGCATCCTCAGCGGCGACACCAGCGTTGGTGACATCGTGCTCGTGGACGTGACGCCGCTGACGCTGGGCGTCGAAGTCAAAGGCGGCGTGGTCGCGCCGATGATTACGCGCAACACCGCTGTCCCCGCCAAGCGCACCGAGGTCTACACGACTGCGGAAAACAACCAACCCGGCGTGGAAATCGTCGTGCTGCAAGGCGAGCGCCCGATGGCGAACGACAACAAGAGCCTGGGCCGCTTCAAGCTCGAGGGCATCCCGCCGATGCCCGCAGGCGTGCCGCAAGTCGAAGTCACCTTTGATTTGGACACGAACGGCATCTTGAAGGTTTCCGCGAAGGAAAAGAGCACTGGCAAAGAAGCCAACATCCGCATCGAGAACACGACGACGCTGGGCAAGGACGAGATTGACCGCATGGTCACCGAAGCCGAGCAGAACGCCTCTGCCGACAAGCTCCGCAAGGAAAAGGTGGAGAAGCGCAACGCGCTGGATGCCCTGCGCCTCAACGCCGAGAAGACCCTCGCGGAGAGCGCCAACGCGCCGCAGGACTTGAAGGACAAGGTGCAGCAACTCAGCGACAAGGCGCGCGAAGCCGTGCAGACCGAAGCCGACGACGCCACCATCGAGAGCGCGCAGAAGAACCTGGAAGAAGCCTTGCAGCAACTCATGCAAGCCAACGCCCAAGCGGGCGGCAACCCGCCCTCCGGCGACGGCGGTGCTGGTCCCTCGAGCGACGCCAAGAAAGACGACGACGTGGTGGACGCCGACTTCAAACCCGCTGGTTAAAAACAGCGGCGTCCCCACCTCTCGAGCAAGCGATTGAACGCGGGGCGCATCTCAAAGTGGATGCGCCCCGTTCAAATATTTGGTAGAAGCGGAGTTGAGCATGAGCGACCCAACGAACAAAACAACCCAAGACGAGGCTCGAGACCAGAAACTCGAGGATTTGACCGACGTGGACAGCCCGAACGACGACGCGGCCGCCGCCGACGGCGACATGCCCGAACTCAACGAAGACGCGCTCAAAGGCTTGGAGGAGATGATGAAGAAGCTCCAACGCGCCGACGATTTGGAGCGCGAAGTCGCCGAGTGGAAAACCCGCACGCTGCGATTGCAAACGGATTTCGACAATTACCGCAACCGCATGGCGGTGGAAGTCGCCGACGCCAAAACCAAAGGCTCGAGTGACGCGATTGAAGCACTCTTGGGCACTTTCGATGATGTCAGCCGCGCGATTGACGCAGGCGTCAAAGACCCCGCCGCTCTGATCCCCGGTTTGGAAAGCGTGCGCGACAACTTCCTCAAAAAACTCGAGGGCTACGGCGCAGCGATGGTTCCCGGCAAAGGTGCGAAGTTTGACCCAACCGTGCACGAAGCCCTGCAAGTCATCCCCGGCGCGACCGACGACGAAATCTTAGAGGTCTTCCAAGCCGGGTTCACGCTGAACGGCAAACTCGTGCGACCAGCCAGGGTGATCGTCAGCAAAGCAGTGAACTAAAGCTATTAGCCATTAGCTTTTAGCTCTTAGCTTCGGGTTCTTGAAGTGGTTGAGAAACCGAGCGATCACGCTAGATTGAAATTCAATGGCTCGAGACGGGCTAACAGCTAATCGCTAGGAGCTAACAGCTTATGTACAAGGACTACTACAAAACCCTCGGCATCACCAAAACCGCCACCGAGGACGAGATCAAGAAGGCGTACCGCAAGCTCGCCAAGGAGTTTCACCCGGACCGCAACAAGGGGAACGCCAGCGCAGAAAGCAAGTTCAAAGAGATCAACGAAGCCTACGAGGTCTTGGGCGACGCGGAGAAGCGCAAAACCTATGACCTGTACGGCGCGGACGCGGCGAACGGACGGATGCCGCAAGGCGGGTATCCGGGCGGCGGCTTCGGCGGTGCGGGCGCGGGCGACTTCAGCGATTTCTTCCAGACGCTGTTCGGGAACGCCGGTCCTCGAGCGGGCGGCGGGGGCTTCGGCAACCAAGGCGGCGGGCGGATCAGCGTGGAAGACCTGTTCGGCGGCAGCGGCGGCTTTCAACGCCCGCCGCAGGACGTGGAGGGCACGCTGGGCATCGCACTGACCGAGGCGTTCCGGGGCACGACGCGCACCGTGGAGATCAGCGGCAAGCGCGTGGATGTGAGCATTCCGAAAGGGGCTCGAGATGGGCAAAAACTGCGTTTGCGTGGTCAAGCCCCAGGCGGCGGCAACGTCATCTTGACCCTGCGCCTCGAGAGCGACCCAACCTTCAAGCTCGAGGGGGACGACGTGCGCGTGGTCCTGGACGTGCCCGCGCCCGTGATGGTGCTGGGCGGGAAGATGGAAGCCTTGACGCTCGAGGGGCGCGGTGAGGTCAACATCCCGCCGCGTTCGCAAGCGGGGCGCGTGCTGCGTTTGCGTGGGCAAGGCTGGGTGAAGAAGGATGGTTCTCGAGGGGACGCTTTGCTCGAGCTTCGCGTGACCGTGCCGAAAGAGCCCAGTGCGGCGGAACTCGAGTTGTGGGAGAAGTTGGCGAACCTGGTGAATCCGTAAAAAGGGTTATTGGGCTGTCAAGTTAATCGTGTTAAGTGGGCGCATTTTGCAAAAAACGGAGAACCGGAATGCACACCGCCATGAGGTGAGCCAAAACCGCCTCGAGCACCGCTTGGGTTTGGCGGTCAGCGAAACGCTACAGCGGTTCCCAGGGAGAGTGACTGCCCTACCGTCACTTTCCCTGGCGCGCGTCGCACCCATGTGCGCAAGAGCAAAGTGCATCCATGTGCGCAAGAGCGCAACGCGAGTCGAACACATCAGCGATTTTCTTTTTGTTGCGGACACCCGAGCCGTGCGAGGGTGGGAGAGGAACTCTCCGAAACGCTGTAAAACGGGCTGTGCCGCTCGAGTCAATCGCACTTCAAGCCAACGAACCTGCCCCCCGAGCGGGACGCACGTCAAAAGGGCGCAGAGATTCTCTGCGCCCTTTGATGTTCACCGTCTAACACGGTTCAGGTTTGGTCTTGCCGCCGCGCCAACCGCACCAATTTTCGGATTTGCCGCTCGCGCCGACTACGGTGCCCGTGAATTGCCGCGACTCGAGGTCTGCGAGCACGAACAAGACCGTCGCCTCACGACCATCTGTGTTTTTGGACACGCCGTTGAACGCGGCTTGACCGTTGCGGTACTCGATTTTGCCTTCGAGGGAACCGTTGCAATACGTGCCCTTCACGTCGTCGTTGGTGCGCGTCAATTTGATCTCGCAGCTGTCGCGCTTGCTCGTGGGCAACCCTTTGGAAGCGCTCGTCCACGTACCGCTGAAGCTGCATCCAGCCGCGAACGCCGTGCCCTCTTTGGCACCACACCACTGCTTGCCCTCCAGGTTCAGCCCTTCAAACGACGTGTTGTCCGCGTTCAGCGTCCACGTGAACGGCTGCCCTTCGCTCAACCCGCGCAAGGTGTTGCCTTCGATGGTGCCCGTGAACCGCGTGCTCGTGCCGGTGAGCAGGTTTTGGTATTCACCCGTGATGCGTTTGCACAACTGCGTGATTCGCATTGTGCCGTAGTTGTGGTACCACGTGCCCATCATCTTGCCGCCGATGGCGGTGCAGGGCGGCTCGCGAGGGACGACCGCCACTGTGGGTTGCTGGGGCTGTGGTTGCGGTTGGGGACGCGGTTGCGGTTGGGGTTGGGGCTGAGGCTGTGGTTGCGGTTGAGGACGTGGCTGTGGTTGAGGCTGCGGGCGCGGCTGGGGCTGTGGTTGAGGACGCGGTTGGGGTTGAGGCTGTGGCTGGGGACGTGGTTGGGGTTGGGGCTGGGGACGGGGTTGAGGTTGGGGCTGCGGCGGAGGTGGGGGCGGCGGCGGAGGTGGTGCGACAGGCGTGGTCGGCGGTTGTGCGGGCGGTGGCGTTCCACCGGCGACGAGCGGTGTCGTGGGCGGGCCGGGCGGCGCGACCGGCGGCGGGTCCACGACCGTGACCACGATGGATTTGCTGTCGGTTTCGCCCTTGGCGTTCGTCGCGGTGATCGTGTAGGTCTTGGTCTCCGTCGGCGCCGCGAGTTGCTGAATCTGCAACGGCGGCACGGTGCCCACGTCGGTCAGTTCAACCTTTTGGGCGTTGAGGGTCTTCCATTCCAACTGAATCTTTAAATCTTTGCCGCGCACCACGGTGCTCGGTCCGATTTTGAAGCCCGTCACCTTCGGCGGCAACACGTCCACACCGACGGTCAAGGGGAGTTCAACCTGCTTGTCGCCGTTGATTGCAATCAATTTGTACGTGCGTGGTTCGCGCGGCGTCTCGTTGAGCGTGCCGCGCAAGCGTGGCAGTTGTCTGGGCGGTTGACCGTCGCCGCGGTCAATCAACACCCGCTCGGCGTCTTTGACCTCGTATTTCAAGAGCACCGGTTGACCGCGAATCAGTTGCGGTGGAATCGCGCGCCACTCGACGAAGGTCGGTTGTTTGGTCTGCGGCGTGATGGTAATTTCTCGCTGGGCCGTGGTGCCAAAGTTTCCCCTGGCAACCAGTGTGACCTTGACCGGCACGGTGCTGGTGAACGCGGGCAGGTTGAACGTCTTGGCGTTCGCGGGAACCTTGAGCGGCTCGTTCGCCCCGACTTGCATTTCCAGGCTGTTCGCGCCGCTGGTTTCAAAACGCACCGGGACGGGCGTTCGGACGAAGGGTTGCAGCGAACTGGCTTCGAAGGTCGTGATCGTCGGTGGACGGTTGAACAGGAAAAACAGCAGTGCCAAAACCGCCAGGATCGCGGGGGGCATCCAAATCGGAAACAGTGCGCCGTGCGCGAGTTGCGCTTGCACGGGTTGCGGATCGCCGCCCGGCAGGGCACCCGCTTCGTCAATGATCGGTGCGGGCATCGCGGCGCGCTTGCCGCCCCCGGTGAGGGCGTTGCGACCCGCGTTCATGATCTTGCCTTGGGCGTTCAGCACCGTCGCTTGCGCCATGGATGCGGCGTCGCGCTGCAACCCACTCACCGCGCTCTTGCCGATGGCGGTCAAATCCATTTGACCGCCGCCGAGTGCTGTTCTGCCCGCTTGCCCCAACAGCTGGGTGGCGGCCGCGTCAGCCATGACCCCAGCGCGGTCCCCTGCGGCGTCCTTGGCTTTTTGTGCGGCCTTTTGCGGGTCAAAATTTTGCCCGGTGCTGGCGATGCTCGCGCCGCCGGGAAAGGCGATTTCGCCGATGCTCGCGCGGGCGACGACGCGAAAAGGCTTGAGCGTGGTGCTGCCCAGAATTTTCAGCGAGGCGGCGACCTCGAGCGGCACGTCTCTGCTTTCGCCGGGTTTGAGTGTCAAGAGCGGCTGGGCGAATTTGAAGCCCAGCGTCGGCTCGTCCTCTTCGCAGTAAAGGGCGTAATTCAGCGTGGCGTTGCCTTGATTGCTGAGTTGCGCGGTGTACGTGGTTTTCGTGCGCGCGCTCTGCCGCAAGGGTTTCAGGGTGAGCAAACTCTGCGCGAACGGTTCAATCGTGAGTTGTGCGGGCGCGCTGGCGGTGCTTTCCGGGTGCTCGCGCGATTGGGCGACGACGGTGACTGTGCGCGTGCCCGCCACGGCGGTGGCGTTTCGCGGCGGCATCACGGTCAGCATCACCGCGGTTTGCACGCCGGGGTTGAGCTGCACGGCTTCGGTGGGACCGCGCACCCAGCTTTCCGGGATGCCGTCGATGCGGAAGTTGAAGTGGTCCACCAAGCGCCCGAGGTTGGCCACCGTCAGGCGCAACACGCCCGCGGAGCCGGCTTGCAGCGTCAAGCGTTCGCTGGCGGCGTCCAGCGCCAAACCGACCATGACTTTGGTGGCGGCGTCGGGCCCTTCCAAGCGCAACCAGTACGAGCCCACGCCGACAGCACCGCGAAACGACCACGGCGTGGGCGTGTGCGGCAGCAGGCGTTGCCCGCCTGACAGGGTGCCGTTGCTCGAGCCCAGGTCGGTGATGTAGGCCTGTTCGCCGTTCCAGTCCACGCGCAGGTGCTGGCGCGAGACGAGGTCGTCTTCCAGTTTCACTTCGTTCGTGTCCAACCGCCCGACGCGAATCCCGGCACTGGAGAGCGCCAAGACCTTGACGATGCGCCCCAAGGCGTCGGCGACGGTGACGCGCGGGGCGTCGCTCTTGTCGCTGAGTTCGGCGACCACCGGCATGCTCGGTGGGGCTTCGCCGGGGTTGCGGATCACCGTCGGCGGCGGTCCCTGCGGTTCGATGCGCTCGAGCATGCCTTGCAGCGCGTCGCGGATCTCCACGAAAGACGCGTAGCGGTCTGCCGGGTTTTTCGCCAAGAGGCGCAGAATCATCGCCTCGAGTTCCACGTTCATCTCTGGGCGCAATTCGCGCGGGCTGCGCGGCGCGGCGTAAAGGTGCTTGATCGCGGCTTCGCCGATGTTCTTGACTTCAAACGGCAAGTACCCGGTGAAGACCTCGAACATCAGAATGCCGAAGCTGTACATGTCCGTGCGCTTGTCTGCAGGCAAGCCTTGGCACTGTTCCGGGCTCATGTAGGCGGGTGAGGAGATGACGAGTTCTTCTTGGGTCATCGCCGAGTCGTTGGCGACCCTCGAGACCCCGAAATCATTGACTTTGAGCGTGTATGCGCGGCTCAGGCGCGTCGTCGCCGTGGGCATGGACAGCAGCAGGTTGTCTGGTTTCAGATCGCCGTGCATGACGCCCTTGGTGTGGGCGTAGAGCAGCCCGTCCGCCGCTTGGCGCATCAGGCTCAAGGCCAAGGGCAGTTCAAACTGCCGCCCTTCCTGGCTGTAGCGGCTCAGCAGCACCGACAGCGACCCGCCGGGCACGTACTCGGTGACGAGCGCCAGGCCTTTGGGGGTTTCCAAGATGTCGAAGGTCTCCACGATGTTGGCGTGCTTCAAGCCCAGCAGCGGCTCCAAGCCTGTTCGCATGTGCGCGACATCGCCGGTGGGTTTGAACAGCTTCAGTGCAACATCGCGGTCCGCTTGCAGGTCCCTGGCGCGGTACGTCTGACCGCTGAACCCGGCGCGCAACGCGGATTCCAGCCTGTAATGAAGCAACGTCTGCCCGACCAAATCAATCATGCGCCCGCCCTTCGCCCATGGTGAATCGCTTGATACGTCCCAATTGATGATACCCGAGTGCGCAATTCCGAATGTGAAATGAAGCGTCCGGGCGTCGTGCAGCGCACGTCCGACGCTGCTTCGGCGCAATCGTCTGGCTTCACGTGGTCGCGGTGCGCAAGCGCTCGAGTTCCGCTTCGCGGCTGGCCAGCGCGGCTTCCAAGGTCGCCACCCGCGCCGCCAAACTCTCCGCGCTCGCCAAGCGGTCACGGGTCGCCGTCAACGCCGCGTTGCGCTCGTGCAACTGGTCTTTGAGCCCCGCGCCCTCCAAGCGCGCGGCTTGCAAATCGCGCTCGAGCCCGTCAATCCGCCCTTGTGCCTCCGGGCTGATGCCGCGCGCCTCCAGATCCTTGATCTGCGCCTCCAGCGCAGAAAAGCGCTGCATTCCGGCGCGGGTGCGCGCCACTTCCCCGAGGCTCTCGTTCAGCGCCGCGCGCACCTTTTCCTGGGCGCGTTCTGCGTCGCTGGCACGCAGCGCCGCCGCGTTCGCATCGCCCAGCAACTGAACGCGTTCACCCTCCAACTGCGCGATCCGAGCCTCGAGCGCGTCCACCTGTGCTGCCCGCGCCTGCACGCCCTCGAAGCCCGCCGTGCGGTTCTTGAGCGCCGTCAACTCCGCCTGGGTCGCCTCGAGCCTCGCGTTCACGTCGGCGGCTGCCGCGAGTTGCGGTTTGGCGGCGGCGAGTTCTGCCGTCGCAGCGTCCAAGCGCGCCTTGACCGCGTCGAAGCCCTGCAACTGCACGCGCAAGTCGGCGTTCGCGCGTTCAAACCCCTCGAGCTTCGGCAAACGCGTCTTTAGCGTGGCGATCTCGGCGTCCAACCCATCCGCGCGCTTGTGCGCCCGCGCGAGGTCCAAGCGCGCTTCCTCGAGCGCTGTGGTCGCCTTGCCCAGTTGCCCGCGCAACTCCTCAATCTCGCTTTTTTGAAGCGGCGTGCGCCGCGCGGCGCGCGGGGCCGTGCGCGGCCACAGGAACCCGCCGATCAAACCCAGTCCGACGCCCAGGATCACCCACAAGAATTCGTTCATGATGGCTCCACAGTGTAGCCTACACAGTGTAGCCTGCAACGCACACGGACGGCGAGCCGACGGGCGAGGCAAGCCCCACGGGGCTCGGGCAGTCTTGAAGGGTTGCCGTGCACGACTCGAAGTGTGAGGCTCGAGCGAACGCCAGAGGCGGTCAGGAACGGTGCGGCGTTGACGCATCACCTCGAGGCCGCAACGCGTCGTGCCCAAGGGCAGCGCGGGCAACGAACCGACCTCGTGGCTGCCCCACTCGAACGGGCGCAGGCGTGGGTCCCTCGAGTCTCAGCACGCCTAGCGCTCGAGGGCACGCCGCCCACGCCCCAGACCTATAATCGCAGCCGTGCCGTACCGCTTGGACCTGACCAAACTCAACGCCCTCGAACTCGAGCGCCTGATCCCCAAGGAAAGCCGCTTCGCCGTGCGCGCCAGCCTCGCCACGTCACGCCTGTTGCGCCGTCCGCTGCTCGGACCCGACGCGTACCCGGACACGCTGCAACTCGCGGTGGCAGAGGAATCCGACTGGGACGACCTCGGCGCGAGCGTACAAGACGCCGTGGCGGTCAAAGCCCAGCGCGATTTGCTGCTCAAAATGGGTTTCACACAAGTGAACGCCTACCGCGTCGTGGGCTTGCCGTACCCGCGCAATTTTTTCGCCTACGTCAAAGACGCCGACACCTTCGCCGCGCTGTACTTGAGCGACGCGCAAGGCATCAAGCCCTACGTGGAGATGTACACGCAGTTCCGCCAACCCAAAGACGGCAAGCTCGGCATCGTCACCTCGAGCGCGGATTTGCTCGAGCTTGACCCATCGCAAGACTGGATTTGGTTGCACCTGCCCGGCAAGGACGCCGAGGTGATCTTCCAATGGCACCGCTCCAAAGTCTTGGAGCACGGCAAAGCCAACAAGGGCGCGCGCACCGACGAGGATTTTAGGAGCGTGTATCTCGAGGTGGCGAACGCGAACTACAAAAGCTGGATCGAACGCGGTGTGCTCAGCCCCTCGAGTGACCCGCCTGCCAAGAGCGGCTCGAGCCGAGACAATGCGGGCAAGGACAAGGCGTGACCCGCGAGGAGCACCCCGGTGGCAGCATCGCCATGAAGCTCCTCCAAGGCTACGTCTGGCACCCCCTCGAGCACGCGAGCCTCGAGCTTCCGGGCATGCTCACCGACGGCTCGAGCCTCGTGTATGACGAAGTGCGCGCGCCGTTCGCGTTTTTCGACGATGGCACGTACACGGGCACGCAGCGGTTTTACCAACTCACCGTGCTGCGCGTGTTCCCAGAGTGGCCAGAGAACAACGCGATGGCAGCAGCGGCACTCGAGGCGAGCGAGGCGCTCGCGCCCGTGCTCGAGGCGACCCCGGCGGGCGTCGGCTGGAGTTTGACGGAGGACCTGCGACCCGCGTAGCTTGAGGCTGCCTCGAGCAGAGGAGACCCATGCACGTTGTGCACACCGACGAACGCGACAAAGGCTGGTCCTTGGGACCGTGGAACTCGAGCCTCGCGCTTTCGATAGGCTACGCCAACGCGGGCATTGACGAACCGCACCTGCACACGCAGATCACCGAAATTTACTTGGTCGCTCGAGGCGAATCCGTGCTGCGCGTGAACGACCAGACCGTGCGGCTCACAGCGGGCGACATCGTGGTCATCGAGCCGGGCGAAGCGCACACGTTTTTGGAGAGTTCGCTGGATTACTTCCACTTCGTGCTGCACACGCCTGGGCTGACGGGCGAAGCATTGCGCGGGGAGAAGCAAGCCGTGGCTCGAGCGCAATTGGGGTTGTGACCAACGCCGAAGATTGATGCCCGAGCGTTCACGTCTCGAGGGTCGTTCTCCCAATCCGGTTTTGGCGGGACGTTGGTGCCGCTGGCGCGACACCGGGTTTGTCGTGACAAACCCCTACGTGTGGTGCGGTGGGCACACGGTCTCGAAACCATGCGGTCGAGAACAAGTTGGCTCGAGGGTCACGCCTGCATCGCGTCAAAAATCAACCTCGAGACCCGCCCGAGCATCAGCACCGCTTCGTTGTCAAGGTGAAACCGCGCGTCCGCGCAGCCCTGGCTGCACAGCGCGACGGTGTACGGCTGCCCTGCCCAGACGAAGCCGATGTCGTTGCGGACGCCCGTGATCTGACCGCTTTTCGTGGCGACCTTGACCTCATCCGGCAAATACCGCGCGATGATTTCCGTGTACTGCTGCGCGCCCATGATCTCGAGGGCGAGCGCGGTGTGCGCCGCGTCCAACAGTTCACCGTTGTTCAACCGCTCGAGCACCGCGACGCACTCCTGCGGCGTGATCTGGGCGAGTTTGCCCGCTTTTTGGTCGTCATTCTTCTTTTCAAACGGCAGCATCAGCTTGCCGACGACATGCGTGTGCTCGAGCCCCCAAGCACGCAAGCGCGCGTTCACCGCGTCGCGTCCACCCACGGCATCCAGCACGACGTTCGTGGCGGTGTTGTCGGAGACGACGATCATCAAGTTGATGTAATCCAGCAGCGTCAAGCCCGCGCCGCCCTCCACGCGCATCAGCACACCGCTGCCGCCCACGCGCTCCTCGGCGGGCAGTGGGATGCGTTTGTGAAGCTCGAGGATCCTCGCTTGCGCTTGCGTGAACGCCTCGAGCATCAACCAAACCTTCATCACGCTCGCCGCTGGGAAGACCTCGAGCGCGTTGTGCTCCAATTCGTAGCCGTCGCTGATTCGCACGGCTTTGAACCCCATCGAACCAGAGAACCCCTGAAGTTCAACCTCGAGCCGCGCGGAAAAATCGTTCACCCTGTCGTTCATCGTGCCGCTGAGCCTACCAAGTGGCGGTCTTGCTGGAAGTGCCGTGCGCTCGAGTGATGGTTCGTTGGAAAGACTGTGCGTTTGAAAAGCGGTGGCTTTTCAGTCCAGCGGTACACTGCGCGCTGTGACGGCGACGGTCAGCAAGCACCCCTTCCTCGCGCCCAGTGCGGGCATTCGCGTCAAATGCTTGGAGCAGTGCAGCGCGACGGAACTCAACCGCAACACGCGCCTGTGGGTGGACGTGGAAAGCCCGACGCCCACTGACCTCGAGCAACTCAGGCAGCACTTCAAACTCAACCCCTTGGCATTGGAGGACGCGCAGGAGCGCGGGCAATGGAGCCGCTTCGAGGTCTACCCAGAGCACCTCTTTTTGGTGTTTCGCACGCTCGCCGAACCCGAGGACCTGACCGACCGCACCGAACGCATCAGCGTGTTCTGGTACCCGCAATTGGAAACCGTGCTGACCTTCCGCAACGAACCCGTGACGTACCTGGAAGCCGTGTGGAAGGAGATCGACCACCGCGCGGCGGGCGCGAGCGCGGTGGACGTGCTCTACGCCGTCTTGGACCGCGGCACGGACACCTTCTTCACGTTCTTGGACGAGTTGGAAACCAGCACCGATGCCCTGGAGGAACGCGCCTTCAGCCCGCAACCGATCACCTCGAGCGAATTTTTGAGCGATGTCTTCGACCTCAAGCACGTCATGCTGCAAGCGCGGCGCTTGGTCAGCGGCGCACGCGAGAGCGTCGCGCAGTTCTCGCGGCACGCGGGCAGCATTGACAATGGCAGCGCGCTCTACCTGCGCGATGTCAGCGACCACCTCGCGCGCATTTATGATGGACTGGACAGCGCCCGCGACACGCTCGGGAGTTTGTTGGACGTGCATTTGAGCGTGCAGAGCAACCGCATGAACGAGGTCATGAAAACCTTGACCACGGTGAGCACGATCTTCTTGCCATTGACCTTCTTGGCGGGCGTGTGGGGCATGAACTTCAAATTCATGCCGGAACTCGAGCAGCCGTGGGGCTACGCGCTGGCGTGGGGCAGTTTCATCACCGCTGCGGTGTCGTTCGCCGCGTATTTCAAATGGCGCAAGTGGTGGTGAAGCACCCTCAGGTCGAAGGTATTTGCGTTGGGCGTGCGCGCAATGGTGAACGTTCGAGATCAACCGGTCTCGAGCAAACCGCTTTAGCCCGAGGTGACGCGGCGATTGGCGAGGTACACGCCCAGGAAGATGACGACGGCGGCTACGACCTTCAACACCGTCAAGCGCTCGTTCAGCACCAGTGCGGCGAGGGCCAGCGCGACGATGGGCGTGATGTTCAAGAGGATGCTGACCCGCGCAGCACCGAGTTTTTGCGTGGCGCTGAACCACGCGGTGAAGCCGATGACCTGCGCGAGCAGCGCGCTTGCCACGACCCAGAACCAGGCGCTGCCCGGCACTTGGGCGAGGCTCGGGTCGCTCCACGTGGGCAGGCTGAACAGCAGGTACGGCAACGCGCCCAAGAACAGGGAGAATGCGGTGAACTCGAGCGGGGTGAAGTGCGCGAACAGTGGGCGGGAAGCAATCGTGTAAATCGCCCAGAACAGGTTGGAGACGATCAAAAACGCCACGCCGAGCGGCGCGATGTTCGCGCTGACGATGCCTTGCCAACTCAACAGCGCCACGCCGAGCATCGTCACGGGAATGCCGATCAATTGCCAGCGATTCAAACGCTCGCCCTGCCTGCCGTTCGTGAGCGCGCTCATCGCTGCACCGATCACGCCGATCCATACGGGGTTCGTGCTGCTCAACAGCGAGGCGATGCTGGCGTTGGAGAGCTTGATGCCGCTGGCGAAGAAATACTGGTAGAAGCTCGTGCCAATTGCACCGGACACGAAGACCATCGCCCAGACCTGGTTTGGCACGCGCGGAAAGCCCTTGCGGACGCGCAGCACACCGACGATCAGCAGGAAGCTCAGGCTGGCAATCAAGAGCCGCGAGGCGTTCAGCAGTTCAATCGGCATTGCGCCGGTCAAGAACTTGAGGATCACGACGTTCGCGCCCCACGCGCTGACGGCGACAAGCCCGCCGATGTAACCGCTGGTCTCGAGGGTGCTGGCTTGGTCTCGAGACGAGGGTTGGGCGTCGGCGCTCACGCGTTGCACTCTACGCGCTCGAGGCCAATGGAACTCCCTAAAACCCGAACAGCTTCAGATTTCTATTGAATTTTCATCGCCTCCGCAACATGGTGCACGGGCATCGTTGCTTCCAAATCGGCTATGGAATTGATTTGCCGTTGGGATATCCCGAGTCTCAGAAGGTGCTGGTGGGTCAGCCGCAAACCCTCGGGATTGCTGTTCAAACAGACGCCAGAACCAGCGGTCAGGACAGGGTACGGGTCGCAGAGCGTTGAGCTGGTTGCGATCAGCCCTTTACCGCTCGAGACCAGCACCGATCAGCACCCGCGCAGTTTGACCCGCCCGACTGGCGTGGTTGCCGCCGCCGAACATCCGCGCTGCCGTCCACGCGCCGTCAATGACGAGCATCAAATCCGCCGCGAGCGCTTTGGGGTCGTTGACCTCGAGCAGCGCGGTTTCACGCTCCAACCAATTCAACACGGCGCGTTTGTGCTCGAGGGCGGCGGCGTGCGCGGGGTGGTGGCTTTCCGGGAATTCTGCGGCGGCGTGCGCGAAGGCGCAGCCCAGGCACGCGGGGCTGCTGGCGAGTTTGGCGAAGTGGTCAAACGCCGTCTCGAGGCGCTGGCGTGGCGAATCAATGCCTGTCGTGACGCCCTCGAGCCAGGTCCAAAAGCCTGCGTTGGCGCTGCGCAGGTACGCGGAGATCAGGTCGTCCTTGCTCGGGAAGTGCTTGTAGAAGGTCATCTTGGCGACGCCGGAGTCACTGATGATGCGGTCAATGCCCACGGCGCGGTAGCCCTGCGCGTAGAACAGGGTGGAGGCCGTCTCGAGGATGCGGTCTCGAGGGCTGGTTGGCGCAGTCATGCCACGCAGTGTAAAAGCGGCGCCCTCGAGCCCGTGTTTCGATAGATACAGACCGGTCTGTCTACCTGGGCGTAACCTCCGTCACGTTCGCTCTGGGGGTCGCCCCTCGAGCCCACAGGAGGCACACCATGAACATCGGCATCATCGGCAGCGGTCAGGTCGGACAGCAACTCGCCAAGGACCTCGCCTCGCACGGACACAGCGTTACGGTCGGCACGCGCGATCCAAAGAAGCTCGAGGCGTTCGGGGCAGAGTACGGCGTCAAAATCGGCTCCAACGCGGACGCAGCCGTGGCGGGTGAACTGGTGCTGCTCGCCACGAACTGGGGCGGCACGCAAGCGGCGCTCGAGCTGGCGGGCACACAAGCGCTGGCAGGAAGAGTCGTCGTGGACCTCACGAACCCGTTGGACTTCAGCACGGGCAAACCGGCGTTGGCGCTGGGTTGGAACACCTCGGCAGGCGAGCAGATCCAAGCTTGGCTGCCGCAATCGCACGTCGTGAAAGCCTTGAACACCGTCACGGCTGCGGCGATGCTTAACCCGAGCACGTTCATCGGCGGTGAACCCGACATGTTCATCGCCGGGAACGACGCGGGCGCGAAGGACACCGTAAAGCAGTGGCTCGAGGGCTTCGGGTGGGGCATCGTGGACCTGGGCGACATCACGCAGAGCCGCTTGATTGAACCGCTGGCAATGATTTGGATTCAACACGGCTTCAACAGCGGTTGGAAAAACGTCAAGCACGGGTTCAAGCTGCTCAACAAGTAAATGCTTCGCCCTCGACCGGTTCTCCGAACGCCCAATCGCCGCAATGTGGTCTCGTGCCCTGTCTGGAGTTCTCCTCGAGCGCACCCGTTTTGCCGTTTGACGGTCATGGCAGCCATGCGAAAATCCGTGTGGATTCGAGTGCTGAAACGCTGGTTGCCCATGCTTCTCGGTTCATTCACGGGTGCTCGAGTCTTTACTGCGCAGGCTCGATGCCGCTCGAGCGACTTGCGGTTGCCCTGGCTCGAGGGCTGAACCGGAGCATTTGCCTCATCCGGGGCGGCGTACACTGGGTGTCTTGTGCGCGGTTTGTTCAACCTGCTGTTGATCCTCGTCGCCCTGGGCGTGATCGCCTGGTGGTTTCGCGGGTATGCCCCTGGAATCCGCCGCATGTGGCGACGTGCCCGCGACACTTGGCGCCTGCTCGCCCGCGTGCGCGGCGCGGTCAAAGATGCCCGTGGCGGGCGTTTCGACCCGCAGGACTTCATGCGTCAAAGTGGCGGCCCCGCGCCGTCCAGGGGGAGCGGCGCTGCTCGAGGCACGGCGACGAAAACGGTGGACGCCGACGCGGTGCAGGTGCAACCCGTGGGGGGGTTTAAAGTCGTCTGCCCGACCTGCGGGGACGCCTTGAGCGAAGCGCAGGTCGGCGCGTTGCGCACGCGCAGCGTGCGGTGTCCAGGCGCCAACCGCGTCGGGCGGGAGTGTCCGTATTACGGGCGCTCGTTGAATTGAGCAAGCACCGTCTTCGGCGCGGGGTTGCCGGTTGGGGTCTTTGCGGGACGCCCGTGGAACCTCGAGCCTTCTCGAGACCCAGCAGCGCGCCCCACTTCACTTGGGACGGGCAGGTGCTTGCGTTCAAGGACGCGGGAAGATTGAACCCATGATCGCGCCGACGATGGCAGCGGCGACGATGCCCGCGACCAGGGTGATGACGGTTTTGGTGGAATCCGTCAGGTTCATGCTGCTTTGGATGGCCAGGTACGCGAAGTACAGGCTCGCCGCGAGCGCCGCCAATCCGAGCAGCGGCAAGAGCAAGATCCCGACCAGGGTGATGGTGAGCACCACGCCGATCAGCGTGGCCACGAGTTGCAGTGGGATCCAGTACAGCGCGAACGTGTACCCGACTTGGTCCAGTGTGCCCGTGCCGCCCTGGGCTTTGCCGACGTAATGCACGACATACGTGAACGCGTAGAAGCCCAGCACGGTGCTGAGGATCGCGCCGATGGCGTAGATGGGACTGACGAACAGGTTGAAGATGCCGATCAGCGCCGCGCCGACAGCGACGTAAATCAGCGCGTCGCGCATCGTGCCCTTGTTTTCAAACAGTTCAAAGGTTTCCCGGCTGGGCTTGGTCAGCACGGTGATGCTGTGCTGCACGGTTTCGGACAGGGGAACGTTGGCAGGCTGGGTCATTGGGCTCCTTTTGAACGGTTCCCCTCGAGCCTAGCCCAAAATCCAACCGGTGAGCCCGTGCTCGCCCGCTGATGCCTCTGGCACGGTCTTGTGCCCAGTCAGCCGAGTGAATTTACTCCAGGGTTGCGCAGTAACGTTGGCGTCCGGTAAGACTTTTGTCATCAAAAGCAAGCTAGTGTGCATTTCGTGAAACCCGTCGGCACCCCCCTGGAACAAACCATGCGCGTCATCGGTCGCAAAGGCACGCTCACCATCATGGATTCGTTGACCCGCGGTCCAACCCGCTTCACCACCCTGGAACGCATCCTCAAGGTCAGCCCACGCACCCTCTCCGAGCGCCTGCGTGAACTCGAGGAACAAGGCATGGTTCGCCGCGAGGCGTTTGCAGAAGTCCCGCCGCGTGTGGAGTACACCTTGACCCCAAAAGGCGAAGCGTTGCGCCCCCTGTTGAACAGCTTCGAGCACTGGCTCGAGCGCTTTCAACCCCACAGCGCGGGTGGGTTCACGGCACCGTCAACGGATGATCTTCGCAGGCTCCACGCGCGCGGCTAAGCGCGCGGGAATGAACGCCGCGCACGCGGTCGCCAGGATGGACACCGCGCTGACCCACAGAAAGTCACCGAGCTTTGGCTGGGCGGGAAGCGCGCTGATGAAAAACAGGTCGCCCGGCAAGCGAAACGGTTGCCAGACGAAGTAATAACTCAGTGCCAAGCCCAAGATGTTGCCGACAACAAGGCCAATCCCGCCGAGGACCAGCCCTTTGAGCAAAAAGACGCCCTGCACGAGCCGCGTGCTCGCACCGATGGCGCGCAGGATGGCGATCTCCTGGGTTTTTTGAAACACGGTCAGCAAGAAGACGTTGACCATCCCGAATGCGGCGACGACGACGATCAAGGTCAAGACCGCACCGATGACCTGTTTTTGCAGGTTCATCGAGTCGACGATGTTGCGGTATTTCTCTTGCCACGGCGTGCCGGTGAAGGTTGCCCCGGTTTGCCCATTCAGGTTCGTCGGCAGCAGGTTGGCAAAGCGTGGGGCCAGCTCAGGGTCGTTCAAACGCACGTGGTAGCCAGAGATCAACCCCGTGGCGTCGCGCAAGCGCTGCAACGGCTCCAGGTGCGTGAACGCCAAGACGTTGTCAATGATGAAATTGCCTGTCGTGAACGTGCCCATCACCGTGAACGCCTGGCGGCGGCTCTCGGAGAGCGTGTCGCCGCTCGAGGTCACAACGAAGACCGTGTCGCCCGCGAGTGCCCCCAGGGAGCGCGCCAAGTCGCGTCCCAAGAGAATGCCGTCCACGGGCAGGGTCTCCAAGCGTTCGCGGTCTCCAGGGTTGAGGTTCAGCGCCCCCACCTCGAGCTTGGGCTGCACGCCGTAGACCTGTGCGGGCAGCTGCGCGCCGCCGCGCCCGCTGCCCGCGCGCCGCGTTAAAAGCGCCTGCGTGGTCAAGTACGGCGACCAGCCAACGACCTCTGGCGTGGATTTCAAGCGCGCCTCGAGTGCTGGGTCCGGGGGCACGCCGACGAGGTTCGTCTGCCAGGTGTTCAATTCAATGTGCGGCTGGGCTTTGATGGTGCTGTCGAAGAGCGCGCTGACAAAGCCGTTGGTCAACGACAGCGCGGTGGTCAAGACCATCACGCCCACGGCGACGCCCAGCACGGACAGCAGGTTCTGGGTTTGGCGGCGCTTCAAATGTGACAGCGCGAGGAGCCAGGTGAGCGACATCTTCGCGCAGTTTACGCGCTGCACGGTGGGTCGGCGGTCTGTGGGGCGACAAGCGGACCAGGGCAAGCGCACAGTCGGTTGTGCAGCATTGGCAGTGTTCAGTATGAACAACAGCGCTCGAGTCTCGAGCGGCACCAACAGGTTTTTGCTGTGGGCGTTCGATTGGTGCCGCTGATTTGGATCACTGAGAACCAAGCTCAACTTCAGGGCGGCGTCGTGCTGTACGACCTCGAGAAGCTGAATTTGGATTTTGCGGTTGCCCTGAAAAGCGGCTTGGGCACATCCCAGGTAGGCAAGCTTCCCTGGCTTGATTGCACCCTCGGGCAACAGCCGACCGCAAAACACGAGGCTCGAGGGATTGACCTCGAGCCTCGCTGCTTGCCCGGTTTAGCGTCCGCGACGGACCATCGTCAACTTGACTTGGCGCGCGCCCCATTGAATCGCCTGGGCGCGGCTGTACATCCACACGTCCACCGTGCGCACTTTGCGGGGGTGCATTGTGTCCTCGACCTGAAAGAGCACGCCGCTGAGCATCCGGCTGTAGCGTCCACGGCCGCGTCCACTGCCCCACGAGCCCATGTCCTCGATGCGCACCAGTGAGCCGTACGGAATCTGGCGCAGCATATCCCGCGACAACGCGATCACCCCAAAGCGCGTGCGCGCACCAGTGGCGGTGATGAACGGCGTGCGGTCGGTTTGGTTGACGTGCGAGTTGTACGCCGTGGAGCGCAAGAAAAACGAAGCCAGTGAGCGGCTCGACGGTGCGGGACGCGCCGGGCTCGAGGTGCGTGCGCTGCTCGAAGGGGCGACAGGTTTGGCAGGTGGTTTCGCCGCCACCGCTTTGCCCTGGGCAGGCTTGGGAGCAGGTTTGGCAGCGGATACCGGTTTGGGGGCTGCTTTGGCCTGCGCCGTCGGCACCAGCCGGTTCTGGCCACCGACGACGGGCAGTGGCAAGAGGTTGTGCGGCAGCACCAGATTGGGACCGAGCAGTGTGCCATCGGGTTCGGCGGTTTGCGCCGAAACAGCAGCAAACGACATCAGTGCCAACAGGCACAGGCTGAGGTAACGCATGTTGTTCTCCTGGGGCGTTGCACGCGCCTTGTAACGCGTTGTGCGCATTGCGGCTCGGCGGTACATCCGACGGAAAGGGTGCTAGCCAGTGCCGTCGTTGCTTGCAGAGTCGCAGAAGTTGAGGCTGGCATCGCGTCCGAGTGCGCGGATGCCTGTCTGGAAAGCGGCTCGTGCGCCGCTGGACATGGGGAGGAGTGTAGGCAGCCTCGATAAGATTAATCTGAGAAAGATGGCTCCATTTACTCACAAAGTCATCATGGGAATTTCGCCTCGGGCGTAAAATAGGGCGAAGCATCACGTGAACAGCGCGAGCCGTCTCTGAGAGAAGTGCCAAGGTTTCCGAAGATTCTCTCATAAAGTGGCGTGAAAAATCCGACATTGAAGGGTTTGCACATCCGCATTTGGGCACCGGTTGTACGACGAATATTGACTTTCCTCACCGTGCAACCCCTGGGCACCGCACCGCGTAATGAATGCCGTGAAAACCAGAGAGCAACAAATCGGTATCGCCCTTGTCGTGATCGGTGCGTTGTGGTTACTGACCACGCTGGCAGGGGGCGACAGTGGCTGGTTGTGGATTGCCGCACTGTCCGCCTTGTTCTTGTACTTCCACCGCCGTCAGCGCAATCCAGGGCTGGCCGTGCCTGGCGGCGTGCTCGCTGGGGTCGCTGTCGGCATCGTTTTGGAGTCGCTGCTGCCGTTTGACGGCAGCGCGTTCCTGATCGGCTTGGCAGGCGGTTTCTATCTGGTCAAAGTGTTGGAGCCGCGCGTGCACGCCTGGGCGGTGTATCCCGCCAGCATCCTCGCCGCCATCGCCGCGCTCGTTTTCGTCACGCAAAATGCGCTCCTCATCGCTGTGGTGCTGATCGGTGGCGGCGCGTGGCTGCTCTTGCGCAACGCCAGAACCAAAACCGCTGCCGTGCCTCCAGTCCCCGTGGACGCGCGCCGCACCGCCCTGGAGAAGTGGCGCGCGAACCTCGCGCGGTTGGAGAACAAGACCATGAACGAAGTCCTGCGTACGGAACAGCTCGAGTTGCTGCTGAGCCGCGTCCCGACGACGCTCGAGGACTTGCGCGGCACGTTGGACGACGCGCAGATCGCGCGTTACGGCAATCAGATTCTCGAGGTTTTGCGCTCAGCGTCGTAACTGCTGTGCTCGAGGAGCCCCGGTCCGTCTTGGACTGGGGCTTTTTCATTGGGGCGCAGGTCCTCGAGCCAACGCAGAGGCGGCGCCTCGAGCAACGACGCTTCAGGCTGGCCGTGCGCTCGAGCGTCCGATCACCGCGTACAGCGGGTCGCCGCGCCTCGGGCTGCGGTCCAGCGTTTGAAGGTCGCTGAATGCCCCCGTCATTTCCAAGAAGCGCTGAACCAGCGCCACGCGTTGCGGATCGTCCAGCCCCAACCACGGCTCAATCACCTTGGTCGGGAAGCAGCGGTTGGAAAAGGTGATGACCAGTGGGGCATTCACCTTCAACACCCGTCCAACCTCGCGCAGCACGCGCACGGGTTGCGTCAGGTAATCCACGCTGACGCAAATTCCAGCGCCGTCAACGCTTCGGTCGGCAAACGGCAGCACCGGATTGGTGTTCAAGTTCTGCACGACGCGCGCCGTCAAACGCGGGTTCGCCTCGAGTTCTGCGCGGTTCATGCCCAAGCCTGTAACCGTTTGATAAGCGACCTCTTGCGGCAGGTGCGAGACCCACGACGACATCAAATCCAGAATCGCGCCGTTCGCCGGAAAGTATTCCCGGTACAACTGCGTCACCGCCGCGATTGCCCCCTCGTCAATGTGTGTCACGAAGCGCGGCTCGGCATAGAAACGCTCGTCCGGCGTCTCGTCCATGCGTTTGAATTGGAGGTCAGTCGCCATGGGCGCATTCTCGAGGGCAGGGCTGGATTGCACAGGGCTCGAGTGCAGGATTGGCGGGTCACGTTCAAAGGCCCGTGACGCTCGCCCCGCGCGCTCGAGGGGCATGGTGTGCGACAGTACGCCTTAATGTCCGCCCTCGCCCTCCAGTTGCACGGTCTCGTGCACCGTTACCAGCGCTCTTACGTGCTGCGCGGCACGGGTTTACGGCTCGAGCAGGGCGCGGCACTGGCACTGTATGGCGCGAACGGCGCGGGCAAGACAACGTTGCTGCGGATCATCGCCACGGCACTCACGCCAACGCGTGGTGGCGGGCATGTGCTTGGTTTCGACTTGGATGACCGCCTCGAGCTTCGCAAACGCGTATTGATCGTCTCGCACGCCCTCGGGCTGTATCCCGACCTCACTGGACCCGAAAACCTCGAGTTCGCCTTGAAAATGCACGCCCGAGCCCTGAACGGCATCCCCGCTGCCCTCGAGCGCGTCGGGTTGCGCGGTGTGACGACGCGCGTGCGCGGGTACTCGAGCGGGATGAGGAAGCGCTTGGCGCTGGCAAAGATGCTGCTGCTCGAGCCTGAACTGGTGCTCTTGGACGAACCGTTTGCCGCCCTCGATCCGCAAGGCAAGGATTTGGTGGAAGGGCTCATCCGCGCCGAACGTGAGCGTGGGGCGACGCTGGTCATCGCCAGCCACGAACCGGAACGCGCCCGCCAAGTCGCCACGCTCGAGGTCACGCTGGAAAACGGTTTGCTCGAGACCCCCGTGGCGGTGCAGGCATGAGTGCGTGGCAGGCAATCTGGACGATTGCGCTGAAAGACTGGCGCGTGGAAGGTCGGGCGCGCGACGTGATGATGGCGACGCTTTTTTTCGCGGGCATGGTCGTGATGATTCTGGCGTTCGCGTTCGGACCGGAATCCTCACGCTTGCGCGCGGCGGCTCCAGGCATCTTGTGGGTCGCCGTGGCATTTGCCAGCATTTTGGCGGCATCTCGAGCGTTCGGGAGTGAAGCCGAGGACGGTGCGCTCGAGGCGTTGTTGTTGTACCCCGTGCCGCACGAGGCGGTGTACCTGGGCAAGCTCTTGGGAAACCTCGGACTGATGCTGCTCTTATCGCTGCTGCTCGTGCCTGCGACGCTGCTCTTGTACGGTGTGACCCTGCGCGGCATGGAACTCGAGTTCGTGCTGGCGGTCGTGCTGGGCGTGATCGGGTTCAGCATCGTGTCCACGTTCCAGAGTGCCCTGACCGTCGGTTTGCGCGCTCGAGAGAGCCTGCTCCCATTGCTCGTCTTTCCCATCGTCGTCCCGGTGGTCTTGGGCGCGGTCAAAGCAACCGTGGGGATCGTGACGCTTGACCCTTCAGCAAACGTCTGGGGTTGGATAGGATTGCTGGCAGCGTTTGACCTGATCTACCTCGTGACCTGCACGCTCGCGTTTCCCTACGCGGTGGAGAACTAGCCGGTTCAAAACTGGAGTGCAGGCTCATTCGGTTGGTCTAAAGTGAAGCGTCGGCGTTGCCAAGCCATCTCAAGCACGCCAGGGAGCCAATCCTTGAACAACCAAAATGCACTGCCCAAGCCAAACTCGAGCCTCGCGGCTGCGGGTTGGATCACGCCTGTTCTGGGCATCTCGAGCCTTGCCATCATCGCCGTGGCGATGTTCTTCACCTTCACCGCGCCGCCCGATGTCCTGCAAGGCTATTTGACGCGCATCTTGCCGATTCACGTCGGCGCGTCGTGGCTGGCGTATGTCGCCTTTGGCTTCACGGCTGTGTTCGGCTTGACGTACCTCATCACCCGCAAGGACCACTGGGACCGCCTGGGCGCGGCATCGGCGGAAATCGGCATCGTCTTCATCATTTTGTCCCTGTTCAGCGGAGCCCTCTGGGGTCGCCCGACTTGGGGCGCGTACTGGGTCTGGGGCGACGCGCGCCTCACGACCACCGCACTGATGATGATGGTCTACGTCGGGATGCTCACCGTGCGCGGCATGATCGAGGACACCGGGCGTCGCGCTCGAGTCAGTGCCGTCATCGGCGTCGTCGCCAGCGTCGGCGTGCCGATCAACTACATGAGCGTGTACTGGTGGAACACCCTGCACCAAACGCCGAGTCTGAGCATCGCCGAGCAACGCAGCGCATTGCAAAACCCCGGCATTCTCTTGGGCTTCATCCTTGCCCTCGTCGGGTTCTCACTGCTGTACGCGTACTTGCTGCGCCTGCGCGGGCAACTCGGGCGGCAACAGGCAGAGATTGAAGCGCGCGAGATGGAAATGGAACTGCGCGACCTGCAACGTGACGCTCGAGGGGTGCGCGCGTGAACGGTTCACCGAACCAGTGGGACATCTTCGTGTACTGGGTCTACGGCGCGACCGTTCTGCTCCTCGGGGGCTATGCGTGGTACTTGATTCGCCTCAACCGCCGCCTGCGTGAAGAACAACGCGACGAAGGAGATCAGGCATGAACACCGACGAAAACGCCACCTCGAGCAACACGGTCTCGAGCAGTCCTGCCTCGAGCCATTCCGTGCGCCGCAAGCGTTCCGGTGGCGCGCTCAAGTACGGCATCGCCGCCGCACTCGTGCTGACCGGCATCGGCATCTTGCTCTCGAGCAGCCTGGGGAATAACCTGACCTTCTTCATCACCCCGAGCGAGTACGCCCGCGAAAGCCAGAAGTTCGAGGGGCGCACCGTGCGCTTGGGCGGCGTCGTCGAACCGGGCACGAAGCAGTTCGACATCAAGACGCTCGAGTTGAAATTCACCATCTCTGACGGCGCGACGACGTACCCCGTGACCTACACGGGCGCTCCGCCCGATCTGATGCGCGAAGGCATCGGCGTCACCGTGCAAGGCAAATTCCAGAACGGCGTCTTCAAAGGCGAAGAGTTGCTGGTCAAGCACTCTGAGGAATACCGCGCGCCCAAACCCGGCGAGAAGCTGGATTACACCCGCTTGATGGACGCCATCCGGGACTCGAGGTAAGCGTGGCGCTGCTGGGTGAACTGAGCGTCCTCGTTGCCCTCGTCTTCTGCGTCTGGGGCGGCGTCACCGCGTACCGTGCCGGGGCGACGCGCGACGCGAGGCTCGAGGGGTCAGCCCGCCGCGCGGCGTGGATGACGTTTGCCTTCTCGAGCCTGGGCATGGTTGTGCTGTGGGCGGCGCTCTTGCTGAACGACACATCGGTTCGGTACGTCGCCAACCACAGCGCCAGCACTTCGCCTTTGTGGGTCAAGATCGTCTCGCTGTGGGGCGCGCTCGAGGGCAGCATCTTGCTGTGGGCGTGGATGCTCGCTGGGTTTACGGCGCTGCTCGCGCTCGTCGCCAAGAAGGACGCGCTGCGTCCGTGGGCGCTGATGACGATGTTTGCGATCCTCGCGTTTTTCCTGGGCGTCAATGCCAGCGTCGGCAGCCCGTTCATCAACGTGCCGATCCCGCCGCCCGACGGTCGCGGACCGAATGCGTTGCTGCAAAACCACTGGATGATGGCGGTGCACCCGATTCTGATGTACGTCGGCTTTGTCGGCTTGAGCGTGCCGTTTGCCTACGCGGTTGCCGCGCTCATCACTGGGCGCTTGGGCGAGGAATGGCTGGTGCAAACGCGCCGCTGGAGCATCACCGCCTGGGCGTTCCTCAGCGCCGCGATCATCTCCGGCGGCTGGTGGTCGTATGAAGTGCTGGGCTGGGGCGGGTACTGGGCGTGGGACCCCGTGGAGAACGCCAGCATCATCCCATGGTTCCTGGCGACCGCGTACATCCACAGCCTGCAAATCCAAGAGCGCCGTCGCATGCTCAAGGGCTGGAACCTCGGCTTGATCGTCGCCGCGTTTGCGACGACGCTCTTGGGCACGTTCCTGACGCGCAGCGGCATCGTGCAAAGCGTGCACAGCTTCACGCGCACGCCCATCGGTCCCGTGTTCTTCGTCTTCTTCGCGCTGGTCTTGATCGCCACGCTCGTGCTGGCGTATCGCCGTTTGGGGCAGATCCGCGACGACCACGAGTTGGACAGCCCAGTCTCGAGGGAAGGCGCGTTCCTCACCGGCAACCTGCTGTTCTCGAGCTTCGCCTTCACCGTGCTCGTCGGCACGCTGTTCCCGGTGTTCGTGGAAGCTTTCACGGGCGCGAAAACCAGTGTTGGAGCGCCGTTCTTCAACGCTGTCGGCATTCCGCTGGGGCTGGCGATTCTGGGCTTGCAAGCGGTTGGACCTGCCCTGACTTGGCGGCGGGCGACGGGGGAGACCCTGCGCGCCAACCTGACCCTGCCCGCCGTGCTCGCGCTGGTCATGGGCGTGGTCGCGTTCATCCTTAACGTGCGCTCGTGGGACGTGCTGGCGACCGTGATCTTCGCGTTCCTGAACATCTTCGTGATCGTGCGCTTGACCGCGAAAGCCGTCAGCGCAAGAACTCGAGTCTCGAGGCAAAACCCGATCAGCGCGATGGGCGACTTGCTGAATCAGTTCCCTCGGCGGTATGGCGCGTACATCGCGCACCTCGGCGTGGTCGTGATCGCCTTGGGCATCGCGTTCAGCGGCGGGTTCCGCACAGAAGAACAAGTCACCTTTGCCAAAGGCGAGACCAAAACCGTCCTCGGGCACGAGGTCACGTTCAATCGCATCGTCGGGCAGAACGAACCCGACCGCGATGTGACGGCAGCCGAACTCACGCTGGACGGCGAGGGCGTGTACCCGCGCCAGAACTTCTACCGGGTGCAACAGACCACCGTCGCCACGCCCGCGATTCAGTACCACCTCCTGGGCGACTTCTACGCGATTTTCCTCGAGACGAACGACACGGGCACGCAGGTCGGCATCAAGTTCATCAACTCGCCGCTGGTCTCTTGGATCTGGGTCGGCGGATTGATCCTCGTCATCGGCGCGGGCTTGACGTTGATCCCCAGCGTTGCCAATGAACGCCAAGTCTCGAGGAACACCATGCCAGCCGGAACCGATTAAAAGTCTTGTCCTCGAGCCATTTGTCGCCCGCTCGAAATGCCATGCTGAAGCCTGTTCTCGGGCATTGACCTCAATCCCTCGAGCACCGTTTTTGGGAGACCGAGCATGAACCCTGCGATTCGCAAAATTTTGATTCCAGCCGCCATCGTCGCGCTGCTCGCTGGGCTTTTGGCGGCACTGCTGACACCACAGCAACCCGCGAACACGAGCACCGCGACCGTGACCAGCAAACCCGCGCCGGGGTTCACGTTGAAGACGCTCGAGGGAGAGACCTTGACCCTCGCGCAGTTCAAAGGCAAGCCGGTGGTGCTGAACTTCTTCGCGTCGTGGTGCGGGCCGTGCAAGGACGAAGCGCCGATGCTCGCGGCAGCCGCGCAGGAATTCAAGGACGTGGTGTTCTTGGGAATCGCGTACAACGACAAATTGGACAAAGCCAAAGAGTTCCGCGACAACTATGACCTGCGTTTCCCAATTGCGATGGACGATGACACGGATGCGGGTCGCGCCAGCGTCAACTACGCGCTGTTCAGCGTGCCCGAGACCTATTACATTGACCGCGAGGGCATCATTCAGCACCACAATCCGGGTCCGATCACCCGCGCCGATCTCGAGGCAGGGTTGAAGACCATTGGGGCATTGCAATGAAGCGTTTGCTCGTGGTGCTCGCATTGCTTTTGACGCTGGTCGCTCGAGGGAGTGAAGTGGACGACCGCGCCCGCGCGGTTGGCGCAACGCTGAAATGCCCAGTCTGCAACGGCTTGCCGATCACCGAGTCGCCCAGCGAGTTCGCGCGCAGCATGTACGCCGAAGTTCGCTCCCAAGTTGAAAAAGGGCGTTCGCCCGACGAGATCAAAGCCTTTTTCGTGTCGCGCTACGGCAACTCCGTGCTGCTCGAGCCGCCGTTCAGCGGGGTGACGCTCTTTGTTTGGCTGATGCCCGTCGCCGCGATCAGCTTGGGCGCGTGGGGTTTGACGAATTACCTGCGCCGCGCCTCCAAGCGCCGCGAAGCCGAGGGCGTGGACCCCGAATTGCTCGAGCGCGTGCGTGCACTGAGGAAAACCCCATGATGACTGCACTGTTGATTGTTCTGGCGTTGCTCGCCGTGGCGGGCGCAGCGTTTGCCCTATTGCCGTTGCGCGCCAAAAGCGCCGCGCGGTTGACCCTGAAAACCGAGCGCGAGGAACTGCAAGAGGAGTTGAACGCGGTCTTGGCGCAGATCAATGACCTCGAGCGGATGCGTGCCGAGGGCGAACTGGACGGAAGTGAAGTCGAACGCCTCAAAGCCTTGGATGAGGCTCGAGCCGCGCGGTTGCTGGGACGCATCGAAGCCCTCGGGGAGCAACCCGAACCCTCGAGCCAACCCGCACCAACCGCCGCCTCGAGACCTTGGCGCACCGCGTTCGTCTCGCTCGGCGTGACCGCCGTGGTGCTGGGCGGATTATCGGCGCTTGCCGTGCCGGGATTGCAGCGCCTCGCGCTGCGCGAAGGCGAAGCGGAATTGTACGACCAAAGCAACCAACTCCTGACCCTCGAGCGGCAACTGGACGCGGAAACCAAGAGCCCCGCCGGTCAACCCAAACTCGAGACGCTGGTGAAGTATGCAGGTCTCGCCTGGGAGTTGCAGCAATGGGAGCGCGCAGCGACCGCTTACAGCGCCATTTTGCGGCTCGAGCCGAGCAACGTCGTCGCCGTCAGCCGCTACGGGCAACTCCTGTTCTTCAGCGGTGCGAACGACCAAGCGCTGACGCTGCTGCGCGCCGCCGCCAAGTTCGACGACGCAGAAGCGCTGATGACCATTGGCAACATCCTCTTCAGCGTCAAGAACGACCCCAAAGGCGCGCTCGAGGTGTGGGAGCAGTACCAACGCGTGACCAAAGGCAAAGGCGAGGCTCGAGTCGCAGAACTTATCAGTGCTGCCAGGAAGCGCTTGACGACGAGCGCCAGCGACACAGGCGCGCAAACCTTTGCCACCAGTTGCGCGGGGTGCCACGGTGCGAACGGTGCGGGCATCGCCGGTTCAGGACCGAACCTGCAAACCTCGCAGAACGCGCGCAGCGCCGCGTTCATCACGAAGCAAGTGCAGAACGGCAGCCCCAACAAGCAAATGCCTGCGTTCCCGAACATCACTGAGACTGAACTCGAGGCGCTGGTCAAGCACGTGCAGAACCTCAAGCCATGAACCGCCGCAAGCTTTTGGAGTATTGGTGGACCGTGCCCGTCGCCGCTGCCGGAGGCTTCTTCGCCTGGTTCGGGTTGCGCTCGTACAACATCCTTCTGGGCAAACCCGCACCCAGCAAAACACCCGTGTTCAAACCCCTCGAGCCTGTGCCCGTGGCGACGCTCACGGAGTTCCCGACACTGTGGAGCGCCAAGCCGTTCAAACAAGCGGGCACGCCCGCCATCCTCGTGCGCGTCAAAGAGCCGCAACCCGGCGGCATCACCCCGCAGCCCGACCTGCACCTGCTCGCGCTCTCGAGGGTCTGCACGCACCTGGGCTGCACCTGCGAGTACATCAAAAACCCCGAAGTCGCGCAGATGGCGTACAAATATCGCCCGGAATTCAACCATCCCGTGCTCGGTTGCGCGTGTCACTTCAGCGCCTTTGACCCGGAACTCGCCGGAAAAAGCGTCAGCGGACCCGCGCTCAATCCCTTGCCGCGCGTGCAACTCGAGGCTCGAGGGGACGAGATTTACGCCGTGGGGCGTGAAGGGTAAGGGGTTCCTCGAGACGCCCACTCTCATCCCCAACCCTTCTCTCGCCAGCGAGAGAAGGGAGCCGTGTCGCACAAGCTGTTGGCGTTGCCCTCTCTCGTCTTTGCGAGAGAGGGCCGCCACGGAGTGGCGGGGTGAGAGCGGGCACCAAATCAGTCGAACCTCTGGCTCGAGACGTGCTGCTCGAGGGTTACGTGCGCAACAGGCTGGCGATGTTGTCCTCGTGCATTCGGTCTGCCAGGTCTGCGCGGTCACGGAAGTACCCCGCGAGTTCCAAACTGACCAAACCGTGCCCGCTCGCCCAAAACCGCATGGCGACGGCTTCCACGTCACCGTGCGCGATCACCCCCGCGGACATGCACGCGCGGACGGTCTCGAGCAGCGGTTGCATGCCCATCCACGCCGCCTCGAGCGAAGCGGCGGAATGCACGTGCCCTGGCAGCACGCGCTCGAACATCACGCCGTAATCCGCGGGATGCGCCAACGCGAAGGCGCGGTAACGGGCGTTCATCGCCCGCAACCGCTCGAGGGGATCGGGCGTGGACTCCGCCACCGCGCGCAATGCCGCGCTTAACCGCGTGAAGCCTTCGACGAACAACGCCTCGAACAAGCCCTCTTTGCCGCCGAACAACGTGTAAATCGCCGTCGTGCTCGTGCCTGCGAGTTGTGCGAGTCGGCGCGTGGACAACCCGTGCACGCCGTCCTCTGCGAGCGCTTGGCTGGCCACCTCGAGCAAAGCCGCGCGCATGGCGGCTTGACCGTGGGCGCGGAGGTTGCGGGGCGTGGTCATGCGCGGTGATTGTACGGGCTTTGGAGGGGGGGCTCGAGCGAACCTGGGACGCTCCCTCATCCCCGACCCTTCTCCCGCGTCGTGCCGTCGCACCCATGTGCGCAAGGCGCAACGCACGCAAGGCGCAACGCACGCAAGGCGCAACGCACGCAAGGCGCAACGCACGCAAGGCGTGACGAGAAGGGAGTCTTGGACGCAAGCCTCGAGACTCGAGCAGCACAGCCTTTTCCCCTCTCCTAGCGGAAGAGGGTGGCGCTTCAGCGGCGGGTGAGGGGGAGAGCGTCACGCCCATGCGTGCAAGGCACGACGCGAGTTGCCCTTGACGTTGGAGTGTGTCTCGAGAAACCCGTTTGATATCTCGAGCATGTGGTCTCGCGCCCGTCGCCCAGGGCGAATACGAGCTTCGCCCCTGCCTGCCAGCGATCCAGATTTCTGGTTCGCATTTGAATTCACCCAATCCGCGTCACCTGCCCGTCCTGCAACCGCCGCAGGCTGTCCGGGTCGTGCGAGGGCAGCACCACCGTCGGGTGCGTTGCCGCATACGCCCGCACTGCTTCCAGGCTCGAGCGGCTTTGTGCGACATCGTGGACGATGCCTGCGATTTCGCGTTCGCGCAATTGCCCTTCGTCAAACACCACGTCACCTGCGAACAAATACGAGCGCTCGAGGTCGCGCAGAAGCACGGATTGGTGTCCGTAACTGTGCCCGGGCGTGGGCAGCACGAGCACGTCTCCAGCGCGGGTGAGCGCGTGGTGCTGCGCGAAGTTCGCAAATGTGCCGCCTTGGTACTCGAGGGCTTTGGGTTCAAAACCGCTCGGGTACAGGCAGGAGAGGGCTCCAACGGGCACGGCGCGGTGTCCCTCGAGTTCGGCGCGGGCGACCAGCACTTCTGCGCGTGGCACGAACGCAAAGCCGTTGGCGTGGTCGAAGTGCAGGTGCGTTTGCACGACCCAGCGCACGTCGCGCCCACTCAAGCCCAGGGTGCGCAGTTGCGCGCCGAGTTCCATCTCGGGCAGCACGTGCACGCGGAAGTTGCCGGTGATGATCGTGCGGTTCAAGGGGTCGGCGCAGGCGACATACGTGGGCAGGTCGTTCGCGCCTGCGCGTTCGCCGCTGTCCACGACGATCAAGCCTTCCGGGTGCTCGAGCACCCAGGAGAGCATCGGTTTGGGCTCCGTCCATTGCAGGTCCGCCACAATGCTGGGGAAGCGCAGCGCGTCAGGGGCGTTCAAGCGGTAATGGTTGCGTTTAATGCTGATCCAGCCGGTTTGGATGCCGTGCACGCGGATGCCGCTGGCGGTGGTGATGGTCACGCTTTTTTGCGGCGGCAACTCCATGGTGCGCGCTCTGGCGCGGTCCGCGTTGTGCATGCCGAGCGCCATGTACGTGCCGCCGCCGAGGATCAATCCTGCGCCTGCGATGAGGGTTGCCCGTCGGGTGTAAAGCTTCTTCATCTTTCTTAAATTGAAGCACTGATTCAAAAATATAACAGTGTTACAACGCCAACTCTGTCACCAAAAGCCAGCACTGTCACGATTGAAACGTGCGGTTTTTCGCAACATTGATTACGTTGCTTGTGTATTCTTCACTTCAGTTCAGCGCGTGGCTTTCAACCACAGCGCAAAGACAAGCGAAACGGCTTTCAACCGTTTTGCCCTTTCCAGGAAGCGGCTTTCAACCCCTGACCTGGACCAAGCAGCGGAACGGCTTTCAACCGTTCCGCTCTTCTTTTCTGCACGCGAAAGCGCTGCTTTCTCGAGACACCACTGCCTCGCGGGGCTCGAGCCGCCCGCACGACACCAGCAGCAACCATCGCTCGAGCCCAGCCCGCCCAACAGTCCTCGAATCCAACCAATTCCACATTTGAGAAGTGGACTTTTTCGCAGCGGACATCACGGCAAGGCGTGTATCCTCTGTCCAGTTGAGCGCGAGGCTTTCAACCAAAGCGCCAAACGAAGTGAAACGGCTTTCAACCGTTTTGCCACCCTCCAAGAACTGGCTTTCAACCTTTTTCTTGGACCAAGAAGCGGAAACGGCTTTCAACCGTTTCCGCTCTTCTTTTGCCTCGCCTCAAACCGCAGCGACCGGTTTCAACGCGCGCCGGGCTTTCACTCCACTCGCCAGCGTTTCCAACACCGCCACGGTGTCCGCCCAACCGATACACGCGTCCGTCACGCTCACGCCATGCTCGAGTGGCTTGCCCGGAATCAGGTCTTGACGCCCTGGCTGAAGATTGCTCTCGAGCATCACACCGACGATGCGCGCGTCCCCACCCTCGAGTTGACGCGCGAGGTCTTGAGCGACGGGAATCTGGTTCAAGTGGTTCTTGTTGCTGTTGCCGTGCGAGCAGTCCACCATGAGCCGCGCCTCGAGCCCCGCTTTTTCAATCTCGCGCGCTGCCGCGTCCACGCCCGCCGCGTCGAAGTTCGGCGTTTTGCCGCCGCGCAGGATCACGTGGCAATCGTCGTTCCCGGCGGTGCTGACGATGGCGCTGTGCCCGCCCTTCGTCACCGACAAGAAGTGGTGCGGTTGGCTCGAGGCTTTGATCGCGTCCACCGCGATTTTGACGTTGCCGTCCGTGCCGTTCTTGAACCCGACCGGGCACGACAAGCCGCTGGCGAGTTCGCGGTGCACCTGACTCTCCGTCGTGCGTGCGCCAATCGCGCCCCAGGCGATTAGATCCGCGTAGTACTGCGGGCTGATCGTGTCCAAGAACTCCGTCGCCGCGGGCATACCGAGCTCGTTGATGTCCACGAGCAAATCCCGCGCGATGCGCAAACCCTCGTTGATCCTGAAGCTGCCGTCCATGTTCGGATCGTTGATCAGACCCTTCCACCCAACCGTCGTGCGTGGTTTTTCAAAGTACACGCGCATCACGACTTCCAAAGTGTCCGCGTGTCGGTCGCGCTCCGCTTTCAACAAGCGCGCGTACTCGAGCGCCTGCGCCGTGTCGTGGATGCTGCACGGACCGACGACGACGATCACGCGGTCATCTGAGCCGTGCAAGATGCGGTGCATTGCCCGCCGGGATGCCACGACCGTGTTGCTCGCCGCGTCCGACACGGGAAACTCGCGCAGCAAATGCGCCGGGGGCGTAAGTTCCAGGATTTCCTTGATGCGAAGGTCATCGGTCTTCTGCGGCATACATTTCTCCTCTGCTCGCCAACAAAAAACCGCCGGATCACCCGGCGGTTTGAAGGTCACGCGAATACGATTACGCTGCCTGCACCGCCGGGTGAGGGGCATAAAAGAACGCATAAAAAGGCGAACGGTTACACATCTGCCGTGAACTCTAGCTCGAGGGTCGCTGAAAATGCAAGGCGCAAAGCCAGGTTTGCTCGAGGATCAATGGCGACGGGCTCGAGTGGCAGGGCGAATACAAGATTCGCCCCTACCACGCACCGTTTCGTAGGGGCGACCCTTGTGACATTGACTCCGACCTATTCACCTTTATTGTCTGACAAGCAAAATACTCGAGCGAACCTGCGACGCCCCTCATCCCCAACCCTTCTCCCTCGTCACGCGTTGCGCCTTGCGCACATGGGTGCGACGCGTGCATGGGCACGACGAGAAGGGAGATTTTGACCTAAGTCTCGAGACACACGCAGTTTTGACCCTCTCCAGCAGGGAGAAGGTGGCGCTGAAAGCGCCGGGTGAGGGATGCAACGGGCAGCCGACGCCCTCGAGACAACAATACTGTGCTGAACGGCACTTCTGATTTAGTCGGAATAGAAGTCCTTGTGATTGCCCGTGCACCAGGATGACGCCCTCGAAGTCCACGTTGCCCAAATCTCGAGAGTCAAGCATTCGCTCCTCAAGTTACAGTAACGCCGTGCAGATCAACTTCACCGGCAAAGTCGCGGTCGTCACCGGCGCAGCGTCGGGCATGGGCGCGGCGACCGCCAGGGCGTTTCACGCAGCCGGGGCGCAGGTGCTGCTCGTGGACCGCAACGCAGCACTGCTCGAGACGGTAACTCGAGAACTCGACCCGAAGCTCGAGGATGCGGTGTTCCTGGTCGGGGACGTGTCGCAGTCCGTGTTTTGTGACGCGGTGGTTCAGCTTGCCCTCGAGCGCTTCGGACGCGTGGATGCTGTTGTGAACGCCGCCGGGATCATCGTGCGCGCCAGCGCCACGGACACGACCGACGAGGATTGGGCACGAATCATGGGCGTGAACGTCAACGGCGTGTTTTTCATGGCTCGAGCAGCGGCGAGGGCGATGGTGTCGCAAGGTTCTGGCAGCATCGTCAACTTCGGCAGCATCTGGGGCGAGGTCGGCGCGGCGGGCGTCGCCGCGTATTGCGCCAGCAAAGGCGCGGTGCACAACCTCACGCGCGCAATGGCTTTGGAGCACGCGCAAACGGGGGTGCGCGTGAACGCCGTCTGTCCCGGCGAGGTCAACACGCCGATGCTCAGCAGTGAACGCAAAGAACCCGTGACCGACGCGATGCTCGAGCGGATTGCGGGGAGCGTGCCGATGGGTCGCTTGGCAGAACCCGAGGAGATCGCTCGGGTCGTGCTTTTTCTCAGTTCCGACCTGGCGAGTTACATGACGGGTTCGATGGTCACGGTGGACGCGGGCTTCACCGCGCGGTAAAGCTCGAGCCTCAAGGAGAACTGCCGATGGAACACCGCACGCTCGGACGCACAGGGGTCAAGGTCGCACCGCTCGCTCTGGGGACGGACAACTTTTTGAACCCGACAGACGCCCACGAATCCTCGAGACTCCTCTTGCGGGCGTTGGATGCCGGGATCAACTTGATTGACACCAGCAACTCCTACCGCGCGGGCGCGGCGGAAACACTGATTGGGCAGACGCTCAAAGACGCTGGGCGACGCGACGAAGCGCTGATCGCCACGAAGGTCTATTACCCGACCGGACCCGGTGTCAACGACCGCGGTGGCTCGAGGCTCCACATCATCAGGGCTTGCGAGGATTCACTGCGGCGCTTGCAAACGGACCACATTGACCTGTACCAGTTACACCGCCCGGATTTCACGGTGCCGCTTGAGGAAACGCTGTCGGCACTCACCGATCTGGTGCAGCGCGGACTCGTGCGGTACGTCGGCAGCAGCACGGCTCCCGCGTGGCGCGTGCTCGAGGGGGTGCTCATGGCGGAGTTGCGCGGGTACGTGCGTTTCGCATCGGAGCAACCGCCGTACAACCTTCTGGACCGCCGTGTTGAGAACGAACTCGTGCCGATGGCGCTCCGATACGACGTTGCGCTGCTGCCGTGGTCGCCGCTGGCAATGGGCATGCTCGCTGGGCGGTACAGCCAATCCACCTCGAGCGACACGCGCGCTGCGTTGCGCGGCGGCATCTACGCCGAACGCGTGACCGAAAGAGCCATCGAAGTCGGCGATGCCTTCGTCAAACTCGCGCAGGACGCCGGGTTTGATCCAGCGCAACTCGCGCTGCTGTGGGTCAAAGACCAACCGGGCGTGACCGCGCCGATCATCGGTCCGCGCACGGTGCAGCAACTCGAGAACATGCTGCCCGTGCTCGAAATGACGCTGCCAGACGACGTGCGTGTTGCCTGCGATGCACTCGTGCCACCGGGCGGGCACGTGGCGAATTTCTTCAACTCGAGCGGCTGGATGCGTTGATCGCTGACCATTGCTTGGGGCGCGTAAGATGCCAGTCACCGTGTCCAAATCCAATTTGCAACCCTCGCCGTTTCGTCACCTCTGGGGCGTCACCGAGCCGTTCGAGGTTGCCGTGCGGCGATTTCACAAGTTCGGGTACTCGGGCATCGAAAGCCATTTCGGGGACGCAACCGAGCGTCGCATGGCGCGGGCGTTGTTTGAAGACTTGGGGCTTCAAAACATTGCGATGGGTTTCACGCAAGGGCACGCGCTGAACGGCCACACCGTCGAGGCGCACTTGCAGAGCTTGGAAATCGTGCTCAGCGAATCCTTGGAGACCGCGCCCGTGTGCATCAACGTCCACGCCGGATTCGATGCTTGGAGCGAAACCGACGCGCTGCGCTTCTTCGAGGGTGCGTTGGAACAAACCGCCAAGCTGCCCGTGCCCGTGGGCTTTGAAACGCACCGGGGTCGCGCGCTGAACACGCCGTGGCGCACATTGGCGGTGTTGAACGCGTTTCCCGAGCTGCGCTTGACCTTGGATGTGAGCCACTGGGTGCTGGTCTGTGAACGCCTGCCCACGGACCAAGCCGCTGCCCTCGAGCGCGCAGCGAACGCCACCGTGCACATCCACGCCCGCATCGGCAGTGAACAAGCCCCGCAGGTCAGCGACCCCAGTGCCCCGGAGTGCACGCGCTTGCTGCGTTGGTACGAAGCCCTGTGGCGCAGCGTGTGGGATGCGCAAGCCGCCAGGGGTGAGGCGACGAGCACGTTCACCCCAGAGTTCGGTCCGCCCGATTACCAACCGACGCTGCCGTACACGCGGGCTCCGCTGGCGGACTTGGAAATCGCCTGCACGTGGATGACCGCGCGTCAGCTCGAGCAATTCAATCTTTGGAAAGCCAGTTAAATCTCGAGGAAGTGCGTTCCGGTTGGTTCCAGCTTCAACATCCGCTCGAGCGCAAGTGTTCCGAACTTCATCTGAAATTCCAAGAAACTGTTCAGGCGTTCCTGCGGCGTGCCTCTGGGCAACAAATGCCGCTCCAAACGGTCCACTTGCTGCTCAGCGGTGTCGTCGGCTTTCAAAATCGCCGCGCCGAGTTTGCGTTCCAAACGCGCGAGGTTGAAGCGAATGCTGCCCTCGCCACGCGTCAACGCCTTGCCCAAACCGGGTTCAAAGGGCTCGAGGTTGGCGCGGAGCTTATTAAACCCTGCCTCCAGATCGCGCAACCCCTCTTGCAACGCCGCCGCTGCGCTGCTGCGCTCGAGGGCTCGAGCCTCGAGTGCCGCGCGTCCTTGCTTCAAAAACTCGGCGGCGCTCAGGTCGTACTTTTGTAGGATGCGCGTGACCGGCGGCTCAAGGACCGTCACCGACATGCGCTGGTGCATCAACGGTTGCGCGACGCCGTGCAGCGCGTAGACGCCGCCCAATTCCAAGTGGTACGCCAACTCACCCGGACCGAGCACGTTGACCGCCACGGGAAAAGTCGCGTCCGCGATGATCGGACGCAAGCCCGCCGCTGGCGTGAGCCGCGTCGCATCCGCCGCCAAGATGCCTTTGAGTTGCGGACACGTGTACGACACGCCGTCCACCGTGTACATCTGTCCGCTGACCTTGAGCAACTGCCGCTCGAGGCGCGCATTTTCCAAAAACAAATTGCTGGAATTCGGCGTGCGGCGCAACTGCGCTTTGAACCCTTGCGCCTCGAGCCGCTGGGCAGCGTCCTCAATCGCTTTGCTCGAGGCGTCGAAACGCTCGAGTTCACGGTTCAAGTGTGGCACGAACAACGGTGCAATTGAGGCGTGCATCGGGTCAACGACGACCAACCCGTGCGCGCCCAGCAGCTCCAACAGCAACCGCGCGAACCACTCTGCGTATGTGCCCGAGGTTTCAAAACATCGCGTGACCGACTCCACCACGGGCTGCTTGAACTCCGCGGGTGCGTTGAACGACTCCAGCAACGCCCGCACCTCCTCGAGCCACGCAGGTTGCAACGCAACCTTGCCCATCGCCACACCGGGCGGCAACTCGAGGGCGATTGAATGCAGCGTCTCGTTCAAATCCAAGAGCGCCGCGCCCCGCACCTCGTCGGCATCGTGGTCCTGCGACGCGACCCAGAACATCGGCACGACCGGGCGTTCGTCGGTGTTGTGCTGGCGCGCCAACAGAATCGCGGTCACGGCTTTGGACACCGTGTACACCGGACCCAACAACAAGCCCGCCTGCTGCCCGGTCATCACGACCTTGGACTCCGGGTGCGCGAGCCTTTTTGCATTCTCGAGCACCGCTTTCGGCGCGTTCACCGCGCGCAAATACTCGAGCACCGCCGCACCCAAAGCCGTGCGGTCGGCTGGATGCGGCGTGTCGAAGGCGGCTGCAAAATCGTTGGGCTCGAGGCGGTGGAAGTCGCGCAATGCGCCAGAACGGTAAGCCTCGAGCAGGGTCACACGGCGGATTCTATGGTCGGGCACGTCAAGGAAGGGTTTCCAGCGCTACGCACGGGAGCAGGCAAAGGGCGGAAGGCGAAAGGCAAAGGGAACGGTAACACTCGAGCCACGAACACAACGCGCCCCACAACGTCACTCCATAGGGCTCGAGCAGATTAAATTGCGTTTTGGGCGCGCAGCAGGGCGACTTGCAAGATGCCCGCGACCGCCACGGCGTCGGTGATCTCACCCGATTGCACCATGCGCAGGGCTTCGGTGAACGGCACGCGTTTCAACGCCAAGTCCTCGGTGTCCTCCGGGTGCGCCGTGCCCGCCTCGAGCCCCGTGGCCAGGAACACCAGGCATTCCTCGTCGGTCACGGAGTTGCTGAGGTGCATCCGCAACACCTGCCGCCATTCGCGCGCCCGGAAGCCCGTTTCCTCCTCGAGTTCGCGCTTCGCCGCCTCGAGCGGGTTTTCATGCAAGGGTCCACCGCCCTCTGGAATCTCCCAGGAGTACGCCTCGAGCGCGTAACGCCACTGCCCAACCAAATACGTGTGGTCGTGTTCGTCCAAGGCGACGATGCCGATGGCACGGTTTTTGAAGTGCACGACGCCGTAAATGCCAGCGCCGCCGTTCGGGTTCACGACGTCAAAGTGGTCCACGCGAATCCACGGGTTCTCGTACCGCGTTTCCGAACGCAACGTGCGCCAAGGTGAGGTGTTCACGCGCGCATGATCGCATGTGAGGCGTGGTCTCGAGGGCTCGAGATTCGGTGTTCCTCGAGCGTGTGCTCGTCTGCCCGTCGCACGGGCGAACACGAGATTCGTCCCTACGCCAGCACGCAATCAGTCTCGAGGGTTTCCCCTTTGACCGTCGCGCCGTTTCGCGTTGTGCTTTGCACACATGGGTGTGACGCGAACATGGGTTCGACGCGCGCAATCGGTGCTGCCTTTCACCCTTTGCCCCAAAAGCAAGCCAATCAACGACTCGAATGCAACCCATGCCGTTGCACAGCGCCTCGAGACACGCTTAAATCTGCAAATGAACGCTCGAGCCGTCATTGTTGCGCTTGCCGTCACCAGCTTGGGCGTCGCCGTCGCGCACTACGCGCCGCCATTGCCGGACAGCCAAATTGCGCCACCCTCGAGACAGTTTGGACTGCCGTTCGCGGGTGCACCCGGCGTCAACACTTGGCTGCTCGGGCAGTTGTACGGCAACACCACGGGCGCGTACCGCCGCCGCAACACGGATTACCGCGCGGGGCAAGGCATTCACTTCGGCATGGATTTCAGCGTGCCGTGTGGAACGCCCGTGCGCGCCATCGGGGACGGCGTGGTCGCCGAGGTGGACGGTCCGCACGGTTCGCCGCCGCACAATTTGGTCGTCAACCACGCGGGCAACCTCTCGAGTCTCTATGGGCACTTGCAGCGCCGCTCGAGCCTGCGGGTGGGGCAACGCGTCAAACGCGGCGACGTGATCGGCGTCAGCGGTGACTCGCAGTTCACCTGCATCAGCGCGCCACACCTGCATTTGGAGATCCGCGACCGCAGCCACCAGCGTTTTTTCAACCCGGTCGGGTACATGGACGCCGATTGGGATTCGCTGGCGCTCGTTGGGTCGTTCGGACGTGGGTATCAACGCGACCTCGCCAATCCGCGCCGCTGGCAAACCCTGCAAGACCAACCGCAAGCGCGGCGCGGCGGTGCGCTGCTCAACAACTTCGCGCAGCCGTGGCCCCCGATGCCCGATGGCTCGAGCGCCCCGCGTTACCCCAGCCGCCTCAGCCTCGCCCCGCGCCTCGAGCCTGCCGCGAGCGACAACGGCGCGCTCACGCGCTTGACCGCGAACGCTTGCTGCGCCGGTCCGACGTGGAGCGCCGACTCGAGCCGCGTGCTCTTCATTGACAAACCCGGCAGCGACCCTGCCGCGATCTACGGCGTCAGCGCCACGCGCCTCAGCGGTGCGCGCCGCGAAATCAACGCCGTCGTCGCGCTGTCCCCCAGCGGGCGCATCGCCGTGCTGCCCGGTGCGCAACCGCGCCTCGAGCGTTTGAGCGACGGCAGGCGCGTCACGCTGCCCACGGGCGCGGGCAGCATCGCGTTCTCGGGCGGCGACGCCCAAGTCGCGTGGGTGCTGAGCGGCACGAGCGCACGCTTCGACACGACGCCAACGCGCGTCTACGCCGCGACCCTCGAGCCGAACGGGTTTCGCCTCGGAGCGCCGCGCCTCGTTGCCACGCTGTACGGCGGCGGCTTGAGCGGTTGGCTCGGGGCGCGCGAAGTGCTCGTCACCGGCAAGAGCGCCCCCGCTGGACGAGACCGCGCCCTGCGCGCGATCAACGTCTCCACGCTCGCGGCTCGAGGGTTTGGGGCAGCGCTCAACTACCGAGGCATCAGCATCAGCCCCAGCGGACGCTGGGTCGCGTACTACATCGCCTTTGACAGCGCGGCGCGCAACGGCATGTACGTGCTGGACACGCAAAGCGGCTCGAGACGCAAACTGAACTGGCTGGGGTCGTACCGTTGGCGCAGCGACAACCGCCTCGCGTACATTCCCCTGCAACTGAACGGCGCGCACCGCTTGTTGGAATGGAACGCGCAAGACGGGGCGACGCGCACCCTCGCCACGCTCGAGGGCAAGGTTGCCGGGGATGACTGGCAGATGGCTCCGAACGGCTCGAGGATCGTGTACCGCAGTGCGGCGGATAAGAATTTGTATGCCCTCGAGTTGCCGTAGCTCGAGGCTCGAGCGTTGGCTGTAGGGGCGCAGCATGCTGCGCCCCTACAGCCAACTACGCATCAGCTTTTGCCTCGTGGTGTGCACCAAAAAGCGCGTGCTCGAGACGCTGCTCTCATCCCCAACCCTTCTCTCGACATCGAGAGAAGGGAGCCGCGTTGCACAAGCTGTTGACGTTGCCCTCTCTCGTCTTTGCGAGAGAGGGCCGCGCGAAGCGCGGGGTGAGAGCGGCCACAAACGCAGACGAAGTACGGTTCAGGGAAGCGTTCGCCTCTGCGCAACCGATTGCTCAATCTGCCGCGTTCACACCCTGCAACTCGAGGTACAGCACACCGTCATCTTGCACGACGTTGTACGCCTGCAACGGCGTCGGCTTCTTCCCGAACGCAATCAACCGATGCGACCACGCTGGGGCTTTCAAACCCACGAAGCCCGTCGTCCAATCCAAGTTCTCCCCGGTGCGCAGGTTGAAGCGCGACATGTGGAACGGGCAGGTGATCGTCTCACCCTCCACCTTGCCACCGGAAAGCGGCAAGGGGAGGTGCGAGCACTGGTTCAGCACGGCGTAGAACGCACCGCCGGAGTTCACGACGAGCACGGCTTTGCCGCCAGCGTTGACGACTTTGTGGGCTTGCGAGAACTCGCTGACCGCGCCGAGGCGAATGCGATTCATGCGGCAGTGTACGCCGATTAACGCAGTGCGCCGCTGCGTCTGCGCTCTGGGAACACGAAACTGGTCTCGAGGTCCGGGGTGATGCGGATGAGCACGGCTTTCGCGGGTCGGCTCGAGTCACCGTAACCGGGTTTGCGAACGTTGGCAAAGTCCAATTTGAGTTCCGCCAAGCTCGAGAACTCGAGGACGCGGTGTGCGGCGTTGAAGTACAGCACGCCGTCGTCGCTGACGCGTGCAACGTCCACGTGCGGCAAACTGGCTCCTTGGGTCGTGGAGACCATTGCGTAAACGCTGCCAGCAGGCGCGTTCACCCGCACGGCATGGCGGTAGGCGTTCGAGGAAAACCACGTGCTCAGTTTGGTTGCCCGACCGACGATGCTCGTGTAAACCTCCCACGGTTGCACGGGTTGTTTGTCGGTTCCGATCTGCAACGTTGTCGATCCAATGACGAGCTTGGGGTTGTGCCAGCCAACGAGTTGGAAGGGCAAGCCGCCGCGCTGGAGTTGCCGAACAAACGCGCTGAAGCTGATATACGCGTCCGAGTTGTCGAGATCAATGCGTTCTGTTTGGAATCGACCACTGGCTGTCAGTTGCTCGTTTTTGTCTGACAGTGATTGAAGTGTCCCCGCCGCAGTTTCCATGATCGTCCCTGGCGATTGAAGGATGATGGGCTTGGTGCTTCCTGGCAGGGTGAATTGCAACGTCGCCACAGTTCTGTCGCTCTTTGCGCCTTGTACGGTTTGCGGTGTGTCGTCAACGCTGATTCCGGCTGCCTCGAGATTACGTTTGATGCTGCTAAATTTGAGGTAATACACTTTGAATTGAACTTTGGTTCCAACCGTTGTCTCGCGCGTTGGCGATCCGATTTGCAGCCAATCGAGCGACAATGCCTCGATCTGCGCACGACTCTGGTTGAACGCGCTGAGGCTGATCGCTGCGATCAACCCGAGCGCGACGGTGTTCTTAAAAACTCTTGGCATGGTGTGGACTCCTGTCAGTCCAGCGGCTATCGCACCGGGCGCGCCCAGTTCCGCCAACGCCATCTCGAGCGCGCGTTCTGGCGCGATCCCTCGGCACTCGAGTTGCCACGCGCGGGCTTCGACGCTGCCGCGCAACTCCGCCTTGACCTCGAGCCGCTTTTTGCCCCACAGACCGCGCGTGGCGCGGTGCAGGTAACGCTCTAAGGGCGTCATGGTGTCTCGAGGACCGCGCGCATGGCGGTGTTGAAGCGGGTGTATTCGTCGCGTCGCGCGTGGAGTTCGCGGTTGCCGCTGTCGGTGAGGGCGTAGAATTTCACGGGGCTGCCGCCGCGTGGGAGGTACTGAAAGCTGCCTTTGACGAAGCCCGCTTTTTCCAGGCGGTGTAGGGCAGGGTAGAGCGTGCCCTCTTTGAAGTCGAAGTACCCGCCCGTGCGTTCGCCCACGGCGCGGGTGATTTCGCCACCGTAAATCGGTTCGGGTTCGATGATGCTGAGCAGAATTAAGTCGAGGTTGCCTTTGAGCAGGTTGGCGATCACGCGGCCTCCTCGAGCCGCGCGACTGCGCTTCCGGTGGCGCGCGGCACGGCTCCCCTGGGTAGGGGCATTGTGATCCTATGTCTCTCATTTGTCAAGGTGTTTGGGGTTGCCCTCGAGCAGCGCGGATCTCCAAGCAACGGTCTCGAGGAAAGCAAGTGTTGACGGGCTCTCGAGGGACGCAAGTGCGGTGGTCGCGCGGTCTCGAGCAACCATTGGTGCAGGTTTTTCGTAGGGGGTGAGCCCCCGTGGTTACCCTGTGCGACGGATCAACCACCACACGCTCGAGACCAACAAAGCCCTTTGGTCGCTCGAGATTTCCGCCGCTACCCTCGAGCGTCCCGCTCTGCCACGCACGCTTTGAAAAACCGTTCCACGTCCTTGAACGCGTCCGGCTCGAGCCAACGCAACAACCGGCTGAACGTGCCCACCATCGTGTAATGGTTGAGGCGCGGGTACCAGCGGTACGCGGCGCGTCCGCCGTGTCGGACGATGGCGTCGCGCAGGGCAGGGGCGTGCATGGGCGTCGCCACGTCGTCTTTGACGCCGTGCAAGAGTAGCATCGGCGGGTTCTTGCCGTCCGCGACGAGCACGGGTTGCGTCTCTGGCCAAATCGCTGGTGGCGTGAACGCGCGTTGCATCCGCGCATCGGTTGGCAACCAATCCAGGAAGTCATACGGTCCCGCCATGCCGACCGCGCCACACAACCAGTCCCGTGAACCGCCGACACGCTCGAGGGATGTGGGGGTGCAATTCACGAGCGCGGTGGTGTGTGCGCCCGCCGAATGCCCGAGCATCAACAGCCGCTCAGGGCGCTGCCCGTGTGGCTCGAGGTTTTCGCGCAGCCATTTGAGCGCCAGTGCCGCGTCGTCCACGAAGGCGGGGAACGTGTGCTGCGGCGCGAGGCGGTAATTCATCACGGCCGCGTTGAAACCCATGTCCAGGATCGCATCCGCCATGAACGGGTACGCACTCTTGTCGCCCGTGTCCCAGTACCCGCCGTGCACGAACAGCACGGTCCCCAGCGCGGGTCTCGAGGCTGGATGCAGGTACAAATCGAGTTTCTGGCGCGGGTCGCTGCCGTACTCGAGGTCGCACAAGGCGATGCGTCCCGCTGCCGCGCGGTTCATCGCCGCCAGCGGCAGGCTCTCCAGGAAGCGCCTCAAGCGCGCGCTGCTGGCACGAAGCTCTTGCGCGGTCATGTCGCGGTCACGATCAGCGCGCCCAGCACGGCGGAAATCAGCAGGTTGACGAAACTGCGGTTGCGCATCTTTTCATTGGCGCGGTCACGGATCGCCCGCAGCACGCCTTGGGTGACGATCAGCGCGGCGAAGACGACGCGTGGAATCTGCCCGCCCAACAGCATCCACACCAAGAGCCCCGCCATCACCGCGAGCAGCCCAAAAATGGCGCCCGTGTACCAGTCCGTCTTCGTGCCTCGAGCGTTCACGGTGCGCAGTTTACCGACCTCGAGTCCAAGCTGATCGGCAAGTCAAAATCGTTTAAACCCAAAAATGCGAAAAATCCGACATTCGGGCAAGCGGTTTTAGGTCGTGCCGCACGCATCAGCGCACCCCAGAAATGGCGAATGTTGCGTCAGTCACGCTTCTCACGCCTTGTTCACCCAGCGTTTGAACGGGCTTCGTAAACTTTGCAGCGTCGTTTACGAGCCGTCCCGTGCGTGTTGCCCATCGCCAGTTCAGCGTCCCAGGCAGCACGCCCGAACGAATGCCTCAAGCACCTTTCTCGCTGTCGTACACGTCAACGCCTGCACACAGGCATTCAAGGAGAACCTCGTGCTGAAAACCCCGTCTCGAGTGCTGGCCGGAATCGTGTTGGTCCTGCTGGCGTCCACCGCCCACGCCCAAACTGCTCCGGCTGACCCCAGGAAGCCCGCGACTTGCGCCCAGTACATGCCGCTTGGCAAGCTCTATTACGCGCAAGGACAGATGGATGCGGCGTACACCGCCTTTTCACTGTGCACGAAGCTCGAGCCGAACAACCAAGAGGCGCTTTTTAGCCTGGGGCGCACGGAGATCCGTTTGCGCCTGTACTCCGCAGCCGTGGAACACCTGAAGAAGTGCGTCGCGGTGGACGCCAAATACTGGCGCTGCTACATCGCGCTTTCCGACGCCTATGTCTCGCAGTACCGCGACTCGAGCGACCGTCGCTCGCTCGCGCCGCTCTTGGACGATGGGTTGAAGGTCTTGGACGATGCCGAGCGCATCGTCACCACCAACGAGGGACGCGCGGTCGTCTTCAACCAGCGCGGCACGATTTACAAACTCAAGGGCGACACCAAGCAAGCGATCAGCAGCTTCGAGCGTGCGATCAGCTTCGCGCCGAACGAGCCCAACATCCTCTTCAACCTGGGTTCGCTGTACTTGAGCGCAGGCGACGTGGACAAGGCGATAGACGCCTTGGGCAAAGCTGTGGACCTCGCGCCTCGAGACGCTGAATTGCGCGCCGCGTACGCCCGCGCGATCCGCACCAAGGGCGCGGACCCGCGCACGATGATGTCCCAAGCCACGCAAGCCTACAACCTCTGTGGGGGGGAGCGCTGCCGCAACGCCTTCGTCGTCGGACAATTCGGCATCGCGCAGTACGTCAGCAAGAACCGCGACGCCGCCCGCGCGGCGTTGGAACTGGCGGTGAAACTGGACACCGGAGCCGCCTACCACGAGAACTACTACTTCCTCGGGCGCGTTTATCTGGAACTCTCCAACCGCGCCAAGGATGCCAAAGCGCAGTTCAGCAAAGCGGTCTTGATCGAACCTGGCGAGCCGTTGTATTGGTACTGGCTGGGGCAGAGCAACGAAGCCCTGGGCGAAAAGGACGCTGCCTGCAAGAACTACGCCCAAGCGGTCAAAGTGCAAAGCGATTTCCGCGACGCGCAACGCGCCAGCACCGCGCTGAAGTGCCCCGCCACCACGCGCTGAACCGCCTCGTGCCGCTCCTGAACCCCCGCCGCGTGCGGGGGTTTTTCGATCACACCAACACCCGTTCGAGGGTCGGACGTTTGCCAGGCGCACCGTAACGCGCGCCGCACACGGGGCACACCCCGACGACCGGCGAGGTGATCGGCGCAGCGCAGTGCGCACACGCCCGCAGCAACCTCGAGCCGTCGTGCGGACAATGCGTGTCGCCGTCCTCGAGCCACGGCGTGACCCGTGCACACGTAGGGCAGCGTTGGTAGTGGCGCGCGGACATGCCCAGAGGATAGGCAACGGGCGTTACAGTTGGGATCACAGAACCGGTATTGTGGTGGCGTGTCCGTGACGTACTGCCCGAGTTGCCGCAGCCAAGTGCCCGTGCACCAGGGCTTCCTCACTTGGTGCGAATGCGGTTGGAACCTCGAGCCTGCCAGAGCCGAGTTCCCGCCCACACTGCTCGAGCGTCTCCAAATGCGTGCCGCTGCGCGCGGCGGACAGCGCTTGCTGGAAGACATGCTCGGTCACGGGGCGACCGCGCCACGCTGGACAGCTGCGAAGCTCGCCGCGTTGGCACTGGCGGCGCTCGTCTACCTGTTCACCGTGTTCTGCCTGGTGCTCGGCGTGTACTGGATCTACGGCGTCATCATCGGCGACCTGTTCTTCGTGATGCTCTTTCCTGCAGTGTTCCTGATCGGCTGGGCGTTCCTGGGGTACGCCCGCCCCGAGATGCTCGAGCGTCGCCCGCTTGAACGCGCCCAAGCGCCTGCACTGCACGCCCTCGTGGAGGACATCGTCCGCGCCCAAGGCGGGAAGCTCCACACCAACATCGTGCTCGACGCCAATTTCAACGCCTCGTTTGGACAATATGGCTGGACCCGCACACCGGTGCTGACCCTCGGCTTGCCGTTGTGGGACGCCCTCGAGCCGCAAGAGCGCGTGGCGTTGCTCGCCCACGAAATCGCACACGGTTTGCACGGCGACACGGTGCGCTCCGCATTTTTTTGGGGCGCCGTGCGCACCTTGGAACGCTGGCACGCCGTCTTTGACCCAGAGCACTTCGGGCGTGGCGACGCGATCAGCAACCTCTTGCGCCTGCCGTTCTATCCGCTGATCTTCGCCGTGTCGGGCTTGGCGTGGCTGTGGCTGCACGCCCTGGCTGCGCTGTCGTACGGCGAAGCGCAACGCGCCGAGTACCTTGCCGATGCCGCGTCCGCGCGCTGTGCGGGCACGCGCGCCGCGGTTTCCCTGCAATGGAAAATACTGCTCGGTGGTACGGCGTCCGCTGTCGCGCACCACCTCGCCCTGTCGCGCCAAACCGCCTTTTTCGCCGCGTTCGCCCAAGCCCGCGCGGGCGTGCCGCAACGCGAGTTGGAACGCCTACAGCGCGTCTCCGCGCTCGAGGGCACACGCCCCGACCACACCCACCCGCAGAACCGTGACCGCCAACGCGTGTTGGATGCACACCGCATCGAACACGCCACCGTGCATCTGAGCCCGAGCCTCGTGGACGCCATCGAAGGCGAACTGCAGCCGTTTCGCGGCAGCATCGAACGCGAAGTCGTCAGCCGTCACCGCGACCACCTCTACGCGGGTTGAGGGCACCGCCCGAGCGTCCAATTCAAGCCTCGAGCCATGTGGGAACCCATGTGTGAACACGGTGGCGTGGCTCGAGCGGTCAAACCTTTCGCCCGCAACCAACTCGCGCCACGAAAAAGGGAGCCTGAACAGGCTCCCCGACAACTTCGCCCAGGCTTCAATGGCAACTGCCGCTGCCTTCGCCCTCGGGGGCGGCTTTGCCGTCGGTGCGAAACGAATGCCCGCAGCCGCAGTTGCTCGTGGCGTTCGGGTTCTCGACGACGCTGAAACCGCCGCCCATCATGTTCTCCACGTAGTCCACGAGCGCACCGTTCAAAAACGGCAAGCTCATCTTGTCCACGACGACGCGCACGCCGTTGGATTCAAAAAACGCGTCGCCTTCCAAGACGCGGTCGTCAATCGCCATGCCGTAGCTGTAGCCGCTGCACCCGCCGCTCTTCACGAACACGCGCACGGCGGCGTTCAGCTTGTCGTTCTTCTGCAAAATCTCGAGCGCCTTCTGCGCGCCGAATTCAGTGATCGTCACCATGCTGGGTCACTCCTTACGACGCGTGAACAAGCGTCGTCGTCTACGCGCGAAAGTGTAGCACCGCGCGAACGGGCAGAAGGTGTAATCGAATACCTCGAGCCGGGGAAGCGAAGTGAGGCGAAAGGCGAAGGGACTGCTCGAGCAAGGAGGCTCGAGGGTGCTGACATGTCCGGTGGGCTCGAGCAATGCGTGTGCAATCCGATTCTCGAGGGACACAAGTGCTGCGCCCGCAGCACTGGGTCAAGCATGCTTGACCCCTACGAAAAACAGGTGCGGTGGGCGCGCGGTCTCAGGATTCGTGGCGCGTTGGCTCGAGGAAAATTACTGCCGCAGCTCGAGGACGATTTCGGTTTGACCGGGCACGTTCAGGGTGAACTCGGCGGGTTTGTACCCGTCCACGGTGACGCGCAATTTGTACGCGCCAGTGGTGGTGAACAGCACCGGTCCGGGCACGCTCGCCAGGACGCTGCCAGGGGTGAGCGTGGAACCTTCGGGCGCGGCGACGACGCTCAAACGCCCACTGAGGTTGCTGCCGGGTCGCAGCGTGAAGTTAACGACCGTGCCCGCGACGGGATCGCCGGGCACGGTCAGCGGCGTGACGCCTGCGTCCGTGGCGGCGCGTGGGCGCAGGAACCACCACGCCAAGCCCGCGACGAGGAGCGCCAGGACGACCGTGATGATGCCGGGCAAGAGGAACCGCTCGAGACCGGCGCGGCGCGGCGCGCTGCCGTCTGTGGGGCGCACGACTTGCCGCCAGGACTCGTCGTCCTCTTCAAAACCGATGCGAATCGGGTTGGCTTCGCGGCGAACGAGCAAGCCCGGCTCCGGGGCTTCGGGGTCAAACTCGGATTCGCGCGGCGGACGCAGTTTCACGTCGGGTTCGTCGGCTGCCAGGTGCTCGGGTTCGTGCAACTGCGCGGGATCGCTGTTGAACACGGGCACATGGGCGTCGGACTCCATGCGCTCGGGCAGGGGTTCCGTGGCTTCTTCCAAGCCGGGGCGCGCGCTCGGGGCTTCGGGCTCGAGGTTTTCCGTCGCGGGTTCCTCAGGCACCTCGAGCAGTGGGTCCAAGACCTTGCTCGGCTCCAAAGTGACGGGTGCGGCAGGCTCGAGCGGCGGGAGTTCCGCGCTGAGCTTCGCCTCCAAATCTTGCAGGCGCGTTTCGGTCGGCAGGGGCGGTTCAACCGGCGTGCCCGTCGGCTCGAGGGTCGGCGCAATGCTCGAAGATGCGCTCGAGGTTGGGCTCGAGGAGACCGGGTTCGCCGCCCGCTTGGACAGCTTCTCCAAGGCCAGCACCATCTCCTGCGCGGTCGGGCGGTCTCCTGGCTTCGGGTTCAAGCCGTGCGCGATCCAGCGGCCCATCTCGCCGGTCAGCATCAAGCGCGCATTCCCCCGACCGAGCATCTGCAACGAGCGCGCCCACGCGAAGACATCGGCGGCTGCCGACGTGCCGCCCTCCGGCGCGCGGTAATCCGGGTTCGCTTCGCCCCACGGCAAGCCCCACCCCTCGAGCATGAGCGCGTCGTTGTTCGCCAAAAAATGCGCGGGCTCCAAGTTGCCGTGAAACAATCCGACCGCGTGCGCGTCCACGAGCGCTTGAGCGCTCAACCGCGCCAACCACTCCATGCGTGGCTGGGACAGGGTGGGTTTGAGCGGCGCGAAGCCCGGCGCGCTCGCGGCAATGACATAGCCCATACCATGCTCGAAGCCGGTCTCCAAAATCGCGGGGATGGAATCACTGAACACGGCGGGAATGTCAGCCGGGCGCTCGGGCAGGGTGTAAATCAACACCGGCATGCCCGTGATCAAATCCACACCCGCGAACGTTTGGATCGCACCCGTCCCAACGGCGACCCCGCCAAAGGTCAAGGTGCGCGCCGCGTGTTCGCGGAGCAAACGCGTCGCCGCGTACTGCGCGAACGTCTTCACAGTGCGCTGCCCCTCACCCAAGGCTGCGTCGCGGCCAACATGCACGGCAGTATACGGTGCGACGTGAAAAGCATCAAAGCCGTGCAGGACAGGCGAAGTGATTCTGTTGTGAACGTAGAAGTGGCAGGCGAAGAGCAATGCTGATGGCGCGCATGGGCGCGACGGGCGAAAGGCGAAGGAAACAGCCGTGGCTCGAGACAGCGATTGGCTTTTCGCTCTTGGCTAGCAGCCAGGAGCTAGGAGCCAGAAGCTGTACTTGTCCACTCGAACACTTCCACCAAATTCCCGTCCGGGTCGCGCAGGTGCACGGTTTTCACCGCCCACTCCGGGCGATTCGTGACGCCAACCTCGAGCTTCGCCCCCTTGCCCTCGAGTCCCTTGGCGGCGGCTTCCACGTCAGGGACGTGCACGGTGATGAGCACCGCGTCGCCGTGCGTGGCGGGCGGCAGCGCGATGACGCTGGTCGCAAACATCTCCCTCGAATAAATGGCGATGCGTCCGCCTTCACCGCCGAGTTCGCAGTACACGCCGTCGCCTTCGCCAATCATGCGCGCGACGGGCAGCGACAAGATGTCGCGGTAGAATTTGAGGCTCTGGGCGTAATCCGCGACGAGCAGACGCGTGGTGATGTACCGGCTGTCCATGCCCACCAGTATGCCCACACGGGCTGAACGAAAACTGGGTCGGCACTCGAAAAGGAACGGCCATATCTCGAGGAACCTTGAATGCGCCGTTGACCGAGAGACGCACCGTTGCGATCACCCGAGAATTTGTTACACTCTTCCCATGCGAGCAGCTTGGAACAACCAACGCATGGTGCTTGCTGCTGTGAAGCCTGCATCGCAGGCGTTCACGACCATTAAATTCCGATAACCCCTCTGTGTCCGCTTCGCCCGGTGTGAATCTGGGCGCGTGTACGCATTTCCATGCTGGACGAGTTTGCCTCGTTCGACACTTAGGGAGAACAACGGTTTATGAACGAATCACGTCAGGGCATGAAGACGTTTTTGCTGCTGTGGAGCAGCCAGTTGGTCAGCGTTTTCGGCGGCACACTGAGCTACTTTGCCGTCAGCGTTTGGCTCGCCCAAGTGCTGTATCCCCTCGAGACTCAGAAGCCGCAACTTGGTGTTGCGCTCGCCCTCGTCGGTCTTGCCTATGCGTTGCCGGGTTTCTTGGCTGCTCCATTTGCGGGACTGGTCGTGGACCGCTCTGCGCGCAAACGCGTGATGATGCTCGCCGATGGAACGAACGCGTTGGTCAGTTTGGTGATCGCAGGGTTGACTTTGACGGGTCAACTCAACTTGGTGGTGCTCCTGAGCGGCTTGGCGGTCAATGCGGCCGCTGCGATTTTTCACGCGACCGCTTTGGACGCTTCAACCGTGATGATTGTGCCGCCGCACAATTTGCCACGTGCCAACGCGATGATGCAGAGCACGTGGTCACTCTCGAGCGTTCTTGGACCAGCCATCGCTGCGGGCGTGATTGCGTTCTTCGCGCCGACCGGAGTCGCCGCAAGTGCTGCTGGGCAAACAGGGGTGGCGGTTGTCTTCATGGTTGACGGACTCAGTTCGCTCTTTGCGGTGGCAGTCTTGGCATTTCTGCACGTGCCTTCGCCCGTTCGCAATTTTTCGACATCTACAGAACGTCCCAGTTGGCTCGAGGAAGCAACCGCCGGATGGGGATTTATCCTCTCGCGTCGCGCGTTGCTGTCGCTGCTGCTCACTTTTGCCGTGGTCAACTTTGCTGCCTCGCCGCTCACCGTGTTTGAGCCATTGCTGGTGAAGTTTCAACTTTCAGGGAATTGGAATGCGCTCGGGTTGAACTACGCGTCGGCGTTGGCGGTGTTGACCACAGCAGGCGCAGTCGGCGGAGTGGTTGGAGGCGTGGTCATGACGGCGTGGGGTGGTTTGAGATCGCGTCGCATTTACGGCGTACTGATTCCGATCATCGTTGGCGGAATTGCACAAATCGCTTTGGGATTGACGCCTGCGCTGTTTATGGCATCGGCGTCCATGTTTTTCATTGCAGCCATGCCCCCGTTCGCCAATGCACACAACTACGCACTGTGGCAATCGGAAGTCGTGCCCAACTTGCAAGGTCGCGTGTATGCCGTACGGCGCATGATTGCCCAATTCATCAACCCGCTCAGCCTCGCCCTCGCGGGCATTGCCCCAGCGTTTATTGATCCTGGCTTGACACTTGCGGCGCTTGGGATGCTCATCGTCGTCGTGTGTGTGCCTTTGCTTTTTCATCCAGCGTTACGCCGATTGGGTGAAACACAAGCCGACGGAGCCCAATGACGGCTGCTCGAGTGCTGCGCCTGGCCAGAGCCGGTGTCGGAGGCTTCACACGGCGTTCACGGGCAGGGGTGCATGATCTCCTGTGCGCTTTGAAGGCTCGAGACCGGCGAACCGTCACCGCACTGACGCACCCGATTGATGCGTGGGCGTACAATTCCTCGTTCGCGTTCGCACCACGTTGCCCACACCAAGGAGTCCGCCCTTGAGCCAACCCAGCACCACCTCCACACCCGCCCCTCGAGCCGACGCCGCCGCCCGTCCTGGCGGCAGACCGCCCGCCACGCCCGGCGGCAACCGCGCGGTCGGACGCGCACTGCGCTACTTGAGCCAGTACCGCCTCGAGACCGGCGGTGCGCTGCTGGCGTTGCTGCTCGTCACGGCCGCGAACCTGGTTGCGCCGCAAATGATTCGATTGGCGGTGGACGGCGGTGTGGACCGCCGCGATTGGAACACCGTCGCCCTTGCCGTCGGCGGCTTGATCGGCATTGCGGTGCTGCGCGGGATTTTCACGTTTCTGCAGGGCTACCTGGCGGAGCGCGCCTCGCAAGGGGTGGCGTTCGACCTGCGCGAAGGGCTGTTCTCCAAGCTGCAACGCCTGTCTTTTAGCTATTACGACAGCGCGCAGACCGGGCAACTGGTCACGCGCCTGACCAACGACGTGGAGCAGGTGCGGACCTTCGTCGGCAGCGGCATCGTGCAGATGATCGCCAGCGGCGTGACGCTCGTTGGCACGATCATCTTGTTGATCACGATCAACCCGCCGCTCGCCGGGGTCGTGCTGCTTACCATTCCGCCGATTTTCATCGTTCTGGGCTTGTTCGTGCGCAGCATCGGACCGCGCTTCGGACGCGTGCAGATGGCACTTGGGAAGCTCAACACGATTCTGCAAGAGGACCTGCGCGGCTTGCGCGTCGTCCGCGCGTTCGCCCGCGAAGGGTATGAAAACAAGCGTTACAGCGCCGCGAACGACGACCTGCGCGAGCAGAACATCGGCACGATTCGCGCGATCAGCACGAACTTCCCGCTGATCCTGTTGTTCGCCAACCTCGGCACGCTGGCGGTGGTCTGGTTCGGCGGGCTCGAGGTGCTGGGCAATCGCCTCACCGTCGGCGAGTTGATCGCGTTTAACTCGTACCTCGGATTTCTCTTGCAACCGATCCTGACCCTTGGGTTCCTCGCTGCCGGACTCTCACGAGCAGGTGCGAGCGCCGTGCGCGTCTTTGAGGTGCTGGACGCCCCGCTCGAGGTCGCGGACAAGCCCGATGCGATTGCCCTGCCGCCACTCGAGGGACGCGTCGAGTTCAAAGACGTGCGCTTTCGCTACGTCGGCGCGGAACGCGAAGTGCTGCGCGGCGTGACCTTCACCGCCCAGCCCGGTCAGACCGTGGCGATTCTCGGCACGACCGGCAGCGGCAAGAGCAGCCTGACCAACCTGATCCCGCGCTTCTACGACGCCACCGCGGGCGCGGTGCTGATTGACGGGCACGATGTCAAAGACGTGCAACTGTCCTCCTTGCGCTCTCAAATTGGCATCGTGCTCCAAGAGAGCTTGCTGTTCAGCGGTACGGTCTTTGAAAACGTTGCCTACGGCAAACCCGATGCCTCGCAAGAAGCCGTGGAGCGCGCCGCGCGCATGGCGCAAGCGCACGAGTTCATTGCCGCGCTGCCGAACGGCTATCAAACCGTCGTCGGCGAGCGCGGCGTGGGTTTGAGCGGCGGTCAACGCCAACGCATCGCCATTGCCAGGGCGTTGCTGGTGGACCCGAAGGTCTTGATCCTGGACGACAGCACCTCTGCTGTGGACGCCCAGACCGAAGCGCTGATTCAAGACGCGTTGGACGCGTTGATGCGCGCCTCGCACCGCACCACCTTTGTCATCGCGCAACGCGTCAGCACCGTGCGCGACGCCAACTTGATCCTGGTGTTGGACGAAGGCGTCATCAAAGCCAGTGGCACGCACGAGGAATTGACCCAGACCAGCGAGTTGTACATGGAAATTCTGGGCTCGCAACTGCGCAGCGACGCCAAGCCTGCGCCCGTGGAGGAACCCGCATGACGCACCTCGAGCGGATGGAAGATGTGACCGCGAGCCTTGACGGGTTCTCGAGATTTGGCTACGGACCCGCTGTAGGGGCGAACCGCCGTTCGCCCCTACGGGTCAGCGGTGATGCTTCGTCTAGAGGGCTCGAGAATTGGGTTGGCTCGAGCTTTGGTGTGGAACGGGCGCAGCACGCGTTGCGCCTTGCGCACGTGGGTGCGACGCCCCTACGGAAAATGGTTTGGCTCGAGGCGAGCGGAACGGCGGTGCGCGCATGAGGGGCGGACCTCCGGGCAGTTTGGCGAGCATGGCGCAAGCGGGCGAGGAACGCGCGAAGAATCGCGGTGCGAGTTTGCAACGCTTGCTCTCTGAGTTCAAGCCGTACACGCCGAAGTTGATTCTGCTGTTCGTGTTCGTCGTGCTCGGTGCGGTCGCACAGGCGCTCGGACCGTGGCTGGTCGGGCGGGCGATCGACGAGAACATCGTGCGTCGCAACGCCGATGGCTTGACCATGCGGATGCTCGAGTTGCTGGGCGTGTACGTTTTGGGCACGATCATGAGCCGCCAGCAAACGATCCTCGTTGGCGACGTGTCGCAACGCGTGCTGTCTGACCTGCGCGAGCGCTTGTTCCTCCAGTTGCAACGCCTGCCGCTGTCGTACTTCGACAAGCGTCCAATCGGCGACCTGATGAGCCGTTTGCTGAACGACGTGGACACGCTCAACCAGTTGTTCTCGCAGGGGATCACGCAACTCTTGGGTTCGTTTTTTGGGCTGATCGGAATTTTGATTGCGATGCTCGCGCTGAACGTGCCTTTGGCGCTCGCCAGCTTCATGGTGATTCCGGTGATGCTCTTGACCACAGCGCTCTTCGCCGCCAGGGCTCGAGCCGCCTTTCGCAAAACCAGGGAAACGGTTGGCAATGTCACCGCCGACATCCAAGAAGAAATCGTCGGCGTGCGCGAAGCCCAAGCCTTTAATCGCACGGATGAAAACATCAACCGCTTTCGGCAGCGCAACGCTGCCAACCGCGACGCCAACGTCAGCGCGGTCGGCATCACCAGCGCGTTCTCGCCGAGCATCGAACTCTTGGCCACGCTCGCCACGGCGCTCGTCATCGGTTACGGCGGGTGGTTGACGCTTCAGGGCAGCCTGACCGTTGGCTTGCTGACGGCGTTCCTGCTGTACGTGCAGCAGTTCTTCCGCCCGATCCAACTGCTCTCGAGCATCTACACGCAGGCGCAAAGTGCGCTCGCGGGCGCGGAACGCATCTACAGCATTTTGGACGAGACGCCAGAAATCCAAGACGCTCGAGACACGAAAAAGTTGCCGGAAATCAAAGGCCGCATCGAATTCAAGGACGTATCCTTTGCGTACGACACGGGACGCAACGTGCTCGAGGGGATCAACTTGACGGTGGAACCCGGTCAGACGGTCGCGCTCGTGGGCAGCACGGGCGCGGGCAAAACCACCGTCGCCAGCCTGATCCCGCGTTTCTACGACGTGACCACGGGCGGCTTGAAGATTGACGGCGTAGACGTGCGCGAGGTGACCAGGGACTCGTTGCGCTCGCAAATTGCGTTCGTGCTGCAAGAACCGTTTCTCTTCAGCGGCACGATTGCCGAAAACATCCGCTACGGCAAATTGGACGCCACCCAAGCCGACCTCGAGGCAGCGGCACGCACGGTTGGGGCGCTGGATTTTATCAACGCCCTGCCCAAAGGCTTCGAGACCGTGCTCGGCGAGGGCGGCGGCACGTTGTCGCAAGGACAGCGGCAACTCTTGAGCTTTGCCCGAGCCGTCATCGCCAATCCGCGCATTCTGATCTTGGACGAAGCCACCGCCAATGTAGACACGCGCACCGAAGCGCTGATTCAACGCGCGTTGGAGACGCTTTTGAAGGGACGCAGCAGCGTCGTCATCGCACACCGCCTCAGTACTGTGGAACGTGCGGACCAAATCATCGTGCTCGAGGGTGGACGGATCGTGGAACGCGGCACGCACGCGGAGTTGTTGGCGCTCAACGGACGATACGCTGATCTCCACCGCCGACAATTTCGCAATCCCACGCCCACCACGCCAAAACCAGCGCCAGCCGTCTTGAATTGAACCCGCTTTCTCGAGCTCACGCGGATTTCCCCCAAGCCATCGTCCCACACGATCTCGAGATCGCGCCGCCACGGAAACCAACCGTAAAGCGGTTCCCAGGGAAAGTGACTGCCCCACCGTCACTTTCCCTGGCGAGCGTCGTGCCGTTTCGCCCTGCGAACATGGGTTCGACGCACGCAAGGTCATGCTGTGCCCATGCACGCAAGGCGTGACGCGAGTAGGACAAGTCAGCATTTCTCTTTTTCAAGCGGACACCCTCTTCCGCACTTTGGGAGGGTGGGAGAGGAACTCTCAGAAATGCTGTAGGGACGTAGCACTGCTACGCCCGAGTGCGCCGGGAGGCGCACCAACGTCCCAACCAATGAAGTTGAAACCCGCATTTGCTCGAGACTGACGCTTCCACCCTGAAAACCTCGAGCCGCTCTTCAACCGAGTCCCATGAACCAAAAGCGCGAGGCGCACCGCGATTGGGTGCGCCTCGAAATCTTTCACGCTCGAGCGGATTGAATCACCGGAAGCTGATCCTGCCCTGCGCGGCGCACGCCACGTCCGGTTTCGCCGCCGGGTTCGTCAAGAACTGCGCGGCAATCCCGAAGCCGCAGACATTCGTCAGTGACACGCTGTGCGCCAAGCCCTTCATCTCCACGACCGTCGCGTTCTTCAATCCCGCGCTCGCCAATGCCAAGTACCGCGTCGGCGTGACCGGATCGAATTCGCCCGCCATCAAGAGCGTCGGCACGTCGCTGGTCAGCACCTCGTTCTCGCGGCCGCTGGGCGTGGTCAAGCCCCAGGCTTGGCAGATTTCAAAGCCGCGTTCGCTCGAGATGCTGGGGGCGCTGCCGATCACCGGAGCCCAGCGCGGGAACTGCGCGTAGGTGGCGCGCAGGGCGGCGATGCTGCTGCTCGCCATTTCGCCGCGGCATTCGTGCGTGAAGAACGCGCCGATGGTGATGCCCTCCGACACCGCTTGCGTGAACTGCTCGACGAACGAGCCTTTCAAGACGCTGTACTGCTCGGCGTCCAAGGCGTAGATCAAGCGCGGCAGTTCGGCGATGCCTTGCGCGAAGTACAGCGACCCGACGACGAGCGCCATCACGCCGTTGCCGTCCAGCGGATCGGTGCGCCCGCCGAACTCCACGGGCACCGGTTTGGCGTTCAAGCGGTCCACGACGCGCTTCAAGACGGTCTCTAAGTTCGGGTACTTGCTGTTGCAGGTCGTGTCCGCCGCGCAGGTGCGCAAGACGTTCTGCAGGCTCTCCTCGAGCGAACGGGGCGTGTCGCTGGCGCGGTCCACTTGCGGCGGAATGACGCTGTCCAGCACGGCGGCACGCACGCCTTGGGGAAAGGAACGCATGACTTCCTGCGCCAAGCGCGTGCCGTAAGAAACGCCGTAGAGCAACACCTGCGGCACGCCGAGGGCGAGGCGCAGGTCGTTGACATCAGCCGCGCTTTCGGTGGCGTTGTACCCGCTCAGGTCGATGCCTTGCGCTTTGAAGCGCTGTCCGCATTCGATCAGGGCTTGCGTCGCGCGGGTTCCCGCCGATGCGCTGCTGTCGGCGCTGCCTGCGAGCGCGCTGTACCCCGGGCATTCCAAAGCGGGTTGCGACAAGCCCACGCCGCGCTGGTCGAACAAGACCACGTCGTGGCGCGGAAACACTTGTCCCAGAATGGTCAGCGACGCGCTTTTCTCGCCGGGACCGCCGCTGAGGAAGACCAAGGGTTCAGGGAATTTGTTCTGCGCCCGCGAGCGCACGACGGCCGTGAAAATTTTGATGCGCTTGCCGGTGTTCGTGGCGCGGTTCTCCGGAACGCCGAGGAACGCGCACGAGGTCGCGGCGACGTTCGCCGGACAGGGAACGGTCTCGAATGCGGGTGCGGGTTGCGTTTGCGCGAACGCGGCGCTCGAGGCGAGGACGGCGAGGGCGACGGCGGTGTGTTTCAACATGGGGGACTTCAACATGGGAGCCTTTCCTAAACCGGCTGCACTGCCGCCATCATCCCTGGGTTCAATGTCCCATGAAAGCGCCCACGGCACACAGCGATGGCAGCACACCGCACAGGTTCACGGGTGACGAGGCGAAGGTCAGGCTCGAGCGGTCCACGATTTCCGACCCTCGAGTCCCAAGCGGCGATTGCGTTCGTGGGCGACCCGCGGTGCGCGGCAGCGAAACCACCGCTTCGTCTGTGGCGGAACCGCCAGGGGCAGCGGAGCTGGGCGGCGTGTTGGCGATGGTCGTCGCTCGCCTCGTGCCCGATGGGTTGTCAAGCAAATGTAGGGTGCGGTCTGAGATCACTCAGCGCCACAGCACCAAAAACAGGTTGAGCAGCACCGAAAACAGCGCGGCGGCCAGGGCGATTTGATCGTCGCGTTTGCGCCGTTTGACGCAGTTGCTGTTCGGGTTGGTTGGTTCTGGAATGTCTGGTTGGGGATTCATCATCGGCCTCCGTGGGTGACGAATTCAGCTTGTCGTTCCAGACAGCCGTCTGGGCATCTGCCGAACTCGGGTGAAGTGTAAAGAGATCCCTATCGGAACCAACAGCCTCTTTTTCAGATAGAGACACTGCGCGACTGATCGCCGGGGTTCAACCCCGCCTCAACGCCCGATCAGCGCTCGGACACACCATTCTTGGCATGAACTCCCATCGTCTCGAGCCGCGGTGGTCTCCGTGACCGCGCGCACCGAAGGGTTGGACGCCGAGTACTTGCGGCGCGCAGGCAGCAAAGACAAAGGCTTTCACTACCTCTACCCTGACGGCTCGAGGCTCACCGATGGGGCGCAACTCGAGCGCATCGCCAAGTTGGCCGTGCCACCGGGCTACGCCGAAGTGTGGGTTGCCCCGGATGAGACGGCGGAACTTCAAGCCTTTGGGCGCGATGCCAAAGGGCGTTTGCAGTACCGTTACCACGCGGATTTCGTGCAGACGAACCAGCAGAAGAAATGGTCGCGCCTCGTCAAATTCGCATCTGCCTTACCGACCTTCCGTGAACGCACCGCCGCCGATTTGAAGCAACCCGGTCTCTGCGACGCCAGGGTCATGGCGTTGATGACGCGCCTCTTGTACGTCGCGCGCTTTCGTGTGGGTTCGGACGCCTATGCCCGCGACAACAAGACCTACGGGCTGACCACGCTGACCAAAAAGCACGTGCGCGTGGACGGCAACACCGTGGAGTTCAACTTCAAAGGCAAGCACGGCATCCAGCAGCACAAAGCGATGACCGACAAGACGATTGCCAGCAACGTGCAAAAGCTGCTCGAGCTGCCCGGCAAGCACCTCTGGCAGTGCGAACTTGAAGGCGGACGGCAACGCGTGACCTCGAGCGCGCTGAACGCGTACATTCGCGCGACGATGGGCGCGTTCACCGCCAAGGATTTCCGCACGTGGGGCGGAACGCTGTTCGCGGCGGAGTTCTTGGCGGAACTCGGCAAGCCCGACACCGAGCGCCAAGCCCGCAAGAACTTGAACGAATGCGTGCGCGCCGTGTCCGAGGATTTGGGCAACACGCCAGCAGTCGTGCGCGCCCACTACGTCAGCCCCGTGGTCTTCGACCGCTATTTGGACGGCTTGGTGCTGGACGATTTCGAGCCGCGCAGCTCGAGAACCCACGCCGACGAAGGCGCGGGCTTGACGCGTTCGGAAGCCGCCTTGAAACGCTTGCTCGAGACCGGGCAGAAAAAGCGCCGTTCGGGCGTGTCAACGCAGGGCTCGAGCCGATGAACGTGTGGTGTGGGGGCGCGGCACCCTGCGCCTCCTTGCGCCTCCCTGCACCACACGGCGATGGCGCTTGGTCTAGCTCGAGCTTCCGCTTTGGCAGATCGCAACGCCTGAGCCCGTGAGCGCGTTCTCATCTGTGGTGCGTCACGATCAACGGCGTGCGCCTCGGTGCTTGGATCGTCGTCGCCTTCACCGCCGTCGCGCTGCTGACGTGGTTGGTGCTGAGCCGTCCTCGCCCAAACATCGCCGAACGCGATTGCCCAGGCAGCCCGATTGACACGGCGTTCGCCCCTCGAGCCGCGCCGACGGGGTTGCGCGGGGCGGTGGTCGCGCTCAACCCCGGTCACGGGTTGACGCGCTTTGACGATGGCACGTGGCGCTTCCAACGCCCCGAAGCCGGCGAGGACGGCGCCTACATTTTGGAGGACGACGCCAACCTGCTGATGACCCGCTCGGTCGCTCGAGTCCTCGAGGATGCAGGGGCAACGGTGTTTTCCACGCGTAACCTTGCAGGTGAACCGGACGGCACGAGCGGCGAACCCGCGTGGCGCGAATCTGCCCGTGACAGCCTGCGGCGGCGCGGGGTGTCCCAAACCGTGTGGAACTCGAGGGGACGCTCCTTGCGCGGCGATTGCGCCGCTGGGCGAGACCTGCGCGCCCGTGCGCTCTACGCCAATGCCGTGCGCGCCGACGTGCTCGTGTCCGTGCACAGCAACGCGGGCGTGCCGTGGAACCGGGGCACGCAAGTCTTCTACGGCACGCGTTCGTACTTGGGCGGTGCACCCTCGAGCCCGCGCGCTGCTTGCCTCGCGCACCTGCTCGCGGACGCCGTGCCCGCTGCGATTCGTGCGCGACGCCCAGACCTGAACTGGGGCGCGGGCGAGGTCAAAGGCTCAAACAATTACGGCGAGAACGGCTACGCGCTGATGCCCGCCGTGATCTTGGAGGTTGGATTCCACACCAACGCCGTGGACGGCAAAGCACTGGGCGAGGCGTCGTTTCGCGCGGCGGTCGCCGAAGGCGTGCGAGACGCGCTCGAGGCGTTTTTCAAAGCAAACACGTGCCCTTGAATTAAACGTCGTCTCGTAGGGGCGAACACAAGGTTCGCCCTGTGCAACGCGTCAACGACGAACGCCGCGCGGCGTCTCGAGATTCCGCCCATGCTTTGGCGTAGGGGCAGCCCCCTGTGGCTGCCCTGTGCGACGGTGAAATATCCCACGCTCGAGGTCAAAACCGGTCTCGAGACAGTTCTCGAGGTCAAGGGCTTCAACGCTGCGCGGGTCCGTCCTTCAACAACGGGTACGGGTCCAGGCTGTGGAAGCTGCACGTCGCGCGGTTGCCGCTGTACACCCCAAAATGCAGGTGGGCGACGCCGTGCGCCATGCCGGTGCTGCCGGAGTACCCCAGGAGCTGTCCCGCTTTGACCGTCGCGCCTTCGCGCACGCCGTCTTCCAGGGCGCTCAGGTGCGCGTAGTAGTAGCGGCGTTCGCCCGCACCCAAAATGTAGAGCGCCAGTCCGCTGACGGGTTGAAAACCGACGCGCCAGAGCACGCCGTCCACCGTGGCGCGCACGGGTGTGCCGACGGGCACGACGAAATCCTGTCCGTAGTGGATCGCGCCCCAGCGTTTGCGCCCGTAAGTCTGCGGGTAATCACTGATGCGTCCGGGCACTGGGAGTTCGAGCCGCGCGTCTGGGGTGTCGGGCAGCGTCGCTTGGATGCGCTCCAACGTCTGCCAATCGCGCTCCCATTGTTGCCCAGTTTGCGTCTGCAAGCTGTACTCGGGCGGCAAGGTGCAGGCGTTCGGGGCGGGTCGGGCTGCCCAGACGATGGCGGCGATACCCGCGCCCACGGCGGCGGTGATGCCCAGCGTCAAAAGCGTGCCTTTCATCGCGTCAAGCGCTCCAAGGGGCTGCGGCGCGCGGCGGCGAGCGCGGGCAGCAGTGCGAACAGCGCGGCGACGGGCACGACGAGCAGGGCTTGCAACGCGTCCCTGGGCTCGAGTGCCATCAAGGGCAGTGTGACGCTGGTTCGCGCGCTGACGATGTTCGCGGCGACCGCGGCGATCAGGTACGCCGCGCCGACGCCGAGCAAGACCCCAACGAACGCGACCAGCACGCTCTCGAGCAGGACCAGCCAGAAGGTCGTCGTGGCTCGAGCACCGATGGCGCGCAGCACTGCCAAATTGCGTTGCGCGCCGCGGGCGCTGGCGAGCGTGTTGACAGCGACCGTGGCCAGCGCCAGCACGAGCGCGAGTGCGCCGACGATTTCGTACCCGGCGCGTCCCTGCCCCAAGAGGTCGAGCAAGCGTCCGATCACTTGCCCCGGAAAGATGCCTTGGGCGACTTGGTTCTTTTCCAGTTCGCTGGCGAGTTGGTAGACGTACCCGAGGCGCGTCGGCGTGTAGAGGATCGCGGTCAGTTCCCTTGCCGCGCCGCTTTGTCCGTGCGCGTCCCACAGGCTTTCGATGGGGGTGTACACGGCGCGGTCGCCTGGGGCTCCCGAGGGAGCAAGGATGCCGACAACGGTGTAGGCCTCTTTGTGCTGTTCTTCTTCGATGGTCGGTGTGACGCCGTGCGCGCTGTTGAAGGTGTCCCCGAGCTTGAGCCCGGTTTGCCGCGCGACGCCTGCGCCGATCACGGCTTCAAACGGTTGCTGGAAGGCGCGTCCCGATGCAATGCCGTACAGCGGCGGCTTGCCCGGTCCTTCGCTCAACTCGAAGAATTTGCTCGAGGTGCCGACGACGGGCGAGCCGTTGTAGTTGTCGCCAAACCCTAAGGGAATGAGCTTGGCGGTGCGTGGGTCGCGCTCGAGGCGTTCGTAGACGCTGTACGGCACGTTGCCGACCGGGGCTTCTTGGTAGAAGATCGTGTTCAGTACGGCTTGCGTTGGGCTGCCTCGGGCGGCAATCAAGAGGTCAAAACTGTTCGAGGCGCGGATCACGCCTTCGCGCAAACTGGCGAGGATCAACGGAACTGCCAAAGCCACCGCCACGCCGAGCATCACGGCGACGACCGTAAGGGCATTCTCCAATGCCCGCGTGCGCAGGTTGCGCACCAAAAGCCACAGCGTCACGCGGAGACCCCTCGAGATGCGGGCTCGAGGCTCGAGGGGATGGCTTGAGCAACTTCGATGCGTGCGGGCAGCGCCGCCATCACCGCCGGGTCGTGCGTGCTGACCAGCAATGCCGCACCCAACTCCGCGCGCAACTCGAGCAAGAGCCGCAGGGCGTCCGCGCCGCGCACGGCGTCCAGGTGCGCGGTCGGTTCATCGGCGAGGATCACCTTGGGCTTCGCCGCGAGCGCCCTTGCCAACGCAACGCGTTGCCGTTCGCCCGTGCTCAAGCGCGCCCCAGTGTGCCCAGCGCGGTGCGCGAGTCCGACCCGCTCGAGCAACGCTTTAGCGGTGCGCGTTGCCAGACCAATGCTCGAGCCTGACAGTCCAAGTGCGGCAACGACGTTCTCCAAAGCCGTGTAGCCCTCCAGCAAGTGAAAGTCCTGAAAGAGCAGCCCGACGTTTTTGGCGCGGTGCTGTTCCAATTGCGCCAACGTTGCCCGCGTCAAATCCAACCCCGCGCACTTCGCCTGGCCGTGCACCGGCACGAGTCCCGCGAGCGCGTGCAGCGCCGTGCTCTTGCCGCTGCCGCTCGGTCCGACGAGCGCCAGTGCCGCGCCGGGCTCGAGGGTCAGGTCTGGCAGCGCGACGCCCGTGCCGTCCGCGTAGCGCACGCCCGCGCCGCGCAAGACGGCGACGGGCTCGAGGCTCGGGGGTGCTGCGTTCACCGAATCTCCGACCACTCGTCGGCGTAGATGCGGATCAGGCTCACGAAGCCGGTCTCCGGGTCGTCCTTGACGCCCAACTCTAAGCGCCCGCGAATGCGCAGCGGCGCGGCGGTGGACAGCATGTCGCGTCCCTTGGGCAAGTACACGACCACGATGTCGGGCGGCCAATCGGCCGCCGAGGAGCAGAACGGGCAGACCGCCAGCGGCGTTTTCGTCAGCACGAAAAAGGTCAAGCGGGGACGCAGCGGCGGCGCCATGTACCCCGCGAGTTCCACGCGCTTGCCGTTCAACTCCTGCGTCTTCGGGCTGAACTCCAGCCCGCGAATCGAAGTCGTGTACAACTCGCTGAACTTGATCGAGGTCGCGGCGGGTTGCGCGGCGACGCTCGAGAGGAGCAATGCCACCATCAACAGAACAAAGCGCATGTCAATCACCCTAGAACGTGCTTCGAGCAAACACCGTGAGGCTCGAAGGCGTGACCCCTCGAGCCTCGGGTGTGCGGTTTAGCGCGTGGTCGTCGCTGTGCGCGTGGCATCCACGCCGAGCGCGCGCGCCATGCGGAAGAACACTTCGGTGTTGTCCAAGGAACCGATGAAGAACTGGCTGCCCGGACCGCTGGCGAACAGCGGCACGGGGTCCACGCTGTGGTTGCCGCTCGTCCCGCCGATGTTGCCGCCCGCGAGCTGCCCACCCGCGTAGGCGGGGTTGGGGACGTTCTTGCCGTCCTGAACGACCGTGGGCACGTTCGGCTTGTCTTGCGCGATGTTCGTCGCGTAGTGCGCGGGAGCCGCGCCGTAGCCGACCGCCAAGCCGACATCGGTGCGCGCCATCGGCAAGCCGTTGGCGTCGCGGTTGTTCTGGTAGGTCGGGAAGCCGAAGTCCTCGTACAAACCCACGCCTGTGGCGGTGCCCGTTGGGGCCCCCGCGCCCTTGGCGCTCGAGTACGTGCCATAGGTGCTGTTCGTGTGCGCGTGGTCGGCGGTGGCGATGACCAAGGTGTCACCGCGCTGCGCCGCCCATTCTTTCGCCTTACCCACGGCCATGTCCATCTCAATCGCGTCCCAGGTCGCGCGTTGCCAATCCAGGGCGTGCTGAAGCACGTCGGAGTTGCTGCCCTCGACCATCAAGACGAAGCCGTCGGGGTGCAAGGCCTCGAGCGAGGCGATGGCTTTCGTGGTCATGTCCCAGAGCAGCGGTTGGTCGGTGAACGTGCCAAGCACGTCGGGGTTCTTGAACTGCACGCGGTCGAGGTAGGCGTTCATCCATTGCAGTTGAAACAAGCCCAGGACCTTCTCTGGCTTGGCGGCGCTCAGTTCCTTGGCGGAGCTGACGAATTGATACCCCGCGCCTTGGAACTCCTTAATCAAGTCGCGCTCGTCCTTGCGTCGTGAGCCTTTCGTGCTCTTGGGCAGGAAGTCAATGCTGCCACCGCCCATGATGACGCTGGGGCGCGCTGGGCTGTCGAAGAACTGCCCGACGATCTCGCTGTAATCCGCGCGGCGGCGCGTGTGCGCGACCCAAGCTGCCGGGGTGGCGTCCGCCAGGTACGAGGTCGTGACCAAGCCAAAGCCGACCCCAGGACGGGTGCGCTTCAAAATCTCGAACAGGTTCTCTTGGCGCGGGTCGTCCAACGTGTCCGGCGTGTTGTCCGGGTAGACGCCCATCGCGTTGTTCGCGGTTTTGTGCCCGGTGCTGTACGCGCTGGCGCTGTTGGCGCTGTCGGTGACGAGCCCACTGAGACCGCTGGTGGCGACCGTGGCCACGGCTTCGGCTTTTTCCATGTTGAGCTGATCGCGCGCTTTGCCGTTTTCAATGCCGTGCATGACGATGCGCGCGTTCGTCACCGTGTTCCAACCCATGCCGTCACCGATGAAGATGATGACGTTCTTGGCGCGCTTGCCAAAGTTCTGTTCGCGCACGACTTCGTAGGTCGCTTGTTTGACGAACACGCCTGCGTCGTCCACGCCGCGCGCAATCACTTCCAACTTACCCGTCGTGCGCAAGGCGACGCCGCGCACCATGAGGTTTTGGTTGTCCGGCGCGAGGCTCGAGGTGACGAGCGGTTTGCGAAAGTACGCGTCTGCCGCTTGCCCGTTGACGGTCACGGTGACGTCGCGCGGCGTGCCCTTCAAGCCCGTGACCTCGACGCGGAAGTCGAAGTTCGCGCCCGCCAAAAATTTTGCGCCGCTCACGGGTGCGATGTTCACGGTCGCGGCGTGGGCGACACCACTGAACGCAACGATTCCAAACAATGCAGCAAGTTTTCTCATGGACCCCTCCACGGGTGAAACTACGGAGGCTTTGTCATGGATTGGTCAATTTGCAGCGCAGCACACAATTGAGAATCGTTTCTCAATAAGGTCAATGGTCGGCGCTCGAGCGGCGTGTGTCGCTGTGGTCCATGTTGGGCAACCCCCATATTGGTCCCCGCACACTGTCTACAGCGTTTCCCGAGTTCCTCTCCCACCCTCCCAAAACGCGGTCGGGTGTCCAATACACTCGAGAAACGCTGATTTGTCCTACTCCCGTTGGTCGCCATGTTTGTGACGGTGGGGCAGTCACAAACATGGGAACCGCTGTAGGGCTGACCGCTCGAGGCCAGACGAATCTCGGGGTGGGCCGCTCCAACACCCGTCTTCGTGCCCTGTGGCTGCCCCGTGCGAGGGCGAACGCTCAATGGCTCGAGAACCAACGGGTCTCGAGCTTCGGACGCCTCCCCTCGAGTGCAGCCCGCGCCGCTGTGCCCAAAATGTTCGAAGGGCGAAACTGCGCCGCGTGCAAACTGTAGACGTGATCGTCGTCGGCGCGGGCTTGAGCGGCACGGCTGCCGCCACCGACCTCAGCCGTGCAGGGCTCGAAGTGACTGTCCTCGAGAAATCGCGCGGCACGGGCGGACGCGCCGCGACGCGGCGGTGGGATGACGCACGCTTGGACCATGGCGCTCCATTTTTCACGGCGCGAGGGGAACGCTTCTCGAGCCTTGTTCAGCAACTCGAGACCACAGGCGCAGTCAAGGTTTGGACGAACGGCTTTCACCAGTGGCGCGACGGAACGTTGCACGCGCCGAGCGACGGCTACCCGCGGTTCGTCCCCAGCGACGGCATGAACGCGCTCAGCAAAGCCATTCGCGGCGACGCCGCGTACACCCTCGAGACCGGCGCGACCGTGACTGGCATCAGGCGCGACGGTGATGGGTACACGGTTAGCCTCGAGACCGCCGACAAGCAACTCGAGACGCGCAGCGCCAAACGCATCATCGTCACCGCGCCCACGCCACAAGCGTTGAAGCTCACTGACGCCATGCTCGAGCCTGCCACGCGCGCCGCCCTCGAACACGTGACCTGGCAACCGTGCTGGGCGCTGCTCGCACAATTGTCCAGCGCCCCCGACGTGCCTTGGCGCGGCATCAAACTTTACGGACACCCCGCATTGGAATGGATCGCCCTCGAGCACACGAAACGTCCCTCGAGCCCCGCCCTCGTCGCCCACGCCACGCCGGAGTGGACCACCGCGAACCTCGAGCGTTCGGCAGAGGAGACCGCGCCGCTGCTGCGCGACGCCCTGCTCGAGACCCTCCCAAACCTCGAGATTGCGCACGTCGCCGCGCACCGTTGGCGCTACGCCCGCGCGAGCCAGATGCACCCTGCCCCGACCCTCGAGCAAGACGGGTTGATCTTTTGCGGCGATTGGTGTGCGACCGACCCGCACGGCACGCGCGTCGAAAACGCTGTTCAGAGCGGTTGGGCGGCAGCCACGCGAATCCTCGAGACCCGCGCTTGACTTCGCCCTAAGCACACTGTAATCTCTTCCTCCGAGCGTTTTTACGCGCTCGACCCATCGTCAGTCAGCCACCCTAGCTCAACTGGTAGAGCACCCGATTTGTAATCGGAAGGTTGTCGGTTCGATTCCGATGGGTGGCTCCAAAACCCCAAGACCTTAACCACTTTGGGGCGCGTGGTGAGCGGGTAGGTGTCCGAGTGGTTAAAGGAGATGGACTGTAAATCCATTGGCTATGCCTACGGTGGTTCGAATCCACCCCTGCCCACCAACGCGGGCGCTCGAGATTTCGGTCTCGGGCGCTTTTTTGTTGGGTTCTCGAGGATGCGTCGTGGTTGCGTCAGTCTCGAGGGTTGCTCGTTCCATCCGATTCTTGGGGGACGTTGGTGCGGCTCCCGCCGCACAGGGCTTAGCATGCTAAGCCCCTACGCACAGAACGGTGGTCGCGCGGTCTCGAGATCAGATTTTGCCTCTCCCTGAGGGAGAGGCCGCGCTTTAGCGCGGGTGAGGGGACGCGGGTCGCGCCGCCCAGTTTCCACCCAAGTGCAACGCGCACGACAAGCCCCTCGAGTCTCGAGGTCTAAGCTCAAGGCATGTCCAACCGCGCGACCATCGAAGCCGCCGTGCTCTCCTGGGCGGGCGTGACCGCGCATCCGCACCGTTTCGGCGGGCGCGAGTACCGCTTGGGCAAGCGCGAGGTCGGGCATATTCACGGTCAAGCGATGGTGGACGTGCCGCTGACGGTGAAGGTGCGCGATGAAATGCTCGAGGCGGGACTGGCGGAGCGCCATCACCTGTTGCCAGACACGGGTTGGGTGAGCATTTATCTGCGCTCCCCAGATGACGTGCAACACGCGATTCAGGTGCTCGAGCGCTCATACATGTTGGCGCGCAAGCAAGCCGAGGACCGCGCTGCCAGGGCGGGTGCGAACCCAACTTGAATTTTGGGATGCCAAATGGTATACCAAGCAGACCGTGATCGTCAGCGCCTCAGCCCTCGAGAAACTCCGAGACGCCATCCTGCGTCTGGAACTCGCCCCTGGAGCCGTCCTGACCGAACGCGGCTTGGAACCGATGCTCGAGACCAGCCGCACCACCGTCCGCGCAGCCCTTTTGAAACTCGAGGCGGAAGGTTTGGTGGTCAAAGACGGACGCGGCTACATCGTCGCGCCGATTGACTTAAAAGAGGTCACGCAAGCCTGCGATTGGCGCGAAGTCATCGAAACCAGCGCCGCCAACATCGCCATCGAAAAAGCCAGCGACGCGCAACTCAGCGCGCTGCACCAGCGCCTCGAGAATGTGAACCCCGCCGAGCCCTTGGAGCGTTACCTGCGCGACGCCACGGACTTCCACGTCGCGCTGTGCAGCTTGAGCGGCAACAAATTCATGATCCGCGCGTTGGAAGACGTGCTCACGCGCCTCTCGAGGGCGCGGTCGTTCGAGGCGGGCACGCAAGCCGGACGCACCCGCGCCAACGCCGAGCACCGCAAGATTTTGGAAAGCGTGATTGCTCGAGATGTTGTGGCAACAGAACAAGCCTTGAAATCGCACCTCGCCCGCTCGAGAGACCGATTGCTGGGTGCGTTGCTCGAGAGCGGCGGGTTGCAAGTGCGAGGAAAACGGTAAGGGATGCGTGAAACCATGAACAGCAACGAAGCTTTCGCGCGTGACGTGCAAGCTGTGAAAATCAGGCTCAAGGAGAAGTTTGGCTTAATCGAAGATATCGCGCGTTTTGACGCAACACTATTTCGGAAACTTGTTGCAGAAAACATCGATATGTCGCAAACAAGAATTGAGATTGATTCTCTCGAGAACGCAGAAATTCACGATGCATTGGGGTTGAGTGAATACTCGGACCAACTTGTTGTCGTGGATAAGAATCTCTCGATGCTCAGTTTCTCGGTCGCCAAGCGCGACTTCGTTTCAAACTTCGACGATTTCTTTTATCCGGGAGACGATCTATTGATTCTCGATGCCTCGAGTCAAAAAGTCGTCTGTTGGATTGACCACGAAGAATTCGCCGTTCTGCCAACGTCACCTCGAGCTAGAGGCTAGAAGCCAGGAGCTAAACATATGGGAAAAACACTGTTTGAAAAAGTTTGGGATGCCCACGTCGTCGCGCAAGACCCCGGTGCGCCCGCCGTGCTCTACATTGACACGCACCTGATTCACGAAGTCACCAGCCCGCAAGCGTTTTCCATGCTGCGCGAACGCGGGTTGAAGGTGCGACGCCCCAACCAAACCTTTGCGACGATGGACCACAGCATCCCGACGCGCATGGCAAGTCCCACGGAACTGATTCCATTGGCGATGTGGGGCGCGGAGCAAGCCAACCAAGTGCAAACCCTGCGCAAGAATTGCGCGGATTTCGGCGTGACCCTGTGGGACATCGCCGGGGACGTGCAGGGCATCGTTCACGTCGTCGGACCGGAAATGGGCATCACGCATCCCGGCATGACGATTGTCTGCGGTGACAGCCACACGAGCACGCACGGCGCGTTTGGTGCGCTCGCATTCGGCATTGGCACGTCGGAAGTCGGGCACGTCCTGGCGACCCAGTGCTTGCTGCAAAGCAAACCCAAGACCTTTGCGATCAACGTGGAAGGCACGCTGGGCTTCGGTGTGACCGCCAAAGACATCATCCTGGCGATCATCGCCAAGAACGGCGCGGACGGCGGCAACGGGTACGTCTTCGAGTACCGTGGCAACGCAATTCGTAACCTCACGATGGCGAACCGCATGACGATCTGCAACATGAGCATCGAGGGTGGCGCGCGGGCAGGCATGATCGCCCCAGACGAGAAAACCTTCGAGTTCGTCAAGGGTCGCCCGTTCGCGCCTCAAGGCGAAGCCTGGTCTCGAGCCGTCGAATACTGGACGACCCTGCCGTCCGACCCCGACGCGAAGTTCGACCGCGAGATGGACTTGGACGCCAATACCCTCGAGCCCTTCGTCACCTATGGCACGAACCCCGGTCAAGGCGCGCCCGTCACCGGACGCATCCCCAGCGCGGGCGATTTGGAGAACCCCGCGCATCAACGCGCCCTGGCAAGCGCCCTCGAGTACATGGGCTTGAAAGAGCACCAGCCCATCGAGGGCTTGCCCGTGGACGTGGTGTTCATCGGCAGTTGCACGAACGGCAGGCTCGAGGATTTGCAAGCGGCAGCCAAAGTCGTGCAGGGCAAACGCGTCGCAGGCAACGTCCACGGCATTGTCGTCCCCGGCAGCAAAGAGGTCCGCAAAGCCGCGGAACTCGAGGGGCTGGACCGCATTTTCACCGAAGCCGGTTTTGAATGGCGCGGCGCTGGGTGCAGCATGTGCTTGGCGATGAACGAAGACAAAGCAGGCGCGGGCAAATACGTCGCCAGCACGTCAAACCGCAATTTCCAAGGACGCCAAGGTCCGGGCTCGAGGTCACTGCTGATGTCGCCGTTGATGGCGGCGGCGGCAGCCGTGAGCGGACGCGTCGTTGACGTGCGGGAGATGTTGTAACCGATGCTCGAGCAACTGGTTTTCGATACGTTTGAGCGCCTCAGCGAACCGGCTCGAGTGCGTTATGCCACGGCGTTGAAGAAATCGTTGCGAGTCAATTCAGATTGGAACCCAAGGACACTGACGGGCATTCCCACACCGCAAGACATCGCCCGAGATGGCATGGATTTGAACGAGCAGTACGAACTCCGCGTCAGCGTGCTGAAACCCGTTGCCCTCGAGTTTCTGATTCAAGACGCCCAAGTCCCTGAGCGCGGTTTGGGGGGCAGGCTCAACTGGCGCAATTACGAAAAGCGCTTCGGTCAACCGCCGTGCTTCATCCATCAACAGCCGCTCATCATGATGCTGACCTACGCGGAGTGGTTGCATCTGGTGTTGGATCAACCGCCGCAGATCACGCTGGAAATTCTGAACGCCCACCCGTAGGGGCGACCGGCCGGTCGCCCCTACACCGAAATTCGACTCCCGGAGGAACTTGCATGGCTTCGTTTACGACCCTGACCAGCACGGCTGCGCCCCTGCGCGCAGAAAACGTGGACACCGACCAAATCATCCCCGCCAAGTACCTGACCGCCGTCACGAAAGAGGGCATGGGTTTGGGCTGCTTCTCCAACTGGCGCTACCTCGAGGACGGCTCTGACAACCCGGAGTTCGTGCTGAACAAGCCCCAATTCAAAGGCGCGCAAATCCTGGTGGCGGGACGCAACTTCGGTTCCGGCTCGAGCCGCGAGCACGCGGTCTGGGCACTCACCGATTACGGCTTCAAGAGCGTGATCGCGCCGCAGTTCGCGGATATTTTTTACAACAACTCGCTGAAGAACGCCCTGCTGCCCGTCGTGCTCCCAGAAGACGTGGTGCAGAATTTGTGGGCGACGCTCGAGGCGAACCCGAGTGCGACGATCACCGTGGACCTGCCGTCGCAGATGGTGACGTTGCCGGATGGATCACACCACGCATTTCAGATTGACCCGTTTAGGAAACTCTGCTTGCTCGAGGGTGTGGACGATTTGGGGTACATCATGGCGCGGGAAAGCGCGATCACGGCGCACGAGGCGAAAGCGAAGTATTGAAAGTAGAGTTGAGCCGTGACCGAACCCAGCCCAGCACTGCTCGAGACCGCGAAAACGATAGCGCTTGCCACGAACGCGCTCGAGGTGCGGGTGTTTGGTTCCGTGGCGCGCGGTGAAGCGCGCGAGGACAGCGACGTGGATTTGCTGCTCGTGCTGCCTGACGACGCGGATTTGCTTGCGGCTGCGGCCAAGGCACAACGGTCGTTGTACCCGTCAACGCTGGACGCGGATATCGTCCCAATGCGCGTGTCGCACTTCAAAAACGGCGAAAGCGTTTTGGCGCGTGTCGTTGCCAGGGAAGGCGTGCTCGTGTATGGCTGACTCGAAAGCCGTGACCGATTGGGTGCGGTTCGCGGAAGATGACTTTCAGGGCGCGGTCGAAATTTTGAATACCCATCCGCGTATTGCGTCGCGTTTGTTTGGAGAAGCGTGCGAGAAGTACCTCAAAGCAGTGATGCTTTCCAGAGGTTCGGAACCGCCACAAACACACAATCTACGGCGTCTGCTGGCGGAACTCGAGCCCAAGTTTTCACCCGACAGTCTTGAAGTTGGAGCAGCAAGTTTGTTGACGGGCGCAGCCCCCGCTGGTCGTTACCCAGGAGATTTAGGCGAGCCAACCCTCGAAGAAGCGCAAGCCTTGCATCGCGCCGCACTCGTCTTGCGCGCGTTGGCTCGGGCTTGGCTGAGGCTGGATTGACCGTGGCGCAACGTCGCGTGCTGGCAGACCTCGAGAACGGACGCTTGCGCCTCGTCATCACGGAGCGTTCCACGGTTGCCCTCGAGCCATTTGGTTTGGAATTCGAGACCATTGAAGACGCTTGGGATCACGTCACCATGCACCCGCTCGAGTTTCCGAGCGACTTGTACCGTGCGCTGCTCGAGCGGTTGAACGCACTGCGGGGCAACCCGTGAAAACCTTCGATCAACCAGCGGTGCAAGCCGAGGTTTATGCGCGTCTGGCAAAGCTCGAGCCGAGCAGCGCGCGGCGTTGGGGCACGATGACCGCGCACCAAGCGGTACTGCACCTCACCGATTCGCTTCACGCCGTGACGGGCGAGCGCACGATGACGGTTCGAGCCCCGCTGCGTCCGGTACAGGCTTTTCAACGCTGGTTCGCGTTGTCCTTGCCGATTCCCTGGCCACGGGGTTTGCGAACCGCGCCGGAGAACGACCAGACCAGGGGTGGCACGCCGCCGCAGGTGTTCGAGCACGACATGCGGGCACTGCTCGAGCTTGCTGAAGCGGCAGCAGCCAACCGCCTGCTGTTTCTGCCCGAGCACCCGTTGTTGGGAGCGATGAGCACGCGCGATTGGCAGCGGTGGACGTACCTGCATTTTGACCATCACCTGCGGCAGTTTGGAGTGTGAACCATGACGATCCCCAGTGAACAGCAATTCAACCAGCACGCGCAAAATTATGTCTCGAGCAGCGTGCACCGTTTCGGTGCGAGCTTGCCCGTGCTGCTCGAGTTCGCCGCGCCGCAAGCCTCAGACGTGGCGCTGGACGTGGCGACGGGCACGGGCAACACCGCGCTCGCGTTGGCTCCGTTCGTCGCGCAGGTCACAGGCGTTGACCTGGCACAGAAGATGCTGGAGGGGGCGCGGGCACGGGCGCTCGAGGAAGGCGTGACGAACGCGGTTTTTCTCGAGGGCAGCGCGGAGGATTTGCCGTTCCCGGATGCCAGCTTCGATTTGGTAACGAGCCGCCACGCGCCGCACCATTTTCGGGACGTGTCCCAGTTCTTGCTCGAGGTGGCGCGCGTGCTCAAACCCGGCGGGCGCTTCGTCTTGGCAGATCAGGTCACGCTCGAGGCACGCAACCTTGCGTGGGTGGACGCGTACCAACGCACCCGCGACCCTTCGCACTTCATGCAACGCACGGTCGAAGAATGGCAACGCCTTGCTCGAGAGGCTGGGCTGACTTGGGTGCGCGACCAGACCGTCCCGTACCGCCTCGAGTTCGCCTGGTGGACAGGGATGGCGGGTTGTACCCCAGAGCAGACCTCGAGCCTGCGCACGATGCTCGAGGATGCGCCCGCAGAAATTCGCCTCGAGCGCGACCTGGACGGCTCTCCGCGCGCGCACCATGAACCGATGCTCGTCGCCCTGATGCACAAACCGTAGGGGAGAGGCTTGCCTCGCCCGTTCAAACCGTCGCCCTCGAGTCAAACAAGGAGAATCACACCATGCCCAAAGTCGTCGTGCTGCCCGGAGATGGCGTCGGACCCGAAGTCGTCCAATGCGCGCTCGAGGTGCTGAAGAAAGTCGCCCCTGACCTCGAGTACCAAGAATTCGCGTTCGGACTCGCGGGCACGGCGAAGTACGGCAAGCCGCTCGGGGACGAAGTGCTCGAGGCGGCACTGGCGAGCGACGCGGTGTTCATGGGTTCTGTGGGCGGGTTGCCTGGGAGCACGGACAACATCGCCAGGGAGTTGCGCCCAGAGTCGGGTCTGCTGAAACTCCGCAAAGCCCTCGGCGTGTACGCGAACCTGCGCCCCAGCAAGGTCTACGCGGGTCTCGAGCACCTGTCGCCGTTGAAGCCCGAAATTGCGCAAGGCGTGGACATCCTGATTCTGCGCGAGTTGCTGGGCGGCGCGTATTTCGGTGAACCGCGCGGATTGGAAGAGGGCGGCGGATTCAACACGATCCGTTACACCACGCACGAGGTCGAACGCGCGGCGCGTTGGGCGTTCCAAGCCGCCAGGGGACGGCAAGGTCGCGTGTGCAGCGTGGACAAAGCCAATGTCTTGGAGGTCAGCGAATTCTGGCGGCGTATCGTCGTGCACGTCCACCAAACCGAATTCCCGGACGTGGAACTCACGCACGAATACGTGGACAGCTGCGCGATGATTTTGGTCAAAAACCCGAAGCGCTACGACGTGATCCTCACCGAAAACCTCTTCGGGGATATCCTCAGCGACCTCGCCAGTGTGCTGCCCGGTTCACTGGGCTTGTTGCCCAGCGCCAGCCTCGGGGACCGCGTGGGCTTGTTTGAACCGATTCACGGCTCCGCGCCGGACATTGCCGGGCAAGGGATCGCCAATCCAGCGGCGACGATGCTGAGCGCGGCGATGATGCTCGAGTACAGCTTCAAGCGTGCTGACGAAGCCAGGCGGATTGAGGCGGCGGTGCAAGCGGCGCTGTTCTCGCATCCAACGAAGGACTTGGGCGGCTCGAGCGGGTCGCGGGCGTTCACGGACGCGGTGCTGGCGACCTTGGGATGAAACCGCACGTGGAAACTCGAGCAATCAGCCCGTCCTTCTCGGGTTGCTCGGGCTGGCGTGATCCAGAGCGCATTTCTGTACCACGCCAGCACCGCGCGCCCACCTCTGGAACCCTTGGGACGAATGGGCGGTCACGCTCGAGGGGTACGTCGAACGCGCCAAGGGCATGCTGATCGGCAGCGTTTCGAGGACGCCGAATTGAAACGCCGTTGCATTTCTCACGGACCTTCGGCGCAATCTTTGCGCATCGGGCAAGCGGGGTGAAAGGCAGACAACCATGCTCCAAACCGCTGGGTTTCGGCGTTTGATGACCCGCCTCGCGCAAGCCTGGGAAGCGCAGAATACCCCGGCGGCCCTGGAGTGCTTCACGCCAGACGCGGTGTACATGGAACCGCCGGACGCACAGTTGTACGTGGGGCACGACCAGTTGCGTGCGTATTTTGGAGCGCTCAAACCCGGCACGCAGATGCAGTTCCATGCGTTGTGGTTTGACGAAGCCGCGCAATCGGGCGCGGGCGAGTTCTCGTTTGGCGTGGCAGGCAAGGAGCGTGCCGACCACGGCGTCGTGGTCGTGGTGCTGCGCGATGACCGCATCGCCACGTGGCGCGAATACCACCGCAAAGGTCCCGCCGATTTCGCAGCGTTCAGCTCGAGCGAGGGCAAAACCTGGCAGTGGCACATCGGCAATTACCCTTGAACGCCCGCAGTTTTGCCACCATGAGCCCTAGACTGGGCGCATGGATTTCGTGTTCATCGCGCTCGCCGTGGTCGTCGCCGGCGTCCTCGTCGGTTTTCAAATCCCAATCAATTCTCTGCTCTCGAGCCGCGTCGGGTTGCTCGAGGGGGCGTTCTTCGTGCACGTCGTCGGTGCAGTGTTCGCTGGGGCAATGCTGGTGTTCTTCTCGAGCGGCGGTTTGGGTGCGTGGCGCACCGCGCCGTGGTACGCGTACCTCGGCGGCGTGTTCGGCGTGCTGTTGGTCACGGCGCTGAGTTTTGCCACGCCAAAGATCGGTGTGGCGGCGACGCTGGTGATTTTCCTGGTGTCGCAGTTGATCGTCGGCGCGGTGATCGGGCATTTCGGGTGGTTGGAAACGCCGGTCAAACCGATTGACGCGATGAAGCTGGTCGGGTTCGTGCTGCTGGTTGCGGGCGCGTGGTTGGTGGTGCGGACGTAGGAGGCGAAGGGCGAAGGGCAAAAGGCGCAGGGAACCCCCAACGGCTCGAGCCGTGCGAGTCTCGCCCTACGCCGTCGGGTCGGGAACCGCGTGCCAGCGGTGCGGAATGTCGCGCATCAACAGCGCGCAGTCGAAACGCACGGCGTCCTTGGGGAAACGTGTGGGATCGGCGAAGAAACTTGAAAACACCGATTGCACGCTGAGGGGCGTGACCGCCCAGCGGCTCGCGTCCAGTTCCAAGCCGTCCAAGCGCGTGCCGGATTTCGTGGCGGAGAACCCGCTGGAGCCCGCCCGGAAGAACTCGGAGGCTTCTTCCAGAGAATCGAATTCGGATGTGGCGCTCAGCGCGTCTGCTTCGTGCGCCGCGATGTTCACGGCGACGAGTCCGTCGCGCGAACGCATGGACAGGTTGATCTGACCGTCTTGGTCGTGCACCTCGAAATCGGCTTGGTGGTGCTCGCCGGGGAACAACCGCCCGCCCGCGAGGTGGTTCAGCGTTGACCCCGTGTCGCGGCGCGGGATGTACACGCCTTCGCGTTCAACGCCGTTTGCGTCCGTCCAGCGCACGGCGATGCGGTGCGCGGCGTTCTCGCTGCTCAAGCCCACGGGCAGATTCACGCCTTGCGGTCGGATCTGCTCCAAGCGAATCAAGCAGATGCCGACGATGGCAGACCCCTCGTGCAGTTTGGGCTGGAACGGCGCGGGCAGGTGCGGCTGGATGTGGTCTGGGTGCGCGCGGAAGTTCACCAACAGCCGCCTGCGAATCACCCCTTGGACTTGTGTGAGTGCCATGTTCACCCCTCTCGAGGTGAATGTAGCGGGTGGGGAACGGCAACGTGTCCTTGGCAGGCAAAGGGCGAAAGGCGAAAGGCAAAGGGAACGGCTCGAGCACTTTGCCTAACTCGAGGTGGTTACAGCGCCTTGGCTCGAGTGACGAGAACCGTGAGCGGGGGCGTGCAAAACGTTTCGCTCGAGGCGTAAAATTTCACGACTGATGGAACTCGAGCAGGCGGGCAAGCTGTCCACGGGACCGGGGGTGTACATCTTCCGCACCCCGGCTGGGCGCGTGATTTACGTCGGCAAAGCCAAAAACATCAAGAACCGCGTTGGGCAGCATTTCAAGGCAGGCGGCAAGTCCAGCCGAATCACGCGCGATGCCGGAAGCCTCGAGACCATCGTCACGCAGAACGAAGTCGAAGCTTTGGTCTTAGAGGCGAACCTGATTAAGCAGCACCGCCCGCGATACAACGTGCTCTTAAAAGACGACAAGCATTACCCGTTCTTGAAATTGACCAAAGAGTTGTACCCGATGCTCGTCGTCACGCGCAAAGTCATCAAGGACGGCGGCAAGTATTACGGTCCGTTCCCGGACAGCCGCGCCGTGTGGCGCGCGAAGAACTTGATTGACACGACGTTTAGCTTGCGCAAGAACAGCGGCATTCCGTTTGAAAAGCGCAAGCGTCCGTGCCTGAATTACCACATGAAGCGCTGCCTCGCGCCGTGCGTGGATTACACGAACCCGGAGGAGTACGCGCTCGCCGTGAAGGACGTGACGGCGGTGCTCGAGGGGAAAGCCAAAGACGTGCTCGAGAGCCTGAAACAGCAGATGCTCGAGGCGGCGCAGAACCGCGAATTCGAGCAAGCCGCCGCGATCCGCGACCGCGTGCAAGCGGTGCAGAAGCTCTTTGGGACGGATCAAGTCGCGCTGAACGTCACGCTCGAGGACATGGATTTCCTGGGCGTCGCGCAAGCCGGAGAGTTTGCGATGGTGCAACACTTCCAGATGCGCGCTGGGCGCGTGATCGGGCGCGACAAGCGGTTTTTGACCGGCGCGGAGGACTCGAGCGAAGAAGAAATCCTCAAGGCGTTCATGGCGGATTACTACGGCGTGGCGATGCAAATTCCGCCGCTGGTGCTCGTGCCCACGGAGTTCGAGGACTGCGACGCGTGGCAGGAATTCTTGAGCACTCGAGCCAACCGCAAGGTTGAGTTGCGCCATCCGCAACGCGGCGAAAAAGTGGACCTTTTGGAGATGGCGACGCGCAACGCCCAGAACGGGCTCGAGGGAGAACTGGCGCTGCTCGAGAAACGCGGTGAGAATCCCGGTCTGGACGCACTGCAAGAAGTTCTGGCATTGCCCGCACGCCCGTGGCGCATCGAAGGCTTTGACAACTCCAACCTGTTTGGCACGCACATCGTTTCGGGCATGGTCGTCTTCGAGGGCGGACGTGCCCGCAAAGGTGAACACCGCCGCTTCAAAGTCAAAGGGCTCGAGCATCCGGATGACTACGCGAGCATGCACCAGACGGTGTACCGGCGCTTCACGGGCAGCCTCGCGGACAAGTTGCCAATGCCAGATCTGCTGATGATTGATGGCGGGCACGGACAGGTGCGCGCCGCCGTGGACGCGCTGAAAGAAGCGGGCGTGCAAGTGCCCGTCGTGGGCTTGGCGAAGCGCGAGGAAACGCTGATCCTGCCCAGCATCTACGGCGCGCAATGGTGGCTCGAGACCGGCACGGAAATCGGCAAGAACCGTGCGGTCGTCCTGCCGATCACGCACCCTGCGCTCCGGGTGCTGATCGCCGTGCGCGACGAGGTGCACCACTTTGCGATCACGTACCACCGAAAGCTTCGCGGCGAAGCGATGCTGAAGTCCGTCTTCGACGACGTGCCAGGCATCGGTGAAAAACGCCGTGAAGCACTCTTGGAGCACTTCACGTCGCTCGAGGAAATCCGCGCGGCAAGTGTGGAACAGATCGGCGCGGTGCCTGGGATTGGCATGAACTTTGCCCGCGTCGTCAAAGCGCACTTCGATGCCGAACGCGTGGAGCCCGCGTGATTCGCGTCACGCAGGAGGACGGCTCGAGCCAGGAGTTTGACACCGCCAACGACGCGGTGAGTTTCCTCGAGAATCGGGAAAGCATGACGCGCGGCGAGTTGGAATGGGTGCGCGTGCAACTGCGTCATGAGTTGCGCGTCAACGTTGCCCCGCCGATCACGCGCGAGGAATACGACTTGGAAGTGGACACAGCCTGGGTGGACGCGGCTGGGCTCGAGGGTTGAAGCTCTGGCTCGAGCAGCCCAGTCGCCTGGTTTGAGAATAGGCTTTGTTTAAGAGAGACGGACTTTCCAAGGTGTGACGGTGCGGTCAAAAAAGATGTTCATTGGCAACTTCAAGTACGTTCCAAGCGGGTTGCCGTCAGCGTTGTACCGCATCCAACGCGCATGATCCCACGTCTTCAGTTCCGCTTCTTCCTCTGATGTATACACAATTCGTTCTCGAGCGCTGCCGTCCGCAAAATCTTCCTTGCGACGGACGCCATCAGGCGGGGCGACTTGCTCGAGGGGACGCCAACGTGGAGGCTGTCCGTTGTGCCATTCGCAATCCGAGATGGTCAGGGCGTAATCGGCTGGCTGTCCGGTGGCGGTGAACGGAATCGTTGGATCTTGTCCACCCCAACTTGGATACCCGCCAATTTTTGATCCTGGACAGGTGGACAACGATAACTGTTAACTGACCGATTCACCTTGAGTCTTCTCCCACGCACGAATGGCACTTTGCTCTGTCGAACTCAATGACCAGATGTACGGGTACTCGAGCACGATCTCTGGGTGAATAGCGCACTCTTCAACCCTGAAGCCGTTGTCGTCCTCCCAATACACAGGCTCGAGCAACCCGGCGTTTTTGAGCTTGGCGCGGTGTCGCCAATGAAGTTCCACTTGCGGACCCAGATAAAGATCGGCGTCGTAAAACTCTGGATACCAAAGAATTTGCAGGCAGTCCGTGTCTTCAAAAAACTCGAGTTCCGGCACATCCTCGCGCAGCAATTGCAGCACGGGCACAGCGCGCAATTCGGAGTACGGGTCTTCGGGAAATGGCTCGTCGTGCGGCCACAGTATCGCCCCGCCGAACTTGCTGACATCGGGCGGCAAATCTAGTTGACGGCGCGGATGCAAGCGCCTCGCGGGTTTAGCTCTGCCGCGCAGGAAATCGAACAGATGTTCCACATCAAACTCTGGAGCTCGAGTTGTGAACGTCACGCCATCAAAGTACACGAGCTGCAACTCGAGCTTCGTCACGCCCCAAAAAACGCGCGTTGCACGAACCAGTACGTGCCCGCCACGACCGCCGTGACCGACGCCGCGTACTGCAAAGGCTGATTGAACCGCACCCGCTCGAGCAGCTTGAGCAGCGCGAACACCGGCAGCACCACCGCCAATTGCCCAAGTTCCACGCCTAGGTTGAACCCGACGAGTGCTGCGGGCAGGTTGGCTGCCGGGATGCTCAGTTCTTCCAAGATGCCCGCGAAGCCCATGCCATGCAGCAAGCCAAACGCGAACGTGACCAGCCAGCGTCCTCGCTCGAGGCTCGAGGCTTGGTTGCGTTTGACCAAGTTTTCCACGGCGACGAAGGCGATGGACAAGGCAATGCCGCTCTCCACGAGTTGCGCGGGCAGGTGAATGACGTGCAGCACGGTCAGCACCAGCGTGATCGAGTGCGCGACGGTGAAGGCGGTGATGACTTTCAGCATCGCCCCGATGCCGCCACCCAAGGCGAGCAAGGCCAGCAAGAAGAGCAGGTGGTCGTACCCGGTGAGGATGTGTTCGATGCCCAAGAGCACAAAGCCCTTGAAGTCCACCGGGGTACCCGAGGCATTGACCTGAAAGCTTTGGTTCTGCGGCGTGAACACGACGCTTTGAACGCTGTCCCCGACACGCACGGTTGCCACGTTCGATGCCGTGGACACGCCTGGGACGAACAGGTTGTAACGCAGGGCGTACCCGTCCACGGGTTGGTCGAAGCGGTAACGCAGCGTCAAGGTCGTGTGCGAACGGCTCGAGACCCCCTCGGGCAGTTTCGTGTCTGCCAGTGCGGGCAAGACCTCGAGCGTGCCTTGGGCGTCGCCGCTGGTGACTTGGATGGCTTCTGCGAGGCTTGAGGTGAGTTTGGCGCTGTGCTGCTCGAGTTCCGCCTTGGAGACTGCGCCGTCGCGGTTCGTGTCCGCGAACGCGGTTAAACCCGTCGGGTACGTCAATGTCATCTCCACGGTCTGCGCCGTGCTCGAGACTTCCGCGACCGCCAAATCCGCCCAGTGCGCGGCGGCGACGTTCGCCAACAACGCGAGACCAACGGTGATGCTGTGCAGTGCTTTCATGGGTTCCCCTCGCAATTCACCTGTGTGCAACGCGTCCGCGCCCACCTGAGCACCACCAAGGTCTCCGCGTCGTGGCGCGTCTTCGTTTCCAAGCGCGTTTGCACCAGGGCTTCGCGCACGTCGGCGTCGCGTCCACGCTCCAACAGCGCCCGCGCGAGTTCGCGGCGGTGCCCGAACGCGCCCTGCTGCACCTCCGTGCGCAACGTGGCAATGCCCGCGTCCCACAAGGCATCCGCGTCGCCTGAGCCGCGTTTGGCGTGCACCTTCGCCTGCCCGATCAACGCCGCGTGGTCATAGGTGCTGGGCGACCCGCCCGTGCCGCGCAGCGACACGTACAACGTTTCGGCGCGGTTCAGGTTGCCTGCCTCGAACTCGAGGTTCGCCAAGTGCAGCGCGGCGAGCGGGTAATTCGGGGCGAGGCGCAAGGCTTCCTCCAAGAGTCCTCGAGCCAAATCGGTCTTGCCCTGACGCAGCCAATAGCGTCCGAACAACGCCCGCGTGCGCGCCGAGGCGAACACGTCGTCCGCATCCTCGAGCGAGAGCGCGCGTTCATACGCGCGTTGCGCTGCCACGCCCGAGCCTTGCGCTTCTAAGATTGAAGCCTGCAAGCCCAGATTCGCTGGGTTCGGCGCGGCGTTGACCAATGCGTCCACGTCGCGGCGGGCTGCCGTCAAATCGCCTACGGCGAGGCGAATCCCCGCGCGCAGCGATACTGCGCTGCCGTTGCGCGGCTCGGTGCGGAGCACGCCCGCAATGACCTCGAGCGCGCCGCTGAAGTCATGGCGTGCCGCCATGACCTCCGCCAGCGCCAAGCGCGCCCCTGAGTTGAACACCGGCAGGTTCGCCAAGCTGCGCTCGGCGGCGCTCGAAGCCAGCGCGTACCACGCGTTCTCGCCCGTGACCCTGGCGCGCGACAGGTACACCCCGGCGAGCGCCGCCAAATCCAAACCATCGCTGGGGTTGCGTGCGATCCGCGCCTGGTAGAACGCGATCTCCTTGGCGAACGCGTTCGTGCGCGTGCGTTCACGCAACTCGAGGCTGCGCTCGAACGGGTAACGGTACGCTTCGGGCAACCCGGAGCGCGGCGTGACCAGCCACCACGCGGCGAAGGCGACGAGCGTGATGCCCGCCAGCCAGACGAGCGGGGATGGACTGCGTTTGACCTCGAGCATCACAGCCTGCCTCTCCGAAAGCACCCCTCGAGCATCCAATTTCGAGGGGTGCTTTCAAGGGTCTAGTTCGCTTCTGCCAGGTACGGGAAGTCCGCCACGAGCGGCTTGTGCTTCGTTCCCCCGGCGTTCGGACCATCGTAGGACACGTTGTCCGTCGTCACCGCGCCGTTGGATAGGACAGACAGCGTGATGTCAATCACGTCGTCCTTAATCATCCGTCCGCGAATCGGGCTGCCGCGCGTGTTCAGCGCGTTGGCGTAGCCGCTCGGCGCGGTCGTGTCAATCCGCATCACGTCGGGCAGAAACGCGCCCAAGAGCGCCCCAATGCGTTTCTCGTCGTTGCCCAAGAGCGACAGCACGGTGCTGACCTCTTTGATGATCGGTGCGGCGGCTTCGCCCGCCGCTTTGTCACCGTTCAGCACGGCTGCCTCGAATGTGGGGGTGACGGCGTTCAAGGTGTTCAGGTAATCGTTGGTCAGCACCAAGCCCTCGTTGACCGCCGGACGCGCGAGGCGTTCGATCTGCGTCCACTCGCCGGGTTTGCCCGCCGTGGGCACGGAAATCGTTTCCCACACGTCGAGGGTGCGCGCGCCGCTCTGCGCCATCAACCAACCCATCGGCACGCGCACGGCGATGGCGTTGACGTTGTACCCGGCGGTGAAGTCCACGCCTGGGCTGCGGAAACCCACTTTCTCGCCTAGGCCCGCCAGCCCTGCGCGCACGCGGAAGAACTGCTCCACGTCGAAGAAAAACGGGTCTTCGCGCAAACCTGCGAACACGCTGATGCCGCCCCCGGCGGTGTCCACCGCGACTTGGTTAACCACGGGACTCGAGCCGAGCGGCGTGGTCAGAATCGGTTGGTTGTTCGTCGTGGTGCGCACGGTGCGCATCGCGCCGTCGCGGATTCCAGTGATCGTCATGGCTTGCTGCCCTTTGGCGTCGGGCTTGGCGAATTCAAAGCGCAGCACCGCGTCCTCTTTGCCGGTTGCCATGCCATTGTTGTCGCGCACGCGGGTGATCTTGAATTCGTAACGCGCGTTCGTGGAGAAGCTGTACTGCTGCCGCGCGAGGCTGCGCGGGTTGGTGTTCATGATGAAGACCAAATTGTCGTCGGTGATGCGTGCGTTTTGGTCGCGCTCCCTAAAGACGTACAGGTCCGTCAAGTTTAAGGCCCGCGCTTTCAAGTCGTTCTCGCCGTCGTCGTGGTCGCTGGCGCGCGTGAGTGCGAACGCGCCCAGTGCAATTCCCAAAGCCGCCAAACCGAATTTCAGTGCCGTGTGCATGGTCAAACCCCTCTCTCGACGATTGCTCGAGCCGATGCGGGACAACACGCGTCCCCGGTCACGGCATGACGACAGCCGCAACTCGAGTGCCCCCTCCTTAATGGTCGCAAGGACGCTTTCGATGGGGTGTACGCCCGTCAATTGTGATTTGGATGTCAGGTGACTGGTGTCTTGCTCGCGCATTGTGAGAATGCCCTCGAGCCAGACTGAAAGCCCGAGCGCGTTTTGAACCGGGTGCAATCAATTCCGCGAGGCTTTGCGGCGACTGGTTGGCGAGCCTTCTCCCGATTGGCGAGCGACAGCGAGCCAACCCACTCTCCTGTGCAGTGGTTACACCCACGGGTGTGCAGGGTCACGACGCGAACGAGCATGACGGGAGAGGGTTGAAAGGGAGCGGGGTGAGGGTTTACCGCGTCACCGCGTCCTCGAGCGGGTGCTGTTGCGCGGCCTCTCGAGTCAGGTTCCAAAAGGCACGCGTGAGCGGGTTCCGCTCACCGTTGCGAATCGCGGCGTGCAATGGCAAGCCGTCCAGCCCTTCGAGCGGAATGGTGCCAATACCGGCGGGTGCGAGGGCGCGCAGGCTCGAGCCGATGATCGTCGCGGCATCCGGGCGCGTGACCAGCCGCGCGAGTTGCGCGCTTTGCGGTTGCAACTCTTCGACGACGTGCAGGTCAAACCCGAGCGCGCGGCATTGGGCGTCCAGGTACGCGCGCAGTCGTGGCGCTTCGCTGCGCGGTGAGACGATCAGCGCGGTGTCGCGCAAATCCTCGAGCGTGACGCGTTTGCGTGCCGCGAGCGGGTGCGTGTGGCTGACCGCAAGCACGGGCGGGTCGGTGAGCAGGTGGTGGGTCTCGAGTCTTGGGTCTTCCGCGAGCAGGTGAACGAATGCCACGTCCGCGCGTCCGTCCAAGAGCGCGCCGATGCCGTCGCGCGTGCAGCGCTCCACGAGGCTCAGTTCCACGTCCGGGTAGCGTTGCGCCCACGCCCGTTGCAACGCGGGCAGCACCGTGTGCAGCGCAGGGGCGGTGAACGACACCTCGAGCCGGGCGTGGGGCAAGCCTCGGGCGCGGCTCACGGCTTCGTCGGTCAGGCGCAGGATCGCGCGGGCATCTTCCAAGAACGTTTTGCCGGTGTCGGTCAGCGCCACGTTGCGCGTGCTGCGCTCCAGCAGCTTCACCCCAATCCGCGCCTCGAGTTTGGCCATTTGCTCGGACAGGCTTTGCTGTGTCAAATTCACGCGGCGGGCGGCACGCGTGAAGTTCAACTCTTCAGCGACGGTGACGAACGCACGCAACGCTTTGAAATCCATGCCCGAGCATAGCCGTATTCACAGGCAAAGACTGTTGATATGGCAGCAAAAACTGTTGGACGCGCGCCACATCTGGGGTGGACAGTGAGGCACAAAGGAGCCACCCAATGGTCACGCGCACCCTCTTTGCCCTATTGGTCTCGAGCCTCGCGCTGTGGGGATTCGTAAATGCACAACCCTCGCCCCTCGAACGCTTGCCACGTCAAACGATTGGCGACCGCGCGTTTCGCCAGTACGCCCGCGTGGAACGCACCGACGGCACGTACCGCCAGATGTACTTGGACGAACGCAGCCTGGAGGTGTTTGCTCGCACCAACACCCTGCCCGACGGCGCGTTCATCGTCATGAAAACCTATTACAGTCCCGGCGTGGAAAGCACGAACTTCACGAAGTCCCGCGCGAACGGGCGTTGGTTGTACGGCTCGTTCAGCCCGCAACGCCCGAACTTCGACACGCGCCCCGACGCCAGTTGCCAAGGCTGCCACCAGACGGCAACCTCGAGCGTCGCGGGCACGTTCACGCTGCCGATGCTAAGGCGCGCTGTGCGTGACGGGCGCGTCGCTGTCACGACCTGCAACCGGGGCGGTCGCACACCCTGCGACCCCGCGACGTACGAGCGATGATCGAATTTCTCGAGGGCAGCGCGTTCAGCGCGTGGCTGCGCCAAGAATTCGTCGTGGTCATCGCGGCTCGGGTCACGCACATCGTCGGGCTGGCGCTCCTGATCGGCTCGAGCGCCGTGTGGGACGCGCGCTTGATCGGGTTTGGGCAAGCAATCGCCGTGCGTGACCTCGAACGAATTGCCTTACCGATGGCGCGCCTGGGTTTTGTGCTCGCCGTTTCGAGCGGGGTGTTGATGTTCAGCGCAAACCCGGCGGAACTCAGCCGCAACGCCGCGTTTCAGATCAAGCTGGGGTTGATCGCGCTTGCGCTCGTCAACAGCGCCGCGTACCACCGCTTCAACCTGGGGTCTCAGGCGCACGGTTGGGCATCGTTGGTGTTGTGGGTCAGCGTGGCGGTGCTGGGGCGGTTGATCGGGTACGTGTGAGGGCAGCCCCCGACGAAAACAGGGTGGTGACCTGGTCTCGAGATTCGTGGTGTGTCTGCAACGTTGCGAGGGTTCAACCGGTGAACAACAGCGCCGCCGTGGGTTCAAAGAACGCCCTTTACTCGTCCGCGTAGACCTCTGCCAAAGCCACCTTCGCGCCGATGCACGGCATGTCCAACAGGTCCCCCGAACCCAGAATGCTGAACGCCCACCCCTCGAGTTGCCGCGCGTAGACGAGTGCGCAACGCCGGTCTTGGCGGACCATGCCGTAGAACTGCATGCTGGGAATGCGCAGGTACTCCTCCAAACGCTCGAGGGCTTCGGTGTCCTGCACGTGCGCCTCCAAGACTTCAAAAATCGCGCGGGGAAAGCGCACGATGAAATCGTCGGCGATGTCTTCGGCGGTGACGACGACACCGGGCGAACGGTAGTGCGCGCTCGAGACGGCGACGCGGATACCGGTGAAATACACTTGGCAGCCGCTGTTTTCGGCTTGTTCGTCGAGCAGACTGACGAGGCGTTTGACGATGGAGTTGTGCATCTGGAGGCGTGCGTCTCTTTTCCGGTCAAAGCCAGCGGTTCAAATCAAGGGGTCATCTTCGTGAGACCAAGTGCAGCTCCAGCGGACGGCGAACCCAGGTCACGTGTCTGCAAAAAAGTCTAACGCACAATGCAATTTGCTTTACTGTTTGTGGCTGCCGCCCTTTGTGCGACACAGTCGCTGCGCTCGAGCCAACAAAATTGTGGTGTGTTCAGTTTGACCAAAACGAGGGCACCCATTCATGCGGGACATGGCGCTGTCTTCAGCCGGGGCGACCGGACCCAGAAGGGTGTGAGGGGTCTGCGCGCGCTACACTTTTGGCACACCGATGAAGCACATCCTCGCGCTCGATCAGGGAACCACGTCGTCTCGCGCCATCGTCTTCGCCGAGGACGGTCGCATCGTCAGCCGCGCGCAGCGCGAGATCACCCAGCACTACCCGCAACCGGGCTGGGTGGAACACGACGCCAACGAAATCTTGTCCACGCAGTTGCAAACGGCGCGCGAAGCGCTGTCGGGCGTGATCGGTGAGGTCAGCGCCGTTGGGATCACGAATCAACGCGAGACCGTGGTGTTGTGGGAGCGCTCGAGTGGCAAACCACTTCACCGCGCGGTCGTCTGGCAGGATCGCCGCACGGCTCCTCTGTGCGATGACCTCAAAGCCCGTGGACTCGAGGCTGCGTGGCGCGCGAAAACCGGGTTGTTGATTGATCCGTACTTCAGCGGCACGAAGCTGGCGTGGCTTTTGGATCACATCCCTGGTGCCAGGGACCGTGCTGAACGGGGCGAACTGGCATTCGGGACGGTGGACAGTTGGCTCATTTGGAATCTGACCGGGGGCACTGTGCACGCCACCGATGTCACGAACGCCGCGCGCACATTGCTCTTCAACATTCACACGCGCGACTGGGACGCCGAGATCCTCCAGGTGCTGAACATTCCGCGCGCCGTCCTGCCCGAGGTTCGCGCCTCGAGCGCCGCGTATGGCAGCGCTGCCAGCCTCGGCGGGCTGCCGATTCTCGGCGTCGCGGGCGATCAGCACGCCGCGCTGTTCGGACAAGCGTGCCTGCAACCGGGCATGGCGAAGAACACCTATGGTACGGGCTGCTTCATGCTCCTGAACACCGGTTCCACTGCCGTCTCGAGCGCATCGGGCTTGCTGACCACACCCGCCTGGGCACTCGGCGACACGATCACCTACGCCTTGGAAGGCAGCGTGTTCATCGCGGGCGCGGTCGTGCAATGGCTGCGCGACGAAATGAAATTCTTCACCGACGCCAGCGAAGTCGAAACCCTCGCCGCCAGCGTGCCCGACAACGCAGGCGTCTACCTCGTGCCCGCCTTTGCGGGACTGGGAGCCCCGCACTGGGACGCCTACGCCCGAGGGACCATCGTCGGGTTGACGCGCGGCACGGGGCGCGCCCACATCGCCCGCGCCGCGCTCGAGGCGATTGCGTATCAGGTCCGCGACGTTTTGGAAGCCATGCAACGCGACAGCGGCGTCAAACTCGAGGCGCTCCGCGTGGACGGCGGCGCGACCGCCAACGACCTCTTGATGCAATTCCAAGCCGACCTGCTCGGCGTGCCCGTGGAACGCCCGGTCGTCACCGAAACCACCGCCCTCGGCGCGGCGTACCTGGCTGGACTGCACGCGGGCGTGTTCACGCTGGACGGCATTCCTGCGCACTGGAAACTCGCGCGTTGCTTTGAACCAAAGATGGACGCGCAGACCAGGGACCGGTTGTACGCGGGCTGGCAACGCGCCACCGAACGGGCTCGAGGGTGGATCGAGGTCGCCTGATCTGCGCGAACGGGAACGATGGCTCGAGGCGGTCAGGTCAGACTGGGCTGTGCATCAGCCGCCCGAACCCGTTGCTCGTGCAACCACTGCCTCAAGAGGTCTGCGTTCTCCGGCAAAATGGGCGTGCCCAGCGCCCAAATGCGCCCCGCGTCGCGCAATGCACGGTGCTCGGCTGCGCTCGCCTCACGCAGTTGGTCGTAGCCGCGCAGTACGCTCGGACGCCCGTGCGGATTGCGTCCATCACCGTCCCGCGCGTTCAACCACAGCCACGGCTCGAGACCGTCCAACGCCAAAGCGCGATGCCCCAGAATTGGCCCCGCGATGTCTCGCACGTGCGAATCGTACTGCTGCACGAGGGTGCTGCACCCAGCGATGCTGTCTGGCGTGGGCGGACTGGTGTCCGCCCACGCCATCAACCCGGACAGGAACCAGCGCTTGGCGTTCGGTGCGTTGCTGGGCAGCAATTGCAACACCCGCGCGCAACCGAAATACCCCAGCTGAGGCAACGCGACCGCCCAGAATTGTCCCGGCTCGAGGTGCGCCGTGGATTTTGCGACAAACGGAAACCCTGGTTTTTTGCCCACGCCCCAAAGCATAGACACCCCAGGGCTCGCGCTGTACTGGGGATTGCGGCGCGTGGTCACACGGTCTCGAGGTTCGTTGTTGGGTGCTCGAGACCGCTCAACCGATCTCCAAGACTTTGTACTTCAACTGCCCGCGTTCCACGTCCACGACAAAGATTTCATCGCGCTTGCGACCCATCAGCTTCACACCCAAGGGGCTGTCCTCGCTGACCTTGCGCACGCCCGCGCTGGGCACGGCGACTTCCGCGCCGCTGACCAGTTGCACCTGCATCTCGCGCCCGGTTTTTTCCTCTTTGAGCTTCACGGTGCTGCCCAGCGCCACGGTTTTGCTGTTGCCTTCGCCAGCCTCGATCACCGTGGCGCGCGCCAAGGTTTCCTCGAGTTCATTGATGCGGTCTTCGATGCTGGTTTTTTCGCGCTTGGCGTCCTCCAAGCCGCTGCCGTCGTAATCGTCGCTGTCCTCCATCTGCGACGCCAGAATCGCTTCGGCTTCGACCAAGCGTTTGCGTTCAACCTCGAGCTGGGCGTTTAAGCGCTCGAAGCCCTCTCTCGTCAATTTCACTTCGCGTTTCAGCATTGTTGAATCCTCACCGCCCCTCGAGCCGTTCGCTTGGGGCATTGTTGAACAGTTTTTCTCGAGGGACCGCATGTGCGACGCGCTGCGAACCCAGACGCTGGATTGACGCGGTCAAACCCAGCTTGTCCAAATGCGCGAACGTGTTGTACACTCCCACGGCTGCCTTTTTCGGGCAGGGTGAAGCAGTGAACTCGAGGCGAGCAGTATACCCCGCGTTCCGCCTGCTTTGAAAGGACTGTATGAAGTTGAACCGTGGCGCGATTCTCAAGAGCGTGGAGCAAGCCTTTATCCGCACCGACCTCCCCGATTTCCAACCGGGCGACACCGTGCGCGTGGACTACAAAGTCACCGAAGGCAACCGCACGCGCGTGCAAGGCTTTGAAGGCGTCGTCATCGCCATGAACAACCGTGGCACCGGCAAGAGCTTCACCGTGCGCAAAGTCGCTTTCAACGAAGGCGTGGAGCGCATCTTCCCGTTCAACACGCCGCTGATTGACAAGGTCACGGTTTTGGAGCGCGGCAAGGTTCGCCGCGCGAAGCTGTACTACCTGCGCAAGCTGCGCGGCAAGGCGAGCAAGATCAAAGCCGACCGTGGTCGCATGGCGCGCGCCTCGAAAACCGCTTCAGAAGCCTAAACGGACAGGAGAGGGGCGAAGGGGGAAACCCCTCGCCCTTTTTCGTGCCGTCTCGAGCCCATCTCAGTAGGGGCTTTCGCGTGGGTCGCCCGTGCAACGCGTGCACGTCCTCGAGCTTCGAGCAACGCTGATTTTGTAGGGGCGCAGCACGCTGCGCCCACGCCGTCACAAGCGCCGCGATGGTGAATGCTCGAGAGGCTGGAAGCTCGAGCATTGGCTTTGGCAACCAGGGCGGACACGGGGGTTCCGCCCCTACGCACGGGCTCGAGCTTGGGCGTGAACGGGCGAACATGAGGAGAGCCCCCACAGGCACACGCGAAAAAGGGCAAATACAAGATTCGCCCCTACGTTTGCGCTCGAGCTGTTCCCTTTGCCTTTGGTCCTTTGCCCTTCGCCTGCTATTCCGTCGGGTGCGTCATCTCCAAGGGCACGACCCACGCGTCGAACTCCTCTGGGGTGACGTACCCCAGTTCCACGGCGGCCGCTTTCAGGCTCGAGCCGCTCTTGTGCGCGTGCTTGGCGATTTTCGCGGCTTTGTCGTAGCCGATGTGTCGGTTCAGCGCGGTGACTTGCATCAAGTTCGTGCCCAGGTTCTGCATGATCCGTTCCACGTTCGGCGTGATGCCGACGGCGCATTGGTCGTTGAAGCTCAGAGAAGCGTCTCCAAGCAAGCGGATGCTCTCCAAAACGTTGTGCACCATCACCGGTTTGAAGACGTTCAATTGAAAGTTTCCCTGGCTGCCCGCGAACGCGACCGCCGCGTCGTTCCCAAAAACTTGCACGGCTGCCATCGTCAGTGCTTCGCTTTGCGTGGGATTGACCTTGCCCGGCATGATGGAGGAGCCGGGCTCATTCTCCGGGATGTTGATTTCCCCGATGCCGTTGCGCGGTCCGCTCGCCAACCAACGCACGTCGTTCGCCATTTTCATCAGCGCGCCCGCCAACGTCCGCAAGCTCGAGGAGGTCGTGACCAGCGCGTCGTGCGCGCTCAGGGCGGCGAATTTGTTGCTGGCGCTTCTGAACGGTTTGCCGGTGAGCGCCGACATGTGCTGCGCTGCCAAATCGCCGAAGCGCGGGTGCGCGTTCAAGCCCGTGCCCACGGCGGTGCCGCCGATGGCCAGATCGTAGAGTCCGGTCTCCGCATGGCGCACTTCCGCCAGACAGAAATCCAGTTGCGCGACCCACGCGCCGATTTCTTGCCCCAACGTGATCGGCGTGGCGTCTTGCAGGTGCGTGCGTCCGACCTTGACCAGATCGGCGTACTCGAGGGACTTCTTGTGCAGCGTATCGCGCAGCGTTTGCACCTTCGGATAGAGCTGTCGGTTCAGCTCGAGCACCACCGCGATGTGCATGGCGGTCGGGAAGGTGTCGTTGCTGCTCTGCCCGCGGTTGACGTGGTCGTTCGGGTGCACGGGCTTTTTGCTGCCGACCTCGCCGCCCGCGAGCTGAATCGCGCGGTTGCTGATGACCTCGTTGGCGTTCATGTTGCTCTGCGTGCCCGAGCCGGTTTGGAACACGACCAATGGAAACTCCGCGTCCAACTGCCCGCTGATGACCTCGTCCGCGGCGCGCACGATCAACTCCGCCACGTCTTGCGGGATCTGACCCAGTTCAGCGTTGGCCAGCGCCGCCGCTTTTTTCAAGATTCCCAAGCTTTCGATGATCGCGCGTCCCCATACGAAGCGGTCGCGGCCGATCGGAAAGTTGTGGATGCTGCGCTGGGTTTGCGCGCCCCAAAGGTGGTCGCTTGCGACCTCGATTTCGCCCATCGAATCGGTTTCAACCCGTTGTGCCATACATGCAATGTAACATGCCCTCTCGAGCGGCTTTTAGGGTGCAGCGCGGTGCTCTCGAGGTGATCCGTGGGGGTACGCGTCGAGTTCCCCCGAACCAACTGCGCCCGCAGGTGTTCCGCTCAACTCGCCCACGCTGCGTCGTTGAACGCGACGCGCAGTGCGGCGATGCCCGAATCTTGGTTCCGCGTTGGGCACACGCGATTGGTCAGCAGGACGTTGAAACGCCCGGTGTGCGGCTCGAGCCAGACGCCCGTGCCGGTGAACCCCGTATGCCCGAGCGCACCTTGAGGTGCACCCTCGCCGCCGAGCCAACCGGGGTGGCGCAGCACCCACCCGAACGCTCGGGCATCGTTTTCTGCCACGGCAACGGGTCGCGCCATGCGCTCGAGCGCGCGGGCATTCAGCACGCGACCCTCGAGCAAGGCGCGGACGTAGGCGCTGACTGCCGTGACGCTGCCGAACAAGCCCGCATGTCCGCTGATGCCCTCCAGGGCACGCGTGTTCTCGTCGTGCACGACGCCGCGCAGGAGCTTGCCGCTCGAGGGATCGAGTTCGGTCGCGGCGCACAGGGTCGCGTCTGGGTGATACGTCAGTGCAACCAAGTGCGGGTCGAACAATTCCTGGGCTGCGATTTCGTCAATCCGCGCGCCGTACAGCCGCTCGAGCAGCGCGGTTAGCGCGATGTAGCCCTGATCGCTGTACGTGATCCCCGCAGCAAGCGGGCGCGGTTCGTGCAGGGCACGCTCGAGTGCGGTTTCGCGCGGCAATCCCCAGAACCGCAAGCGGCTCAACGCCTCGAGCCCCGCCGTGTGCGTGGCGAGTTGCGTGACGGTCGCCGTCTCGAGCGGATGACCTCGAATTTCTGGAAGCACGTCCAGCAGCGGTGCGTCCACGTCCAAGCGCCCTCGAGACCAGAGTTTGAAGAGCAGCGGCACGGTGACGAGCACCTTGGTCAAGCTCGCCAAGTCCCAGACGGTGTCGGGCGTCACCGCAGGCGCGTCGGGGTCATTCCACGATTGTCCCGCACCGCCAACCTCGAGCCCGTCCGCGCGACCCAATGCCCATGCCGCGCCGGGAATCGGGTGTGTCGAAAGGTGCTGAACAACAATCTCGCCAGGCGTGTGCACAATGCCCAAAGGATAGAACAACGCGGTCGAGACTCGAGCAACACTGGTTGTTCCTTTTGCCCGCTCTCACCGGTCTCGCGCTACAATGCTGGTCATGGGTATCCTCACCATTCTCTGCGGCATCGCCATGATCGTCATGGGCGCGGTCAGCCTCGTGCGCCGCAAGTCCACACTGCCAGAGTTGCAACCCTTGGAGAGCGTCGTCGTGCTCGTGCCCTTCGGCGTCATCATCACGGTCATCGGCATGATTATTCAAAGCAAGAGTTAACCAACCGTAGGGGAGAGGCTTGCCTCGCCCACAGCGCATTCGCTCGAGCCTTTCAGTTCTTGGCAGGCGGCTCGAGCGGCGCGACCAAATCCGTGTCCGGGTGTCCTGGGTGCGGGTGTCCGATCACGCGTGCCAGTGCCAGGGCTTGCCCTTTGTGGTGGAACTCGTGCGTGACCGGGTGGAGGATCAGCCAGCGGCGCGTCAAGGTTTCGGTCCACCCGCTGCGTGACGTGTAGACGAAGGGTTCGTCCCAGTCGTCCCATTCGTCGAACGCGCGCAGCAGCAGCGTGTCCACTTTGAGGAACGCGGCGCGCAGGTCCGCGACGCTGCGCACTTCGGGCTCGGGGGCAGTTTCAGCGAAGCCAACCGCGCCAACCCAATGCTGGTAGCAGCCCGCGACGTGCGCGTAAATCGCGCCCAAGCTGCCGTAGGCGAAATCCTCGCGGGACTGCGTGAGCACGCCGCTCGGCAAGCCCTCGAGCCAGTCCAGGACGCCTGCGCGGGTGCGTCGCGTGAGGTGGTACAAGGTCTCGAGGTCTTGGCTCACGCGGTTCAGCTTAGGGCAAATCGGGCAATGGCGTGTCTCGAGGACTGCATGCTGAGGGCACTGGGCGTCGCTGGTCAGGGCTCGAGCACACGATCCTCGAGGGTTCACGCCCGCTGCGTCAACGCCGTGACCAACAGCCAGACGAGGGTCGCGCTGCCCACGGTCCACGCCAGGGCGCGCGGCAGGTTGTCGCGCACGAGCCCGTCAATCAACGCGGCTGATTTGCCGTCTCTGTCCAGCGCGTTGTGCTTGGGCACCTCCAGAACCACCGTTGTGACGAGGACCGTCAACCCGCAGACCGCGACGAGCGCACGCGCCCACAGCGGGGACGCGGCAGGCGCCCAAAACGCGAGCACGACCCCGAGCAGGCACGCGAGCACGGCCGGAGCGACGAACACGGGCAGCAGTCGCTTGCCGCTGTCCACGTGGAACGGCACGAAACCGTCCGTGGGCACGAGGTGGTAGCCTGGGTACGAAACGGTTTGCAGCATCCACGATCCGCCCGTGCAGTACAGCCAGAGCACGGTGGTGACGAGCAACAACCAGGTTGGTGCGTCCACGCTTTTTGCCTCCTCTTGCGGTGCTCGCAGGCGAGCCGGTTCAGAGTCTCGGTGAAAACACCTGGATGATCCATGCCAAAACGTCCATGTTTCTTGATGTATCGTCCAGCAATGGATGTGCTGACCCAGGTGCTCGAGGATGTGCGCTTGCGTGGCAGCGTGTACTGTCGCTCGTCCCTCGGGACGCCGTGGCAGTTGACCTTTTTGGCGCACCCGTGCGCGGTCTTTCACGTCGTCGAGCACGGCGCGGCGTTGCTCGAGATGCCTGGTCGTCCGGCACTGCGCCTCGAGACCGGCGGTTTCCTGCTGTGCACGCGCGGACAGGCGCACGCGGTCAGCGACCCGCGCAGCACCGTCGGGGCGCGCGTGCCGAACATCTTGATGGGCAGCGACGCGCCGTACCGCGACGAGCGCTGGTGCGCGGGTGAACCGGACACGGTGCTGCTCTGCGGCACGCTTTCGTTGGAACGCGCGGGCTTGCTCGAACTGTTGCCCGAAGTGCTGCACGTGCCACGCCAACCCTGGCTCGAGCGGGTGGTCGCGCTGATGGCGCTAGAGGCTCGGGAACGCAGACCGGGACTGGAGACCGTGCTGCGGCGCTTGACGGAAACCTTGTTCGTGCAGGTCGTGCGCCACCACCTCGAAACCGCCCCTGAGGTTGGCGGTTGGCTCGGTGGACTGCGCGAGCCGCGCATCGCGCGCACGTTGGAAGCGATGCACCGTGCGCCACACGAACCTTGGACGGTTTCCAGCTTGGCAAAGGTTGCGCGCCTGTCACGCAGCGCATTCGCGTTGAACTTCAAGGCGGCCGTCGGCGTCGCCCCGCTCGAGTACCTCACGGCTTGGCGAATGCGCGTCGCGCAGCGCCTGATCGCGGAGCGCGTGGATATAGAGACGGTCGCGGAGCAAAGCGGGTACGCTTCGGCAATCGCGTTTCACCGGGCGTTTAAACGCACCACCGGGCGCACGCCGGGGGCCGTCAAGCGCGCGGGGTCTGCGCCTCGAGCGCCGCGCTGACCTGGCGCTTCAAGCGCGCCAAGACCGCTTGCAACCCGCGAATGCGCAGCGGCGTGACGATCTCCTGCAAACCCGCGCCCGCGTAGAAGTCCAGCGGCACGTTCAAAATCGCCTGCGGCGTTTCCCCCTCGAGCCCCGCGGCAAGCATTCCGGCGAAGGCACGCACGGTCGGCGCGTCGTTCGGCGCGTCGAAGTAGAGGTGCACGCGCTCCCCCTCGAGTTCCGCGTGGGCAAAAAAGGGTGTGGTGCACTCGTGGACCTGCTCCAGCTTGTCCTTCATGCCCGCTGGCAACGCGGGCATCTGCCGCGCGAAATCCAAAAGCAGTTCGGTTTTGATCGCTTTTGGTGCGCCGCCCATGGTTTTGACGATCTGTTGCAGCTTCGGCGGCAGCGCAGTGGTCGGGCTCATGCGCCGATTTTACCAGGCCCAGCCGATGACGAATGTCGCGCGGCTCGAGGGGCGGCCAGGGCTTGGGCATTTCGGGTAACAACTCGAGTCATCGCGTGTGCTGAAGAGTTCGAATGCGACTCGAACTCGGTCTCGAGGAACCTCTTTTTCGCGTCAATGGGTGCGTTTCACACGGATTTGTCTTGATCGATAAGCCAGAGTGCGTGTGTTGAACGACCAGCGATCATCTGCGTAAGCCCTGTGAGGAGCGGCACTTCCCAACCAAAACCAAGGTGATTCGTGGTTACTGATCCGCGCGTGTTCAAGTTAACCAAAACTAAAGAGAAAACTTCGTGTGGGACACAGACCAGCATTCAGCGCGGGCGACGCGAATCAATAAGGCTCGAGCCACACTTGTGCGCCGAACGGCAAGCGCGCTCGAGGCAACCAAGCGCGCCTTCCAGGTCACTTACAGCTTCGGTCGCCCCACGTGGATTGCGCACAGCGCGGCAAAGTGGCGCGTGCTAAGCTTTGCGTCATGTCTGTCAAGTCAGTCCAGCACGTGCTCGCGGTCGCTTTGGCGTTTGGTGCGATCACCGCGCCGCTGGCGGGTGCGCAAAGCTCGCCCACGCCACCTGCCCCAGTGACCCCGTCTCCGGTCACACCGGTGACGCCGCCCGCACCCCCGGTCGCGCCCGCGGCGCCCACGTTCAACCCGCTGACCGCCACGGTGCGCTGCCCGACGCCCGCCGAACTGACCACGTTGGAGACCGCCGCCCGCGCCCCCGGTGCCGTGGTCGCACGCTTGGTTGACTTGGGGCAGGCTTACCTGTGCTTGAAGCGTCCCAAAGATGCCAGGGACATCTTGGAAGCCGCGGTGGCCCTCGATTTTTCGTACTTCGACGCGCACTTCTTCTTGGGCAAAGCCTATTACGACCTGGGCGATTTCGACGCGGCCCTGGGCGAGTACGACCAACTGATCCGCACCGCGCCCGCGCGCTTGGAGCCGTACTACCAACAAGCCGTGATCTACGCGCGCCTGCGCCGCACGGACGACGCGATCCGGTCCTTGAACAGCACGATAGAGGCGGCGCTCAAAGACGAGGTCGCCAGCAAAAACAACGATCTTCTGGCGGATCTTTACATCGCCCTGGCACGTCAACAACGCATCAAATCCGACTTCAACAGCGAGGCGCAGGCGTACCAAAGCGCGCAGCAATACCGCCCCGGTGATCTGGGACTGGTCGTCAAGCAAGCCCAAGCGCTGTTCGACGCGCAAAACCTCGTCGCCGCGTTGCCGCTGACCTTCGGTGTGCTCGGTAAGCAGCCGGGCAACGCGGATGCGGGCGTGTTGATCGCGGACATCATGGAACGGCAAAACCAGCCGGACCGCGCCCTGCGCGAACTTGGACGGGTCTTGGAAAACAACCGCATTCCGCGCGACCGTGCGCGGTTGCTCGTGCGGCGCGGGCTCTTGGAGTTGAAACTCGGACGCAACACGGCGGCACTGCAAACCTTCAAGTCAGCCTCGCAGACCGATCCAGGCTCGTGGGCGGCGCGTTACAACTACGGCGTGCTGCTGCTGCCCAGGAATCCCACGGCAGCGCTCACGGAGTTCCGCGCGGCGCTGAAGATCCAACCCGAGGACGGCAACACCTTCTTGGGGATCGCCAGCGCCCACAGCGCCTTGGGCAACGACTCGAGCGCGTACAGTGCGGCGCGCAACGCCGTCAGATTCCTCAAAGACGATGCCACCCGCAATGCCGCGCGCTTCATCTCTGGTCAGAGCGCGTACAACTTGAAACTGTACCCAGCCGCTGTCGCGGAGTTCCGCACGCTTTTGGCGACCAACACCTCGAGCTTCCAGTACCAGTTTTGGTACGGCTTGAGCCTGTTCCAAACCAAGGATTTCCCCGGTGCCATCGTCGCGCTGGAATCGGCGGTGAAGCTCAACCCGAACAACCTGCAAGTGCGCTCCACGTTGGGCGCCGCCTACCTCAGCGCGAAGCGTTGGAAAGACGCCGAGACCGTGCTGCTGGAGGTCGTTCGCTTCGACCCGCGCGACAGTGAAAGCTGGTACAACCTCGCCCTCGCGGTCATCAACCAAGGCCAATTGGAGCAAGGCAAAACCTACCTGCGCCGCGCCGCTGCCGAGGGCAGCACGGCTGCGCGACAGTTGCTCGCCAAACTCAGGTAAAGTACAAGGATGAACAACGCGGGAGCGCCGTGACCTGGCTCAAACGCAACTGGGTGGACGCGCTGATGGCGGTCCTCATCGCCGCTGTCTTCGGTGGCGTGCTCGCGCTGCTCTTTCGCGGTGGGTTCAACCCGCAAGCCGCGACCCCGCCGAGCGCGCCCACCCCGGCGAACAGCGCGCAACCCGTGACGCCACCCGCCCCCTCGAGCCCCGAACCGGCGGTCGCGCCGCCCTCTGCCCCCAGTGCCTCGAGCCCGCAGGCGACGCCCACACCGGCACCCTCAGGCGCAAAGGCTGTGCAAGTCCCCGAGATTCCACCGTTTGCTGGCTCGAGCGACGCCGATACCGCGTCAGCTTCCCCGAGCCCTGCAGCCAACGCGCCGCGGTCCACCCCAGCCAGTGCCGCACCGACCACCGCCAGCCGCGAACCGCTGACCTACACCCGCGCCGATTTCCTGCGCAATTACCGCGTCGCCGTCGCCACGTTCTCCAGTGCCACGCGCGCCCAAGCCACCGCCAACCGCCTCTCCGTCGCGGGTTACCCCGCCCAAGCATTTTCAACGAGCGGCGCGGCGTACATCGTCGTCGTCGGCCCGTACGCCCGCGAAGGCAGTGCCCGAGGCGCGTACAACAAACTTCGCGCGCAAGGCTACGCCGACGCCGTGCTCTACACCCCCAGCGGGGACCGCGAGCGCGCCGTGGTCGCCAGTGCCCCACCCGCGCCCAAACCCAGCGCGCCCATTGGGGATGCAGGCTCGAGTCCGATGCAACTCGACCAAGGGCTGTCCTACCTGCAAGTCGGTGCTTTTAAGAACACGCAAAGCGCGCTGCCGATCCTGAACCGTTTGAAGTCAGGGGGCTTCAAAACCTTGCTGCGCAGCGCCCGCGACGGGTACATCCGCGTGCTCGTCGGACCGTTCAACACTGCCGCGTTGCAAAGCGCGCGCCTCAACCTCTCCGAACAAGGCTACGCGCCGTTCACCGTCCGCGAATGATCGGTAAACGCGCGCAGGTGCATCCATGACCGATAAAGCCAGCTTAAGCATCCCCACCGCCACGATCTCGAGGCTGGTCACGTACCTGCGCATCCTCACCAACTTGGAGCGCAGCGGCATCAACCGCACCTCGTCAGATCACCTTGCAGAAGAAGCCCAGGTCAGCGCCTTTCAAGTGCGCAAGGACCTGGCGTACTTCGGACGCTTTGGAACCAGAGGCATGGGGTACACCGTGCTCACCCTGCGCCGCGAACTGCAACGCATCCTGGGGTTGAACCGCCGATGGAGCGTCGTCATCATCGGCATGGGGCGCCTTGGACAAGCGCTCGCCAACTACCGCGGGTACACCGAGAGCAACCTCTATGACTTCGACATCAAAGGGCTGATCGACGTGGACCCCGACAAAGTCGGGATGTCCGTTCACGGACTCGCCGTACAGCACTTGAACGACCTCGAGGGGCTGGTCCGCGCTGCCGCTGTGGACATGGGGTTCATCACTGTCCCGGTCGAAAAAGCCCAGGAAGCGGCAGATGCACTGACTGCAGCCGGGGTCAAAGGTATACTCAATTTCGCACCCACTGTGCTCGAGGTTCCAGACGATGTCGCCGTGGAGCAAGTGGATTTTCTCGCAGGGATGAAGCGGCTGGCGTTCTATATTTTAAATCCGCACCTGAAAGACCTCAAAGACGAGGACGCGTAAAGAGGAGAGGGAATGAACAAAGCATTCATCGGCGCAGCAATTGCTCTTGGCGTTTTCGTGACTGGTTGCAATAATGCGCAAGGGGTTTTCCCGGTTGGAATTCCTACGGTGATCGTTTCCTTAGGCGATTCATTCGCAGGCAAAAAAACCGAGGGTGGACAGAATGGGCAGCCTGCCACTACGTACTACGAAGTTTCTGGGACCCTTGATGTCCGTTCCCAAAAGGGATCGCCTGCAGGCACTATAATTTCATTCAAGGAAAACGGTGTCGAGCTGCTCTCTGGACCCTTTGTCGAGGCGTGTCCTATCACTTCTGACAAAGATTGTGGTCCATTTAGTAAAAAGTACACGTTGCGGTATGACCAAGATCCGATTGATGTAAGGATTACTTCGGTAGTCCTCAAAGGCTTAAATGGCAACACTTACGATTTGCCACTTGGTGCCCCGGTCATTTTACGATAACCACAAAGACCGCTTGGGAAAGCCTTGCGTTGAATAAGGCTTTCCTAGACGGGCATGTATACATCTGTGAACCTCCTCGCCATCTTCGCGCATCCTGACGATGAAATCGGCTGCATCGCCACCCTCAAAAAGCACGCGGCTCGAGGGGACGCGGTGATGCTGGTATGGACGACGTACGGGGAGTTGGCGTCGCAGTTTGGCGATGCGTCGCACGCGGAGGTGCAAGCCACTCGAGCAGAGCACGGGCGCACGGTGGCGGAGATGATCGGCGCGTCGTACCGCTTCTTTGATTTCGGTGACACGCGCATGACCGCCTCCAGGGACGAAGCCTTGGCGGTGGCGCGGCTGTACTGCGAGTTCAAGCCGGACGCGGTCATCACCTGGGACGATTTCAACCGCCACCCCGACCACCGCGCCTGCGCGAAAGTTGCCTTCGACGCGATCACCCTGGCGCGCATCCCCAAAGTCGTGAACGAAGGCTTGAACGAACCGCTCGAAGCGCACCGCAAGCCCGTGACGTTCTACCAGTACACCGCGGTGGAATCCTCGAGACCCGTGGTCACGGTGGATGTCTCAGAGACCTTCGAGACCGCGCAAGCGGTGCGCGGCTTCTACGCGGACTTCTACAAGTGGGAGTGGTCGGCGGACGATTTCCGCGCGACGCGCTTGGCGCTGGGGCGTGCGGTCGGCGTGAAATACGCGGAGCGCTTCACGGTGCAGCGCAGCTGCCACCCGCCGCTCGAGTATTTGGTGTGATGCAGCTCGAGTGCTGTGGCTTGGGCTTGTAAGCTAAACCCGTGAACACTCCTGGGCTGGGGCGGCTCGAGGTGGCGGCGGTGACGGGTCGCGTGCGCGCGGGTTGGGCGAGCGACTTGGTAACGATTGTGCTGGGCTTGTGGCTGATCGCGGGGCTGTTCGTGGACGGATTCGCCCACAACAACCTGCGCGGCAGCTTGGAGAGTTTCTTCACGCCTTGGCATGCGATTCTGTACTCCGGGTTCACGGCGTGCGCGACGTGGATCGCCTGGCTGGTGTGGCGCGAAGCGCGCGTCGGACGGCGCGGATTGGACGCGATTCCGGTTGGGTACGAATGGGGCATGGCGGGCGTCGTGATTTTCGGGCTGGGCGGTGTGGGCGACATGGTGTGGCACACGGTCTTCAGCATCGAGGTCGGCACGAGCGCGCTCCTCAGCCCGACGCACCTGATGCTTCTGACCGGCGGCGTGCTGGTGCTCGCCGGTCCGTTGCGCAGCGCGTGGCAAAACACAAACACCCCTCGAGCCCCGCGCTTTCTGGCGTTTCTGCCTGCTTTGTTGAGCATCTTCGCGGCGTACAGCTTCGTCGTCTTCATGCACATGTACTTGTGGGGTTTGACGGGCGTGCCCGACAGTGCGGGGTACATGAACTGGCTGGTGCTGCGCGGCAGCGAGAGCATCCGCGAAAACGCGCACCGCGAAGCCGCCAGCGGCATCCTGTTCAGCAACGTCCTCATGATCGGTGTGGCGTTGCTGCTCTTGCGGCGCTGGAAGACGCCGCCAGGGACGTTTACGCTGCTCTACGGCGTGAACACGCTGATGATGGTCGTGATGCAAAGCGGTTCGTGGGGGCTCGAACGGGTGGTTCCCGCGTTCCTCGCGGGCATCTCGGCGGACGCCTTCGTGTACTGGCTCGAGCCGCGCCCCCAGCGCGTGCTGCACTGGCGCGCGTTCGCCTTCACCGTGCCGGTTTTGGTGTGGGGTTTGCACTTTGTGGGATTAGCGCTCGGGGATGGCATCGGGTTGAACCGCGAGTTCTGGACGGGCATCACGGTCATGGCGGGCTTGTGCGGCTTGACCCTGAGCGTGTTCGTCGCCCCCGATCAACCCTCGAGGCTCGAGGGGTAGACTCCAATCCGAAATGGCGCAACACACCATGTCCGCCCCGCGCCCCGGCTTTTGGGCGTCGCTGGCGACATTTCCTCGGGCGGTGCAGCGCAATCTTGGGGTTTTGCTGCTGTCGCAAGCCTTTGCCACAGGGGCGACGACGGTCAGCACCAGTTTGTCCAGCATCGTCATCGTGGACATCACGGGTTCGGAATCCTTGTCCGGTGTGCCGAGCACACTGAACTTTTTCGTTTCCGCGTTCAGTGCGTATTGGGCGGGGCGTGTGATGGCGGCTCGAGGGCGACGCGTTGGACTCGGTGCCGGGTATTTGATCGGGGCGATTGGCGCGGTTTTGGGTGCGTATTTCGCCGTGCAAAAGAACCTGCCGGGATTCCTCGTTGGCGGGATGCTCGTGGGTGCCGCGAACGGGACGATTCAGCACGCCAAATATGCCGCTTCGGAAATGGTGCGCGCGGATGTGCGTGGTTCTGTCATCGGTGCGTTGCTGACCGGAAGTGCATTGGGCAGTGTACTGTCGTGGGCGGTATCGCCACTCCTGAACCAAGCGGCTCAGGCGACGAACACGCCTGTGATCGAAGCGGGCTGGTACCTGGGTGGCTTGTGGCTCTTGATCGGTGCGGCGCTCCTGTGGGCGTTCCTGCGCCCCGACCCCAAAGACCTCGCGCTGAAGCTCGAGGGGCAACGCTCGGGCAACGCAGCCTCAGGCAGTAAAGCCTCGAGCCATCCGCCCGTGCGGTCCTGGCCCACGCTCCTCGAGAATCCCAGCATTCGCCTCGCGCTGGTCAGCATGGGCTTGGGGCAGATGGTCATGGTCGGCTTGATGGTGCTGATGCCCTTGCACGCCAAGCACCTCGGGCACGTGGACGCGGCGACCGGCTTGATCAGTGTGCACATCCTGGGCATGTTCGCGTTCTCCTGGTTGACCGGGCGCTTCGTGGACCGCTGGGGACGCGCACCGGTCATTCAACTCGGGGCGGCGCTGCTGATGGTCGCGGGCGTGACCGCCGTGTTCGCCACGCGTCCGCTCGAGATGGGTTTTTCGCTGTTCGTGCTCGGGTTGGGCTGGAACTTTTTGAACGTCGCGGGCAGCACCCTCCTCACCGATCACCTCTCGCCGCACGAACGCGCGACACGGCAGGGTGGCGCGGAACTCGTCACCTGGCTGTCGGCGGCGACCGGGGCGCTCGGCGGCGGGTTGATCGTCGGCGCATTCGGGTTCCCAGTCGTCGGCTGGGTCGGGTTGGCATTGGGGTGCGTGCCGCTGGTGGCGACGCTGATTTTGCGCGCGAACCCTCGAGCAGCTTGAGGGGGTCCGATTTTGCCGACGGTGAGCGATTTAACGTTGCAGCGGGACGAGTTGACCCGATGGGTTTGGCACAGGTCCGTCCTTGAACCAAATTCTCGGATCGGTCACGGGCACCGGAGGATGGTCCACGAGTTGCAAAGAGCGCGGTGCCATCGTCGTCGTCTTTGTCGGGCAAGCGCTCAGCATCGCCAACAACGCACCCGCCGCGCACAACCGCAAGATGTGTTGAACAGGTGCTCGCATGACCCGCAGCGTAGCGGTTTCAGGATGAGGGTGAACTCACGAATTTTGTGGTGACGTGCGCCTGATTCACGTCTCGAGCTTTGTCGTTGCCATCGGGGTCTCGAGGGACGCAAGTGCGCCTTGCGGCGCACCGGGTTTGTCATGACAAACCCCTACGGATGCGGTGGTCGCGCGTTCTCGAGGTTCGTCGGTGCACAGGTTGATTTCATATCTCGAGAACCGTGTTCAATGGCGTTCATTCACAACTGCGCCTCGAGCAGATCGCGCCAACCGCGCGCATCGGGGCGTTGCGCGAAGTTCAAGGGCACTTGCACGTTCAAGGTGTCGCCGCTTTTGGTGACGGCGCTGCGCGCACTGATTTCGAGCCGCACGCGCTTGTACTTTGAAAGCGCCTTGCGTCCCATGTCGTCCTCCAGAACCGCTTGCACCGCGCCTTGCACGTGGCGCAGCACTTCAAACAAGGCTTCGCGCTTGGTTTCGTCGTCCAAATCTTCGGGCAATTCCGCCGCCAGCGTCGCGCCCGTGGTCGCCCAGCGTTCGCTGGCGCTTGCAGCGGCGCGGCGCAGCTCGAGTTTGCTCGGGGCGGGTTCGCTGGGCACGCGTTTGTCCAAGGCTGCCAAGTCGTGCACGACGAGCGCTTCGATGCTGCCCACGGGCACGAAGGCGCTGTCCTCCGGGCGTGCAGCGAGGCGCAGGCTGAGGGTAGGCACGCCGCCGTCCCGCGTCACCTCGAGCACCTCGCCGCTCAGCACCGAGCCGCTGTGCAGGTGCACGGTGACGTTCGCTGACCGCAATGGAGCCCCTTTGCTCAGCAGCGTGGCGCGTTCCGCGAGTTCATCCAGCATGGTTTCCAAACGACGGGCTTTCACGGGTGCACACCCGAGTCAAGGAGGTTCATCTCTCGAGCTTAGGGCAAGTTTGCGTGGCTCGAGCGACGTGGGCGATGGATGCCGTTGCTCACGGGTCTGCTTACTCCTCGAGCGGTGCTGGTATCGGGGTGCTCGCCACGCTGAACGGTTTCGCATTGCTGACCTTGCCCGTGTGTGATGCACCGCACCCCTCGAGCGGGTGGGTCAAGTCAGTCTCCAGGGTCCCGACTTGTCCCCTCTCCCAACGGGAGAGGGTGCGCATCAGCACCGGGTGAGGGGTCGAGCGTCGTGCATGGGCGTGACGCGAGTTGCCGTTACCTGTGGCTGTGGCTCGAACCCTGAATCTCCCGAGTGTGTAACGGTTCTTTGTCGCGCCGGGCGAACACAAGGTTCGCCCCTACGCCAACCCCTGTGATTCAGGGAAAACGAAAAGCCCTCGAGAGACAGTGCGCTCGAGGGCTCTTGCGTGCACCTGTTCAATCTTCGCCTAGGTACTTCTTGCGCACGCTTTCGTCGTTCTTGAGCTGCTCGCCGCTGCCTTTCAAGACGATCTCGCCGGTTTGCAGCACGTACCCACGGTGGGCGATGCCCAAGGCCATGAGCGCGTTTTGCTCCACGAGCAAAATCGTTTTGCCCGCTTTGTTCAAACTGACGATGTTGTCGAAAATCGTCTCCACAAACAGCGGGGACAAGCCCATGCTCGGTTCGTCCAGGAGGATCAATTCCGGGTCCACCATCAGCGCCCTGGCAAACGCGAGCATCTGTTGTTCGCCGCCGGACAGTGTGCCGCCCAGTTGACTTTGACGTTCCTTCAACCGAGGGAAAATTTCAAAACCCTGCTGGATGCGCTGCTCGATCAGTTTGCGGTCGGTGATCGTGAACGCGCCGATCTCGAGGTTTTCGCGCACGCTCAGCCGCGGGAAGATGCGCCGTCCTTCGGGCACGTGCGCCATGCCCTTGGTCACGATCTCGTGCGCGTGGGTGTTGTTCAGGCTTTTGCCTTTGAACAAGACCTCGCCGCTGCGCGGTTGTTTGAGCATGGACACCGTGCGCAGCGTCGTGGTTTTGCCCGCGCCGTTGCCGCCGATCAGCGCGATGATCTCGCCTTGGTTGACGGTGAACGACAAGCCTTTGAGCGCGTGGATCTTGCCGTAGTAGCTGTGCACGTCGCGCAACTCGAGCATTGGGGTGGCGCTTGGTGCACTGCTCGGATTGGCTGCGCTGGCACTCGAGGGGGCGGTCATGCTGGACCTCCCGCGGGGGCTGCGCCCTTGCCGAACTCGCCTGCCGCCGCGCCGCGCCCGAGATACGCCTCGATGACTTGCGGGTTGTTGCGCACTTCTACCGGCAAGCCCTCGGCGATTTTCGTGCCGTAATCCAAGACCGTCACCGTGTCGCTGATCGTCATCACGACGCGCATGTCGTGCTCGATCAAAACGACGGTGATGCCGGTGTCGTCGCGCAGGCGGCGAATTAGGTGCTTGGTCTCCTCGGTCTCCTGCGGATTCATGCCCGCCGTGGGCTCGTCCAGCAAGATCAACTTCGGGTTGGTCGCCAGCGCACGCGCGATCTCGAGGCGGCGCTGCTCGCCGTAGGGCAGGTTCGCGGCGAGTTCGTCGCGCTTGTGCAGCAAACCCACGAACTCCAAGAGTTCCTTGGCACGCAGCAGTCCCGCGCGTTCGTCGGCGCGGTAGCGGGCGTTGTGAAAGAGCGCGTCAAAATACTGCGTCTTGCTCTGCGTGTGCCGTCCCACGAGCACATTCTCGAGTGTGGTCATCGCCCCGAACAGGCGGATGTTCTGGAAGGTGCGCGCGATGCCTTTGGTGACGATTTCGTCGGGTTTGAGCCCAACCAGGCTGCCGCCGTCGAATTGAATCGTGCCCGCGGTGGGCTTGTAAATGCCCGTAATCATGTTGAAGAACGTCGTCTTGCCCGCACCGTTCGGTCCGATCACGCTGACGATGGCTTTGTCGGGCACGGTGAAGGTCACGTCGTTGACGGCGACCAGACCGCCGAAGACCTTGCGCACCGCTTGCACGTCCAAGAGCGACATCACTTGCCTCCCTTGGCCAGTTCGCCGTGCTCGAGGTTCTCGAGTTTTGCGGCGTTGCGTTGCGCGGGGATCAGCCCTTTGGGGCGTACGATCATCATCACGATCAGGATAATGCCGTAAATCAGTTGCTGATACTGCGCGGGTTCAAATTGATTGGGCAGCGGCAAGCCGCCGCGCCGCAGGTCGGAGAGGAAGTTGGAGAACGCGGTCAGCACCATCTGGTTCAAAATGATGACGATGGCCGCACCCAAAATCACGCCTTGGATGCTGCCCAAGCCGCCCAGCACGACCATGGCCAGGATGGAGATGCTGGCTTGGAAGTTGAAGCTCTCTGGGCTGACGAAACTGAATTTCGCGGCATACAAGACACCCATCGCGCCCGCGAAGCTCGCGCCGGTGGCGAAGGCGATCAACTTCGTGCGCACGAGGGGCACGCCCATGGCTTGCGCGGCGATCTCGTCTTCGCGGATGGCGACCCAGGCGCGACCGATTTTTGAATTGTCCAACCTGGACGTGAGGATGATGGCGATGCCGACCACCAGCAGCACGACGAGGTAATACATCAACAGCTCGAGCTTGAACAGTTCAATGCCGGTGGTGGTGCTGATCCATTGCAGCAAGCCTTCCAGCGGCGCACTGCCTGGCGGGATGCGCACGCCCTGCGAGCCGTTGGTGATGTTCACAGGGCGGTTGAGGTTGTTGGCCAAGACGCGGATGACCTCGCCCAAGCCCAGCGTGATGATCGCCAGGTAATCGCCTTTGACTTTGAGCACCGGCAAGCCGAGCAGCGCGCCGAAGCCAGCGGCGACGACGACCGCGATGGGAATCATCAAGAACATGAAGTTGCCGTTCAAGGGAAAGCCGCCGCCTGCGATGAACTCGTTGGCTTGCGGGCTGCCGAAGATCGCCCAGAGGTACGCGCCGACCGCGAAGAACGCGGCGTAGCCAAGGTCCAGCAACCCAGCGAAGCCGACCACGACGTTCAAGCCCAGCGCGAGCGCGGCGTAGATGCAAATGTTGACCAGGATGTCCAAGTACTGCGTGTTGGAGACGCCGATGATTGGGACGGCGAGCAGCAAGATGAACAGAAAGACAATCAGTTTCGTGCTCGAGGTGGTTTTTAAGGACACAGCAAGGAGCAGACTGCTTACAAATGCCAAGAAAGCCAGGGTCTGGACAATCTGAATGGACGATAGCGCATCCCTCAGCAGCGGGATTTGCAAACCTGGACCGAGGTTGATGCCGATGCAGGCCATCGCCACGAGGCTCGAGACCACGGTGTAGACGAGCACGAGCGCGCTTTGGTCGGGGCGGGGGTCTCTCGAGGAAGCGGTCATACTTTTTCGCTCACCGCCCTTCCAAGGAGTCCAGCGGGTTTGAAGATCAAGATGATGATGAGCACCCCGAACGCCACGATGTCCTTGTACGACGTGTCAATGACGTTGTTCGTGGCGATTGGCAAATACGTGCCCGCAAAGGTTTCGATCAACCCCAGCAGCACCCCGCCGAGCATCGCGCCGGGAATGCTGCCGATGCCGCCGAGCACGGCCGCCGTGAACGACTTTAACCCCGGCAAGAAGCCGACGTACGGGTTCACGCTGCCGTATTTCATCGCGTAGAGCACACCCGCCACACCGCCGAGCGCGCCGCCGATCAAGAATACCAATGTGATGATTTTGGACACGTCAATGCCCATCAGTGCGCTCGTGCTCTGGTCTTGGGCGACCGCGCGGATTGCGCGCCCGGTGCGGGTGTAGTTGATCAGGTAGATCAGCCCGCCGAGCATCAGCAGCACGACCGCCAGCACGACCACGACCTTGACGGCGACGCTGCCGTTCAAGAACGGCAGTTGCACCTCAAAGAACGGCGAGCCGGTGTACGTCGGGAATGGGCGGTTGAAGTTGCCAAACAAGCTCTCAATAAAACGCGTCACATCAATCAAAAACAGGCTCATGCCAATCGCCGAGATCAGCGGCACCAGCTTCGGTGCGCCGCGCAAACGCAATGGGCGGTAGGCGACGCGCTCCACCGCGACCGCCAGCAGCCCCGCCGCGAGCGCCGCGAGCACCAGGGCAACCACGAGTTGCACGAGTGGGTGCAGCCAATGACCACTGGCTGTACCGTCCGCCCCGGTCGTGCGCGTGAGGCGCTCCAGCAAGATCAGAATCTCCACGCCGACCACGCCGCCGACCATGAAGATCTCCGAGTGCGCGAAATTGATGAACTCGAGCACCCCGTACACCATCGTGTAGCCCAGTGCGATCACCGCGTACACGAGCCCCACGCTGATGCCGTCCACAATCGTTGGGGGTAACAACCCGAAAAACAACTCTGGCGTCACGCGTTCCACCTCGAGTCAACCATTTTTTTCTCCTCGCTGGAAAATCGGTGGGCTCGAGCCGTCTCAAAAAACATAGGGCAAACGTGGCTCGAGGAACACCGTGTTTGGTCTCACATTGTCATGTTTTCAAAAGAACGTGGGGGCGGGGAGAACCCCAAACCCCCACGTCGTTCACGGCTGGATTACTTCAGTTCCGGGGTCGGTGCGGCCACGCTGACCGCGCGGAAGACCTTGTTGTCGGTGTACTCGGCTTGGGCTTGGACGATGAAGTACTTGGCCACGGGCAGATCGCCGCGGGCGTTGAACGCAATCGCGCCGGTGATGCCGTTGAACTTCACGCCGCGCACCGCGCGGGCGACCGCTTGACGCGTGGGCTTGTTGCGGTTGTTGTCGCGGATCGCGTTGGCGATGCCTTGCAAGACGACGCGCGTGGCGTCGTAGCCGTAGGCGCTGTAGCCCTCGGGGTCGGCGTTGTACTTGGCCTTGTAGCGCTCTGCAAAGCGGCGCGCGGCGGGCAGCGAGCTGATTGGACCGGAAGTCGTCGTGAAGTAGACGTTCTTCATGTTGTCCGAACCGCCGAGGGCTTGCAACTCCGAGGAGTCCAGACCGTCGCCGCCAACGAAGGCGGCCGCGATGTTCTTGGCGCGCATCTGCTTCAAGAGCGGACCGGCTTGGTCATAGATGCCCGCGTAGTACACGGCGTCGGGCTTGTCCACGACCGCGCGGTTGAGGATCGTGTTGAAGTCGCGCTCGGCGGCTTCAATGCCGGTGTCGACGACGACCTGCGCACCGAGTGCCTTGGCGCGGGCGCTGAAGGCTTGCGCCAGACCCTCGCCGTAGGCGGTCTTGTCGTTGATGACGTAGATTCGCTTGGCTTTGAGGGTGTTGACGACGAACTCGGCACCGGCTGGGCCCTGCACATCGTCACGACCGCAGACGCGGTTGGTGACGGCTTGGGTGGAGCGGCGGTCCGTGACGAGCGGGTTGGTGTTCGCGGGGCTGACCATCGTCAGGTTGACGCGGGCATACACCTCAGAGGAAGGAATAGCCACACCGGAGTTGAGGTGCCCGACCACGGCGAGCACGTCTTGATCGTTGATGAGGCGGTTGGCGTTGGCGACGCCCGTGTCCTTGTTGGCCTGGTCGTCGTAGGGCTCGTAAACGAGGCGGAAACCGTAGGCGCGGACCAATTGACCGAAGTCTTGAACGCCCAGTTCCACGCCGTTTTTGATCGCGGTTCCGAGCTTCGATTGACCACCGGAGAGCGGCGTTTGCGACACGATCTTGATCGTGCCCCTGTTTTGCGCGTCAGCACCGACCGCGAGCGCCGCCAATGCTGCCAAGCCTAAAAATCGCTTCTTCATCCTGCCTCCTAAGACTTTTAATGAAATTCGGCTGCCCCAAAGCTGAAGCGCACCTGAATTCATTTGTGAATCTCGGGGATTCTAAGCAGGCATTTTGGGGCTGTCAACGTGTGCTTGCACGAATGCATTGGCTCCAGCCGCGTCCATTGCCGAATCAAATTCGGAAAAACACGTGTTTGGTTGCTGTAGGGACACTCTGCCTTAAAATTCCCAAACTCCATTTCGTGAGCGAGAGATAAGTCCTGATGCGAGCCAGATTGTGACGGCAGCAAAAAACCGTGTTGAGCACGGCTTAATAAAGTGTTCTGGGGTTGAAATCACTTCTCGGCTGCAATCGCAGCCCTGGGAACCCAGCCCGTCGAGCGTGACCTTTCCAGCGGCGCCCGTTGCTGGAGCACCTCGAGAAAAGCCCGCCCCAGTCAACTGGGTCGTTGCGAACGCGTTATGATCGGCTGAAAGAACATTCGCTCGAGCCCCCAAGCCTCGAGCCGTTGGAGGAGATTTGTGAAACCCCCCGTTCGTGTCACCGTCACCGGCGCTGCCGGTCAAATCGGCTACAGCCTGCTCTTTCGCATCGCTTCCGGCGAAATGCTGGGGCCCGACCAACCCGTCATCCTGCAACTCTTGGAAGTTCCGGTGGACGGTCCCCAAAAAGCGTTGCGCGGCGTGATGATGGAGTTGGAAGACTGTGCGTTTCCGCTGTTGCACAGCATGCACGGCTACGGCGACCCGATGGACGCCTTCAAAGACGCTTCGTTCGCGCTGTTGGTCGGTGCGATGCCGCGCAAGGCGGGTATGGAGCGCGGCGACCTCTTGAGCGCCAACGGCGGCATTTTCAAACCCCAAGGTCAAGCGATAGACGCGGTTGCCGCGCGCAACGTCAAGGTTTTGGTGGTCGGCAACCCCGCGAACACCAACGCCCTGATCGCCCAAGCCCACGCGCCCAGCCTGAACCCGCGCCAGTTCACGGCGATGACGCGCTTGGACCACAACCGCGCGCTGTCGCAACTGGCTGCCAAAACCGGCAAGCCGGTCAGCAGCATCCAGAAGCTCACGGTCTGGGGCAACCACTCCAGCACCCAGTACCCGGACGTGTTCCACGCGACGGTGGACGGCGCTCCAGCCTCGAGCCTGGTGGACCAAGCCTGGCTCGAAGGCACGTTCATCCCCACGGTCGCCAAGCGCGGCGCGGCGATCATCGAAGCGCGCGGACTCTCCAGCGCAGCATCGGCCGCGAACGCCGCGATTGACCACATGCGCGACTGGGCACTCGGCACCAATGAGGGCAACTGGACGAGCATGGCCATCCCCAGCGACGGCAGCTACGGCGTGCCCGAAGGCTTAATCTACAGCTTCCCCGTGACTTGCAAAAACGGCGAGTACAGCATTGTCCAAGGGCTCGAGGTGAATGATTTCAGCCGCGCCCGCATGGATGCGACCGCCCAAGAACTAAGCGAGGAGCGCGACGCCGTGCGCGCACTCGGGTTGATCTAAGCGCCTTCAAACACAGCATCTTCAACCACATCGCCTCGAGACTGTCGCCACGCAGCCTCGAGGTTTTTTGACTGGATGCGGGTGCAATCCGATGCTCGAGGGACGCCAGTGCTGCTGGCGCAGTGCCGGGCGAACGGCCATTCGCCCCAACGAAAAGCGGTGTGCGGTGGTCGCGTGGCGGACGGAGTGTGCATCGAAATTCCAATGCTCGGGCGACTTGGTGCAGGTCGCACACTGCCCAGGAAGATTCGAGCCTTGTCGCCCGTTTCGGACGGTGGATGCGCGGGTCAAACTGAAACGCGTGTACCCGCAAATGATCGCTTGACGCTGTACTAGAGCGGGCAAATTTATAAATTTGCCGGAATTGATACAACGCGTCTCGAGTGACATTCGGTTGCGCGCCCCTGTGCCACAGTTGACGCACATTCAGGGTGGACAGGGGGGCGCATGATCGGGTTCTCGTGGGGACTGGCGTTGCTGGGGTTGGTGCTCGTGCCGGTGCTGCTTGTGTTCTACGCACGCGCCTTGTCGCGCAGTGGCGGCGGCGTTGCCGTGCACCCGGACCTCGAGTTTTTGCGGTCACTCAAACCCTCGCGCTTCGCCCGTGGACGCGACCTCGGCGCGGTGTTCTTCACGCTCGCGCTCGCTTTAGGGGTGGTCGCGCTGGCGCGTCCGACCGCGCCGCTGCCGGTGCTGGACAACCGCACGACCGTGATGATGGCGGTGGACGTGTCGGGCAGCATGCGCAACAACGACATCGAGCCTTCGCGGTTCGTGGCCATGCAAACCGCCGCCAAGGACTTCGCGCGCAAATTGCCCCCGGAGATCAACCTCGGGCTGGTCTCGTTCGCGGGCACGGCGGCACTGAACGTCGCCCCAAGTTTGGAGCGACAACCAATTTTGGATGCGATTGATGGCCTGTTTATGGCGCGGGGCACCGCCATCGGTGCGGGGTTGCGCGAAGCGATCACCGTGCTGCCCGGTCGCACCGTGGACGAAAAAGCCACGAAGCCTTTGGAGGAGAACCCACCGCCCGCCATCGTCGTCCTGCTCACCGATGGGCGCAACAACCGCGATGTGGACCCGTTGGAGATGGCACGCCTGGCAAAAGTGCAGCAGGTGCGCGTCTACACGATTGGCTTGGGCACGATGGAAAGCAACGCTTCCGGCAGCAGCTTCCTGGGCTTTGACCCGACTGTGCTGCAAGAAATGGCGAAAATCACCGACGGCACGTACTTTGAAGCCCGCTCCGCCACGCAACTCGGCAGTGCGTACGCGGCGCTCGGCTCGAGGCTCGGCTGGACCGTCAAGCGCGGCGAAGTCACGCACGTCGTCGCCGCCTGCGCGGGTGTGCTGCTCTTGCTGGCACTGCTCATCGGGGAACGCTCGAGGCGCGTGGTTTGATGCAAGACGCTGTGCAGCACGAACCCCAAAGCCGATCTCGAGCCGTGTCGCCCGAGCCCGCATAGACTTTCAAGCATGCGCCGATTGTTGAAGCCCCTGCTCGTTTGCCTGCTCGCCTCCGGGGTCGCCGCCGCGCCCGGCGCGGGCGTGTTCCTTTTCGGCTTTCCGATGACCGCCGACAGCGCGGGCTCAGCCGCCGATTTCGAGGTGCTCGGCGGGTACAGCCCGGCGGGCAAAGCGCGCTGGCAAGAGGGCAAAGCGGTCACTCTAGGGACGCTCAATTACACCTTGTGGAACCTCAGCGGCAGCGCGGGCACGGTGCGCGCCAGCCCGAAGAAGTCCTACGACGAACCCTGCCCGGACACCTACGGCACGAACGTCACGCCGCCCCCGAACCGCGCGGATTGGTGGATGGCGGTGAACACCCCGTGGAACCCGCGCCCGCGACCGGTCACGGTGCTGCCCAACTCGAGCCAACCGTACATCGCTGTGGTGCGCCAGTACCTGATCGGCAAAGGACTCAAAAACCCGACGGTCAAACTCGACCGCGTGGTGCGCACCGACCTCGACGGCGACGGCAAAGACGAAATTATCATCGCCGCATCGCGCTTTAATGCGGGCAGCGGGTTGTTCCCGCCCGCCAGAGGCACGGCGGGCGACTATGCGGTGCTGCTGGTGCGCAAGATCATTGACGGACGCGTGCAGACGATTTCGCTTGGCACGGACGTGTTCAATCGCACGACCACCGACCACGAGGTGGACACGGGCACGCACAACCTTCCCGACGCGTACGCGCTGGTGGGCGTCTTGGACCTGACCGGCGACGGCAGAATGGAACTCGTCATGATGGGCGCGTACTACGAAGGTTACGGCGTGTTGGTAATGGAGTGGGACGGCAAGAAATTCCAGGAGCGACTGAACAGCGGGTGCGGCGCGTAAACGCAGACTGCGGCTCGAGGTTCGGACTCGAGGATCACGCCGCCGGGTAAACCTTGACCTCGAGCACGCGCCCGCGCGAACCGCGCGAGGCCATGTAGACGAAGGCTTCGGCGACCTCGAGCGGATCAATCCACGTGTCTGGATTGGCATCCGGTGTTGCGCGGCGGTTGGCGGGCGTGTCCACGGTGCCCATTGGGTAAACCACGCCGACGCGCACCGCCTTGACCTCGGCGGCGACTGAGTTCAAGTACACCGCCGCCGCGCCCTTGCTGGCGGTGTACAGCGCTGCCCCCGCGCCCGCCCCGCGCGCCGCTTGCCCAGCAGCGATGCCACCCAGGAAGCCGCGCGTGCGCTCGAGTTCGGGCAGCGTTGCCGCCGTGACGTTGACGAGCGTGCGCAGGTTCGCCGTCAGCATCGCCTCCAGGGTTTGCGGTTGCAGCGCATCGGCACGTTCCATCGCAAACCCGCCGACTGTGTGCACCACGCCGTTCACGCGCCCGAAACGCGCCGTTGCAGCACCCACCATCGCCCGTGCGCCCTCGAGTGTGCCCAGGTCAGCTGTGAGGGTCTGCCCCGCGCGGGTCTCGGCGCTCGAGCGGTCCACGGGCAGCACCTGCGCGCCTGCATCCAAGAGCGCCGCGATGACGCTCCCAGCGATGGCTCCGGCAGCCCCGGTGACGATGAACGCCTGATCGGTCAAGGACAGGTTCATGCTGGTCATCATGCCAGTTCGGAGCGGCTCGAGGGAGAGTATTACAGCGGTTCCCAGGTTTGTGACTGCCCCACCGTCACAAACCTGGCGAGCGTCGTGCCCATGCACGCAAGGCGTGACGCGAGTAGAACAAATCAGCATTTATCGAGTGAAGCAGACACCCGACCGCACTTTGGGAGGGTGGGAGTGGAACTCGGGAAATGCTGTAGGGGGATTTCAGGCTCGAGATCGGCGCACGGTTCGAGGCGGCCCTTCGTCAGTTGAACGCTTTGTCCGTTCGAGTCACCACACGGACTCCAGCATCCTGTAATTTTGTGGCAGCCAAAGCGTAGGGGTAGGTCGTCACGCCGTTTCGCCGTCACGCCCACGTGTGCGTCGTGCCCATGCACGCAAGGTCATGCGGTGCCCATGATTGCCAGGCGTGACGGTTCGCCCCCACGAAAAACCTGTGCGGTGGTGGCGTGGTCTTGGCGGTCTCGAGTGTTTTAGACGTGGCTCGAGATCAGCGCTTCGAACGATTCGATCACCGCTCGAGCATTGTTGGGCACGCGCACGCTTTGGTTTGTGGCGAAGTCGAACCAAACGTGCACGCTCGAGGCGATGGCGCATGTCACGTCGTCCACGCGGACCTCGTACTGAAACTCCAAAGATTTATTGCCGATGCGCGCGACGCGCACCGCGACGGTCACGGCGTCGCCCAGGTGCACCGGGCGGCGGTAATCAATCTCGTTGCGCACCAGGACCGTCGTCGGGTGGTCTTGGCGCAACCCCAAGCGGTGCAGGTAAATCGCCCGAGCCTGCTCGAGATAGGAGAGGTACACCGCATTGTTGACGTGCCCGAGCAGGTCAATGTCGCGGAAGCGAACTTCGATGGGGTGAGCGAAGCGAAACACGCGCCCATGATTCCACGCCGGGTTGAGGGAGCGCGCTCAGGCAACGCTCGCCTCGAGCACCTTGGCTTTGGGTTGCGGGGTGCTCGCCAGCGGCAAGCGCACGGTGAAGACCGCGCCGCCATCGTCCACGTTGCGCGCGGTCACGGTGCCGCCGTGCAGTTCCGTGATCGCCTTGACGATGCTCAAGCCCAAGCCGGAACCGCCCGTGGCGCGGTTACGCGATTCGTCCGCCCGGTAGAAGCGGTCAAAGACCTGGGCTTCCTCGCCGGGCGGCAAGCCGTCGCCGTCGTCGGACACGGTGATCGCCACCGTGCTGCCGTTGGGTTCCAACGTCACGCGGACCATGTGGTCGGCGTATTTGAGTGCGTTTTCGACAAGGTTCGTGAGCACTTGCCGCAAGCGGTCTGGGTCGCCACAGATCGGCACGGCGGCTGTGGGCACGCGCACGGCGATGCGTTTGCCCGCTTGCTCGGCGCGTGGCGCAAAGCTGTGCGCGGTATCGGCGACCAGCGTTTCCAAATTGAAGCTGCGCCGCTCCAATCCCAAACGCCCGGCTTCTGCCAAGGAGAGCACGCGCAGGTCGTCCACGAGCCGCGTGAGAAAGCGCGTCTGGGTTTGCAGGCGCGCGACTTCGCCCGTGTTCAGCTCGAACACGCCGTCCTCGAGGGCTTCCAAGCGCGAGGTCATGACCGCCAGCGGCGTGCGCAACTCGTGGGCGATGTCGGCGATGAACTGGCGGCGCTCCAGCTCGTTTTCTTCCAGGGTTTGCGCCATGCGGTTGAAACTGAGCGCGAGCTGCGTGGTTTCGTCGCTGTTGTGGGGCATCGGCGCAACCTTGACGCGCGTGTCGAGCTTCCCATCCGCGACCAAGCGCGCGGCTTTGGACACGTCTTCGATGGGGCGCGCGATGCGTCGCCCGATGACGAGCGCCAACCCCAGGGCGAGCAATCCCGCGAGCGCTGTACCGCCGATCAACATGGGCACGACCCAGGGGCGTGGGTCGAAGGGATCGAAGCGCGCACGGTTGCCGCGTCCCGCGGTGCCTGGGGGAGGCGGGGTATCAGCGCCGTTCCCCTGCTGGGTGTTTGTCGGGTTCGCGCTTGACGCGCCGTTGGTGCTCGAGGTTTGAGGACCTGTGGTGGTCTGACCTTGGTTGTTGTTGCGGTTGTCCGTGATGAACCCAGGGCAGTTTTGCAGGATGTCCGGGCGGTCGCGGCACAGTGTGGCGACTTGCTGAAAGAAACTGCGCACGTCGTCGGGCTGCGGTTGACGCACGCGCGATTCCGCGCCGATGTAAATCGTTAACGCGACGAGTACAATCGCCAGCAGCGCCGCACCCATCATCGCGGCCGCAAGGCGAAACGCGATGCCGCCCGTTTTCATGCGCCGCTCCACAAGCGGTAGCCCACCCCGCGCACGGTCTCGAGCATTTCGCCGACGTGGTAATCGTCGAGTTTGCGCCGCAAATTTTTGAGGTGCGCGTCCACCACGCGCTCCAACGCGTCGCTGTCGGGCAGCGCCGCCTCCAAGAGTTCCATGCGCGTGAACGCGCGACCAGGCGCGTGCAACATCGTCTCGAGCAACCTGAATTCTGTCGGGGTCAGCTCGAGACGCCGCTCTCCGATGCGGCAGAGCACGGCTTGCGTGTCCAACTCCAGCATCGTGTTCGTCGGGGTGTGGGTCAGGCGGTAGACCTGGCGCTCGGCTTTGGGTTGCGCGCGGCGCAGCACGGCTTTGACGCGGGCGACGACCTCGCGCGGGGAGAAGGGCTTCACGACGTAATCGTCAGCGCCCAGCTCCAATCCCAACAGCCGGTCAATGTCCTCGGCGCGGGCGGTGAGCATGATGACCGGCGTCTCCGAAGTGGCACGCACGCGGCGTAGAATCTCCAACCCGTCCGGGGCGGGAATCTGAATGTCCAAGAGGATCAAATCCGGTTTTGAAGCGCGCCAGTATTCCAGGGCGCGCGTGCCGTCGGCGGCGCGTTCGGTTTGGAACCCGTCGCGGCGCAGGTAGGCTTCGATCACCTCGGCGATGTCGAGTTCGTCTTCGACGATCAGCACGCGGCTCATGCGCGCCTCGGGCGTGTGTTTAGAAGCGCGTTCATGCAGAAAAGTCTACGCGGCGCGGTGAAGTCCCCGCGACGGGGCTGTGAAGGTTCTGTGAAGTTTAATCCGGGACTGGGTATTCACCATTCCTGCACATTTCCTGCCCGGCTCCCACACGCGCAGGCACAACACTGGCGACCTGAGGAGGAACCACCCACACCATGAATGCCTTGCTCCACCACCCACGAACCCGTGCGGCACTCGTTTTAGGGGCGCTGATCGCCGGGTCGTTCGGCGTTGCGGCGACCCCGTTGACGCTGAACGCCGCGCTCGAGCGCCTGCCCAACAGTTTGGATTGGCAAAGCGCGAACCTGACCTACCAAGCCGCGCAGCAAAGCCTCAACGCCGCCCGCGCCGCCGCCGGATTGACCGTCGGCGTCGGCACCGACCTGACCACGGGCGTGACCGTGATCGGCACCCAAAGCCAGCAAGCGGGCACCAGCGCGACGAGCTTGAGCGTGTCATTGAACGCCTCGCTCGCCATCCTGCCGTGGTCCAGTGCCTATGACAACGTGCGCAGCGCCACCCGCGCCCTCGAGCGCGCCGGGTTTGCCTTGCGCGACACGCGCAACACGCTGGCGTTGAACGCAGTCCAGGCGTACCAGGCGGCGCGGGTCGCGGCGCTCGATTTGACGAACGCGCAAGCGGCGGAGCAGATCGCCACGCAGCAGGTGCAAATCGCCCAAGCCCGCGCGCAGAATGGGCAACTGTCACGCGATGACCTCGAGACCGCCCGCAAGAATTTGGAGAACGCGCGCTTGACCACCCAGCAGGCGCAGCAGACCCTCGAGATCAATCGCGCACAGTTGTTCCAAACCGTGGCGCTGCCCGATGCGGGCGAAACCCTGGAGCCCGCCACCGCGCGCCCCGTAACAACCACGCCGCTCGAGACCCTGGTCACGGCGGCATTGACCCGCCGCAGCGACGTGATTCAAGCGCAAAGCAAAGTCGCGGACGCACAGGACAGTTTGAACGTCGCCACGCGCAACCGCTGGTTGCCGAACGCGACCCTGGGCGCGAACCTCGGGCAAGGGCAAAGCGGCTCGAGCATCGGGACCAGTTTGAACGTGACGCAGGGCAACTTGACGGTTTCGGGGTCCACGCCCGTAACCAGCGCCAGCAACGCCGCGACCAGCTTCACAGTGTCTTTGAGCGCGAACATCAACCTGTTCGACCCGAACGCCGACGCCAAAATTCGCAACGCCCAACTCAGTTTGGAGAGCGCACAGAAAGTCCTCGAGACCACGCGCCAAAGCGCGGCGCTGGACGTGCGCCAGAAGTACAGCGATGCAAGCATCCAAACCCGCCGCGTCGCTTTCCAACAACAGGTGCTGCAAAACGCCCAAGCTGCCCTCGAGACTGCCAGAACACGCTTTTCGTTGGGCTCGATCACCGCCCTGGAGGTCACGCAAGCCCAACTCACTGTGGCGCAAGCAGGGCGCGACCTGGACAACCAAATCGGCACGCAAGCCTTAAGCACACTCAGGTTAGACAACGCCCTCGGAACCCTCGAGATCGTCAAAGGAGCCAACCCATGAAAACACCCCTCGCCCTCGTTCTCACATTCGCCTTGGCTGGCTCCCTCGTCGTCGCGCAGCAAACCGCCGTCACTTTAGAGGCAGCGGTTAAGACCGCCTTCGCCCGTGGCGCGGACCTCGCCAGCAGCGCGCAGAGCCTGCAAACCGCGCAAGACGACCTGCGCGTCGCCCAAGCCGACCCGACCACGCTCGCGGTCGCCATGACCCAAGCGCGGCAAGGGGTGGCGCTGGCGCAAGCGCAGCTCAACAACAGCCGCATCACCGTCATGGGCAACGTCAGCACAGCGTACCTGAACCTCTACGAAGCCCAGCAAAACTTGGAGATCCTCAACGCGCAAGTCGCACTTGACTCGAGGAACCTGGATGTTGCCAAGGCAAAGCTCGCGCAAAACAACGGCACGGCGCTCGACGTGCGCAAAGCGGAAACGACGCTCGCCACCAGCCGCCAGAACCTCGCCAACGGCAAGGCGCAACTGCCGACGCTGAGCAACCGCCTCGAGGTGCTGCTGGGTTCCGACTTGAAGGGCGACCTGACCGTCGCCGACCCGCCCGCGTACAAGGAGGTCAAGGTGGACCTCGCGGCTTTGGAGAAAGGCTTGGACGCGAACCTGCCCAGCGTCTTGCAGAGCGCGCAGGGTGTGGAACTGCAAACCTTGAACGTCAAGCTCGCCGACAACGATTATACGCCCGCCAACACGCTTTCGGACGCCAAGAGCGCCCTCTCGAGCGCGCAACGCACCTTGGACACCGCGCGCAAGAACGCCGTCACCACGCTGCGCGACGCGGCGCGCAACGTCACCGCGACGCTCGAGTCGGTCAAAATCGCCCAGACCAGCTTGCAGAACGACAACGACTCGCTCAAACAAGACCAGCAACGCTTTAAGAACGGCTCGATCAGCCGTGTGCAACTGCAAACCTCTGAATTGACCGTGCTGCGCAGCCAGTACGCCGTGGCACAAGCGCAGGACAACTACACCAAAGCGTTGAACACCCTCTCAGGCGCCGCCGGGGTGGACGTGACCGGCATGGTGGCGCGGATCGGTGGTGGATCATGACCGGCACAGCCAAAGCCAGCAAACCCAAGGGCAAGGGCATCAAACTCTGGTGGATCGTCGTGCCTGTTCTGCTCGTCGGTGGTGTGTTCGCCGCCACCGCGCTGCGCCCGAATGCGGGGGGTGCCGCGAGCACCGCGACCAAAGCCGAAACCGTCGTCGTCAACGCGGGCACCTTCCGCGACAGCGTGACCGGACCGGGCACGGTCGCCGCCGAGACCACGCTCGACATCAAACCCAATGTCGCGGGCACGATCCAAAGCTTGGCGAGCGTGGGCGACCGTGTGCAGCGCGGACAATTGATCGCACGCATTGACCCGACGAATTACCAGCGCACCTTGGAGACCGCGCAACTGAGCTTGCAAAAAGCCCAAGCGCAACTCGCTGGGAGCGCCGCCAGCCAAGCCAGCAGCCGCGCCTCGCAAACGCAGACGATCAGCAACGCGCAAACGCAGTTTGAAAACGCGCAGAACACGCTGCAAAGCGCGCAGACCGCGCTGACGAACGCCCAGCAGCTTTACAGCATCGGCGGCGGCACACGCCAAGCCGTCACCGACGCGCAGACCGCGCTGGAGAACGCGCAAGCCAGTCTGAACAACGCCCGCGTGGCGTTGAACACCGCCCGCAACGCCGTTGGGTTGCAAGGCGAATCGAACGCCGCCGACACGCGCAACCTGCAACTCGCCGTGGACACCGCGCGCATCACCGTCAAGAACGCCGCGCAAGACCTGGCGAACACGAAGATTTACGCGCCGTTCGACAGCACCGTCGCCAGCGTCGCCGGGCAAGTCGGCGGTCCCGCCTCGAGCAACGCCGCACTGATGACGCTGCTGAACGACAAACAGGTGACGCTGCCTGTGCAGGTGGACGAGACGGAGATCAGCAAGGTCAAACTGGGGCAACGCGCCGACGTGACGCTGGACGCAATTCAAGGCCGCACCTTCACCGGCAAGGTCACGAGCATCACGCCGCAAGCCACCGTGGTCAGCAACATCGCCGTGTTCTACGTCACGGTCACGCTCGAGAACGCGGATTTGGCACTGCGTCCCGGCATGAGTGCCGAAGCCGAGATCGTCGCCAGGGAAATCCCGAATGCCGTGCTCGTGCCGCGCCGTGCGGTGGAAACGGTGCGCACGCGCTCCTACGTGACGGTGCAAACGCCTGCCAGCCCGGACGGAACCGGCACGCCGACGACCGAACGGGTGCGCGTCAAAACCGCTGGCGACGACGGCACGAACGTCGCCGTGACCGATGGTTTGAAAGGCGGCGAGACCATCGTCTACCCGACGCGCCAAACCTCGACCACCACGCGCACGGGCGGCGGCATCCTGCCCCCGATGGGCGGTGGACGATGAGCGTCTTGGAGCTGCACGACATCACCAAGACCTACACGATGGGCGAACTCGAGTTTCAAGCCTTGCGCGGCGTGTCGTTGAGCATCACCTCCGGCGAGATGGTCGCGCTGATGGGTCCGAGCGGGAGCGGCAAAACGACGATGATGCAGATCATCGGGCTGCTTGACCGCCCCTCGAGTGGGCAGTACTTCTTGCGCGGCGCGGACGTGACCACGCTGACGGAAAACGAACGCTCTGAAGCGCGCAACGTCTCCATCGGCTTCGTCTTCCAAGCGTTTCACCTGCTCGCCCGTCAAAACATCTTGGAGAACGTGGAACTCCCGCTGATGTACGCGGGCGTTCCCGCCCGCGAGCGCCGCGAACGCGCGCTCTCCTTGCTCGAGAAAGTCGGGCTGGCGGACAAATGGCGCAACCTGCCCAGCCAAATCTCGGGCGGGCAGAAGCAACGCGTCGCTGTCGCCAGGGCGCTGACGATGAGCCCCGCGATTCTGCTGGCGGACGAACCCACGGGAAACCTCGACTCGAGGACCAGCGTGGAGATCATGGCGCTGTTTCAAGATTTGAACGACGAGGGCACCACCGTCATCGTCGTCACCCACGAGCCGGACATCGGCGACCACTGCAAGCGCGTTGTCCGCTTGCGCGACGGGCTCCTGGAGAGCGACACGATCAACCCCAACCCGCACCGCGCCGTCCCCCAAGGCTTGCACCTGCCCTCGAGCCAAGCTGTCCAGGCGGTGATGCCGTGAACCCCGCTGCCTCCTCGGGCACGCCCACAGCCCTCGAGCCGAGCGCGCCTCCACGCGCCACGGGTCGCGGCGGCTTGAGCCTCACGCAAACCTTCACGATTGCTTGGCGCGCAATCCTCGGCAACCCCCTGCGCAGCGTGCTCACGGCGCTGGGCGTCATCATCGGCGTCGGCGCGGTGATTGCGCTCACGAGCCTCGGCAGCGGCGCGACGAGCGGCATCCAAGCGCAACTCGCCGGGCTGGGCACGAACCTGCTCACGGTCTCGAGCGGACAGGCGCGCCAAGGCGGACCGCCCGGACTGGTGCGCACGGGCGGCGCGCAGACGATCACCCTGAAAGACGTGCTCGCCATCGAAGCGCTGGACGGCGTCGCGGGCATCGCGCCGACGATCCAGAGCAACCTGCAAGCCAAAGCGGGCGGCGAGAACTCGCAGGTCACCGTGATCGGCACGTGGCCCGGCTACGAAACTGTGCGCAACAGCGCGGTCGCCAGCGGCGCGTGGTTTAACCAAACCGATGTCAACGGACGCAAACGCGTCGCCGTGATCGGCTACCAAGTGGCGCAAGACCTCTACGGCACGGACGATCCGATGGGGCAGCGCATCCAACTGCGCGGCGTGACCTTCACCGTCGTCGGCGTGATGCCCGACAAGGGCAACAGCGGCTTCGCCAGCCCCAACGAACAGGTCTTCGTGCCGCTGTCCACCTTCCAGCAGCGCCTGGGCACGCAGCGCGGCAACACCGGCGAGCCCACCGTGCAATCGGTCAGCGTGCAAGGTGCGACCAAAGAGGGCGTGTCGGCGCTGCAACAGCGCATCACCGATTTGCTCGCGCAGCGCCACAAGAAGGAGAGTCCAGACGATTACGACTTCAACGTGCAAAACCAAGCCGATTTGCTCTCCAGCGTCAACCAGATCACCACGATCCTGACGCTGTTCCTGGGCGGCGTCGCCAGCATCAGTTTGCTCGTCGGCGGCATCGGCATCATGAACATCATGCTCGTCAGCGTCACCGAGCGCACCCGCGAGATCGGCATTCGCAAAGCCCTCGGCGCGAAACCGCGCGACATCCTGACGCAGTTCTTGGTCGAAGCGATGGTGCTCTCTATCGGCGGCGGCGTCATCGGCATCATCATCGGGCTGGGCTTGGCGTTCGGCGGTGGTCGCGCGGTCAACATCACGCCCGTGGTCAGCACCTCGAGCATGCTGCTGGCGTTCGGGTTCAGCGCGGCGGTCGGCATTTTCTTCGGGTATTACCCAGCGGCGCGGGCGGCGAAGCTCGATCCGGTGGAGAGTTTGCGCTACGAGTGAGTCAACCCCTGCTCGAGCGATTCGACCCGAGCAGAACGCATCGAAGTCTCGAGGGGACGGGGAAGAGGAGCACGCACATGAAAAAAGTCCTGGCGTTGATCGTCGCATTCGTCGCACTGGTCTCGGTTTCTTTTGCCCAAAATGCGGGACCCGACCCAGCGATGCGCGCCCGCATGCAGGCGTACCAACCGGTGTTCGACCTCGTGGGACGCGTGGAACTGATGAAGGAATTGGACGCGCAACCGGGCTTGGCGATCACCAAAGCCCAAGCCAAAACCTTGGTGCCGATCCTCAAAAACCTGCAAACGCGCACCGATTTGAAACCCAAGGACGCTGCGGCGATCCTCAGTCAAATCGAAGACAAAATCCTCACCGACAAGCAGGTTACGTGGCTGGACGACACGCAACTCAAGCGCGCCGAGGAGCGCCGCCAACGCGCTCAGAACGGCGGCAGCGCGCCCGCGAACGGACAGGGTGCACAGGCTGGTCAGGGCGCAGCCAACGGTGCCCGAGGACCCGGCGGTGGTCGCGGCGGCATGTTCCAAGCGATGCAGACGGGGCAGCCGTTCAACCCGTTCAAAGACGACCGCATGGGCAAGCCGCTCGCAGACCTGATCGCGCTGCTCGCCAAGCGGTAGGGCAGAAAAAGTCGAAGGGAACGGCTCGAGGGGCAGTTGACCTCGAGCCGCTTGTTGCCTCCAAACTGCGGCTCATATCAATTCCGGCAAATTTACAGCGGTTCCCATGTTTGTGACTGCCCCACCGTCACAAACATGGCGACCAACGGGAGTAGGACAAATCAGCGTTTCTCGAGTGTATTGGACACCCGACCGCGTTTTGGGAGGGTGGGAGAGGAACTCGGGAAACGCTGTATAAAATTTGCCCGCCTTTGAAGGCGTAGGAATGGCTGCGGATGCCGTGTTGAACGTAATCTTTGCGAGAGCGAAGATGAAGTGAATAAACGGAAGTCCGTATCACACGCCCGAGACTGCGCTTCCAGACCGCATCGCCATCGTTGCGAACGCGCAAGCCAGGGCTCCATCTCGAGGCTGCGCCCTCGAGTCGTCACGCCAGAGATCGCGCTGGTCGGTGCACGAACCCAAGTGCCCTTCGAGTACCGGGCGGTGCGCGCCTCGCCCAGGTGCGCGGCAACGTGTCCTGACCGGCGTGACAATCACCGCTTCCCCGCGCGGCGTATACTGAGGGGATGTCGGCTGTACTCGAGCGTGGAACCGTGTTGAACCTACCCAAAAACGCAGTTGTGACCATCGATGGGCTCGCCGCGAGCGGCAAGAGCAGCGTCGCCAAAAACGTTGCCCGCCTGCTGAGCGTGCCGTACGTCTCGAGCGGGTTGCTCTACCGCCTCGTGACGCTGGCGGCTTTGGAAGATGGCATCAAAACCTCCGACGAGCGCGCACTCCTGGACACCTTGGACGCGCACGAGTTGCGCTTGGAGCCGCGCAACGACGGCAACCGCGTCTACCTGGACGACCGCGATGTCACCGACGAATGCGCCTCGAGCCGCGTCGATGCCGAAGTGAGTCGAGTCGCCCAGCACGCGCTCGTGCGCTCGTGGGTGAACGCGCAGGTGCGTCGCCTCGCGCCGCCGTTCGTGGCCGAGGGGCGCGACATGGGCACGAACGTCTTCCCGCACGCGCGGGCCAAGATCTACCTGACCGCCACGAGCCGCACCCGCGCCGAGCGTCGCGTCACCGAGCGCAACGACACCTTTGAAAACGTGCACTCGGCTATCGAAGAGCGCGACGGTCTGGACGCGGACAACGCCGAACCCGCCAGCGACGCGATGCAACTGCAAACCGACGGCTTGAGCTTGGACCAAACCGTCAAGCGGGTGCTCGAGTTGATTAAACAGCAGTTGAAGTAAGGTGAAGGCGTCCCCGGCGCGCTCGAGGGTCATCCTCGAGGCTCACGCGTTTCTCTTCTTCTGCGCTGGGTGCACGGTGGTGAGGCATGAACCCGAAGAACCCTGACCTGAGCAACGCACCGCGCAATTACGATTTCATCGCTGGCGTGTGGCGGCTGTATTTCTCCATCATCGGCGCGACGTACATCAACCCGGAGCGCATTCCGATGACTGGTGCAGCGATCATCGCGCCCAACCACTTGACGGCGATAGACCCCTTCGGCGTGGGACTGGCAACGCCGCGCCGCGTGCATTTCATGGCCAAGCAAGAGCTGTACGGCAACGCCTTGTTGCGCTGGTACATGGACAGCGGCAATGCGTTTCCGGTGGATCGCGGCAAGATGGACGTGACCGCGATCAAAACCGCGCTGCGCGTGCTGCAAGGCGGGCAGCTCTTGGTCATGTTCCCGCAAGGGCACCGCGGCGCGCAAGAAGCCAAGGGCGGCGCGAGTTTCCTGGCACTGCGTGCCAAAGTCCCGGTGATTCCCGTGGGCATCAGCCTGAAGCGCAACTGGTTCGGTGCCAAGCGTTTCATCTTTTCTTACGGCGAAGCCGTCCCCCCCGAGGGCAGCGTGGACGAGCACACCGAACGGGTCTCGAGCGCCATTTCTAGCCTGCAAGCGGGCATGGTTTGAGCCGCATTCAACTCGTCTTGATGGACGTGGACGGCACACTGATCGGGACGGGCAGCGTGATTCATCCGCGCGTCCTGAATACCCTCGAGCGTGCGCGTGCGACGGGCTTGCACCTGGCGATTTGCACGGGGCGACCGCTGTACAGCCGCGCCAAGGAATACGCCGAACTCGTCTCGAGCACAGAGCCGCACATCTTTCAAAACGGCGCGCAAGTCGCCCGCGTGGACGGAAGCGCGATTCACACCAGCCTGCTTCCTCGAGCCGCGTATCACGATTTGGTTGCCCTCTCCCGGCGCAGCGGGCACGCCTTGGAGGTCTACACCGCCACGCAGTGCTGCGCCGAGATCTTCACGGACGTTGCCGTGGAGCACCAACGCTTGATCGAGATCGACGCGCAACCTCGAGACTTGCTTGCGGTGACCGCAGCGATCCTGCGCGCCCAGTGGGTCATTCGTCTGCCCGACAAACCTGGGCTCGAGGCGGCGATGGCAGGCATCCCCAACATTCAATTCGCCAGTGCTGGCACGCCCGACATGCCTGACGCGACCTTCACCAGCGTCACGCGGCTCGGCACCAGCAAACTCGAGGGCGCAGCGGCGCTCGCGGCACATTACGGGGTGACGCTCGAGCAAACCATGATGGTCGGCGACGGCGACAACGACATTGAACTGATCGCAGGCGTCGGCTGCGGCGTGGCGATGGGCAACGCCAGCCCCGGCGCATTGGCAGCTGCCCGGCACCGCGTTGGGAACGTCAACGACGGCGGCTTGGCGGACGCGCTCGAGTTGGCGATGCGGTCGTAACAGGGGAGACGTATGCCGCTCGAGCCGGTGCCTTGTGCAGTATCCACGCTCTTCGAGAACGGCGAATCTCGAGACCCAAGCGTTGCTCGAGCCCGCGGCGTTTCACCGTCGCACGGGCGACCAGCCGGTCGCCCCTACAGCGGTTCCCAGGGAGAGTGACTACCCCATCGTCACAAACCTGGCGAGCGTCGCACCCATGTGCGCAAGAGCACAACGCGAGTAGGACAAATCAGCGGTTCTCGAGTGAAGCGGACACCCGACCGCGTTTGGGGAGGGTGGGAGAGGAACTCGGGAAATGCTGTACGGTGTGGACGCGCGGCTTCTCGAGCCTCGCTTCACAACGCGCGCGTGGTGATCGCGCCGACGCTCTGAATCAGCTGCATCTCCGTGTACGGCTTGACCACGAAGCGCACGCCGGGCAGCGCGACCCGCCCAAACAACCCGCCGACGCGCGGCTCGGTTTTGACCAGGGCGACGACCGGCGTCAAATTCTTGGTTTTGCCGCGCAAGGTCTTTACGGTCTCGATGGGGTCGCCATCCCATTCCAGCAGCACTGTGTGGGGGCGGCGCTCGTGGAGCAGTTCAAAGGCGCGCTCCAAGGTGTCGGCGAGCATCACGCGGTAGCGTTCGCGGGTGAGGGTCAGCGTGACCAAGCGCCGCGTGGTTTGCGATTGGGTGACGACGAGCACCCACGGGTCTTCAGGGCGCGTGGTCGCCGCGCGCAGCAGACCTGATTGCTGCAAGACAAAAAGCTGGTGGTAGGTTTCGCCTTCTGGGATGTGGATCTCCGCGGCGATGCTGGCGGCACTGCGTTGCCCATCCACGAGGTACAAAAGTTCCCACTGCCCCAGCGTGAGCTGCGCTGCCCGTTCGTCGGTTTGCAGGTTCGCGGCGACCTCCAAGACATCGTGCGGTTTGACCTGTCCGCGCCGCCACTCGTCCAAGCGCTGCGTGGCCTCCATCAACAGCGCGCGCGCGTCCATGCTGTGCTGCGTCGGCACCTGCGAGGCGTCCGCACCGCGGTCCTTGAAGTGAAATCGGGCGCGCGGAATGTCCGACCAGATCAAAATTTCCGTGGTCGCGTCCAAGACTTGCACCTCGAGCGCCCGCTTCAAATCCTCGTCGGTGATGATGCCTTGGCGCACCGCCATCATGCCCAACGGCGTGTGCGGGTTCTCCTTGGCTTGGCGCGCAATCAAGGTTTGCACCTGCTCCGGGGTCATCAACTCCAAGCGCACCAGGTACTCGCCCAGGTTTGCACCATCTTCGATGCGGGCGTACAGCACGCGTCCATCTTCAAAGTGCACGCGGGCTTCGCGCTCGTCCAGCGTCACAGTGAGCACGCCCGATTTGCGCCCCGCCGCGATCAAAGACAGGATGTCCTCGAGCGGCACTTCGCGCAGACGACCTTGGATCACGCGAAGGATTCTACCAGTGCGTTCACCGCCCGCGGTCGGCTTTTGCCGCATGAAGTGGGGCTGCCGCCGCGTCAGGGCTCGAGTGCGGGCGATGTGTTGCATGCAACCATGCCCCCGTATGGCGCACGACGGCCACAACGCGCGCCGCGCCTCAAAATGACGCAGTAAAGATTCAAGCCTCGAGGGCACCCCTCGAGCAAGGAGATCACCATGCGAGAGCGAATGTACGCGCTGACCACGCCCGAAGAGGTGGACGCCTTCATTGCCGAGAATCCAGTCGCCGCCGTGTTCAAAGCGGGTACGTGCCACAAGACGATGCAAGGTTGGGGCAACGTGGAATTCTTCCTCAAAGACCGCCCCGACGTGCCCGTGGGCGTGATCCGCGTCGTCGAAGCGCGTCCTGCCAGCAACCGCGTCGCGGAAGTGACCGGCATCACGCACCAAAGCCCGCAAATCGTGCTCTTTAAGGACGGTCAAGCGCAGTTTGACTTGGACAACTGGTCCATCACCAAGGAAAACTTGGAGCCGCGCTTGGGTGCCGTGCTGCCGCCGTTGCAGGCGGACGTGAACGCGGGCGGCAAACGCACGAGCCTGGAGCCCTACGCGCAACTGATGGACCGCTACCTGGGCGGGCAGATCAGCGAGCAGCAGTTCCAATGGACGTACCTGGAGATGTTCAAGAACGATTCAAACCTGCGTTCCGAAGACGAGTTCGCGTTGCTCGACAGCTTGTACGGCAACCCAGACGACCACCACATTCACGCGGGTGCAATTCTCAGCTTGGAGACGCAGATGCAGCAGAGCGGGCAGCTCGAGGCGCTGCGTCCGCGTGTGGAGCGTCTGCGCGAGCAAATCAACGCGTTGTAAATCGGGTCGCTCGAGGGCGCGAGGCTGTTTGGCTTCGCGCCGTTTCATGTCTCGAGGTTGCAGTGCGCGGCGCTCGAGGGCGACCCAAGCAACCTGTTCCGCGTTGCGCTCCAGGCATTGCGGCGAAAATCACGCGGGTCTCGGGCTTCGGCTGCATACGGAGCTGGTTTCTCGAGCCCAAACAAGCGCGGCTCGAGGATTTTGTCCTCGAGCCGCTGCAAAGCTGGGGGTTTTTACAGTGCGTCTTCGTTCTTGATGGCGAACGCACTGATGACGTGGTCCTTCTCCCCGATGCGCATGACTTTGACGCCTTGGCTGGAGCGCCCGTAGCTGCTCACTTCGTCCACGCGCGTGCGAATCGCCACGCCGCCCGCCGAGAGCACCATCAGTTCCTCGTCGCCGCCGACGCGCTCCAAGCTCACCAGATTGCCGGTTTTGTCGGTGACTTTGAGCGTGATGACGCCTTGCCCGCCGCGCCCTTGCAGCGGGTACTCGCTGATCGGGGTGCGCTTGCCGTAGCCGTGTTCGCTGACCGCCAGCAACTCACCGTCGTTGTCGGCTTTGACCTTCGTCATGCTGACCACTTCGTCGCTGTCTTTCAGGCGAATGCCGATCACGCCTTGCGTGGCGCGACCCGTGGCGCGCACGTCGTCTTCGGAGAAGCGAATCGCTTGTCCGTCGCGCGTGGCGAGCACGACGTGCTCACCGGCTTCGATGCAGGCGACTTCGATCAGGTCGTCACCCTCGAGGAGATTGATGGCGATGAGTCCAGCGGCGGTGATGTTTTGGTACTCACTGATCTCGGTTTTCTTGATGATGCCTTTGCGGGTGCAGAAGACGAACGCGCCGGAGCCGTTGAAGTCCTTGATGTTGAGGATTTCGCGCACGCTCTCGTCGTCCCGCAAGGGCAGGACGTTCCTGAGGTGCGCGCCTTTGGCGTCGCGCCCAGCTTCGGGCAGGTCGAAGATTTTCTCGCGGAACACGCGCCCCGCGTCGGTGAAGAACAAGAGGTAATCGTGCGTGCTGCCGACGAGCAGGTTGGTGTTCGCGTCTTCGTCGCGCAGCTTGCCGCTGTTGCTGCCGCGCCCGCCGCGCCCTTGCGAGCGGTACGCCTCCAAAGCCGTGCGCTTGATGTACCCGCCCTTGGTCACGGTGATGACCATGTCCTCCACGGCGATCAAGTCTTCTTTGCTGATGTCGTCCGCGAGGTCCGCGATGACCGTGCGGCGCTCGTCGCCGAACTTGTCGCGCAAAGACCGGATTTCTTTTTTGATCTCGTTCCAGAGCTTTTTCTCGTCGCCCAGAATCGCCTCGAGAACCCCGATTTGCTCCAGCAGCCCACGGTACTCCTCGTTCAGGTTTTCCCTCGAGAGACCAGTCAGCGTGGCGAGGCGCATGTCCAGAATCGCTTGCGCTTGCGGTTCTGAGAACGCGAAGCGCGCCATCAATGCGTCACGGGCGTCCGAAGCCTTCTGCGCCGCGCGGATGATCGTGATGACCTCGTCGATGTTGTCCAGCGCGACCAGCAAGCCCTCCAAGATGTGGGCTCGGGCGCGGGCTTTCTCCAGGTCATATTCCGTGCGCTTGGTGACGACTTGCTTGCGGTGGTTGAGGTAGTAGACCAGCGCGTCTTTGAACGGCAAGACCTTTGGGGCGTTGCCGACCTCTTTGCCGTTGGCATCAAAAACGGGCACGATGGCGAGGTTGATGACGTTGAAGCTGGTCTGCAACTGCGTGAATTTGTACAACTGGTTCAACACCAAATCGGGCAGCGTGCCGCGCTTGAGTTCAATGACGATCCGCACCGGGTCTTTGCGGTCGCTTTCGTCGCGCAGCGCGGCGATGTCCGGGATGCGCCCCTCTTTGTAGGTCGCGGAGATCGTCTTGATGAAGTTCTCTTTGTTGACCTGGTAGGGAATCTCGGTGATGACGATGACGTTGCGCCCCTTGACCTCTTCGATGCGCGCCTTGCCGCGCAAGCGAATACCGCCTTGCCCGGTGGCGTAGACCTCGCGGATGCCCTTTTTGCCCAGGCGTCCCCCAGTGGGGAAGTCCGGTCCGGGCACGTGCTTCATCAGCTCGTCCAGCGTGATCTCGGGGTCTTCGATGACCGCGAGGAGCCCGTTGCAAATTTCCGTGAGGTTGTGCGGCGGGATGTTCGTCGCCATGCCCACGGCGATGCCGACCGCGCCGTTGACGAGCATGTACGGAAAGCCCGCCGGGAGCACCTTGGGTTCCTGCGTGGACTCGTCGAAGTTCGGTTTGAACTCCACCGTTTTCTTTTCAATATCCTCGAGCATCGCTTCGGAGAAGCGCGTCATGCGCGCCTCGGTGTACCTGTACGCCGCCGCAGGGTCGCCGTCAATGCTGCCGAAGTTGCCCTGACCGTCCACCATCATGTAGCGCAGGTTCCACCACTGCGCCAAGCGCACCATCGCCTCGTAAATCGGCGAATCGCCGTGCGGGTGGTACTTCTTGATGACCTCACCGACCACACCCGCGCTCTTGATGTGCTTGCGGTTGCTGGCCATGTTGAGGTCAGAGTGCATCGCGTACAGGATGCGGCGCTGCACGGGCTTCAAGCCGTCGCGCACGTCCGGCAAGGCGCGTTCCACGATGGTGGACATCGCGTAGGTCAGAAAGCTCGTTTTGACTTCGTCGGTGATGTTGATGGGGACGATTGTGGACAAGGAAAACCTCCGTGGTTAAACGGGTGAGTTTACCATGGCGGCGGAGTTTTACGCAAATAGCATAATCAGAACTCCGGGCCCGTGGACGAAGAGCTTGACTTTTATATAAAGGTATGAAACTTTATAGACATGTACACGAAACTAAGGCTGTCAACGACATGATCCCCGTGTCCAACGTAGTGAAGGTGCTGACTGGGAAATCCCTGCAAACTATGTTTAAAGAGGGTGGCACAGGTATCTGGAAGGCAAATCCTGAGCGTGTGAAGAGATGCCGCTATGTGGTCTGCGTCAGGAACATCTACGCCGAGTGGAGTGAACATGATTATCCCCATTCAACCGCGTTTGTCGTAGGGCGAGGGTTATCAATAATTGACGTACCCGACGAAGGTCGGATCATCATAGGATTTTCCGAGTACGCAAAAATCAACATCCCTGACTCTTGGGATGGCTCACGCAATCCCGTCGCATACCTGACATCCGACGAACTCGGAATCGATCTGGACGAGCAAGATTGGCAGCCATTCCCGACTCAAGCTCCGGTCCACCAATCAACGATTAAACCTCTCACTATCCCAGAGGCGAAACTGGGTATCGCACAAGCCCTCGGCATAAGCGTCGAACACATCGAGATTTTAATAAAGGCATGATAAACCCATTAAAATGCGACTTGACTTTTCAATAAAAGTAGGGTAAAACTTTGGTGGAGTACAAAGTGGTACCGCCACGACCCTAAGGAGAAGTTAATGAATGAAGGTCCAAGTGTTTACTGGCTAGCTGTGGCATCAAATACTGTAGAAGTTAATTACGAAGAACTTAAGCACAGAATGGTTGTCGCGCAAGGCTGGCCTAAATTGTCCTTGGAAGCCCTGTTGCCATTTGCAGCAGATGGTGATCGTGCTACTTTCGACTCTATCTTTGGTGCACTTTTTAAACGCGTGTACCCAGAATATTCAGCGGACTCGTCAGCACGTATCATGTGGGATTTATTGAATCTAAAACAAGGTGATATCATCGTTGCAATTGAGGGGACGCGTGTCGTAGGTATTGCAGAGCTTCCGATAGATGCTGTCTCGAGTTACCGCCACGACAAGTTTCATGAGTACGCGAATACTGTAAGTTACGGAACAAATTGGCGAGATTGGGAGACGGTCTCGAACAATTTCGTGCCAACAGCGCCTGCTAAAGGCGTCCAAGGGATACGACAGTTGCAACAATACAGAGAGAAAGTTCTATCTGCTTGGAAGACCCATTCGAAATAACCTGGCGTGCAAATTCTCACCCTCTCCGACACGCATCTCGAGTTTCCACGCGTCTCTGACCTTCCCGATGCCGACCTCTTGATCCACGCAGGCGACTGGACCGACATCGGCTACCGCCACAGCAAGCTCGAATTCAACCGCTTTGAAGCCTTCCTGCACGAAGCTCGAGCGCGGTATCCGCACGTGCTGGCGTTGCACGGCAACCATGACTTAGGTTTCGACAACCACCGTTGGGCGCAGTGGGGCGTGACGCCGATTGATGGGTTGACCTGGCAGCATCCGAGCGGCTTGACCGTGCACGGCGTGGCGCTGACGCCAGCGCATCACCTGCCAGAGTTGCTGCTCGAGTGGCAACACATGACAATTAACGAGGACGAGGAAGACGCCGCGTGGGATTTCGAGCGTGTTGATGTGGTCGTGTCTCATGGACCGCCGTTCGGGTATTTGGACTTGACCACCTCCGGCAAACGCATCGGCTCGAGGTCAGCGGTTTCCTACATTCGCACGCGGCAACCGCAGGTGTTCGTCTGTGGTCACGTTCACGAAGCGGCGGGGATGGCGATGTTGCGAGACACGCGAATTTACAATGTCGCTGGACGCGTCGAGTTGCTCGAGGTCGGTGTTGATGGTTGACGAGCGTACTTCGAAAATCGAAGGGGTTAAACAGCTTTTGAACCGTCTCGCTACGGCATGCGGATTTGATCCTCTGGCCGTCGAAGAAGAAACGTTCGACGCTGAACTTTGGACCTTGACGGTGTTCTACAGGGCACAGCCAGAATCGTGCTGTGTTCAAATCCAGGCCATCGAGGCTGCCGCGTTGCGAATCGAATTCAGTTCTCCACCGCTGCCTTTGGCGCGGCGCTTCGCGCAGACCAAGGATTACGCAGTGCTGCTGATGCGTCGCAATGGTCTGAAAAACAAAGGTTTCTGGCGTTACGGCTATCAAATTCCTGCCGAGTGCCAACAGTTCGTGGTCCTCGAGGATTTGGCGACGCTGGATGTCACGAAGTTCCACGAAGCTGTGCTCGAGGTCATACTTGAAAACCAATGGTGGCGTAGTGTCCTCGAAAACCGAGCCCGCACGTGGGCAGATGAGCCGTGGGAGTGAACCGAAGTCACCGTGTCGCCTCTGGTGCGTGCCGTCGCTCGCATTCTCGAGCGACGCCTCGAAGCTCCCCGAGCAGCGGTGCAGTTGACCGGTATGTGGTCAAAACCGACAAGGTGGGCTTGATCCCGCCCGTACACTGGCGGCTGAATGCATCCGGTCGAGCAACTCCACCAACTCGCGCGCTTCCTCAGCCCGGAGCACGGCGCGCAGTTGGAGCGTTTGGCGCGCGAGTTGGAAGGGGAGCGCGGTGCGCTCAAAGCCATGCAGGCCATTGGCGTGAAGCTTTCCAAGGTGCGCGATGCCTTCGACGTGCTGACGCTGTTTCAAGACGTGCTGCTCGAGGCGGTGCACTTGATGAACGCGGGTCGCACGGCGCTGGCACTGGTGGACGCGGATGGAGATCTGCGCGTCGTGGATTCGTGCAGCCGCGACGCGGACGACGAAGACCCGCAGGTTTCCAAAACACTGCTCGAGCGCGTCGTCAGCAGTGCCCAGCCGATCCTCACGACGAACGTCCAAGAGGACCCCACGCTCAACCTGCAAGCCAGCGCGAGCATCTTGGCGCTCGACATCCGCAGCGTGCTCGCCGTGCCGCTGCGTTCCAGAGACGCGGTGATCGGGGTGCTGTACGCGGACACGCGCTTCATGGAGCGCGTCTTCACGCCCACGGACGCCGCCGTGTTGGAGACCTTTGCCTCCCAAGTCGGTGTCGCCGTGATGCAAGCGCGCTCACTGCAAGAGGAGCACGAATCCTTCGTGACCCTGGTGCGCGTGATGCTTTCCACGCTGGACAAGCGCGACCCGTACACTGCTGGTCACAGTGAGCGTGTTGGGCTCTACACCCAAGCCTTGGCGCAAAAGTTGCGTTGGAGCGCGACCGATCAAGAGCGCGCGCTGTTCGCTGGACGCGTGCACGACATTGGCAAGATCGGCATCCGCGACAACTTCTTGGAAAAAAACGGTCCGCTCACCGCAGAGGAACGCGCCATTTTGGAGCAGCACACGCTCATTGGCTTCGACATCATCCAGCAGACCGGCAAGCGCTTGGAAGCCATCGCGCCCGCGGTGCGCTCCCACCACGAGCGCTGGGACGGGCGCGGCTACCCAGACCGCTTGCGCGGTGCGGATACGCCCCTCCTGGCGCGCATGATCGGCATTGCGGACGCATTCGATGCGATGACTTCGGTGCGCCCGTACTCCGTGGCGCGCTCGTGGGAGCGTGCGTTCGAGGTGCTGCGCGAAGCCTCGGGCACGCAGTTTGACGGCGATTTGGTCCATCCGTTCATCGAAGCCATGCAGGAGCAACGCATCGCCAGCGAGGTGGAGCGCATCAACCGCACGGGCGAATTTGAAGCCTTGCGGATACCAGACGCCGACCTCGGGTTGCTGAAACCCGTTTGAACCCTCAGGGCTCGAGGCGATGGGCGCGTGTAGGGACGGGGCTGGTCCCCGTCCGCGAATGGGTCGTCACGGTTTCTACCATCAACCTTAGGTCACCGAAATAGAGACGGAGCAAGTCGCCCAGGTTCGTGCCCTTGAGGTGTCTCGAGGAAACCGTGCAAACCCAAGGGTGTTTCTTACCGAGCGAACACGTAGCTCGCGCTCGAGTCGCCCCACACGACCTGCACCGGGGCGCGCAGGTCAAAGTACGCCGGGAGTTTGACTGCGCCGATGCTCGAGGCGGGATACACGCCGTCCAGCGGGTAGAGCCCCGCGCCAGATTCCACAGTGTAACGCGTTTTGCCTTGGATGAACTCGAGTTGCTTGGGGTTCTGCGCGACCGCCTGCGCGGCGATGGAGAAGTACAGGAGTTTGCCCGGTTGCACTTGCGTGAAGCCGGTGATGACCTTTTGCACCATCGGCGCGAGGCTTGCGTCTAAGCGCGTCAGGTCCTCGTAGCGCATCAGGAACAGGCTGGCGGTGTCTTGCCCGTAGTCGCGGTGGAACAGGTGCAAACCGCGCACGCCCTTGCCCAAGTCCAGTTCTTCCCAGGTGAGTTCCAGGTTCCCCAGGTTTGGGTCGTCCAGCACTGGATCGGGGAATTCCAATTGCAAGGCTTCCAAAAAGTCGCGCGGCACCAGCCAGCGCTCACCGCGCCGCTCGATAGGGCTGCCCAGGCGCACGTCTTTGCCGTTGAGGATGAAATTGGCGCTGCCTGCGAAGAAATACGCGATGTTCTCCGCCCAGCGCAGCGTGCCACGCCCATTGGCAACGGTGAACGCGCCATCGTTGAGGCTCGCTACGTTGAGCAAGTCGTACATCGCTTCCGGCGCAGGTTTTGATTGCCCGAAGACCCCGCCGGAGACGAGGCTCAGCAGGATCAGCACGGCAACCAGGACGCGCTTCAACATCGCAAGTTCATCGTATCGCGCCGCGATCACGCGGCTGTGACCAAACTGCGCGCAGATTGTGACGCTGTGCTCGAGGGCGCAGTGATAGGGCGTCTCGGGCGCGTAGGGTTGAAACGTGGACAAGCTGCTGCTGTTGGCGCAACTGACTGTCACCGCTTACCTCACCGGCTTGATCTGGACGATTGGCGCGGTGCACTACCCATTGTTCAACTTCGCGGATCGTGCGGACTTCGCCGCGTTCGAGGCGGCACACAGCGCGCGAATCTCGAGCATCGTGCTCGTCCCGATGGTCGCGGAACTCGCCCTGAGCGCAATGCTCGTGCTCAGCCCCTCAAGCGTCGCACCTGCGTGGGCGGCGTGGCTGGGCGCAGCCTTGGTCGGCGTGATCTGGGCGAGCACGTTTTTCCTGCAAGTGCCGCAGCACGCCATCCTCTCGAGCGGCTTCGATCAACGGGCCTACGAAGCGCTGGTCAGCACGAACTGGATTCGCGTCGCGGCGTGGACCGCGCGCACGGGTTTGCTGGGCTGGCTGGTGTGGCTGCACTTGGCTCGGGCACCGTAGATCAATTTGAGGGTCAAGCAAAGCCGCTGTAGGACAGGGCTCGTCCCGTCCCTGTTCGGTGCAACGGCGGCTCGGCGAAAATCCGCGGGCTCGATGGGACACGAGGGGCGTTTGTGCAATCTGGCTCTCGAGTGCTGCTGGTGGGCTGTCGCGCACAGGGCGCAGGGCCTGCGCCCCTACGGTTGGTTCAGGGGTGGCGCGGCCTCGAGGAACGTGATGCGATTGTATCTCGAGACCGTCGCTGCGCTTTGACGTACGTCAAGGAACGTACAGAAACCATACCCGCCGTCTGGTAAACTCCCTCAAACGGCGACGGCATCGGTCGGCAACGGTGCACCTGGGCTCGAGGTCAAGCGGGCAGACATCCACCTTCACGTGATCGCAACGCACACCAGCCCGATGCACCGAAGCAGACTTGGTTCAAGGAGTACGCAATGAAAACCCACATCCCCACCCGCGCGAACCCCCGGTTCGCGGTTCAACCCTGGTTGGTCAGCGCATGAGCACACCGAACAACGGCTCGAGCAATCAAGCCTCGAGCAAAGAGACCCCGCCGTTTCTCGAGGTCATCCCGCTGGGCGGCTTTGGCGAGATCGGCAAGAACATGCTGGCGCTGCGTTACCAGGACGAGATCATCGTCATTGACGGCGGCATGGCGTTCCCCGACAGCAACCAGCCTGGCATTGACATCATCATCCCCAAGATTGACTTTTTGTTGGAGCACGCGCATCAAATCAAGGGGTTTGTCGTCACCCACGGGCACGAGGACCATATCGGCAGTTTTCCGTACATCCTGCCGCGCCTCCCGAAAGTGCCGCTGTACGGCGCGAAGCTCACGCTGGCGCTCTTGGAGGAGAAGTTCTCCGAGTTCGGCATCAGCGCCGACGACCTGGACCTGCGCGAAGTCGAAACCGACAGCCGCATTCAGTTCGGCAAGCACTTCACGGTGGACCTGTTTCGGATGACGCACTCCATCCCAGACAACTCAGGGCTGGTCATCAAAACGCCTGTGGGCACGGTCGTGCACTCCGGGGACTTCAAACTGGACCAGAACCCAGCCGACGGCAAGACCAGCCACCTCGCCAAGATCACCCAAGCCGGTGAGGAGGGCGTGCTGCTCTTGATTTCCGACAGCACCTCCGCCGAGCGCCCCGGCACGACGCCGAGCGAAGCCGATGTCGCGCTGGCATTGGAGAAACTGATCCTGGCTGCCCCCGGACGCATCTTCGTGACGACCTTCGCCAGCCACATCCACCGCGTGCAGAACATCGTGCGCGTCGCGGAGAAATGCGGGCGTCGCGTGGTCATGGAGGGCAGGAGCATGCTCAAATACTCCGAGATCGCGCAGCGCTTGGGGTACTTGGAATTCAAAGACCGCTTGATCTCCACCGACGAGATGGGCGACCTGCAAGACTCGCAGGTCTTGTTCATCTGCACCGGCAGCCAGGGTCAACCGATGAGCGTGCTCTCGAGGCTCGCGTTCGGCAACCACCCGCGCTTGGCGATCAAAGCAGGCGACACGATTATCCTCTCCTCGAGTCCCATCCCCGGCAACGAAGAAGCGATCAACGCCGTCATCAACAGCCTCTACCAGAAAAACGCTCGGGTTTTCTATCCGCCGACGTACCAGGTTCACGCCTCCGGCCATGGCAGCCAAGACGAGTTGAAACTGATGCTGAACATGGCGCAAGCCAAGTGGTTCCTGCCCTTCCACGGCGAGCCGCGCCAGCAGGTCAACCATGCCCGCCTCGCGGCGAGCATCCCCAATCCCCCGAAGCGCACGCTCGTCGTCAACAACGGCGACATCGTGCACGTCTCCAAGGACGACTTCAAAATCGTCGGACGAGCCCCAGCGGGCGCGGTCTACGTGGACGGCTTGGGCGTAGGTGATGTGTCCGACGAGATCTTGGAGGACCGTCAGGCGATGGCGGGCGACGGCGTGCTGGTCATCGGCTGCGTGATGCACCCCAAAGCGCACGCCAAAATCGCCTCACGCGGCTTCATCAACGGCGGCACGGAACTGATGGAAGCCATCGAGGAGCAAGTGGACGCGGTGCTCGAGCGTGGCGCACGTGAGAAAAAGCCCCTCGAGCACGTGCGCGACGATGTTTATTATGTCGTGCGGCGCTTCGTGCGCAAAGCCACGGGGCGCAACCCGGTGATTATTCCAGTCGTTGTTGAATGATTAAGCCGTTTGCAAATGAGGGCTCTCAGCCGCTTGCGGACGGGGCTCGTCCCTACACAGGCAATTTCATGGGTGTAGCGACGATTGAAAAGCTCGAGGGCGCAAACCCTCGAGCCTTTCGCTTTTACCTGGGCACGGGTTGATCGTCGTCGCGCGGCGTTTCGATGCCCGCTTTGGAAACCTCGTGCTCCGCGCTTAGCAACTCCGCCGTGCGCTCGACGGGTTCCGTGGCGGGCTTGCCGACGCCCTGAGCGGCATCGTCTACCTCATTGACGATTGCAGGGTGGTCCTCTTTGGGTTGACTGCCCTGAATTTTCTGGTCGTCTGGTTGCGGCATGCGCTCACTGTCGCGCGTCGGGCTGAAGTTCTGTTGAACGCTCGAGGAGCGGAGTTGAACTCCTCGCCCCTCGAGCACCCACTGGTGTTGACCTCAACCTCGAGGCTCGAGCGTGGCTCCTTCCTTTGCCTTTCCCCTTACTTCCCGACGCTCGCGTTGTAGCGCGCCAGTGCCGCGTCCGCCTTGGTTTTCGCGTCGCGCATCGCTTCTGCCGCCGGGCGACCCTTGATGACCTCTTCGATGGCGCTCTGCACGAACGGGCGAATCTCCGTGAACGCGCCCATCAAGCAGCCTGCGCTGTAGGTGTTGACCTTGCTGCTTTCCAATTGCTTGATCGCGGTGGTGAAGTTCGGGTTTTTGATGTGGGCTTGCGTGACCTCTGGGCGTCCGAGCACGCCGCCGACGACTGGGAAGTACCCCGTGCCGAGGTGCCAGGTCGCTTGCGATTTGGGCTCCAAAAGGTACTTGATGAAACGCCACGCGGCGTCTTGTTCGTTTTGCGGATTGCCTTTGGTCAGCCACAGGCTCGCGCCGCCGATGGCCACACCGTTGCGGGTCTTGAGGTAGGGGTAATACGCGGTGCGGATTGGGAATTTGTTGTTCACCAGCTTCGTCACACCAAACAACGATGCCGTGCTGTAGACGCCGATGGCGGCTTGCCCGTTGGCGAACAGGTTCTGCGAGTCCGCGCCCGCGCGACCCGTGTTGGCGACGAAGCCCTCGCGGACCATGCGCCCCCACCAGTCCACGAACGCCACCGCAGCCGGGTTGTCAATCGAAGTGGAGGTGGCTCGAGCCTTGCGCCCGTTTTCGTTGTTGCAGAAGAACTCGCCGGAGTTGTAGCTGAATTGTTCGATGTACCAGGAGTCAATCGGAATCGTCAACCCGAAGCGCGTGGTCTTGCCACTGGCGTCCTTGACGGTCAGCTTCTTCACCACCGCCTCGAGGTCTGAGAGGCTCCACGTCGGGTCGAAGCTGATCCCGGCTTGTTGCAGCATCGCGGCGTTGAAGTAAAGAAGCGGATTGGAGGAGTTGTACGGCAAGGAATTCAGCTTGCCGTCCACCGTGTAGTAGTTGCGCGGGGCACCCACGAACCGCGAGAGGTCGTAGTTGTCGCGCGCCGCCACGTCCTGCAATGGCACGATGGCGTCGGAGTCCGACATGAAGCGCGTGCCGATGTCGTAGACCTGGACGACGTGCGGAATGCCGCGACCGGCTTGCAGCGCTGCGCGGAATTTGTTGATCCCGTCGTCGTAATTGCCGACGTACTGTGCGCGCACGGTCACAGCCGTTTGCGAGCTGTTGAAGTCCTTGACCTGGGCTTCGATCTGCTCTCCGATGCTGCCCCCGAGGGCGTACCAGAAGTCCACCGTGGTGCGCGTGGTCTGGGCGAGGGCGGCGACGGTCACGGTCGCGGCGAGCGTGGCGATGGCGAGGAACGGTTTCTTCATGGTGCCTCCTCAGGCAAACTTGCTTGCGCGCATGGGCGCGACGGGCGAATGGCAAAGGGAACGGCAGGGCTCGAGGTGGTGTGACTCGAGAAGCTGTGAATTGGCGAAGCTCGAGAAATGGGGCGATGGGAAGAAGGCTCGAGAGGCGGCTGTGTGGTCTGCGCGTGGTTTGCTCGAGCGAACACGTTCACACTCGAGGGCGGAGCGTCAACCTTTCAGTCCGCCCATGGCCACGCCGCGCACGAAGGCGCGTTGCGCGACCAGGAAGGCGACGAGCGTGGGCAGCAGGACGAAAATGGCTCCGGCAGCGACGACGTTCCAACGCGTGCTCTCGTCGTTGAGGATCATTGAAACGGCGATCTGCGCGGTTTGCATCTCTTTGCTGTTCGTGACCACCAGCGGCCACAGGTACATGTTCCACGTGCCCAGGAAGGTCAGGCTGCCGAGTGCGCCCAATGCGGGCAAGGAGAGCGGAACCGCGACGTGCCAGAGTTGGCGCAGGTGCCCCGCGCCGTCCATGCGCGCGGCGTCGAACAGTTCTCCGGGCAGGGAGAGCATGAATTGGCGCATCAAGAAAATTCCCAAGGGACTCGCCAGGAACGGCACGGTCAGCGCCAAGAAGGTGTCGTTCCAGCCCAGGCGGTTGACCAGCAGGAACAGCGGCAGGAACGTGACCTCGCCGGGCATCAGCAGCAGCACGACGATCAACCCGAACAGCCAGCGCGTCCACGGCGCGCGCACGCGCGCCAGGGCATACCCGGTGGTTGATGCGACGATCAACACGCCCACGGTCACAAAGCTCGAGACCAGCGCGCTGTTCAAGAGGAAGCGCGCCAGCGGGTACTTGGCGAACGCTGTCTGATATGCCTCGAGTGTGGGATTGGGCGGCAGCACGCCCGGCGCGAAGACATCGCCGTCGGCGCGAAAAGAGACGCTGACGAGGGTGAGCAGCGGCAGCAAGAGCAGCAGCGCGTACAGGCTGATCCCGAGGTAAAAGAGCACGAGGCGCAACAGTGCGGCGCGTTGCGCGCGGGCACGCTCGGCGCTGACCGGGGCTCGAGCCTCGAGGGGGTGCTGGACGGCATTCACGAGTAATGCACCCGTTTTCCAAAGAAGCGAAATTGCAGCGCGGCGAGCACCAAGAGCACGATGAACAGGACAACGGCTTCTGCCGCCGCGTAATTCGTGCGGAAGTTGAAGAAGGCATCCTGGTAGACGCGGTAGATCCACACGGTCGTGCTTTCTTCAGGTCCGCCGCGCGTTAACAGGTGAATCTGCCCGAACGCGGTCAGCGAGCGCAGGAAGACCAGCAGCGTGACCAGAAAGAGTGTCGGCGAGAGCAACGGCAGGGTGATCGCGCGGAACTGCGCCCACGCGCCCGCGCCGTCCATTTTGGCGGCTTCGTACAACTCCTCTGGGATTTGCTGCAAGCCCGCGGTCAAGAGGATCGCGGCGAAGCCCACGCCCGCCCAAGCGGTGATGACCGCGAGCGTCGGCAGCGCGAGGTTCGCGTCGGTCAGCCACGGCTGTGCACGAATCCCCACGGTCTCGAGGATCGCGTTCGCCCAACCGCCTTGCGGGTGCAGGAACCAACCCCAGGCGACGGCGGCGACGGCGGTCGGAACGGCGGTGGTCAAGAAGAACAGCGTGCGGTAGATGGCGACGCCGGGGAACGGGCGCGCGATCAAGAGCGCCGCGCCGAGCGCCAGCACCATCTCCAAGGGCGCGACAATCAACGCAAAGCGCAGGCTCGCCCATGCGCTCTCCAAGCTGGCGGGGCTGGTGAAGATCTCGGCGTACTGCTGCAAGCCCACGAACCGGGAGCCGCGACCGAGCAAGCCTTGCTGCTGAAACGACAGCCACAACGCCTCGAGCGCGGGCAAGAGCAGAAATCCGCCGAGCAAGAGCACACCGGGCAGCGCCAGAACCATGCCCTCGAGCCATTCCAGGTTGCGGGCACGGCGGGGACGAATGGAGGCAGCCTGCACGGTGTGCACCCTATGAACCCGGCGTCAGCGCTGCGTCACCGTTCGGTCAGCCGACCGTCAAGGCTTCCAAAACCCGCGCGTCCCGTCTGGGCTCCACGTGCGCGCGCAGCCACGCGACCGACGCCGTGGGATCGCCGCGCGTCTCGAGGACCACGGGCGCGCGGTGCGCCCACGCGGGCAGCCAAGTCAAGTGCGGCAGCACGCCTGTCCCGAGCGCGCGGTGGTCGTCATATTCGCCGCCGTTGTCGTTCAGGTGCAGGTGGGCGGGCTCGAGGGTGAGCCAGGCGTGCGGGTCGGGCGTGCGGCTGAAGACGTGCGCGTGCGCGGCGTCGAAGCAATACCGCAACTCGGGCAGTGCCTCGAGCACCACGCGCAGGCTGTCCGGGTTGGGTTCGTGCGTGTTCTCCAGGCACCACACGGCGTTCACGTCCGTTGCGGCTGCGACCAGCCCCTCGAGTTTGGGGATCAAGCGTTCCGCGCGTTCACCGGCTTGTGCGGGCGTTCGTCCGTGCGGAATGCCGCTGTGAAAAACCACGTGCGCCGGCGCGGGTCTGGAGTCACTGAAATGCGACACCGCGTGCAAGGTTTGCTCCAGCCTGCGTTCGCTGAGCCGCGCGATGCCGCTGTCCGGGCTGAGCAGGTCCAGGTTCCAGAACGGCGCGTGGAACGACACCGGCACCTGTGCGTATGCCCCGGCGAGCGACCACCAATCGTCGCTGAACCAACTCTCCAACGCATCGGGTTCCAAGTACAGCTCCGCGCCGATGCCGAGACGCTCCAACACGTCGAGGTGGCTCCTGGCTGCCGTGACCGCGCAACTGTGGTGAATTCGCACGGGACAGGTTGTAGCGCGGCGCGATCATCCGCAGGTCAGCCGCCGGTCAAGGGGCTGTCAAGGTGAATCTTGCAGGGGCGCATTCAGGCGGGGCTTACATCGGCGCGGCAACGCTCGGGTCTGCTCGACCCGTGCAGCCGTGGCTCGAGCAGCGTCAACCGTGCTCAACTTCCTCGGCTCGAGGCGCTTGGTCGGACCGCGCCGACCCCAACTGTGCGCTGGTTCGGGCAAGGGGTGTGAAGCGCGCTCTACAATGCTTTTCAAATGCAGCGAGGGGAACAGGATACCGACACGACGCTGCACAGTTCGCTCTCGCCAGAAGTGCTCGTCGAAGCGCTGCCGCTCGTCGCGTACGCTGCCGATGCGCGGGGACGGGTCACCCGCGTCAACCGCCACTGGCAGGAATACACGGGGTTTGAGCAGCTTGAAAGCTTGGGCTACGCCGGAGCGGACGCGATCCACCCCGACGATGTGCCGCGCGTGTTGGCGTGTTGGGAGCGCGCGGTGCAAACCCTGGAGCCCTACGAATGCACGTACCGGTTGCGCCGTGCCGATGGCGCCTACCGCCTGCACCTCGGGCGTGCGGGACCGGTCTTCGGTGCCGACGGCGCGGTGCTGGGTTGGGTCGGGACTGCCACGGACATTCACGACCTGGACCTCGAGCGTGAAACCCAAGCGTTCACGGCGTTGGTGCGCAGCGCGCCGTTCGGGTTGCACGTCGTGGACAGCGACCTGTGCTTCGTGGAGATCAGTCAGGGCGCGCGGCGTGCGCTCGAAGCCTACACGCCGCAGGTCGGGCAACCCTTCGAGCCCATCGTGCGCGCCGTCTGGCCAGACGCGCTGGCGGAGGAGGTGCTGCGCCAATACCGCCACACCTTGGCGACCGGTGAACCGTACGGCTTTGCGAACACCACCGAGCGCCGCGCCGACCACGACCGCGAGGAAAGCTACGAGTGGACCCTCGAGCGCGTGCCCCTGCCAGGCGGCGGGTACGGCGTGGCCTGCCATTTCTACGACCTGACCGAGCGCCGACGGTCCGAAACCCACGCACGTTTTCTGCTCGAGTTGGACGCGTTGCTGCGCGAAATTGAGGATCCAGACGCACTCGAAACCCAAGCCACGCACTTGCTTGGAATGTACCTCGGCGCGAGCCGTTGCCTGCTTGGGTTCATCGCGGGCGACCGAGCCCTCGTGCAACGCGACTGGTCGCCGCACTTGCCGAGTGTGAAAGGCGTGCACGACCTGAGCTTGCTGTACTCGCCCGAGGCACTGGGCGACCTGACCACCGGCGAGGTGCGCGTCGTCGCCGCCGTGCACACGGATCCGCGGACTCGTCTCGGAGCCGATCATTTTGCGCGGCTCCAGATCGGTGCCTTCGTTGATGTGCCCTTGTTCAGCGACGGCGCGTGGGTCGGTATGCTCGCCGTACACAGTGCCGTACCGCGCGCCTGGCGCGACGACGAGGTGCAACTCGTGCGCGACGCTGCCGCGCGGGTGTGGCCGGAACTCGAGCGCGCGCGGGCGTTGATTGCCCGCGCGGAGAGCGAGGCGCGGTACCGCACGCTGTTTAACTCGGTGGACGACGGATTTTGCATCTGCGAGATGATTTTTGACACCGACGGACGGGCAACGGATTACCGTTTTTTGGAGGTCAACCCCGCGTTTGCGCGGCAAGCGGGCGTGCTGAACGCTGGGGGGCGCACCGCGCACGAACTCGTCGCTGGGCTCGAGCCCGAATGGGCGGACGTGTTCGCGCAGGTGGTGGAAAGTGGTGAATCGGTGCGTTTCGAGCGTAGCTCTGAGGCGATGGGGCGCGTGTTCAGCGTGTACGCCTGCCGAATCGGGGGCGCGGGCAGTGCGCGTTTCAGCGTGTTGTTCCGCGACATCACCGCTGAACGCAGCGCACATCAGCGGCTGGAGGAGGTCAATGAAGCCCAACGGCGTTTCGTCAACGATGCCGCCCACGAGTTGCGCGCGCCGCTGACCGCGATTCGCGGCAACTTGAGTTTGCTGCGCCGCTTTCCCGACACGCCCAGCGAGGACCGCGCGGAGATGCTCGGCGACATGGAGCGTGAGGCGACGCGGCTCACGCGCTTGATCGCCGATCTGCTGGCGGTGGCGCGCGGCGAGGCGCAGCAGGTCGTCGAACCCGAACAGGTTCGCCTCGAGCGCATCGTGGACGAGGCGTGGCGCACGGCGCGCAGCTTGAGCGAGCGCAGGCGCTTCGATTTGGGGCACATCGAGGCCCTGGTCGTCCAAGGCGACCCGGACGCGCTGAAGCAATTGCTCTTGATTCTCTTGGAAAACGCCGTGAAGTACAGCCCGGAGGACGGCGTGGTGCGGCTCGAGCTGCGCCGCACCGACGCTCAAGCGGAGTTGCGCGTCTGGAACGCGGGCGCGGGCATCGCCCCCGAAGACCTGGAGCGGGTTTTTGAACGCTTCTACCGCACGGAGCGCGCGCGGTCGCGCGAAGGCGGCACGTCGGGCACAGGCTTGGGCTTAACCATCGCGCGCCAAATCGCGTTCGCGCACGGTGGTCAACTTTGGCTCGAGAGTGTGATCGGTCAAGGCACGACTGCCGTGCTGCGCTTGCCGTTGCTGGGTGACCACACTGCCAGCCAGGCAACGCCGGACGAGAACCAGTAGATGCCGCCCAGGGCTCCGGGGTGCTTCCGAGGCTCGAGTCCGCAGCAGCAGCCGATCAAACGGAACTCAGCCGTGTCTCAACCGCCTTGGCTTCACTTTGGGTCAGACGGTTTGCGACCCACGCCCCGTCATTTGAAACGGAGCGTGCCCATGAACCCGGATTTTCAAGCAGCCCTGCACTGGTTCTACATCGCTGTCATGACCCTGGGCACGCTGACGTTTTTGTCGCTCTGGCGCAATCCCAAGGGCGTGCCCGCCTACGAATACGCCATCGCCAGCTTCATCCCAATCTGGTCGGGGCTGGCCTACATGGGTTTGGCGTTTGACCAGGCCAAGCTGGAAGTCGCGGGTCGCGTCGTGCACTGGGGACGCTACGCCGATTGGGTCGTGACCACGCCGCTGCTGCTCGTCGCGCTCGCCTGCACGGCGATGTACACGGCGAAGAAGGATTACACGCTGATTGGGTCACTCGTCGGCGCGCAAGTGGTCGTCATCGTCTGCGGGCTCGTCGCGGATTTGTCCACCGACCCCACCCAGCGCGTTGCCTGGTACATCGCTGGGACAGGGGCGTTCTTCGCGGTGCTGTACGTCATTTGGAGTCCACTCGTCGCCATCGCGGATGCGCAGGGTCGCGCGGTTGGCGACACGTACCGCCGTGTGGCAACGTACTTCACCGGCTTTTGGGTGCTGTATCCGGTCGTCTGGCTGATCGGTCCGAGCGGGTTGGGGTGGGTCTCGCAGGACGTGGACACGCTGCTGTTCGTGGCGTTGCCGATCTTCTCCAAAGTGGGTTTTAGCCTGTATGACCTCAGCCAACTGCGTGCCCTCGAGACCCGAGGTGGCGCCCACCAAACGCAATCCGTCGCCGCGCGTTGACCCCCTGACCAGAACGGCGAACAATCCGTTGCCGGCTCGAGGCTGACCGGGACCCTTCTGGACGGATTCGAGCCCTCAGGCACCCTCGAAGTTTGAAGAGGGTCACGGCTCGGGCACGCCGACCTCAACCCTTGACCGCGCCCTCGAGCCCACGCATGAAGTAGCGCTGGAAGAACAAGAACACGACGATGATTGGAATCGTCGCAATCACCGCGCCCGCGCTGACCGCGCGGGTGTTCGTCGCAAACGCGCCGCTTAAGTCCAGCAGCCCCGCGCTCAGGGGATACAACTGGCGGTCGCTGCCGATGACGATGATCGGCCACAAGAATGAATTCCAGAACGCCACGAATTGCAGGATCGAAAACGCCGCGATGGTCGGCAAGGTCAACGGCAGCATGATGCGCCACCAGATGCGCAGCTCACTGGCACCGTCCATCCGCGCCGCCTCGAGCAGTTCCAAGGGCACGCTCAGGTACGCTTGCCGCATCAGGAAGAGACCCGCGACGTTGCCCAGGGCGGGAATGATGATCGCCGCAATTTTGCCCGCGTCGCTTTGCAGCAAGCCCAGCGCTTTGGTGGTGATGAAGTTGACGATCAAGCCCGCTTCGTTCGGCAAGACCAGCGTCGCCAGAATCGCGTAGAAGATCAGGTCGCGCCCTGGAAAGCGCATTTTCGCCAATGGGTACGCGCCCAGCGTCGAAAACAACACGCTCAAGCCCACGCCAAAAAAGCAGATGATCAAACTGTTGAGGATCTGGCGCGCGATGGGCACGAGCGTGAAGACCTCCTGGAAGTTGCGCCAACTCGGTTCGTTGGGCAGCAGGCTCGGGGGGAATTCAAACAGCCCGCCAGCCGTCGTGAAACTGCTGCGCACCGTCCACAGGAACGGGTAGATGCTGATGAACGCGATCACCACCAACAACGCGTACACGGCGATGTTGGTGACGAGCGCGCGGCGGCGGCGCTGGGCGCGCAGCGCGCGGGCTTCCTCGAGCCCGGTGGATGTCAGGGTCGTGTTCACGCGCGACCCCCGCCCCTGGTCAAGCGGAAATTGATGATCCCAAAAATCAGGCTGACCACGGCAACGACGAGCCCAGCGGCTGCGCCGTAGCCGAACCTGAAATCCCCGAAGGACTTTTGATAGATGAAAAACAGTGCCGTGTACGTGCTGCCCGCCGGTCCGCCCTGGGTCATCACGAAGATCTCTTCAAAGACCTTGATCGCGCTGATCGTGCTCAGCAAGCTGCACACCAGAATCGTCGGGCGCAAACCGGGCAGCGTGACGTTCCAGAACACGTCCCAGCGGCTCGCGCCGTCAATCACCGCCGCCTCTTCCAAGGTGCGGTCAATGCTCTGCAAGCCCGCCAGATAGAGCACCATGTAGTAGCCCAAGCCCTTCCAGACCGTCACGAACATCACGGCGGGGAGTGCTGTGGCGGGGTTGTTCAAGAGCCCCGTGGGGTTGTTGGGGTTCATCAGTCCCAGCGAAGAGAGGATGAAATTGACCGGGCCGTACTGGTTGTACATCCAGCCCCAGATCAAACCCACAACCGCGAAGCTCGTCACCACCGGCACGTAGAACGCGGTGCGAAACAGCGCAATGCCCGGCAACTGGCGGTTCACGAGCATCGCCAGCCCAATGCTCAAAAACTGAATCACCGGCACGACGAGAATGTATTTCAGCGAATTCGTCAAGCCAAACCAAAAATCGCGGTCGGGACCGCGCCCCGCGAACTGCCCGAAGCCAAAGAGTTCTTCGAAATTGCGCAAGCCGACCCACGTGGGGGCTCGGATGATGTTGTAATCCGTAAAGGCCAGGAACACCCCGAAGACAATCGGCCAGAACGTGTACAACAGCTTCACGACGAGCACCGGCGCCATGAACGCGTAGGCGATCACGGTGTCGCGCAGCAACCGGGCGCGTTGTCCACGGCGCATGTCGGCTTGGGCGATCACGGGCAGCCTCGGGCGCACGGCACACCTCGAGCACAGGGCGTTTCTCGAGCATCAAGTTTGGGTTGTCGCACGCGGCGCAGTCTACCGACTTTGCCCCCTGTTGAGATGACCGTGGATTTCTTTGCTCAGGTGATCTCAACGCTGGGGTGCTTCAACCGTTGAGCTGGGCTCGAGGGGCGTGTCGAAAAGGACTTGAGAACCCCCAAGCCCCAGCCGTCGCCACGTTGACATGACAAACCCGAGCGGCAGGGACGGCCGCTCGGGTTGGGAGGAGGGGATGAAGAAATGCCGTTTAGGGGTTGGCGGCGTCCACCATGACGTTGACCGTGTAGGTTTGCCCAGTCATTGCGTTCTCCAGCACCACTTGCACGGGGATCTGCCCACTGAGCGACGCGTCGTTGCTGACGGTGAGTTCCAGGCTCAGGGTGTTGTTGATCGTTTGCGTGCTGAGCTTGCTCGAGTCAATCGTCACGCCGATGCCGTCGGGAGCGATGACCTGCTTGATTTTGAGGCTGCTGCCCAAGTCCATTGCCCCGTACTGCAGTTGAATCAATTGCCCGGCATCGAACAGTTTGGTGGCGTCAATGCTCACCCCAGCGTCGGCAGAGCTGTTGAACGGCACGGTGACGGTGGTGTCGGTGGCGGTGTAGGCGAACAACTGTCCGGGCGCGGCGAACGAGGCTCCGGCGAAGCTGGCGGCGATGGCGAAAGCGGCGGTGAGTTTGGCGATGCGGTTCATGGGTTCCTCTTTCTGTCGCGCTGGGCGACCTTGTGTTCTTCGAAGGGTTCTTCTTCCCTCGATGCAGCGAAGTATGTCGGGGACGCGTGACGACACCGCGCACGCGTGGGGAAGGGCGTGTGAACTTTGGGCGGTGCGCGTCTCGGTGGACAAAAATGTGTTCTGCACGCGAGATTGTGCGTTTTTGCAGTTTTGTCGCGTGAACGCCACGCGAAGAGACGGTGAGGTTATGCTGAGCGCGCGCTCCGCCAGCCATGCGGTTTTTCGCGTGCTGGGCATTGTCAGGTTCGCTGGCGCGAAGTCCTGCCGAATCCTCTGTACGTGAAGGGCTCGAGAAGTGAGCGCGCCTCGAGCGATTACGATCCTCATCGGGGCGCCGGTTTGCAGGTCGTCGACGACCGAACTCGAGCGCGGGTCCGCGAGCCCAACAAGCCATCCACGGCTGCTCGGGACGCACTGCTTTGGAAACCAACGTGAAAACCCCCCGAGCGTCAAGGCTCGAGGGGCTTTGTGGATTGCTGTGGCGCTTAGAGCTGGGACTGGACCAGCATGTTCACCGTCACGGTCTGTCCGGTCGCGGTGTTCTCCAGGACCAACTGCACTGGCACCGCACCGCTGACGTAGCCGTCCTTCTCAACCTCGACTTCGAGGACGACCTTGCGGTCATTGAAGCTTGCGTTGCTGAGCATTTGCTCTTGGGCGGTGGGCATTTGCAGGCTCTTGTACTCGAAGTTGACCGTGATGCCTTCGGGGGCAATCACTTGCTTGACGCGCAGTGCCGAACTCAAGTCCAGGGCACCGTACTCCAAGCGAATCAACTGACCGGCGTCGAAGAGGCGGCTGGCGTCAATGCGCACGTCGGTCGTCACAGAGCCACCCACTGGAACGAAGATGCTCGTGTCGGCTTCGGTGAAGGCGAACGGTTGGGCGCTCGAGGCGAGGGCGGCACCGGTCAGGGCTGCGGCGATGGTGCTGGCAATCAAAAACTTCTTCATGTCGTCCTCTTTCTGGTGCGGTGCACCGGTTGGGGTTTGAACGTCGAAGGCGGCTTTGCCTTTCGATGGAGCGGAGTATGAATGTGACGCCTGTCGTGAACCTGCACGCCCGTTCAAGGTGGCGGCAATCAAGCTGTCATAAACGCATACTGTTGCCTCGAGCACGTCTGAAACGCGCTCGAGACGTTTCCGATCCCAAATCGCCATGAGACTGTGTCCAGCACGCGGTGATAAGCATTGGAATGTGTCCCTGACAACACCAAAATTGTTCCGACGATTTTGAAGCCGTGTGACTCGAGGTTCTCGAACTGCCCACAACGACAGCGACTCGAGTGGTCGCCTCGAGTCGCTGCGAAAAAATGGTGTCTGTGTCCGTTCAAACCGGCCAAGATGAAGACGAATTTTGCTTCACCCTCACCGGTTGCTCGAAGTTATCTCAGGAACCCCATTGGCGCGAACGACGCGCCCAAGATGTCGCGGCTGGGGATGTTCAACCACTTGTCCAGCGCGGTCGCGTAGACTTGCCGGAAGTCCGTGGTCATCACCGGATCACCATCGTCGAGCTTTTCCAAATCTGGCTGGGCGCCGTACAAACCGCCCTTCACGCCCTTGCCCAAGGCAAACATCAAGCCTGCCTTGCCGTGGTCGGTGCCCGCGCTGGCGTTCTCCGCCAGGCGCCGCCCAAACTCGCTGAACCCCACGACGACCACGTCGTCCGCGCGCCCTTGTTTCTCCAAATCTGCCCTAAACGCCGCCAAGCCGCTCGAGAGTGCGCCCAGCAACTCTGGGTGGTCCACGGGCTGCGCGGCGTGCGTGTCGAAGCTGCCCAGGCTGGTGTAGAACACGCGTTGCCCCACGTCAGCGGCGATCAGGCGCGCGATCTCGCGCAGGGAAGCAGCGAATTTCTCTTCAGGGTAGGTCGCGCCGTTTTTGTACTTGCCGATGCCCTTCTGCACGCGGTCAATGTCGCTGAGCATCTGCCGCGTCGCACCACGCAAGGTTTCCGCGCGCCCATCCAAGGGAGAGGAGAGCATCGCGTCAAACGCGGGTTTGGCTTCTGGGGCAACCTTGAACTGGAAGCGGTCAATGCTGGCGATGCTCGGCAAGATGATGTCTGCGCCGCGCAACGCCAGCGGCGTCGTACCGCCGATGTTCGTCGCGCAGAACGGATCGCCGTATTTTTCGGCGATGCGTCCGACCCACCCAGCCGTTTCGCGCGCTTTGGGGTCTGCCGTGTGCCAGATCGCCATGCTCTCGAAGTGGCTGCGGTTCGGGTTCGGGTAGCCCACGCCCTGCACCAACGCGAGTTCGCCCGCGTCCCACAGACCCATCCAAGGTTTCAGCGCCGGGTTCAAACCCACGCTGTCGTTCAAGTTCAGCACGTCCTTCTTGCCCACGGCGAGCGTCGGACGGGCGTTGTAATACGCGCCGTTGGTGAACGGCACGAGCGTGTTCAACGCGTCGTTGCCGCCGGACAACTGCACGACCACCAAAATCTTGCCCTTGCCGATGCTGGCGGCTTGCGCCGTGCGCCCCAAGAATCCTGGCACGCCCGCACTGGCGGCGAGGGTCAGGAACGAGGATTTGAGAAAGTCTCTGCGCTTCATGTATAAGCTCCTAGCTGCCAGCCACTAGCTTCTGGCTAAAGGCTGCGCGGGTCTCTCGAGTCTCGAGGGGGCGGCCGTTCCTCTTGCCTTTCGCCCTTTACCTCTATGCCAAGTGGTACTGCGGGCTGACCATCACCAGGTACGCCAAGCCTTTGGCGACCTCGGGCGTGTTGCGGCCTTTGGCGTACAGGCGCAGTGCCGCGTCCAAACTGCCGCTGGGTTTCGCGCCCAGGTACGTCTTGCCGATGACCTCAAGGGTTTCTTCGAGCGTGCTGCCGATTGCCCAGGTGGACGCGGCGGGCGCGCCCTTGTCGGCGTTGCTGCGGTTGTCGCGCCCGTTGCCCGCGCCGTAATTCGTGGGCAGTTTCGCTCCCGCGAGCGCGCCGACGAATTGCAATCGGTTCAGCACGGTCGTGTCCGCGATCCAGTCCATGCCGCCGTCCCAGCCTTTGACGTTCGGCGGGTAGAAGGGAATCTGCGCCATCGTTGCCAGCACCCCCGACAGCGCGTAGGTGTGCGCGGGTTGCAGCTTCGTTTGGCTCGAGCGCAGGGCACCGACAACGTACTCCACCGGGCTCTTGATGAGTGCCATGCGGTTGGCTGGAGCGTAGAACTCCGCGCTGGTAAATACAGTGCGCAACACTTCGCGCAGGTCGCCGTTCGTGCGCGTGAACAGCGCCTCGAGGTCAGCCGCTGTTGCATCGGACAGCGTTTCGGACACGAAAAAGCGCCAGAGTTTGGCCGTGATGAACTGCGCGGTGCTCGGGTGCGTGCTGACGATACGGACGATGTCCTCGCCGGTGAAATTGCCCGTCTGCCCCAAAAAGGTTTTGCTGCCCGTGTCGTGTTGGTTTTTGCTGAACACGAAGGCTGGGTTCTTGATCGCCTCGAGATCACCGCGCTTCTTCGTGTACGACCAACCCGTGAACGCCCGCGCGCTCTCTTGCACGTCCTTTTCCGTGTACCCGCCGTGCACGCCGAGGGTGAAGAGTTCCATCAGTTCACGCGCGAAGTTCTCGTTCGGATGCGCTTTGGTGTTCTCGTCGTTGTCGAGGTAGCGCAGCATCGCCGGGTCCTTGGTGACCGCGAGCACGAGTGCTTGAAAGCTGCCCAACCCGGCGCTGCGGAAGAGTTCGTTCTGGGCGCGCAGCACGAAACCATTCCTGACCTTGTCCAAGCCCGACACGAAATGTCCGTGCCAAAAAAGCGTCAATTTCTCCTTGAACGGCTGCGTCGTGTGCACGAGCTTGTGCATCCACCACGCTTGGGCGACCGGCACGGTGCGCGCGACGGCGTTGCCGGGCGGCGTGCCGTTGGCAAGAGCCTCTTTGAAGCGCGCGTCCAGGTCGTGCGGGTTGTCGGTCGTTCCATCGTTGCTGGAAAAGCGCATCAGTTCATCCACGGCGCGCGTCGGTCCCAGCTGGCGCAGGCGTTCGATCTCGGCGCTGGTCCCACCGAAGCCCATGCGCCGCAGCAGGTGCGCCGCGTCGTCGAAGCTGTAATTCGTTGGAGCGTACGGTTTCATGCTTCCCCTTCCCTGTGTTGGCTGTACTGGTCTAGCTGCCTCCTGAGACGCCCCGGTCTCGCTCGAGGTTCCCACAGCACCTCGAGCCTGTGCTGTACAACGAAACGTCTTTTCGGGAACCATTGGCTCGAGCGGCGACTCTAAGCACGCGAGGCCAACCAAGCACAAGGGGGAATCGTGTGAAAGAGTACGCGCCGCGCACGTACACGTTTGAAGATGCCGCGCACCTGCTCAGGCGGGCAGGCTTCGCGGGATCCGTCAAAGAGATCCAAGAGTTGCAGCGCCTGGGTCCGAGCCTCGCGGTGGAGCGCTTGCTCTACGCGAGCGAAGACGACGGCACGCAAGACAACCCGTTTGACTTGGAGGCGTTGTTCAAAGCCCGCCAGAACGACGCCAAGAGCGGCATCGGACCAGACGCAGGCTTGAGCGGTTGGTGGCTGCACCGCTTGGTGCACACGACGCAGCCGCTGAAAGAAAAGCTGACGCTGTTCTGGCACGGGCACTTTGCGACCGAGGCGCGCAAGGTGGACAACGTCTTCTCCATGCGCCAGCAAAACGAACTCCTGCGCCGCAAGGGGCTGGGGCGGTTCGCAGACCTGGTGCTCGAGGTCAGCAAGAACCCCGCGATGCTGCGCTACTTGGACAACAACCGCAACCAAAAGGGCAAGCCGAACGAAAATTACGCGCGCGAGTTGATGGAGTTGTTCACGATGGGCGTGCACGGCGGCTACACGGAACGCGATGTTCAAGAGGGCGCCAGGGCGCTCACGGGTTGGACGTTCCAGAGCGGCAACCAGAACAAACCCGAAGAGTGGCCGCGCTACATGAACCCCAGCTTTGTCTTCAACAAAAAACAGTTTGACGATGGCGCGAAGACGTACCTGGGGCAGAGCGGCAATTTCGGCGGCGAGGACGTGGTGCGCATCGTCACCAGCCACCCCAGCACGCCCAAGTTCATCATCACCAAACTCTGGCGCTTCTTTGTCTCCGACACGGTTGACGACGCGAGTCTCGAGGACTTGACGCAGTTGTGGAACTCCAGCAACGGCGAGATCGCTTCCATCCTGCGCGCTCTTTTCAAGTCAGAACTCTTCTACGCCAAGCGCAACCGCTTCGCGCTGATCAAGTCCCCGGCCGAGTACGTCGTCGGGATGCTGCGCGCCAGCAGCGCCCGCCTCGCCCCGGAGCAATGCCTGGGCGCGTTCCAAGCGATGCGCGTGATGGGCCAAACGCTGTTCGCGCCGCCCAACGTCAAGGGCTGGGACGGCGGCAGCGACTGGGTTTCGGACACGACGCTCCTGAATCGCCTGAACTTCGTCGGCAGCGTCTCCCAAGCCAAATTGCCCGCGCAACTGCAAAAAGACCAAAAAGCTCCGCCTGTGGCGCTGACCTTGCCCAGCGGCTCGAGCCTGACGGACACGATTGACGCCTTGGGCGTCACCTACCTCGGCGAAGTCCCGGAAGGCGCGCTGCGTCGCACGATGGAAGTCTACGCGGGTGGCAAGAACACCCCCGAAGTCGTGCGCGGCTTGACGTACCTGGTCTTGGCGAGCCCGCAGTACCACTTGAGTTGAGGACAGGCGAAAGGCAAAAGGCGAAGGGGAAACCCAGCCCCTCGAGACTCGAGTGACACAGCATCTAGCTAGCAGCTAGAAGCCAGGAGCCAAAATGAAGCGCAGAGATTTCCTCAAAACCTCCTTCCTCACGCTCGCGGCGTCGGCGGGCATGCCGGGGTTCCTCGAGCGCACGGCGCGCGCGGCCGGAACCAAGCCGGGCAAGATTCTCGTCGTCGTGCAACTCTCAGGCGGCAACGACGGGTTGAACACGCTCGTGCCGTTCACGAATGGGGCGTATTACAATGCGCGCCCAACCATTGGCGTCTCCAAAAAGGACGTGTTGCCTGTCTCGAGTGACTTCGGGTTTCACCCGTCTCTGAAACCTTGGATGGGTCTGTGGGACCGTGGTGAACTCGCGGTGGTGCAAGGCGTGGGCTACCCCAACCCGAACCGCAGCCACTTTGAAAGCATGGCGATCTGGCACACCGCCGACCCCAAAGCCAAGGAGACCGAGGGCTGGGTCGGCAAGCTCGCGGACGCGTGGGGCGATCCGTTCTGCGCGACGAACTTTGGCAGCACGACGCCGCTGGCACTGCGCAGCAGCGAAGTGATCCTGCCGAGCATTGACAGCGTGGACCGCTTCCAACTCAAGCTCGAGCCCAAGCTGGACGCGGCGTATCGGGATTTGCTGGCGCAACCCGTCGAGGGGTACAGCGACAAAGGCAAGACGGACCTGCTGCGCAAGAACCTGGTGCAGACTTTGGAGAACACGGTTCGGGTGCAAAAGAGCGTGGCGAAGTACAAGCCCGGCGCGCAGTACCCCAAGGGCAACTTCGCCGCCAACCTGCGCGATGTCGCGCGCCTGATCGCCGCCGATCTGGGCTTGCGCATCTATTACGTGTCTCTGGGAGGCTTCGACACGCACGCCGGTCAACCCGAAGACCACCCGAAGCTGTTGGACACCCTCTCGAGCAGCCTGGGCGCATTCCGCGCCGACCTCGAGGCGCAGGGACGCGCGGACGACGTGATGGTCATTGCGTTCAGCGAGTTCGGGCGGCGTTTGAACGAAAACGCCAGCGCGGGCACCGACCACGGCAAGGCCGGCTTGATGTTCGCGCTTGGCAAGGGCGTGAAGGGCGGCTTGTACGGCGCTGCGCCGGATTTGGAAAAGTTGGACGACGGCGACCCGCGCTTCACCACCGATTTTCGCGGCGTGTACGGCGAAGCCTTGGACGGTTGGTTGGGCGTGAAAAGCAGCGCGGTGTTCGGCGCTGGGTTTGCGAACGTGGGCTTGTTGCGCTGACCTTGGTCAACCGTCCGGCGTTGAAGCTCGAGCCAGACATGCTCGAGGCACGCGTGGGGTCAGGGCTCTCAAGAACTGCAATTGGATGATGTCCGAGAGCTGGTGTAGGGACGGGGCTCGTCCCCGTCCACCCACGGGGCGTTTGTATCTCGAGGGAACTCCCGAATTGGTTTCGAGCGCTCGACACCATGGTTGCTCGAAACATCTGGCTCGAGCGGTTGACGCACAGGGTCTCGCCGCTCGAGTTCACCCTGCCTCGTCGGCGCGCTCCGCCAACTCCGCGCGCCACGCGCCGATGGCTTCCACTGCGGAGCGCGCGGCGATGCTCGACGGCGCATCCGGGGCGCTGACCAAGCCGCGCAACGTCTTGTATGCCCGGCAGTCGAAGCGCCCTGCATACCAACCTTCACGCAGCGCGTTCAGGGCGTGCAGGCCACTCGAGCGGGCGGCTGGGGACGCGTGCTCCAGCCAGGTTTCGATGGTGCCGAGTGCGCGCTCGAGGGCGTCCGCAAAGGCGCTCCAATCAATCTGACGCACCGTGCGGCAGCCTTTACGGGAGTTGCTCAGCGACGGCTTCGGGGCGCAGACCGGGCTCGCTCGGGGGGGGCGGCGGAGGGGGCGGTTCGGGGTCTCGAGGCTCACCGCCGTCGTCGGGTGGAATCACGGTGCGGCAGCAACCGTGGCCCGGCGTGGGCACCGCCGACGAGCTTTGCGACGACGTGTCCTCGGCGAGCGCCGTCCCGAAGCCCAGCAGCGCCCCCAGCAGTGCAACGCGCGCGACCGCCACGAACCATCCCCCTGTGGTGTTGTTCATGCCCCCGAGTATTCCCCGCCCGAGGGAATCCGCGGGGAATCGCCCAGCGGGGGCAAGCCCGCGCGCTCCAAGCGGCGCAGCAAGTCGCGGTCTGGCTCCACCCCGAGGTCGTTCTTGAGCGCGCTCTTGAAACGCGCGAAGGCGGCCCCCGCCGCACCGTGCCGTCCGAGTTCGCACAGGGTTTCCACGCTCGCCAGCAGCAAGCTTTCGCTCAGGGGGTGGAGCCGCAACCCGCGTGCGAACAAGGTCAGGGCGCGTTCCGGGTCGCGTTGACGGGCTGACCTGCCCCAGTGCAAGTACGCGTCCTCCAGCGCAGCGGCGTAGTGCTCCCGGCGCTCGCTCGCCCACGCGCTGTCGATGCCTTCCAGAAAGGCGCCGTCGAAGCTGTGCAGGGCAGTTTCGATGGCACCGTGTGCGTCCGGTTCCTCCAAGGCGTGCGCGTCCACGTGCACGACGAATTCCTTGCCGAGCGCGTAGCGGTCTCCGACGAGCGGCACCGGATTCAGCACCTCGGGCGTCGCCAACGCTGCGCGCAGTCGGCGCACGGCGACTTTGAAATACTCCTGGTGGCGGCCCTCGCGTGAGCCCTCCCACAGCGCGTCCATGATCGCCTCGCGCGGGCTGGGGCCGTGCAGTGCCAGAAACACGAGCAGTTCAAAGGATTTGCTCAAGCCCACCGTGACCGGCGCCCCGTTCAGCGTGACGCCGCGCTCGCCAAAGGTTTTTAAGTGCACCCCCAGCCGTGGGCTCGAGGGCACTGCGGTGGCCGCACCGCGCATGGGGTGTAGCGCCGCGCGCTTGGCGGCGATGCGCTCCCCGAGCACCGTCAAATCGTGCAGGGCACAAAGGGATTTGGCCTCGTCGAACGCCGCGCGCGCCGCCTCGAGCGCGCCTGTGTGCGCGTGCAAGTCGCCTTGGGTTTCAAAGAGGTGCGCGGCGACTTCGCCTGGAAGCGTGTGCGCGCCGTGCAGTGCGGGTGCCAAGGTCGCTTGTGCCGCCGTCCACTCGCCGCGTTCGCGCAGCAAATCCGCGAGTTCATTGCGGATCATCGCCACGCGCACTGGGGCGTCCAGCGCGTCGTAAATCTCCAGTGCACGGCGCAACAGACTTTGCGAGGTGTCGCGCTGGCCTAAGGCGAGCGCCGCGTTGTGGGCCAAGAGCAGCGTCGCGCCCAAGTCGTGCACGTCGCCACCCGCCTCGCAACGCGCGACGAGCGCGGTGGCGTAGTGCGCGGCTTCCTCCAGGCGTCCCAAGTCCAACAGCGCCCAGCCGCGCAAGCGCTCGCAGGCGCGCCAGCCCGCATCGTTGGGCTCGAGCGCCAAGCCCGCCTCGGCGTGGCGGAGTTCCGAGGCGTACTCGCCGCGCCGCGCCGCCGCCTTGCCCAAGACGTAGTGCCCCAGTGCGTTCAAGGTGCCCGTGCGTTCCAGTTCACGCAGCAGCGCTTGTCCCTTGGCGACCTGCCCGGTTTCGATCCACGCCGCCGCCAGTGCCGCGCGCAAGTCACTGGGCAAGCCGACGGGCGTGAAGCGCTCGAGCAATTGACGGATCAAATCGTAGGCAGCGACCGTCAAATAGCGCTCGCAGAGGTCGCGCGCGAGCGCGAAGGCTGACGGTTGATCGCCCGCCTGCACGTGGTGCTCGAGCGCCGCCTGTGTCGCCCCTCGAGCCTCGGCGCGCAAGGCAGCCGCGCGGTGCACGCGCGCGTGCCGCGCTGGGTCGCGCTCCAGTTCGCGCATCAACGCCGCGCGCAGAATGGCGTGCGGCTTATAGGCGCCATCCCCCAAGGGCGTGAGCGGCAACCCCACCCGCCGCACGGCCCCCAACCACCCGGTGGGCAGCCCCGCTGGGTTTGCCGGGGCTTCGACCCAGACCTCGACCACCGCCAAGTCGGGCAGCACCGCGCGCACCGCCTCTGGCAGCCCTTCCAAGGCGTCCAAGACCAAATCGTCCTGGGTGAGTTGCAGGTGCGCGCCCGCACCGATCAACCCCAACCCCACGGGCCAACCGTCGCAGTGCTCGAAAGCTTCCAACGCATCGCCTTCAAAGCCGCGGGAGCGCAGGTACGCCGTCGCCTCGGAAAGCGAAAAGCGCAGCGCTTCCGCGCCGATTACCACGGCGGTGCCGCGCGCGATGAGGCGCGCCAAGCGCAACTCCGCGACCTCGAAACCGCTCAACAACACGCGCTGACCAGGCATCAGGTGCTCCGCGAGCGTGACGAGCCAACGCCCGGACACCGCCCCGATGCGCTCCGCGCCATCGACGATCAAATCCAATGCCGTGCCGTGCACCCCCAAGTCCGCTGCCAATGCCCGTGCCAACGCCTCCCCGACGACGCCGCGCTCGAGCGCCGCACGCGCCTGCGCGACCAACACGTCCCGCGCCTCGAGCGCCGCGCACAGTGACCTGAGCAGCGTCGAGGGATCGCTGTCGTCCGCGCTCAGGTTCAGCCACACGCACGCGTGCGGGGCGTTGCGGGCGTACTGTGCCAGCAGTGTGGTCTTGCCGTACCCCGTGGGCGCGCTCAGGGCAACCAACTGCGCGTCACCGCATTCCAAGCGCTCCAGCAGCGCGCCGCGCGTCAATTCCGCCGGGATCGGACGGGGGATGCTCGGGGTGCTCGAGACGACCATGCTTCATCCTCGCACTGTGGGCGATGAGTCCTCCTCGAGATTCCTCACTTGTGTCCAATTTGTGCGTCCAGAACGTGGATTCCCCGCGTGGCTTCCCTGTTCCTTCCCCAAGGTGCGTCTAGCTTGCATGGGCATTCCAAGAGCGGGGAGAGGAGCAACACACAGGCAAAGGGGAGCGGGCGGCCATACGCAACTTTCAAAAGGAGTGGGGAAACGTTTGTGAAACGCGCCATCGTTGGTCTGACCCTCGTGCTCGCACTGGCTTCGTGCGGCACGCAAATTCCGAACGCGCAGCAGGCACCGGGCACGGTGGTGCTGAGCAAGCAAACCAAGGTCTTGGGCACGACGCCCAGACCGGGCATCAACAGCGTCACCGGGCAACGCTACGCCGATGAGCCGCAGCAGATCAACGAACTCGAGGGCGCGAGCCCAGACCTGAGCGTGATGACCTTCGACGGTGGCAGCAGCTTCGCGCAGAGCTTGCAACCCGGCGACATCATCGCCGCGCCGCCCAACCAAGTGGCCAGCGAAGGCTTCCTGCGCCGGGTCAGCAGCGTGCAGAACACGGGCAGCGACGTTCAGGTGTACAGCGAGGAATCTGACCTCGACGAAGCCGTCGAATACGCCGAAACCGACCAAGGCGTGGATCTGGGGCAGAACGACATCACCAGCGTCCAGTACGCCGACGGGCGCGTGCTCAGCGGCAACGCGATTCGCGGCATGGTCAAACCGCAGGGCAGCGTGACCCTGACGAGCGTCAACATCCCCATCCCCGAAGTCAAGGTCTGCGAGGGCGACGGCGGTACGCAGATTAAAGCCTCGGGCAGCTTCTCTGCCAGTTTGCGCGCTTTTTTGAACGTGCGCTTTCGGTGGTTTTCGTTGCGCGAAGCCGAAACCGGCATCCAAGCCGACCAGAGCCTCAACCTGAAGATGAGCGGGCAGTGCCGCTACGAACTCTTCGACGTGAGCTATCCCGTCGCGCGCATCAACTTCGCCACCAAGGTGCTGTTCGTCGGACCCGTGCCCGTTGTTATCACCCCCTACATTGAGGTTAAGATCGGTGCGACCGGCAACATCACGCTGCAAGCCTCGTTCGACATCACCCAGCGCTACAACGGTCGCTTTGGGGTGCGCTGGCAAAAGGGCAGCGGGTTCTCTCCGATCAAGGAAAGCAGCTTCACCGTTACGGGCTTGGACAGCATCAGCGCCAGCGCCAGCCTCAACGTCACCGGCTATCTTCTTGCCGAAGCGGGCATCAAGTTCTACGGCATCGCCTACGTCTACGCCCGCGCCAAGCCGTATTTGGAATTCAACGGCACCTTGACGCTCTTGAATACCCCCGGCGCGCAAATCCAACGCGTCAGCACCCAGAGCACGCCAGGCTTGAGCTACAACCTCTACGCCGGGTTGAAACTCGGCGTTGGCGGACGCATTCGCATCTTCGGCAAGACGCTGGGCGAGTGGAACAGCCCGGAGTACGAGGTTTGGCGCAGTCTCGTCGCCAGTGGCAACACGGGTGGCGGCGGCGGTGGCGGCACACCCCCTCCACCCCCCGCGCCAGACCCCGTTGACCCACCAGAGCAACCGCCGTGCCCTGGCTGTGCGATCCCCTGAACACATCTTTTTAAACCGTGTCCTCGAGCGAACCCGGAAAGCCAACAGGCTTTTCCGGGTTTTTGATCCCGCGTGGTCTCGCACGGGCAGGGCAGGGGCGAGTTTCCATCCACGCCCAGGAAACGGTGCTGCGGCGTGCGACCCACCCACCTGCGCTCGAGCTTCGACCGGGGATTTTCAAGGCTCGAGCAGACCGCGTTGCTGCAAGGCGCGCTTCAAATCAGCGTACACGCCCGAGAGCCCGCGCAACGGTGCTGCCAGCGTCGTCACCGTGCTCGCGTGGTCCAAGTCGTATTCCAGGTATTCCGGCGCGTCGCCAACCGCGCGCAGGGCGCGCACGAAGCGCTGCGCCTGGTCCACGGGCAGCACGCGGTCCTGGCGACCGTGGAAGATCACAAATGGCGGCGCGTCCTTGCTGACGAAGCGAATCGGTTGCGTCTGCGTCGTCCCCGGCAGCATCACCTTGGCGATGTCGTCGGAGATGAACCCGTCGTGCTCGGGACGCGCAGGGTCGTAAAAGTCGTACCCGCCGGACAAGCACACGACCAGGTTCAAGTCCTTCGGGCGCAAGCCCACGCCCTCCAGGTACGCGGGGTTCACCGCGAGCATCGCCGCCATGTACGCCCCGGCGGAGTGCCCCGCGAGCACGAGGCGCTGGGCGTCGCCGTTGAAGCGGTAGGCGTAATCGTGGGTCCAGCGCACGGCGCGCGCCGCATCCTGTAGGTATGTCGGGAACGAGACTTGCGGGTGCAGCCGGTAATCGTAGACCACCGTGACGAAGCCCAGGCTGGCAAACGCCTCGCCCGCGAAGCGGTACTCGTCGCGCTTGCCGTCGGTGAACCCGCCGCCGTACCCGAAGACGAGCACGGGACGCGGTTTGCTCAAGGCGACCTGTGGCACGTACACGTCCAAACGCTGCCGCGGATCGCTGCCGTACGCAAATCCAGCCAGGCGCACCGTGTCGCTGGTGCCAGTGACGTTGGAGAGCACCGTCAACCAGTTGCCTGCCTCGGAACGACCCGGATCGAGCGGTGCACACGCCGCGAAGAACAATAGGCACACGGCGGCGAGCGGCTTCCACATGGGTCTGAGCCTACCCGCCCAATCTCGAGTCAGGTTGCACTGCGATGAGAAAGCATGGGCTCGAGCGATAGAGCAAACTTCTCGGGCGAATCGTTAAAAAGGGGGGCGTAGGGACGGGGCTGGTCCCCGTCCGCCAGCGGCTTGGGGAGGTTTCGGCATGAACCTCAAGGTTGGCTCGAGACTGCAACCGTTTTGCAAATGACGGGACCCCCGTTTCGTCGCGGCTCGAGCCTCAATGCTTCAATACATCTTTGATGTCCTCGAGCATCCCGTTGAGTTTCTTGGTCGTGTCCGCGTCCACGTCCAGCAGTGGTGCGCGCGGATAACCACCAGTGACGCCACGTAAACGCATGGCGGCTTTCAACCCCGGCACGCCGAAGTCGCGCGTCACCGCGTAACTGAGCGCGTTGCTGCGGCGTTGCAACTCGAGGGCTTTCTTCAGATCACCCTGAAGGAACGCATCGCGCAGCGCGCCGAAGAGTTCCGGAATGACGTTCGCCGCCGCCAGAATCGCGCCTTGTGCACCGATGCTGAGCGCGGGCAGCAACGTGGGCGCGTTGCCGGTGAGCACGTTGAATTCGGTGGGCACGACCCTCGCAATCTCGGTCAGGTTCATGATGTCGCCGCTGGAATCCTTGAGCCCAAGGATGTTTGGGTGCGCGGCGATCCGCGCGAACCACGCGGGGGCATGGGCGATGCCGCTGACCTGCGGGATGTTGTAGACGTACACGGGAATCGGAGAGGCGTCCGCCACGGCGCGGAAGTGCGTCTCCAAAACAGTGGGCGTCATGCTCCCGCGGTTGTAAAACGGCGCGATCACGAGCGCGGCGTCCGCGCCCGTCTGCGCGGCGACGCGGCAGCGCTCGATCACGTGTGCGGTCGCCTCGCCCCCCGTGCCCGCGATCATCGGCACGCCCGCGGCGATGCTTTCACGCGCCGCCTCGAGCACCTGGGCGCGCTCGGGTTCGCTCAAATACGGCACCTCACCGTTGGAGCCCAGAATCAAAAACCCGTCCACGCGCGGGCTCAGCCACGTGATGCTCGAGCGCAAGGCGTCCAGGTCGAGCGCGCCGGTTTGCGAGAACGGCGTGACAACGGGCGGAATGATGCCTTGAAACATTGCCAGGATTGTAACGCGGTCTTCGGCATTCGTGAGCCCCGAGTCAGAGCTGACGGGTCTCGAGCCAGAACCAAATGGGTCAATCGCTCGACGATGAACGGTGACTGTCCTCCAAGGTTTTGAACGCGACCACCACCACTGCCGCGCCGAGCAACGCGGGCACGCCATCGTGGGTGAGCCGCACGTCTTTGCCGTCGAACTCTCCGCCGATGCGCCCGGTGAGCATACTGGTCGTCGCCGTCAAGCGCACATCTTTGCCGAGCGTCGCCCCACCGAACCGCCCGTTCACAGCCTCACCAGTGACCTCGAGGTTCACATCCTCACCTTGCACGTCACCGCCGAGCCGCGCTTGCAACCCCCCATTCGCAAACGTCGCGCGCACGTCGAAACCGTTGAATTGCCCGCCAACCCGACCGTGAATCTCCGCACCCGTGACCGTCAAATGCACATCCATGCCCGCAAACGCCCCGCCGATCCGCCCGGTCAAGGCAAAGCCTTGGTCGGAAGGATCGAGGGTCGCATGCACGTCGTAGCCGTTGGTTGCGCCGCCGATTCTGCCTGTGATCTTCACGCGGTCAGAATACGGGCTCGAGGGGCATTTGGTTTCGTGTGGAGGCGGGTGCAGCCTCGGTCTCGAGGTTGCTAGGCGGTCACTGCCCTTTGACCTCGAGCAGGACGAATCCGTATGGGCTGAGCTTGAGGGGGTACTTGCCGCGGTTGGCTGGCGTCAGCGGCGCGAGCGTCTTGCCCATCGTCAACTCGCGCACGGTGCCGGTGGTGTTCTCTAGCGGCGTCGGCGAAAGGTTCAGCACCGCGTTCTGCGCGTCGCTGTCCAAGTTGACGACAACGACCACGCTGTCTTGGTTCACGTTGCGCACGAAGGCATAGACGCGGTCATTGCCGCTCGAGACGGGAACATAACCGCCCGCGCGCAGGGCGGGGCTGGCTTGGCGAAGACGGATCAGGTTTTTGTAGAGGGTGTACAAACTCCCTGATTGCGCCTTCTGCCTCGAGACGCTGATCTCCGGTTCCGTGGTCGAAAACGTGTACCACGGCTTGACCGTAGAGAATCCTGCGTTCGGCGTGTCGTCCCAGCGCATCGGCGTGCGCTTGTCCTCGTCGCGGTTGCTGGGGCCGCCCGGCATGCCGATCTCCTCGCCGTAATAGATGAACGGCGTGCCTGGCAGCGTCAGCAGCAGCGTCGCCGCGCTGCGGTAGCGCCCGGCGTTAAAAAAGCGCATCCGCTCGAGGTCGTGGTTGCCCGTGAAAATCGCGTCCACGGCACTCGGAGGGTACGCGGCTGCGACGCGCTCGAGGGTCAGCTTCACGGTGTCCGGTCGCGCGGCGTTGGCGGTCTGGCGAATGGCGCGTTGCAGGTCAAAGTTGAAGCCGAGTTGCTGCCCTTGCCCGTTCACGAAGTACTTGGCAACGGTTTCGGTGTCCGCCCAGGCTTCGGTGACGACGACGGCTTCGGGGTTCACGCCCTTCACAAACTGGGTGAAGTCCTTGGACCAGTTGAGCGTTTCCGGTTGGTCGGGCGTCGCGTCGGCGGGCGTGCCGCTCTGCCCCTCGAACAGGTAGCGCACGGCGTCCACGCGGAAGCCGTCCACGTCGCGGTCCAGCCAGAACCGCGCGGCGTCGAACAGGGCTTTCTTGACCTCTGGGTTGCGCCAGTTCAGATCGGGCATGCCCTCCCAGAACGGCGCGTAATAGTACGCCTTGGCGCTCGAGGGTGCTGTGTCGGTGAACGTCGGGCGCGGCGGTAGGCTGGCTGGCGCAGGCGTGCCCGTCGGGTCGTTCACGCTGTCGGTGATCTTGCGCGTGGTGCGGTCGAAACGAAAGCGCACGATCTGTTCGTTTGGAACCGTGATGGCGATGTTCTGCCCGTCCTTCGCGCCGCCTTGTCCGTAATTCTCCGCCCACGTCCCGCCGAGGGCGACCTTGTATTCGTAGCGTCCGGCAGGCAAGCGCACCACCAACTCGAAGATGCCGCTCGAGGTTTCGACAGCGCGCGCTTCAGTGCCGCTCGGGTTCCACGCGGTCGCGCCGAGCGCGGCTTGGATCGAACCAGGAAAGACGACCATCGCCGTCTGTACCGGTGGCGCGAGCCGCCACGGGCTGTTCGGGGAGCCCAGCGGATTCTTCCAGCCTGGATCGCGGTCGCGCCACAAGTACCAGTCGCGCTTCGGGCTGTTCGGGTTGCGACTCTCCAAGAACCACGGGTGCTGCGAGGACGTGTGGTTCGGCACGTAGTCCAGGATGACTTTCATGCCTCGGGCGTGGGCGGCGATCAAGAACGCATCGAAATCCTCGAGGTTGCCGTACTGTGGATTGATCCCCGTGTAATCGGTCACGTCGTAGCCGTGGTAGCTCGGGCTGGGGTTGATCGGGTTCAGCCACAGTGCCGTGACGCCCAGGTTTTTCAGGTCGTCCAACCGTGAGGTCAACCCGCGCAGGTCGCCGATGCCGTCGGCGTTGGAGTCCTGAAACGAGCGCACGAAGACCTGGTAAAACACCGCGTTCGCGTACCATGTGTCTCGCGCCGTGGATGGACCTCGAGCGCCACCCGTGCCTTGGGCGAGGGCGGCGGCGAGCAACGCCGCACCGACGAGCGCCAACCAAATTCGTTTCATCGTGGGGCGTACTTTACCCAAAGGGTCGCGCCCGCAAAAAGTGCGCAAAAGGCGTTTGAGTCCCAGTGATGTTCGCTGCTGTCCTCAGATCCCATGCGCTTGGGACGTGGCTTTTTCGAGGTTCAAGTGCAGTTCGCCCGTCAGGTCGCGGCGCTCACGGGGCGAGCACTGGCTGAAACATTGCTGACCCACACCAACCTCTCCGTGCGCTTCGGCTTGGGACGCAATTTCGACCCAGCGCATCCGCTGTGGCAACGCTACCTCGTCGGGCTCGAGGGTCAACCCGATCCCACCGATTGGACCCACCAATTCCACTCGAGCCACGCCCTCCCGGTGGAGGTGCCCGGCTTCCAAGCCCAGTTCGGGTGTTTCTCCTACGGGCTGCTCGGCGTGCAACGCGCAAGGTTGCACTTCCACCCCTCGAGCCTCGGATCATCCTTGGGCAGCGCGCACATCCTCGAGCGCAAACTCGAGCTTCGCAGGTTGATCGAGCACGTCCGGCACTACGTCGGCATGGACGCCTCCATCGTCGGCGCATCGTGGCTGTACAACCTGCCCGCATACCGGCGGTTGTTTCCGCCCGCATACCTCGAGACCGCCCGCGTGCGCATTGGTGGCTTTCAATCCATGTCGCTGTGGGGACAGTTCGTTCACCGCGACAGTGTGCTGATTGCAGGCGTGCAGCGCGACTTCCTGGCGCGGCTCGAGCAGTGCGCAAACTTGAACGACCTCGACAGCGTCTTTGCGTTTCCCGCGCTCGAACTCGAGGCAGGACTCGAGGCGTTTGACCCCATCAATGCGCCTCGAGCTTCATCGCTGACAGGGTAGACTGACCAAATTGTGAGTCAAGGCGGGGCAAACCAGACGACCGAGCGCAAATTCTCGGCGTTGCCGCAGCGCGTGGTCAGTTCGCTCGTCGCCTTTGCGGTGGTGGTGCTCGCAATCTGGGCGGGTTGGTTCACGTTGACGCTGCTCTTGGTCGGCGCGACTGCATTGGGGTTGCACGAGTTCCGCAACATGGCTCGGCGCAAGGGCATGGCGATTGGCGGGCGCAGCATCTACGTCTTCGGCGTCTTGATGATCCTGGCGAGTGAGCCATGGATGCAAAGCGGTTTTTGGAGCATCCCCCCCGGCGTGCCGTGGCGCGAGATCGTGATGTGGCTGTACTTCACCTGGGTGATGATCGTGGAAGTCGTGCGCCCCAGTGAGCGCCCGTTGGAGCGGATCATGACCAGCGTCTTTGGCATGCTCTACGTGCCGTTCCTGCTCAGCTTCGGTCTGCTCTTGCGCTACGAGCCCAATGCCGCCTTGGGCTTCTGGTACGTCATCATCACCGCCGTCGGCGCGTACGCCAGCGATGTCGGCGCGTACTTCGTCGGGGGTGCGATTGGCAAACGCAAACTCGCGCCGGAGATCAGCCCCAGCAAAACCCTGGAAGGCGCAATCGGCGGGCTGGCGTTCTCGTTCATCATTGTCTTCATCTTCGCCGAAGCCTTGCGCAGCCTCGCGCCGGAAACGCGTTTGGTGGAAATTGGCATCTTCAGCCTGCTCGTCTCGAGCGCCGCGCAGCTTGGCGACCTGGCGGAGAGCGTTTTGAAGCGCAGCTTCGGCGTCAAAGATTCCGGCACCTTCCTGCCCGGTCACGGCGGGCTCCTCGACCGCATTGACAGCACGTTGTTCGCGCTGCCAGCCGCCTATTACTTTTTGAGCGTCGCCGTGTTCAGTTGACCCAACCTTCTGCGCGAGACGGCAGAGCGTTGACTTGCCATAAATGTAGGGACGGGGCTCGTCCCCGTCCGCAAACGGGTCACCTCGCTTTCACCACGGGCATGGCATCCGCCCCGAGCGTGGAAAGTCCATTTGCAAGTGGATCAATTCTCGAGGCTAGGTTCTGGCTTGGGCGTGGCCCGCTGATGACCGCCCAGCATGACCAAGCCCTGTTCCCTTGAGCAGCTATACTCCAGGGCGTGCGTTTGGAGATCCAATGCAACTCGAGATGACCTGGGTGGACGCCTTTCTCATGGTGCTGCTCGCCTCGAGCATCGTGCTCGGGATGCGGCGCGGCGTGTCCATGCTCGTCGTCGCCTTGGGAAGCATCCTCTTGTGGCTGATCCTCAACAACGTCGGGCTGTTCTTTCCACCGCTCGCGTTTTTCATCGCGCTCGGCGCGGGGTACGGCGTGGGCTTGCTCGCCCGCGCGCTCGCCACGGGACCGCTCGAGTCGGTCAGCGACGCGCCCTTGCCCTCGATGATCGCGGGCGGCATCGGCGGGTTCCTGATCGGCGTCTGTTTGATTTTCGCGCTCGTGCTCGCCTTGCCGATCAGTGCGAATTCTGCGACAGGCGGCTTCAATTACCCCAGCGAGCGCCTGCCCGCGTGGTTGCTCAGCGGCGTGCGCGATTCTGCGGTGCAGCGCTTCCTAAGCACGCCCACCAGTCGCGGCGGCTTGGGCGTGTGGGGGAATGCCTCCATTTTGCGCGGCGCGCTCGTGCCAGACCGCGGCGAACGCTGAATTCAGCGAGCCACCCTCGAGCCTTGCGCAGACCCGGTCAACCCGAGGCAGTCCTTGCAGCGAAGGTTCAGCCTGTCTCTCGAGTCACACCCGCGAACCGCGTCCGCTCGAGTTGCTTGACTGCTCACCTTGACGCCTGGCTCGAGCCCAAACCCGTTCGCGTCCCTCGAGCCGTGACGCCTTCGTGCCCACGACTGCCTTGTTGACCCGGCAATCCTTGCTAAACTGCTGCGGTTTGAAGCTCGAGGGGATTCTCGGGCGCACGATTCTCGAGAGCAGGATGGAAGAGGTTAAGAGACAAGATGACGCAACTCGCAGAACGTCCCAGTGCCAGCAGCGACCGCGCGAAAGTGGTCAACGATTTCACGATCAACGTGGCGACCGTCAACGGGTCGGGTTCGCAAACCGCGAACGCCACGATTGTGAACGCGCTCTTTCACATGGGCATCCCGGTCAACGCCAAGAACCTGTTCCCCAGCAACATCAAGGGTTTGCCGACCTGGTACAGCATCCGCGCCAGCAAGGACGGCTTCACCGCGCGCCGCGACGTGGCGGAGATTCTGGTCGCGTTCAACGCCAAGACCATCCAGCAAGACCTGGCGGAGTTGCCCGCGGGCGGCGTGATCCTCTACCCGGACCACCTCAAATTTGAGCAGAACCGTTCTGATGTCAGCTACTACGCGCTGCCCGCGAACGCGATCATGAAGACGCACAACGTGGACGTGAAATTCCGCGACCGCATGATCAACATGGTCTACGTCGGTGCGCTGTCGCAACTCCTCGGGCTGGAGATGGACGAGGTTAAAAACTACCTCAACAAGACCTTTGGGGGTCGCGCCAAGCTCGTGGACCCGAACCTCAACATCGCCAAGAGCGCCTATGAGCACTGCGAGCAGAACGTCCCCAAGACCGACCCCTACCGCCTCGAGCGCATGAACGCCACGCAGGGCAAGATCTTGATTGACGGCAACACCGCGGGCGCGCTGGGCAGCATCTACGGCGGCGTCGGCGTCGTCGCCTGGTACCCGATCACCCCCGCGACCAGCCTCGCGGATGGGTTGACGGATTACCTGCCCAAACTGCGCAAGGACGCGGAGACCGGCAAGGCGACCTTTGCCATCGTCCAAGCCGAAGACGAACTCGCCGCCATCGGCATGCTCGTCGGTGCGGGCTGGGCGGGCGCACGGGCGATGACCAGCACCTCGGGTCCAGGGATCAGCCTGATGGCGGAACTTGCGGGCTACGCGTACTTCGCCGAAGTGCCACTGGTGATTTGGAACGTGCAACGCATGGGTCCGAGCACCGGCTTGCCCACTCGAGTCAGCCAAGGCGATTTGCTCGCGACGTATTACCTCTCGCACGGCGACACGAAGCACATCGTGCTGCTCCCCAAAGACCCCAAGGAGTGCTTCGAGTTCGGCTGGCGCGCGTTTGACCTGTCCGACACGCTGCAAACCCCGGTGTTCGTCAACTCGGATTTGGACATCGGCATGAACCTGTGGATGTCCGACCGCTTCGAGTACCCCACGGAACCCATGCAGCGCGGCAAGGTGCTCAGCGCCGACGACGTGAAGGCATTGGGCGGCAGCTTCGCGCGCTACCGCGACGAGGACGGAAGCGGCGTCGGTCCGCGCACCCTCCCCGGCACGGACGCGATGGGCGCGGCGTACTTCACGCGCGGCACGGGGCACACAGACACCGCGACGTACTCTGAGCGCCCCGGCGACTGGCAGAAGAACCTGATCCGTTTGGACCGCAAGCACGACCACGCCCGCACCCTGGTTCCCAAGCCCGAAATTCACGGCACTGGCGCGAAGCTCGGCGTGATTGCGATGGGCAGCGCCGACCCGGCGATGCTCGAGGGTCGGGAACTGATGAAAGCGCGCGGTCTCGAGACCGATTACCTGCGCGTGCGCGCCTTGCCGTTCAGCGAGGAGATCAAGGGGTTCATCAACGACCACGAGGAAGTCATCGTCGTGGAACTCAACCAGCACGGGCAGCTTGCGATCCTGCTGCGCACCGAATACCCGCAATTCGCCACCAAAATCAAGAGCATCGCGCACTGCGACGGGTTGCCGCTCAGCGGCGAGTTCGTCGCACAGCGTGTCCAGAAAGTCCAGAGCGTGACAGAGGTGAAAGCATGACCGCTGCAACCGTCGCCCCCGAACCCAAAGTGAACGCCGTCGGTCTCGAGAAAGCCGAGTACCGCGGGCTCCCCAGCACACTCTGCCCCGGTTGCGGTCACGACTCGATCAGCAGCCGCATCATTGACGCGGCGTTCCAACTCAGCCTCAAACCGCACGAGGTCATCAAGCTCAGCGGCATCGGCTGCTCGAGCAAGTCCCCGGCGTACTTCTTGAACGGCGCGCACGGCATCAACACCGTGCACGGGCGCATGCCCAGCGTCGCCACGGGCGCGATGCTCGCCAACCGCAACCAACTCGCCATCGGCGTGAGCGGCGACGGTGACACCGGCAGCATCGGCATGGGGCAGTTCAAACACATCGTCCGCCGCAACGTGCCGATGGTCTACATCATCGAAAACAACGGCGTGTACGGGCTCACCAAAGGGCAGTTCAGCGCTACCGCCGACGAGGGGCAGACGCTCAAATACGCAGGCACGAACGAACTGCCGCCGCTGGACCTCTGCGCCGAAGCGATCATCGCGGGTGCGGGCTTCGTCGCGCGCAGCTTCGCGGGCGACGCCAAACAAGTCACGGAATTGCTGAAAGCCGCGATGAGCTTCAAAGGCATCGCTGTCTTGGACATCATCAGCCCGTGCGTGACCTTCAACAACGATGACAAGAGCACGAAGTCGTACTCCTACGGCAAAGAGCACGAAGTGCCGATCCACGACATCACTTTCGTTCCTGAATACAACGAGATCAACGTGGATTACGAACCCGGCGAGGTCGTCAGCGTCAAACTCCACGACGGTCCTGCCGTGCAGTTGAAGAAGCTCAGCAAAGACCACAACCCCAGCGACAAACTCAGCGCCTTGAAGCTCTTGGAGGATGCGCGCCGCAGCGGTGAACTGGTCACGGGCTTGGTCTACATCAACGAGAGCCGCGAAACCATCGTGGACACCGAAGACGTGATGGACACGCCGCTCGCGCACTTGAGCGAGGCGCAATTGCGCCCCAACCGCGAATCGCTCGAGGCGTTGATGGCAGACTTCGCGTAACGTTCAGCGCAAACCAAAAGGCTCGAGACCCGAATCTCGAGCCTTTTTCGTTTCTTCGGCCTTGAGCCAACTCTCGAGACCGGGCGACCACCGCACTGTTTTTTGTAGGGGCACGACGCGCCCGGTGCGCCGCGTCGTGCCCATGCACACATGGGTGTGACGCGCACTTACGTCCGAATCAACGAAGTCGGAAACCCACGCTCGAAACTCGAGGTCAACCCTTCACGGCGCCTTGCAAATCGCGGGCGGCGGACCGTTCGTCGGCAACTCCGTCTCTGCCACACCCACCTGTGACACGGTGAACCACACCGACGCGCCCGCCGCCCGCCCAACCCAGCAGTACCCCAAGGGGCTCGAGCCTCGGTAATCCACGGTGATGTCCCTGGGCGGGGTGCGTAAACCCGCTTTGACGAGCGTCTCGAGGTCAGCGGCATAGGTGTTGAACTGCGTTTTGTGCTGCGTTTGCGCGGTGGCAAGGTCGGTCAGAAAGGCGCGCAGATCGCCGGTCGTGCTGGGTTGAACTGTGGCGGCGCGCAAGTTGATGGCGACGACCGCGCTGAGGGCGATCAGCGCAACGCCCAACAAACCAGCGACGACGGGTGGAATCCTTCTTCGGGGTTGAGGTGCGGGGGTCATGGTGCGCAGTGTTCATGGCTCGAGGCGTCGGCGTCAAGCGTGTTCATGCCTTCGGGTGCTTTGGGATCATGTAGGGACGGGGCTTGTCCCCGTCCGGTGCGGCGGTGGTTCGAAAGGATGGTGTGGATGCGCCGATCTCGAGTCCCGCCTGCGCAATCCGATTCTCGAGTGCGGCTTCCGCCGCACAGGGCAGCCGTCGTGCTCATGCACGCGTCGAACCCATGTTCGCAAGAGCGAAACGGCGTGACGAGCTGCCCCTACGAGAAGGAGTGTGGTGGTGCGGTCTCGAGGGCGTTCCTTTGCCTAGAGCTTTGCCGCTACAAGATGTCTTGCGTCGTGCCTCAAGCCGCCAGATTTTGGCGGTCCTTGCGCCACCGCAGCGCTCGATTCACGAGGCTCGAGAGCAGATTTACGCGTCATCCATCAGGCACTTAAGGTACCGTTCGAGCGCTCCAAATATGCATTTGACAACATAGGGTTTAGAAAGCATAATTTGTCGCGGAGGGACAATGGCGGGCGAATGGGACGTGAAATACACCGACGAGTTCGGCATCTGGTGGGACGCGATGACTGAAGCTGAGCAGGAGTCCATCGCCGCCTCGGTCGGGCTCCTTGAGATCAACGGCCCACAGCTTGGGTTCCCGCACACCTCTGGAATCAATGGTTCCCGTCACGACCACATGCGCGAATTGCGGGTTCAGCACGCCGGTCGCCCCTACCGCATTCTTTACGCCTTCGATCCACGTCGCTGTGCAATTTTGCTGATTGGCGGCGACAAGACTGGCAATGATCGTTGGTACGAGGTGCATGTCCCCATCGCGGATACGTTGTACGACAGTCACCTCGAGACGCTTAGAGAGGAAGGGTGAGCATCAATGGCAAAGAAATTCAGCGCCTTGCGCACCAAGATGTCCCCGGAGGCGCAGGCGCGTTCCGCTGCGCAAACCGAGGGGATGCTCGTGGAAATGCGGCTGCAAGAACTGCGTCGGTCCCGCAAGGTGACCCAAGTCGAGGTCGCTCAGGCGATGGGTGTGGAGCAGACAGCGGTCTCGAAACTCGAGCGTCGCAGCGACATGTACCTCAGCACTGTATACGAGTACGTGAGGGCATTGGGCGGCGAGTTGAAGTTGGTGGCGTCGTTTCCCGAGGGCGACATTCCTGTGCAGCCGTTCGAGGAGCAGACGAATTGAACTCGAGAACATCTACAAAATGTCTTGCGTCGTCCCTCGAGCCGCCAAGTTCTGCCGGTTCTTGCGCCATCGCAGCGCGCGGTTGACCAGGCTCGAGAGCGGACTGAGCGGCAGTTCATACGCGGGAAAGTACGCCATCGTCCCGCCCAATCGCATCTTGAACTCGTACACGCCGAAGCTGTGCTTGTCGCTGGTGATGACCCGAGGAATGCCGAACAGGTCTAAACGCTTGTATCCGTTGCTGTGCGCGTGGTTGAGCATGCCCCAGTAAAAGCCGTTGCTGGCTTTGGGGTCTTTCACGCCTTCGACTTTCTCCAATCGCGTGCTGCCGCCGTACAGGTAACACAGTTCGTCGCCTAACCCAATCACCATGCCGGTCGCCAGCGGCACGCCATCCCTGCGCGCGGTGATGATCGCCGCGTGCCCGCCGTACGCGTTGCATTCGCGCAGCATCGCTTCGTAATAGCTGCGGTGGCGTTGCAGCAAGCTCGAGCGGGTGTTGGTCTCCGTAAACAATGTCCAGAACGCCTCGAAATCGTCTTCGACGCTCGCCGTGACGCCCTCTTTCAAGCTGGTGCGGGTGTTGCGCCGCGCCATCTCGTGCATGTTTTTCAGCAGCGTTTCCGGTGTCTGCGACGTGTCAATCAAGACCGTGTGCTCTGGCTGAATCGGCGACGCGTGCCGCCACGCACCCAAACGCTCTGGAATCACGCTCGGGTCGCCGCTCGAGATCAGCGGCACGGGCGGTTCCACGGTCACGCTGACATCGCCCGGTCCTGCCAAATCGTTCAAGAGCTTGCCCGCGTCCTCGAGATCATCCAAGCTGTTCAGTGCGGGTCCGCGAGGGCAGTACAAGTACCCCAGCCCGTACTGCGTGCGCTTCAAGACCTGCGCCGCGCCGAACGGCACGCCGTCGCGCTCGAGGCGGTAGCGTGTGGGCGTCCACGCCGTGACCCGCCGCGCTTCGCCAAAGCCCCAGCCTTGCAAGGCGCTGTGGTGCGCGAAACTGGCAACCAAGGCGTCCCACAGATGAGGGTCTTTCACGGGCACGGCACGCAAACTCACGCGGCAAAGCTTAACAGGTCGCCGTGTGCGTTCAGGCTCATCTGTGGGCTCGAGCGTGTGCGGACGAGGGCGACCAGCCGGTCGCCCCTACGGTTTGGTGCGCTCGAGATGCGGCTCGAGCAGGGGAGAGCAAAAACGGTATCATCGCAGGCATGGCTCGAGTCCTGATGATCGGTGCGGGCGGCGTCGGTGGCGTCGTCGCGAAGAAAATGGCGCAAAACCACGCGGTGTTCTCCGAGTTCATGATCGCCTCCCGGACCCTGTCCAAATGCGAGCAGATCAAAAAAGAAATCGAGCAGTTCATTCCCACGAAGTCTGTGGTCACGACCGCCAAGGTGGACGCCGACAGCGTGCCTGAGTTGGTCGCGCTGATCCGTGAGTACCAACCGGACATGGTCATCAACGTCGCGCTGCCGTACCAGGATTTGACGATCATGGACGCGTGTTTAGAGACGGGCGTGCATTACCTGGACACGGCGAACTATGAACCCAAGGACGTGGCGAAGTTTGAATATTCCTGGCAGTGGGCGTACCGCGAGCGTTTTGAAAAAGCCGGACTGATGGCGCTGTTGGGTTGCGGCTTCGATCCCGGCGCGACGCAAGCCTTCACCGCGTACCACGCCAAGCACCACTTCGACGAGATTCATTACCTGGACATCGTGGATTGCAACAACGGCTCGCACGGCAAGGCGTTTGCGACGAACTTCAACCCGGAAATCAACATCCGCGAGATCACCGCGAACGGGCGCTACTGGGAGAACGGGGGGTGGGTGGAAACCAAGCCCCTCGAGATTTCCCAAGACATTTACTACCCCAAAGTCGCCACGCGCAAGAGTTACGTGCTCTACCACGAGGAACTCGAAAGTTTGGTCGTGAACTTCCCGACGATCAAGCGTGCCCGTTTCTGGATGACCTTTGGCGATGCGTACATCAAGCACCTCAGCGTGCTCGAGGGCATCGGCATGACCAGCATTGAACCGATCAAGATCAAGGGCGTCGAAATTTCCCCGCTCGAGTTTTTGAAAGCCGTGCTCCCCGAACCCTCGAGCCTCGCGGCGAATTACACCGGGCAGACCTGCATCGGCGTGCAAGCCAAAGGCGTCAAGGATGGCAAGGAAAAGGTGCATTTCGTCTACAACGTCTGCGACCACGCCGAGACCTACAAGGAAGTGCAAGCGCAGGGCATCAGTTACACGACGGGCGTCCCAGCGATGATCGGCGCGATGCTGATGCTGCAAGGCACGTGGAAGCGCGCGGGCGTGTGGAACGTGGAACAGCTCGATCCAGACCCGTTTATCGCCGCGATGAACCAATGGGGCTTGCCCGTAGATGAACTCGCGGGCATTGAATTGGTCAAGGACTGAGTCGGTCTCGAGCCTCGAACAGGTCAAATAGTTGGTGTAGGGACGGGGGTCACGCCCATGCGTGCAACAAAGACAGTCCCCGTCCGGCAGGTGCCCGTTTTCGACACCCGCCTCGAGCACAACGCTCAAAAGACAAGCCCCTCGAGTTGCGATGCTCGAGGGGTCTTGCTTGAGCGGATTTACTTCTTCAACGCTGCCAAATCGCGCTTGGCGCGTTCCAAATCCAAGCGTTCCGCCGCGTCGCGCGGCGTCAGACCCACGGCGGTCTCGAGTTGCTTCGTGGCGTCGTCCTTGTACTTCTTGGCGTCAATCAGCATCATGCCGCGCGCATACTCGACGCGGTGAATGATGACGTTGGGCTCCAATTTGATCGCGCGGGCAAACGCTGCCATGCCCTTTTCGGGGTCCGCGCCGTAAAGAAACGCGACGCCCTTGCCGACGATCTCCGCGTGCCACAAGCCCAAGGCGACGAGGGCGTTGGCGTATTGGGGGTCCAATTTCAGGGCTTTGTCGAGGTTGTCTTTGATCTGTCCGCCCAACCCCTGCGTCAGCGCCGCGAGCACACCGCGCAGTTGGCTCAAGCGCCCCAGGGCGCGGGCGGTTTCAAAGTAGCCGTCTTCGTTCTTGTCATCCAGTTTGATCGCGTTGCGGGCGTATTTCTCGCTCTGGCTGTAAATGGCCTCTTGTTTGTTGTCGGGTTGCGTGCTCGCAAAGATGCTGTTGCTCTTGGCGGCGAGCGCAAAGCCAGCCGACGTGTTCAGCGCCGCCGCCGTCTGCGTGGCGGTCGTGAAATCGCCGTCGGTGTACTGCTTCTGCGCGTCTTGCAGCGTGCCAGCGGCGAGGGCGAGGCTCGAGGTCAGGGTCAGGGCAAACAAGGCGATTCGGTTCATGGGTTCTCCGATGGGGTGGGTGAATTGTCGGTGCGGGTGGAGACTACCGCCCATACGGGCGCTTTGCAACGCACGTGGGCTCGAGCGAAGGGGTATTGCATAAACATGCTTTATACTCACTTCCACATTCACCATGTTGACCAAAGAGCACCGCCAAAAGCGCATTCAAGAACTCGTCGCCAAGGAGTTCGTGTCCACGCAATCCGAGTTGGTTGACCGCCTCAACGAAGAGGGCGTCGCGGTCACGCAAGCCACCGTCAGCCGCGACATTTCAGAACTGCGCCTCGTGCGCCTGCCGATGGGCAAGGGCAAGCACCGCTATGCACTCGCGCCGTACACCTTGGCGGCGGACACCACCGAAGAGTTGCGACTGCGCTTCAAAGAGTTCGTGCGCGACGTGGACCGTGGCGAAAACCTGGTCGTCATCAAAACCAAGGACGGGCATGCAATGGGGATTGCCTTGGTGATGGACCGCCTTTCGAGGGACGACATCGTGGGCACGCTCGCCGGGCAGGACACGATTTTCGTGACGGCGCGCACGACGCAGCAAGCCGAGGCGTTGGTGGACGAGTTCACGGATTACCTGTTGCAGTAACCTCGAGCGACACGGTGAATTTAGGACGCGCCGCCACCACACTTCGTAGGGGCTTGCCACGGCAAGCCCAGTGCTGCGGGAGCCGCACTTTCCGCCCCTCGAGACCAAGATTGCAAGCCCATCGCTCGAGACTGGCGCTTCCACACCATGAACCTTGAGCCGTCGCTGCACCGGACGGGGACGAGCCCCGTCCCTACAGAAACTCTTGTTTGTTACTACTCGGGTACTGACAGTTTCTCTTGTCCTTCGATTACGCTCGAGGTGTGTGGGACCCGACGCAGTACCGACGCTACGGCTTTGAGCGCGACCGCCCGTTTTTCGATCTGCTCACACAGGTGCAAAACGCACCGCAAACCGTGGCTGATCTCGGCTGCGGCACAGGGCACCTCACGGCAACGCTGCTGGAGCGCTTCCCGACAGCGCGCGTCTGGGGCGTGGACTCGAGCGCGCAGATGCTCGGAGACGCAAACACGATTCCTGGGCGGCTCGAGTTCGTGCGGGCTGACCTGCGCGACTGGCAACCACCGCAAGCACTGAACTTGATCGTCTCCAACGCCGCGCTTCAATGGGTGCTCGACCATACAACGCTGATTCCAACGCTGGTCTCGAGGTTGACGCCGCACGGCACCTTGGCGGTGCAGATGCCCGCGAACTTCGACGCGCCGACGCACTCGGTCCTGCGCGAACTGACCAACGACCCGCGTTGGAACTTGCGCGCCGCGAACGAACCACGCCACGCCCAAGGGCTCGAGTGGTACGTCCAGATGCTCTCGGGCTTGGGGTTTACCGTCAACGCCTGGGAGACGACGTACCAGCACGTCTTGCAGGGCGAAAATCCCGTGCTCGAGTGGGTCAAAGGCACGGCGCTGCGTCCCGTCCTCGCCGCCCTCGAGCCTGCGCGCCAAACGGAATTTCTCGGGGTCTACGGTGCCCGGTTGCTCGAGGCGTACCCAGCGCGTGCGTTCGGCACATTGCTGCCGTTCAAACGCGCGTTCTTCGTGGCGGAGCGCGGATGATCCTCGGTGTGCACCACGCGCAAATCACCGTGCCCAGCAGGGCAGAGGCGGAGGCTCGAGCGTTCTACTTGGACGTGCTCGGCTTGCTTGAACTCGAGAAGCCAGACGCGTTGAAACCTCGAGGTGGCTTCTGGGCGCGCGTCGGCATGGCTGAACTGCACGTCGCACTCAAGGACGGCGCGAACAGAACTGCGACCAAGGCGCATCTGGCGTATCTGGTGGCTGATCTCGAGCCGTGGCGGGTTTGCTTGGAGGCGGCAGGTTGCGTGATTCTTGCGTCCGTGCCGATCCCAGGGTATGCGCGCTTTGAAACGCGCGATCCGTTCGGCAATCGCCTCGAGTTCATCGCGCACGAACGCGAACGCTCGAGCCCCGCATGACCGAGCCCTTACTGGGTGCGTGCTAACATTTGAAAGCGGCGACCCGTAAGCGTTTGCGGTTTCACGGAAGCGATTCCAAGACCGCGCCTGAACGGTGCCACTTTTGGAGGGTTCTAACGATGCAATCCATTGGGACGATCACTGTCCAGCCCGTGCTGCCCGCCGCCATTGCCGACCTCGAGCGCCTGTCCAAAAACATCTGGTGGTCGTGGACGCCGCAAGCGATGGACCTCTTCAGCGCCATCAACCCGCGCGTCTGGGAGGAAAGCAACCACAACCCAGTGCGTGTGCTGCGCGAATGCGACCAAGCCGATTTGGAGCGCGTGGCTGCTGACCGCGATTACCTCGAGCGGCTGACCGCGACGATGCGCGCCTTTGACATGTACCTCAATCGTAAAGACGCTTGGTTCAAGCAGCATCAGCCGGGCTTCGATGGGCACGTCGCGTATTTCTGCATGGAGTACGGTTTTCACGAATCCATCCAGATCTATTCGGGCGGTTTGGGCATCTTGGCTGGCGACCACTGCAAAAGCGCCAGCAACCTCGGCGTGCCGTTCACCGCGATTGGGCTCTACTACCGCGAGGGGTACTTCCACCAGCAACTCGACCCGAGCGGCTGGCAAGGGGAAACCTTCGATTCCCTGAAACCAGAGAACATGCCGTTCACGCTGGTCACGGACGCCAGCGGCGCGGCGCTCAAAATCGCTGTCGAAGTCGGCGGACGCGTGGTCACCGTGCAAGCCTGGCGGCTCGAGGTGGGACGGATCAACGTCTACCTGTTGGACACCTTCGTCCCGGAAAACAGCGATGCCGACAAGTACATCACTGCGCAGCTCTACGACAGCGGACGCCGGCGCGGCGTGGACGCGCAGGAGTTGCGCGTCGCCCAGGAACTCGTGCTCGGCATCGGCGGCGTGCGCTTGCTGCGCGCCCTGAACGTGCCCGCCACGGTGTTCCACATGAACGAGGGACACGCCGCGTTCCTCGGGCTCGAGCGCATCCGTGAACTCGTGGGAGACGGCGCGCTGGATTTCAACGCCGCCGTGGAAGTCGTCTCGAGCAGCAGCATCTTCACCACGCACACCCCCGTTCCAGCGGGCAACGACGCGTTCCCGCAAGCAATGGTGGAGCGCAACCTCGTGCCGTACTGGACGACCGCGCTCGGCGTCGCGCGGGAGACCTTGCTCGAGTTGGCGCTCGTTCAGCAACCGTGGGGTCCGACTTTCAACATGACCGTGCTGGCGCTCCGGCTCTCGAGGTTCGCCAACGGCGTCTCAGAGCTTCACGGGCAAGTCTCCCGTGGCATGTGGGGCTTCTTGTGGGGCGGCGCGGACGCGCCCGAAGTGCCGATCACGCACGTTACGAACGGCATCCACACCCGCACGTTCCTCGCGCCGAGTTTGGCGCGCTTGTTCGACCGCGCGTTCAAAAAGGGCTGGGACGACGCGATCCAAGACCCCGCGACCTGGCAGTTGGACAAGATCAGCGACGACGACCTGTGGAACACGCGGCTGGCGCTGAAGAAGAAACTGATCCAGTTCACCCGCGAGCGCCTGCACCGCCAAAACCGCCGCAACAACACCCTGACCTCGAGCGAGCACGTGCTGGACGACAGCGTCCTCACCATCGGTTTCGCCCGCCGCTTTGCGACGTACAAGCGCGCGACGATGCTCTTTAAAGACCTCGAGCGCCTGAAGCGCATCGTCGGTGGCAAGCGTCCAGTGCAGTTTATCTTCGCGGGCAAGGCGCACCCCGCCGACAACCCCGGCAAGGAGTTCATCCAAGCGCTCTACCGTTTTTCCCAGGACCCAGACCTCAAAGGCAAAGTCGTCTTTATCGAGGATTACGACATGAACGTCGCCAAGCACCTCGTGCAAGGCTGCGACATCTGGTTGAACAACCCGCGCCGCCCATTGGAGGCTTCCGGCACGAGCGGCGAGAAAGCGTCGCTCAACGGTTGCATCAACTTCAGCGTGTTGGACGGTTGGTGGCGCGAGGCCTGGGACGGCACGAACGGCTGGGCAATCGGCGACGAAACCGCCTACGGCTCCGACGACGCCAGCTTGAAACTGCAAGACGACAACGACGCGCAGAGCTTGTACGACACATTGGAATTTGACCTCGCGGTGCGCTACTACGACGACCGCGCCGCGTGGCTCGAGACCGTGCGCCGTGCCATCGTCACCGTCGCGCCGAAATTCAGCATGCAGCGCCAAGTGATTGACTACGTCAACGACCTCTACGTGCCCGCCGAAGCCAGGGGGGACATGATGCGCGCGGACAAGAATGCGAAAGCGGTCGCGCTCGCCGCGTGGAAGGACACGGTGCGTTCGCGCTGGAACGACGTGCGCGTCGAAGCCAGCCTGAACGGACAAGCCGCCATTCCCGGCGACACCGTGGACGTGCGTGCCCGCGTCTGGCTGGGCGACGAAAGCACAGCGCACATCCAAGTCCAAGCGGTGTTGGAGCGACCCGACAGTGCCGGGCAGAACGCCGTGTGGCACACGCCCCTCGCGCATCAAAAGACCGATGCCGACGGTTGGCACGAATATGCGGGCACGGTCAAAGTGCCAGAGGCGGGCACGTTCAGCGTCGGTGTGCGCGCGTTGCCGCAGCACCCAGATTTGGCGCAGCCGCTCGAGTTGGGATTGATGCGCTGGGCGTGAAGCTCGAGACTCGAGCGTTGCCATGTTCGTGTAGGGACGGGGGTCGCGCCCATGCGCGCGGTTGAATGCTGTCCCCGTCCGGTGCGGCATTGGCTCGAGGTTCATGTTGTGGATGCGCCAGTTTTGAGGGTCGCGTGTGCAAGCTGGTTCTCGAGGGACGTTGGTGCGGCTCCCGCCGCACAGGGTTTGTCATGACAAACCCCTACAGGGTGCGCGGTCTCGAGACCATATTCGGTTTGCTCGTGACTGCGACCTGCACGCGGTAGGATTCGGGCAATGGCGTACATCAAGGGTCGCGTTGGCGGCATCGCCCAAGGCTTGGACATTGACCTGCGGCTCGAGGGCGACACGTGGACGGGTCGGTTCGGCGGTGAACGCATCGGCAGTAACTTCATGCTCGAGGTTCGTGCGGAACACGGTACGGGCCGCGTCGGTGGCGAGGCGCGAGGCTTCGACGTGCACGCCACGCTCGTGCCCGGCAAAGTGATCGCGCGTTTGGGTGGTTTGGTCGGCGGGGACGACGTGGAACTCGAGGTTGGCCCGCGCATCCACGGGCGGTTCAGCGGGCACGTTTTCGGCAAAGACGTGAACCTGGAGGCGGTGGGCAATGCGTTGACCGGGATCACCGTGACCGGACGCATCGGCGGCGCGGTGGACGGCAAGGACGTGCACGTCGCCACGAACCACTCTGGCGGCGTCGCGGCGCTCGCAGCGGTGATTGCGTTCAAGTTGCTGGAAGACGGAGCCAAGCAGGGATGACCGGTGACACGCACGCCCTGGTGAACCTGGCGGCAATTCGCGGCAATGCGCGGCGGCTGAGCGCATTTGCGGGTAAACCCGTGCTCGCGCCGGTCAAGGCGAACGCCTACGGACACGGCGCGGCGCGCGTTGCCCTCGCCCTCGAGCCGGACGTGGTGGGCTTTGGGGTCGCTACGGCGGGCGAAGCGCTCGAGTTGCGCGCAGCAGGCGTGCTCAAGGAAGTCTTGCTGCTGACGCCGCCCAGCCCCTCGAGCCTGCCCGCCTTGGTGCACAACACGGTGTCGTTCGTCGTCAGCGCCAGGCTGGAGTTGGCAACCCTTGAGCGCGAAGCCCGTGCGCAACGCGTCCAGGTCGCCGTGCACTTGAAACTCAACACCGGCTTGAACCGCCTCGGCGCGGACGAAGCCCAGGCGCTCGAGGTGCTGCGGGCGTGCGCCCAGACGCCGTGGATTGAACTGCGCGGCGCGATGACGCACCTGGTGGATTCCGAAGACCTCGAGCCGCTGTGGGCAGCCGTGCAGATCGAGCGCTTCACGCGGTTTTTGGAGACGCACCGCGTCGAAGTCCCGTACCGCCACGCGGCGAACACGGGCGGCGTTTTGAACCGGGCGCTGAACGCGCACTTTGACCTCATACGCCCCGGCATCGGGTTGTACGGCTATGCACCCGGACCAGCGATGGCGAACATCGTGCCCCTCGAGCCCGCGATGAGCTTGCGCGCCCCGGTGATCTTCGTGAAAGCCTTGCGTGCGTGCGAGCCCGTGTCGTACAACGCGCAGTGGACCGCCAGCCAGGACACGACCGTCGCCACCGTGCGCTTGGGGTACGCCGACGGCTACCCGCGCAGCCTGTCCAACCGCGCCGAAGCCCTGGTGAACGGCGTGCGCGTCCCGCAAGTCGGGCGGGTGTGCATGGATCAGCTTGTTTTGGAGACCCGAGGTGTGGGTGTGCAACCCGGCGACATGGTGGAGTTTTTTGGCGCGCTTGAAATCACCGCCGACGACGTGGCGGCCTGGGCGGGCACGAACAGCTACGAGATCTTGACCGGCATCGGCTCGAGGGTGCCGCGCGTCTACGTGGAATAGCTGACATGGTGTCTCGAGGGGCGGGCAGTCGCAGTTGGCTCGCGTGGTTTGTTAACTCGAGGCTGGGTGACACGCTGCGGTGCCTTGCGCGCTTTGCTCTACACTCAATCCCATGACGCTTTCGGTTTTGGATTCCACACTGCGCGACGGCGCGCTCGCGGGCGACGTGACGCTCTCGCTCGAGGACAAGCTCAAGATCGCGCCGCTGATTGATTCCCTGGGTGTGACCTACCTGGAAGGCGGCTGGCCAGCGGTGTTTCCCGGCGACCTCGAGTTCTTTGAACGCGCCAAGGAAATGTCCTTGAACGCGCGCTTGGTCGCGTTCGGGGCGACGCGCAAGCCAGAAACCGCTGTCGCCAAAGACCGTGGGCTCGAGTTGCTGTTGCGCTGCGACGTGCCAGCGGTGTCGTTGTACGGCAAGGTCTGGGGTTTGCACGTGGAAAAGGTGCTGCGCACCAGCCTGGAAGAGAACCTGAAGATGCTCACCGACAGCGTCGCGCACCTGCGCGCGGCGGGCCGCGAGGTGATCCTGATGGCGGAGCACTTCTTCGACGCGTTGCGCGACCAGCCCGAGTACGCGCGCTCGTTCGTTCGTGCCGCAGCCGAATCCGGCGCGAACGTCGTCGTGCTCGCGGACAGCAATGGCTCGTCCTTGCCAGCGCAAATCAGGGACGGCGTGACCCGCGCGCTCGAGGTGGTGAACGTGCCCGTGGGGGTGCACCTGCACAACGATTTCGGTTTGGCGCTCGCCAATGCGCTCGAGGCTGTGTCGGCAGGCGCGACGCACGTGCAGGGCAGCGTCAATGGGTATGGCGCACGCAACGGCATCACCGATCTGACCGCACTGCTGCCGATTCTGAAGTTGAAACTCGGGCTGGAGGTCGTCAGCGACGCCCAACTTTCAAAGCTCACCCCGGTTGCGTTGGAGATCGCCGAACGCGTCGGCAAGAGCGCAGAGATGGACGACGCGCCGTTCGTGGGCAGACGCGTCTTCGAGCACAAGACGGACACGCACGTCGCGGCGGTGCTCAGCGAACCCAGAGCCTACGAACCAATCCCGCCCGAGCGCGTCGGCAACGTGCGCCGATTGGTGGTGCCCGGCGTCAGCCGCCCCGCCTACTTGGGGCGCATCGCGGAGCAGTACGGCGTGAACTTGCAGGACTCCAGCGCCTCGAGTGCCCGCATCTTGCAGGAGTTGAAGCGCTTGGAGGACGAGGGTTACAGCTTCGAGGACGCCCCGGCGAGCCTGGAACTGAAGCTCGGACAACTCAGCGGCAAGTTTCCGCAAGTGTTGAGCGTGGAACGCGTGCGCATTTTCGACGCGATTCGTGGACGCGACCGACCTGTCGTCGAAGCGAGTTTGAGCGTCAAAATCGGTGCCGAGAGCGAATACGTCGCCGCCGAGAGCGTCGGACCGGTCAAGGCGCTGTTGAAAGCGATCAAAGCCGCGCTCGCCCTTTCGGAGGACAGCACGCTCGCGGCATACAGCCAGCACTTGGAGGCGCTGAGCTTGCGCGTGCGCAGCATTAACCGGCGCGGCGAACCGTTGCGCGCCCGCACCGCCGTGACGCTGACCGACGGCAACCGCGATTGGACCTGCGTGGGCATCAGTGAAGATTTGTTGGAGAGCTGCTGGAAGGCACTCGTGGACGGCGTGGAGTACGGCATCGCCACGCGGTCGTAAAATCACCCAACGCTCGAGTGGTGTTCGGTGCCTTACGCCGCTGTGTGGTCTCGAGACCGGGCGGGGTGCGCCCGTGGCAGCGCACCCCGCGGAAGCAGCGGCGATGCCGCGTTAAAACGTTTGCTGGGTGTCGTAATACGCGCTGCGCCCGAAGTTGCGCACCGCGCCGTAGAAAATTAATGCATCACCCTTGCACGCCACGCGCAGCGGCGCTTGGAACCAACGGCTCCAACGGCGGTCACAGCGCAGGTACATGTTGGACAGAAAGCGCTCGTCCACCGCTTTGCGCACGTCCTCGTTGCGCCCAGCGGCGTAGTGCGACACGTTGCGGTAGCCAAAATCGTGCTGGCGGCAGGCGGTGTCGTCGAAGATCACGGGTGGCGTCGGACCGCTGCACCCGTCATCGGACCAATCGGGTCCGTTCGTCTGACGGTAGTAATCCGCCAGGTACGTTTCATAGTTGACGCCCGTCGCCACGAACAGCGTGTCGCCGTAATCGGGCCAGCGAATGGTCGCTTGCGCCCGCACGTTCGCACCGAATTGCGCCAAGTTGGCGTTTGCTTGTGCGCCCAGCGCGTCCACTTGCACTTCGCTCAATGCACGAATTTGCGCCTCCTCGAGCGTTGGGATGTCCTCCAACGTGACTTGGTTTGGAACCGGAGCAGGGGAGACCGAGCAACCGCAAAGGACTGCCAGAACGACAAGCGCCGCCAGTTTACGCATGATTTTTGCCTCCGATGACAGACGTTACTCCTCGAGCCACGCGATTTGGTATGGAAGCGGTCAGGAGTTGGCTACATTGTGCAGCAAACGTCAAAACCCGAGCCCGACGTCAATCCAGGGTCAGCGCCGTGTCCAAGCACGGCACATCGACCAGACCGCTGCCCTCGAGCGTTTCCACCCTCATTCCATCTCGAGTTTGATGAGTGTCGCGGACCGTTCCATGACCTTCGTGGCGCGCTGCCCGTCCACGCTGAGCGGTGCAACTCGAGGGGCTTTTTCGTCGTCGCGCCCGTACACATGCACGCGAATGCGTTGCGGGAAAAATCCCGCGCCGCCAGCAGCCGTGGATTCCGGTTGCTGCGGATGCGCGCCTGCGCCGCCGCGCATCGTGACCATGTTGAACCAATTCACGACTTCGCCCTCGAGGTGATCGCCGTGGCGCTCGAGAACGGTGTACGCGTGCAGTTCGGGCTCTTTCGTGCCGACGTGCAATGGCAGCGCAATCTTGGCGCCCGGCGTGAGCTGATTCATCCACGTAGGCGGGACTTCCCACACGCCGACAGTTGCCACGATCCAGTCGTAGGGTGCATCTGGCGCGAACCCCAAGCCGCCATCGCCGTGCACGACGTTGACGCCCTCGAAACCGAGCCGCTGCAAGTTGCCTCGAGCGCGTTCCGCGGCGAAGGCTTCGATGTCCACGGTTGTTACCTTGCCATTGGAACCCGTGAGGTGAGCCAACAGCGCCGCGTTGTACCCAGTGCCCGCACCAATCTCGAGAACACGTTGACCTGCTGTGGGTGTGGCGTGCTCGAGCATCAAGGCGACCGCTGCTGGTGCGGAGATCGTGGATGATGCCTCGGCTCGGGTCTGGACTCTGGCGTGGGGTGCGCCCCGTCGCCGTACACATCCTCGAGCGAAAGCCACGGTGCAAACGCGTGGCGCGGAACCTCGAGCATGGCGGCTTTGACGCTTGGCATGTTGAGCTGACCGTTTGCGGTGAGCCGTTCAACCATCGCTTTGCGCAGTGCGGTGGCTTGTTGCTCGAGCTTGTCTGACATTGGGTCCAGTCTAGATCCGCTCGAGGTGGTCGCGCAGTTTAGCCATCTCCAGTTCGTGCACGCGATTACACTGACGAGCATGCTCGAGCAATTCAACGTGCTCACGGTTTTGACCGTATTCGTCTTGCTGGTGTGGTGGGGCGTTCGACATGGTTGGCTCGGGGTCTGCGTTGCTGCTGCCTTGGGTTGGTTCGTGGGCAACGTCATGTACGACATTCGCGGCTTCTTTCCAGACCAACGAAACGGATTTGCGGCGACAGCATGGCTGTTGTTCGGATGGTGTCCAGCGCTCGCGGTCGGTGCGGTCACGCTCGGCGTGCGTCATCGGCGGCAGTTGGACACACAAACCGCGCCTCGTCCGAGGTGATAGCGTCGTGCCATGAGCCAAAAAGCAGTGATTGTCAGTGCGGTGCGCACGCCCATCGGTCGGTTCCTGGGCGGGCTGAAGGACTTGAGCGCCCCGCAACTTGGAACGCACGCCATTCAAGCCGCCCTCGAGCGCGCGGGTCTCGAGCCGGGCGCGGTCGAAGAAGCGATGATGGGTCACGTCGTCCAAGCGGGCGTCGGGCAGAACCCGACGCGCCAAGCGGCGCTGCACGCGGGGTTGCTGCCTTCGAGCGGGGCAACGACGGTGAACGTCGTCTGCGGCAGCGGCATGAAGGCGGTGATGCTCGCGGCGAGCGGGATTCGCGCCGGGGATTTCAGTGTCGCCGTGGCGGGCGGCATGGAGAGCATGAGCAACTCGCCGTATTTGCTGTTCGGTGCCAGGGAAGGCTTCAAAGCCGGACATCAGGAGTTGAAGGACGCGAACATGCACGACGGGCTGTGGTGCGCCTTCGAGCATTGGCGCATGGGCGACGCCGCCGAATTCACGGCTCGAGAAAAGGGGATCTCGAGGGCGGACCAAGATGCCTTTGCCCTGGAATCCCACCGCCGCGCCCTGTCAGCCATCGATTCGGGCGCGTTCAGCGCAGAGATCGCGCCGGTCACGCTCGAGGGCAAAAAGGGCAGCGTCACGGTGGCGCAGGACGAGGGGCCGCGCCGCGACACGAATTTGGAGACGCTGGGCAAATTGCGCCCCGCCTTTGACCCCAACGGCAGCGTGACCGCTGGGAACGCGCCGAGCATCAACGATGGCGCGGCGGCCTTGGTGGTCATGTCCGAGGACGCCGCCCGAGCGCACGGCTTGACGCCTTTGGCGGAGATCGTCGCGTACGCCACCAGCGGCTTGGAGCCGAAGTGGTTCACCCTCTCGCCCGTGCCCGCGACGCGCAAGTTGTTGGGGGCGCAGGGCATGGGGCTGGGTGATGTTGACCTGTTTGAATTCAACGAAGCCTTCGCCGTGCAAGCCCTCGCGGTGATGCGCGAGCTTGGATTGGACGGCGGCAACGTCAATGTCAACGGCGGCGCGGTCGCGCTCGGGCATCCCATCGGGTGCAGCGGGGCGCGCATTCTCGTGACGCTGCTGCATGCCCTGCAAGCGCGCAATTTGGAGACCGGCGTGGCGAGTTTGTGCATGGGCGGCGCGAACGGCTTGGCGGTGCTGATCCGGCGCGTGTGACCCGCACCGCTCCCCCACGCTGAAGACTGGGCTGTGTCCCACCGGGGTTTCGCAGCCCGAGGGTATGCCAGGGTCGCTGTCCGTGTCGCGTGCGTCGCTGCTCGGGTCGGCAGAGGCGTTGCAAAAGGCTGGAGCACGCGCCAATCCGTAGGCGTGGGGCTGCGCCGTGTGCTATGCTGTGCGCAGCCCCGCGCCTGGGTGTGTCTCGAGCGAACCGCCCCACACCCACCGCGCAGACTTCAGCAACCCGACCCACACGCTTGAACAAACCCGCCCCATGCATCTCGTCAACGGCAGTCTGACCCACGCTGACCCGAGTCCCGCGCCGCCTTGCGCGTTCGACCGCGACGCTTCGCGCGTCTGACACGGGCGTTGAGTCTGCCCTAGGAGCCACCATTACCACCGAACGCCGTCCACCCGTCACGCGCCGCAAGCGCGCGACCACCACCGAACCCGATTCAATCCCGCCGTCCCTCGAGCCCCCCGCCGAAGCGCTTCGACCCGCGGCCAGCCCAGAGGTCGCAGCCGCCCCACGTGCGCGCGGTCGCCCGCGCAAAGCGGTGAGCGACCCCGCCGAGGCGCCAGGCGCCGAGTCCGTCAGTCCTGAGGGCGCGGACGCCGAAATTGCGCCGACGGTCGCGCCCCGCCGCGCCCCGCGAAAGCGCAAAGCCGCTGCTTCGCCAGAAGCAGTCGAAACCACACCGCCGCTCGAGACCGCGCCCACAGAGCCGCCCGCCATCATCCCAGAAGCTGAAGCGGCCCTCGAGCTTGTCAACCCAGAGCCTTCCGCGCCAGAGTCCGCCCCGCTCGAGCCTGTTCCACTCGAGCCCCTCGAACAGAAGGTGGTCAAAACCCGGCGACGCAAAATCGTCGTCGAAGACAGCGAGCCCGCCGCGCCGGTCGTGCGCGCCCGAGCGCGCGGACGCAAAGCGAGCACTGAAGCGCCGCTGTTTGACGCGCAGACGCCTGATCCCGAACCCCCTGAGGTGTTGACCTCGAGCGCCGAGAATGAGCCTGCCGATGCCCCGAACGGGGCGGCGACCGAGCCAGAAGCCGCCCCCGCCGCCAAACCGCGCCTCGTGCGCACCCGCAAAACGGCGCGCGAGAACGTCTTTGAAACCCAAGCCAAGATCGCCAATCCGCTCGAAGCGCTGTTGGAGCACCTGCGCGTCAACCCCGGCGGGCAAGCCCTGCGCGATTTGGAAAACGACCTCAGCGACGTGCTGCTCATGCGCTTGGGCGGACGCAAAGGCTTGGAGGACGCCCTCGAGACGCTGGTGGATCTGGGCGCCGCCCTGCAACTCAAACGCCACACGTACGCCGCGGCGCGCGAACCGGGCGCGACCATCGTCGGACGGCTGCGCTTGCGGCCCGACGGCTGGGGCGTGGTCACGCCCGACACGCCGGGTTTGCGCGAGATGCTGATCCCGAGCGGCGCGCTGCTGTACGCCTGGGACCGCGACCGCGTCGTCGTGCGCGAAACGAAGAAAAATGGCGAATCTTACGGCGCGATCATCCGCGTGTTGGAGCGCTGCCTCACCCAACTGGTCGGCACCGTCGGGTACGCCCGAGGCGCGCTGGTCGTGCACCCTGACGGGTCCCACCAGCCTGTCGTGCCCCTCGAGCCCGCGCCGGATGCCACGCCTGGCGCGCGGGTGGTCGTGCGCGTGCAGTACCCGGAGATGACCGGCGAGGACGACGCGTACGCGACCCTCGAGCGCGTGCTGGGTGCAACGGACACCCTCGAGAGCGAGCGCCTGGCGGTGCGCGTGCGCTGCGGTTTGCCAGGCGAATTCAGCGCGGAAGCGCTGAAAGAAGCCCAGAAAGAAGCCAGCATCGGCATCAAAGACCTGCAAGGGCGCGTGGACTTGCGCGCCAAGCGCGTCACGGCTGCCCGCGTGTCCGCCCACGGTCCCCTGGAGGTTGGCGTGCAAGCCGAAGGGCTGGGCAACGGCAATGTCTTGATCGGTGTGCACGTCGTGGATGCCGCGCATTTCGTGGCAGAGGGCAAGGCACTGGACGCCGCCGCCCTCGAGCGTGCCCGCCGCGTGGACCTCGCGGGCGAAGCGCTGGGCTTGCTGCCTGAAATCTTGGAGCGGGCCGCGGCGTTCAAGATTGGCGCGGATCGCCTCGCCATCAGCGTTTTGGTCGAAGCCTCACCCGACGGCAACGTCGTCAATTACATCGTGCGCCACAGCGTCGTCAACGCGAAGGCAATGCTCGAAGACGGACTGGAACCCGCGGAGCGCGCGCTGATGGAGCGCTTGGCGGTGGGTTTGCGTAGTGCACGCGGCATGAACGCGAGCGACGCGTCCCCGGGCGTGATCCTCGAGGAATTGCTGCTGCTGGCCAACCGTTTGGGCGCGGCGACGCTCGCGGCGCACGACGCGCCCGCCTTGTACCGCCGCGCGCCGCAGCGCAGCCAGGATTTCGAAGCCGCTTTGGAGCGTGCCCTCGGTGCGAGCCCAGCAATGATCGCGGCATTGGAGACCGCCCACACCCGCCTCGGCGAACTCACCGTGCGCGTCGCGCCCGACATGAACACCGCGCTCGAGTTCACCGCTCCGCTCAGTAGTTACGCCGATTTGGTCAACGCGCGCATCCTCGGGCATTGCCTGGTCAAACTCTCCGCGCGCCGCCGCGAGTTGCTCGAGGAAAATCTGCCAGCGGTCGCGCAACGCTTGAACGCCACCGAACCACGCGTGCGCGGCGCCCAAGAACAACTCGAGCAATACCGGTTGCGTGCACCCCTGGGTGCAGGTACACCCGTCAAGGGCATCGTCCTCCAGATTGACCCCTGGGGCATTGATTTCGCGCTTGAAAACGGCGCGTGCGCCCGGTTGGACCTGCCCGACATGGACGACGAATACACCTACAGCGAACCACCCAAGATGCTCAAAGCGCGCTCCGGGCGCGTGTTCAGAACGGGCAGCATCGCCCGCTTGACGGTCCTCGAGGCGCGCCGAACCCCGCGCTTGGGACTTGGCAAAACACCGGGCGCGCCCCTGCGCGCCACCAACGGGTTCAAGGAGAATGAGATGGCTAAGAAAAAGCGCCCCCAAAGCGGGGCATCCGAAACCCCGCGCCGCCAAGTCGTGGTCTTGCACGCCAAGCCGCGCGGCGAGCACCAACGCGGCGTGCGTGTGACCGCACGCAAACTGTACTTCGGCGAGTGGAGCCGCGCCGCGTTCGTCGCCAGCGACGAGTTCGGTGGTGAGATCAGCGTGGATCGCCCGCCACCGCAGCAGCAGCGTGCGCAGAACAACAGCCGTCCCGCGCAACCCAACCGCAACAACAACCCGTCAGGCGGCAACCGCCAAGGTCAACGCCCGAACGGGGCAGTGCACCAACAAAACCGCCCCGCACAAAACCTGCCCGCGTCCAAGGCTGCGCCGCAAGGTGGACCGCAACCCAGCCGCGCTTCGCGCATCGAAGAGGTCAAGCGCCGCAGCGAGCAAACCCTGGAACGCAACGCCGAGCGCGCCATGCGCGGACCGCTCGAGGGCAGCACCCCGCAACGTCCTGCACAGCGCCCGGCGCAACGCAACAACCAACCGCGCCCAGAAGCCAGTTCAGCCGCCACGCCCGAAGCCTCGAGTCAAGTCGCCTCGAGCCAAGCCGCGCCCGCGCCGCGCGAAGGTGGCGCGCACCGCCGCCGCCGTCGCGGACGCGGCGGCAACAAACCAGCGGCGTCGTAAGCGAACGCGTTTTATGAGCGGCGATTCCTTGAGGATCGCCGCTGTTTTTTGTGTGCAGCACGGGTCTCGAGCCTCACGTTGAAACGAAGCGCAGCATTTGAAGTTATGGTGGTTGCATGGACGATTACGCCCCAAGCCGCTTGGTCACGCATGATGGGTCATACAGCGTGTGCTTTGATGACTTCAGTGCCCACGGCGATTTGCTCGAGGCGCACGGGTTGCAGGGCGGCGGGTACACCTGGCACGCGATTGTCGAATCACTCGTGCGATTGCACGCCCCGGAAATCAAAGACCGCGTGAAATACGACCCGGAAGCTGGGATGTTCGTCGCATACGGCACGGACCTCGAGGCATTGCGCGTCGTCGCGGGGTTGATTCGGCGCGCGACGCAGGACGAAGCGGTGCTGGTTGAAGCCCTCGAACACGCGGACGAGGGTTTGCTCGAGTAACAACCGGCTGTGCGATCACGGGTGTGCACCATCGTTCAAAGAGGCTCGAGATCAGCGGACAGGTCTGGGCAGCGGCAGGCGCGAAACGGGCGCAGCGTGCTGCGCCGCTGCTCGCGGACCCGCACCAACAGCATTCAAGGATGGCTCAAAAGAGAGTCCCGTTTCTAAAACGGGTTGGAATGGGGATTGTGGTACCACAACGCGGCCACAAACCGGTCTGGCGGAATCGGCATCAACCCGCGTGCCTCGAGCGTGCCAATGGCGTGGCTGTAGGCGAGGTGGTCGTACCAGCAAACGAAATCTCCAAATGAATGCGGCGCGTACTGGCTGGCGCGACAGGCGTCGTACACCGTCCGCACCTCGTTTTGGTGGCGCAGGTAGATGTCCACGAGACCGTCCGCGAACGGGCGAATCCCGCGCTCCCAAGCCAGCGTGTCCGCTCGAGCGAACACTGGAATGCCCGCGGCTGTTCCCAGCCCACTCGGCGTCATTCCTGGCGTCTGAGCCAAATCGCGTGTGCGTTGCTCGAGCCCTGTGCGTTCGGTGTTCGGTTGCCCGTGCACGCGGTATTGCCCAAACGTTAACAGCAACCATTGTGCCCAGGGCAAATCCGTGTAGCGCTGCCCGTAGCGTCCGGTCAACGCCGCATCGCCCTCGATCATCCAACAGTAATACCGGGCGTCGTCCCAATCCGGGTCCGGTCGCGCTGGAGCCCCAGGCATCAAGGTTGCATCTCGAGCCAACGCGTCCAGCAAGCCAAGGTCGAGCAAGTGGTCGCCAATGAGGAAGAACGCCGTTTCTGCAAACGCAATGGTTTTGCTGATCTTCAAGGTTTGGTAGAGCCCGAGCAGGGCACCCCAGTTTCGCTCCACCTCGAGGGCAAGCGCATGCCCGATGGCTTGCGCGTGGGCGTTGACCTGTACGGCTTCGCGCGCATCGGCAATGAAAAAGGATGGTCGGTGGCGCCCGCGCCCGTCTCGGGCAATCAGGGACTTGGACTCTAACAACTTCAGCGTCGGCTCGAGCCCATTGTCAAACTGGTCGCTCCGGTCGTCCGCATCGTGCAGTGCGCGCAGCAACGCCTTGCTCGCTGGGGTGATGACCGCATACGGATTGCCCCGTCCTGCCATACTGAAGTGCAACCCGTCCGTCATCCTGAGACCAATGGTATCAAGCCCTCGAGCACCCCGCGCGGTTGCAACGCCATGCAGTACACTCCGTCGTGCCAATGTCCACCGAAACCCTCGAGAACGACCACTGGCGATTCACGATCTTGCCGCGCCTCGGTGCGAGCCTGGTGGCGCTCGAGGCACGCGTGGGCGATGCGTGGAAACCGTTGATGCGCCCGGCACCGCCCGAAGCCCTGGACGGCACGTCCTCGAGCCCGTTCAGCTCGTACACCCTCGCGCCGTACAGCAACCGCATCCGCGACGGACGCTTCACGTTCGATGGCGTGACCCACCAATTGCGCCCGAACAGCCAAAAAGGGGAGACGATTCACGGCGACGTGCGCAACCGCCCCTGGACCGTGCAGCGTGAAGCCTCGAGTCTGGTTTGCGACTTCGACAGCCGCGCTCTGACCGACGCCAATTTTCCGTTTCCGTACACGGTGCGCGTGACGTACACGCTGGCGGGTGATGCGTTCACCACGCACATTGCTTTGGAGAACGTCGGAGCGCGCGCGATGCCGGCTGGGTTCGGGTTCCACCCGTACTTCGTGCGCCGTTTCGCGGGCAGCACGCAAGACCCGCGCCTCGAGTTTCACGCCACCGGGTATTACATCACCGATGCCTTGACGATTCCCACGGCGGGCGCGCAACCCGTGATTCCTGCACTGGATTTCTCCGCACCCAAAGATGCGTACGGGCAGTTCTTGGACACGGTGTTCACTGGTTGGACTGGGCGCGCGGTCGTGACCTGGGACGCGCACCGCATGACGATGACCGCCAGCGAGGTCTTCGGGCATTTCGTCGCCTTCAACGGCGCGCCCGACGGCACGTTGGCATTGGAGCCCGTTTCACATGCGACCGACGGCTTCAACCTGATGGCTCGAGGGGTGCCCGACACGGGCGTGCGCGTCCTGCAACCCGGTGAACGGCTCGAGGGCGAATTCAGCTTGCGGATAGAATCGCTTTAGCGCGCGTCAATCGCGTCCACCCAGACGAGTTCACACGCGCCGTCGCCCGTGTCGGCCCGGCTCAACGAACTCACCCAGGTAAAACCGTTGGGACCTTCGGCGCGCACGAGCGCACCGCGCAACGTGACCAGGTTGCCTGAACGCAACCCCCGCAAGGTGGCTTCAACGCGGGCATTGGCTGGAATCAAATGCATGTTGGCGCTGTGCGAGGCGATCACCGCAGGCTCGAGCGGTGCTTCACCAGGTCATTGGTAGCTGTACCAACGACCGAATTGGGTGAACTGCAACTGGTTCAACACGCGGCTGTCCGACATTGGACCCCAACCAAACGCCACGTCCATCGGTGCAAGTGCTGCGCCTTGGTCGCTGTAATCGCGCTTCAAAATCACGCGGGCACGCAGTTCAAACGTCGCCAAGCTGGTCACGGTGAACCCATTCTTGGAACGCGTAACCGTCGCGTTCAGCGTTTGCTGGACGGGCTCGAGCGGTGCGAGCACACCCGGCGCACGCCCGATGGGTCGCCCTTGCCAGATGTGCCACGCGCCAAACAGCACTGCCGCGCCAGCCAGCGCAGGAACGAGCCATGACTTGCCCACGGATTCAATTTAGACGGTGCGGACTCGCGGACGTGTCGGGTTTGGACTTACGGCAACCTGGAACGCTCGAAGGTCAACGCGTTGCCGCGACCGCTCGAGATCAGCAGCGTTTGCTCGTTGGCGCTGTAGCGCTCGGCTTTGGTGAGCAGGTCCACGAAGCGCCCCTCCAACTCCATCGCCACCGCGCGGCAGGCCCGGCGCGTCGTGGCGACGTTGACGATGGTCAGTGCGTTGCTCTCTACCTTGAAGCTGCCCGTGAACTGGTTGCAGCCCGCGAAGCCGCGCACGCCCTTGCCGTCCACCTCAAAGGTCAAACGCGGGCGGCTGCTCGCCGTCGGCGGTTGAAACGTCCTGCCGTCCAAGGTGTAGGACCGCAGCGTCCAACTGGTTTCGGTGAGCGGCAGCGGCAGTGCCAATGCGCTCGAGGCGACGAGGGTGGCGGCGATCACCAGTGCAGGGCGTGACATGCGCTCCAGTGTAAGCCAGAGTTTAAACGCCTGTGGCTCGAGGCGCGTGAAGTGTGTTCTGCACATCTTCCACGGTCGCAAATCCGGCAACGAACAATGCCACACGCAGTTCTGCGATGACCCGCTCGAGCACCGCGACGACCGACTCTGGGCTGCGGGTGGCAGGCTCCAGCAATGGAAGCGCGATGGCGCACACGCCCGCGCCCAAGGACAACGCTTTCGCCACCTCGAGTCCGGTGCGAATGCCGCCGCTGGCGACGAGTGGCAGCGTGGACACTGCGCGGCATTCTTGCAACGCCTGCGCCGTGGGAATGCCGATCTCGTCCAAGTCCGGGTGGTGCAACGCGCCGTGGTGTGCGAAGTCCTCGACCTTCGCCCAACTCGTGCCGCCCGCACCCGCCACGTCCAGGGCGGCGAAACCGACGTGTGCGATGCTCGAGGCAACGGCGCCAGAAAGTCCGTGCCCAACTTCCTTGAGCACGACCGGATAACCGACGTTGGGCACGATCTGCTCGAGCTTGGCGATCAAACCACTGAAATCCGTGTCGCCGCCCGCTTGTAAGGCTTCTTGCAATGGATTGGTGTGAAACGCAATCGCATCCGCACCGATCAGTTCAATGGCATCTCGAGCCTCTTTTGCCCCGTAGCCTTTATTGAATTGCGCCACACCGAGGTTGCCGATCAGCAGCGCATTCGGCGCGTATTGCCGCACCTGAAACGAGGCTCGAGCCGCAGGGTTTTCGAGCATCACGCGCTGCGACCCCAGCATCAAGCCCACGCCCAAGGTTTCCGCGGCGATTGCCAAATTGCGGTTGATCGTCGCGCCCAACGCCGCGCCGCCCGTCATCGCGCCGATCAACAGCGGAGCCCGCAAGCGCTTGCCCAAGAACGTCGTCTCGAGGTTCACGTTGTTCAAAACCAACTCCGGGAGCGCGTTGTACCGCCACGGCACTGCCTCGAGCCCCGTGGTTTTGGTGCTGTACTGCACGGGGTACTCCAAGCACACCTGGATGTGCTTGAGTTTGCGCTCGGAAATCGCGGTCACGGTTGCGAGGAGTGTAACAAGCCCTCTCGAGCCGCGTGTCTCGAGCTGCCCGCGTAGATCACTGGCTCGAGACGCTTTTTGAAAACCAACGCTATGGCTCGAGTCCTGCGCGCGGTGCACTTCGAGAAGCTTGTCTGATGCGCGCAGAACCCGCGGCTGGTGGCGGTGGGCGAAGCCCACCCTACGCAACTCGGGCTGAATCCCAAGAGGCAATGCTTTCTCTATCCGAACCTCCCACGTACAATGCGCCCATCCCCACACGACCCTCGAGAGACCTTCCCACTCGAGGCTGGAGGTTTTTGATGAGGCGAATCGGTGGTTTGATGCTCGTGCTGCTCGCGGCTGTTTTGGCCGTGACCGGAAGCGCGCAAACGGCGCTGACCGGCAAAACGGTGATCCTCGCGGGCACGATTCAAGAAGCCCTGGGCGGCAAAGCCTGGGACCCGGCGGGTGAGATCACGCGGATGAAAGAAACCGCTTCGGGCGTGTTCGAGTTCGTCGCACCGTTCAAAGCGGGCAAGTACGAGTACAAGGTCGCCGTTGGCGGCTCGTGGCAAGAGAACTACGGCAAGGGTGGCGAGCCCGGTGGGGCAAATATTCCGTTAACGGTTACGGCGGACGGTACACTGGTCAAATTCGTGTTCACGTATGAGAAAAAAGACATCGGCGACAGCATCAACAACCCGGATCGCGTGCCCCCGCCAGCCCCGGCAGAAGCCACCACCCCCGCGCCCGCCATGCAACCCGCGCCAGCCTCGAGCCCAACCGCGCAAGTTTCCGGCGACGTGACGCGTTTAACCCTGCACTACCAGCGCGCTCGAGGGGATTACGACGGCTGGAACGTCTGGGCGTGGGCGGCTGCACCCACAGGCGGCGACGGCAAGGCGTATCAATTTACGGAAACCGACCCGTTCGGGCGCATTGCGACGATTGACATTCCCGGCAAGCACACGCGCCTGGGGTTCATCGTGCGCAAAGGCGAGTGGGAAGCCAAAGACGGTGAGACCGACCGCTTCGTGGACGTGACCGGCGGCAAAGCCGAAATCTGGGTCCTGCAAGGACGCAAGGAGTTCTTCACCAGCAAAGCCGACGTGGACGCGTTCCTGGCGCAAGCCGCACCGCCGCGCGGCGAACCCGCGTTTTTGGACACCGCCGACACCGTGCGCGCGTGGTTGGCGAAACCTGCCGACCCCGCCAGCCTAAAGTTGCAAGTCTTGGTCGGCGGCAAGCCCGTCGCCGTGCGCGCCATCGAAGCGGCTGGTCCAATCGTCGGCGCGGGCACGGGCGACACCACCGATCCCACCAAGGTCGTCATCGCGGGCACGGTGCAAGGCGCATTGGGCGGCAACGATTGGAACCCGAACGGCGACATCACGCGCATGACTGAGGTCTCGAGCGGCGTGTTCGAGTTCGTGGCTGCGCTGCCGAAGGGCAACTTTGAATACAAGGTGGCTCGAGGGGGCTCTTGGACGGAGAACTACGGCGCGGGCTTTGAAAAGGACGGCGGCAACATCGCCCTCAGCGTGCCCGCTGACAACACCGTCGTGCGCTTCGTCGTGGACTTCAACGCCAAGAGCGTCAAGGACAGCCTCAACAACCCCACGGAAATCACGGCTCCCGCGACCGCGCCCGCTCGAGCCGCTGTTGCCAAGCCGACGACCGGACCCGTGCAGGTCATCCACGTCCGCCTGCAAACGCCGCTCACCGCCGCCGACATCACGCGTCCGATGGAGTTGAAAGTCGAAGGCGACCTCGACCGCACGATTTTTGCGCGCGAGTTCTTGAACGACCGCCAATTCTGGTACTCCGGCGATGACCTCGGCTCGAGGTGGTCTGCCAAGGGCACCACGTTCAAAGTCTGGAGCCCCGTCGCCTCGAGCGTCGAACTCTTCCTCTTCGACAACCCCAGCGACGGACCCACGGATATTCTGGACATGCGACGCGGCAGCGCGGGCGTGTGGTTCCTGACCGTCCCCGGCGACCTGCACGGCAAGTATTACCAGTACCGCTTGAAGAGCTACGGCGAGACCCGAGTGGCTGCGGACGTGAACGGCTACGCCGCCAGCCGCGACAGCAAGCGCAGCGTCGTCGTGGATTTGAAACGCACCAACCCGCAAGGCTGGAGCACCCCGAAAAGCACCGCGCGACCGCAGACTGAATCCATCATCTACGAGATGCACGTGCGCGACTTCACTGTGGACCCCTCGAGCGGCGTGCGCCCCGAGTGGCGCGGCAAGTACATGGGCTTGACGCAGCGCAACACGGTGTCCCCAGCGGGCTTGAAGACGGGGCTCGAGTACCTGCGCGACCTCGGCGTGACCGACATTCACCTGTTGCCGATTCAGAACTTCAACCCGGCGAACTCAGGCGTGTACAACTGGGGCTATGAAACCACGCTGTTCAACGTCCCCGAGGAGCAATACGCCACCCAACCCGACGCGCCGCTGAACACGATCCTCGAGACCAAACAGATGATCCAAGCGATGCACAACGCGGGTCTGCGCGTGATCTTGGACGTGGTGTACAACCACACCGTGCCCGCAGGCGGCGAGGACAGCGCGTTTGAACAGACCGTGCCGTACTTCTACTTCCGCACGAACGACCAAGGGCAACTCTTGAACGAAAGCGGCGTCGGCAACGCCGTCAACGACGAACGCGCGATGGTGCGCAAATACATCCGCGACAGCACGGTGTTTTGGCTGAACGAATACGGCATTGACGGCTACCGCTTCGATCTGGTTGGCATGTTCACCAAAGCCACTGTGCAAAACCTCTCCCAAACCCTGCGCAAACTCCGCGAGGACATCGTGCTCTACGGCGAACCGTGGACGGGCGGCGGACCCACGCGCTTTGGCAAAGGCGCGCAGCGCGGCACAGGATTTGCCGTGTTCAACGACAACATCCGCAACGCCATGCGCGGCGACCTGGACGGAACCCGAGCGGGCTTTGTGATGGGCGGCTTGTCCAGCACCACGCAATTGTTCAAAGGCATCATGGGCAGCATCACCGACTTCACCGATTCACCGCTCGAGACGATCAACTACATCAGCGCCCACGACAACCTCACGCTCTGGGACAAATTGGAGAAGTCAATGCCCGATGCCTCGAGGGACATGCGCGCCGCAGCCGCGCAACTCGGCGGAGCCATCGTCCTCACCAGCCAAGGCGTGCCGTTCCTCGAAGGCGGCGTGGAAATTGGGCGCACGAAGGGCGGCAACAACAACTCGTACAACGCCGGGGATGCTGCGAACCGCTTCGATTGGGCTCGAGCCGCACAGTTCCAGGATGTGTACAACTATTACAAGGGCTTGATCGCCATTCGCAAAGCGCACCGTGCATTCCGCTTGTGGGATGCCCGTGACATCCGCGAAGTGATGAAGCCCCTCCCGGACAACGCCGTCCCAAGCAGCACCGTTGCTTACACGCTGGACGGCGCGAAGGTCGGAGACTCTTGGAAGCGCATCTTGGTCGTGTACCACGGCTCGAGAACCGCGCAGACGATGCAACTCCCGGCGGGCACGTGGCGCGTCGCCACGAACGGCAAAGTCGCCAACCCGAACGGCATTGGCACGGCGACGGGCACGCTCACGCTCGAGCCGCTGAGCGCACACATTCTGTATCAGCAGTAAATGTTGACGAAGCTCGAGGTTGCTGGTGTTGCGCTGGCGACCTCGAGCATTTGCGTGCTGGAAAGTCAATAGTTATACTGGAAATGAATTCATCGCGGGAGCTATGTCAGTGAAAAAACCGCTGTCTTCATCTGAAACCACTTCAAAGATGGGATGGCAAATGAAAATTTATATGTTGATATTGATTTTTTCAGTCTTCTTTTTTGCATACATAAGTTTAGAATTTAAAACATTTTGGGCGATACCTTTTATTGTTCTTTACTTTATATTGATTCCTTTTTTCGCGCTATACTCAGTTAGTTTCGACGATAAACAGATTAAAATGAAAAGGTTTGCGGGCTATGCGGTTCGTTCTTACGATGAAATCACTAGTGTGTCTATTACGGCAGCCTATGGGAAATTTGTAATTCCCGGTGTCCCTGGTTTCATGATTACCTTAGGGAACAAATCGTGGTTCAAAATCTTGAATGTGTCATTTGTTGGTCAGAAACATGCTCACTATTTGACAAGAATGTTCCTCAATGCCGTAATCGCTAAAAATCCTTCTGTCGAAATTTGTGACTCTATTATAAGATCGTATGGGAAACCGCCATATGTAATTAATCAGCGCATAATTGATGAACTCAAGACTTAACTTGAGCGCATTCGCAATCACCCGCCAATGATGTCAAGCGCACATTTGCCATTTAGCATCCCGCCAACTACGCCACGCTTAGCGGTGCAGTGACGATTCCACGTACTAAGGTGGCAATACTTGTGATCGCCTTGGCTTCACGCTCGAGCCGTCCACTCCAGCCGCATCTCGTTCGTGCGTTCGACAAACCCGAACGAGGCATACAACCGCCTCGCCGCATCGGTCGTGCTCAACCGCACCGTGCAAATTCCACGCGCTTCAGCTTCCGCCAAGGCTTGAGCGACGAGTGATCGTGCGAGTCCGCATTTTCGGTGCTCGAGGGCGGTGTACAGGTTGACCAAGCGGGCGCAGGTTGGATTTGGGTCGTCGCGCGTCGGTCCCCACTCGAGCAGCGTCAAGCCCACGCCTGCGATGATCTGCCCCTCGAGTTCATAGACCCAACCGAGGTAGATACCCCTTGTCAGCGCCTCCTCGAGCCACGCGGCGTAAATCGCAACGGCTTCGTGCATGGCTGGTAAGTCTGCGTAACGGTGCTGCGCGATGGTTGGGGCATCGTTCCTCGAGACGGGGCGCAGTATTGGTTCGGGCATGGCGTGAGCTTGGCACATGCAACAGCTTGATCTTGAAGTCTGGGCTCGCGACCCATTGTGCGGTGGGCGAGAGCGACTGCCCGTTGCACGGGCGAACATGAAGTTCGCCCCTACGGTTAAGCGCTTGCCACGCGGTGTCGTGTCCGTATTTGAAATTGGCGAGGTCGCCCAACGCGTTCATGCATGGGTCATCTCGAAAATCTCGTAGGGGCGATCCTTGTGATCGCCCTGCATCGGCTTTTGCCCTCGCGTATCAAACTTCGTGACAACCGCCAACCTCGCGCGGTAAACTCCCGCGAATGCTCCACGATATCCAAACCGTCCTCGCCAAACTCCCGCACCGCTACCCGTTCCTAATGGTGGACCGCGTGCTCGAGCGTGGCGAAGACGCGGGCGTCGCGTGGGTCAAGTGCTTGAAGAACGTCACGGTGAACGAGCCGTGGTGTATGGGGCACTTTCCAGAACGTCCGATTATGCCGGGCGTGTTGCAACTCGAGACGATGGCGCAGAGTGGCGTGTTCCTGCTCGCGGACGCGATCCCAGAGGGCAAACTGGCGTTCCTGACCGGCGTGGAAAACTCGAGGTTCAAAAAGCCCGTGATTCCCGGCGATCAACTCATCGTCACGGCACGCCTCGAGTATTTTCGCAAAAGCTTGGGCAAAACCAATTGCGAGATCACCGTGGACGGCACGCTGGTCAGCAAAGCCGATATCTTGTTTGCGGTGGGTTGAATGCTCGAGATCGCCAGAGACGTTGAAATCCACCCGACCGCGATTGTCCACCCGGCGGCGGTCTTGGGTGATGGCGTGCGCGTTGGTCCGTTTTGCATCGTGGAAGACGGCGTGCGGATCGGCGCGGGCACGGTGCTCGAGAGTGGCGCGCAGGTCTTGCGCTACACGACGCTGGGCGAGCGCAACCGCATTGGCAAGTACGTGATCCTGGGCGGGGAACCGATGGATTTGAAGTTCGCCGGGGAAGTCAGCACCCTCGAGATTGGTGACGAGAACGACATCCGCGAGTTCACGACGATTCACCGAGGCACGGCGGTCGGGGGCGGCGTCACTCGAGTCGGAAACCGCAATTTGATTACCGCCTATGTCCACATCACGCACGATTGCATCGTTGGCAGCCACACGATCATCGCCAACACCACACAGATCGCCGGGCACGTCGTGATCGAGGACCACGTGCGCTTGAGCGTGACCGTGGCCGTGCACCAGTTCTGCCGCATCGGGGCGCACAGCATCGTCGGCATGATGAGCAAGGTCACGCAGGATGTGCTGCCGTACACGATTGCGGACGGGCATCCGGTGCGGCACTTTGCGATCAACAAGATTGGTTTGGAGCGCGACGGGTTCAGTGCGGATGAGCGCGCGATCCTCTCGAGGGCGTTCAAGGCGCTCCGCAACAAGGACGAGGCGGCGATGGCGGATTTGGCGGCGCACAGCCCGCACGCGGCGCGGTTGTTCGCCTTTGCCCGCGCGGAATCCAAGCGCGGCATCGCCAAGTTCGCATGAACAGGGTCGCATGACGGCAAGTGCACAGATCATCGTCCTGACCAACGGTCCGGGCGAGTTGTACACCTGGGCGCGACCCTTGATTCACGCGCTGCGCTCGAGCGGTGCGGAGGTGCGCATCGTGCTGGCGTTGTTGCCCTGCCCGTTCGCCAGCGGCTACGAACGCACGGCGGCGCAAGGCTTGCCGGTGGATGCGGTCGTGCCGGTCGCGCAGACCTTGGAGTTCATCGCGGGCGGGCGGCGACCCGAGGCGTTCGCGGCAATCTCGAGCGGCGTGGTCATTGGACTCGGCGGCGACGTGAACTTTCCTGGGCGGATTGGCTCGAGACTGGGCTACCCAGCGTGGCGGTACAGCTTCGAACCGTTCTGGCATAAATCGCTCGAGCGTTTGTTCGTGCACGACGCGGCGACGCTCGAGAAAGCGCAAGGCAGTGGCGGCAACATAACGAACGTTGGCAACCTCACGGCGGACGCACTCACGCTCGAGGATGCGCCCGCGAAGGAACCCGGTTTGGACGTGATGCTCGTTCCGGGCTCGAGGGGCTTTCAGTTCACGCACCTGCTGCCGTACTTCGCGGGCGTCGCGCAGGGCATTCGCGCGGCGCTGCCGGAGGTGCGCTTCCACGTGCCCCGCTCGAGGCTCATCAACGAGGCCGATTTCCAAACCGCGCTCAGCGCCAGCAAAGTTGCAGATTTCGGTGGCGTGCCATTGCGCCCGCTGTCTGACTCGAGGCTCCTGGAGACGCCGGACGGCACAGTGATCCACCTGCACGACGAGGACGCGCGCTACGGGCTGATGAAGAACGCCGATCTCGCGTTGACGGTCGTGGGAACCAACACCCTCGAGCTTGGCATTGCCGGTGTGCCCAGCGTGGTTTGCCTGCCGTTGCAGAAGATGGAACTGATCCCGATTGAAAACCCCTTGCGCTACCTCGAGTGGCTGCCGGTCATCGGCAAACCGATCAAACGGCGTTTGGTGGAGGCGTTCGTTGCCCGCCAGCGTTTCATCAGCCTGCCGAACCGTCTGGCGAACGAGGCGATTCAACCCGAACTGCGCGGCGATCTGCCCATTGCGACGGTCACGGCGGAGGCACTGCGCTTGCTGCGCGACCCAGCGGAACGCGCCCGCATTCGCGCGCGGCTCGAGGCGACGATGCCGCGCCCAGGTGCGGCTGCACGCCTGGCAGACCTGATCCTCGAGCGTGTCGGGTTGCGCGCGTGAACATGCGCCGCTTCGTTGTGTTCGTGCCCGTCTACCACGGCGTCGTGCCAATGCTGGCGGATTTGCTCGAGAGTGCTGACCAGTATTTGGGCGAGGAGTTCCACACCATCATCGTGGATGACCATACGACCGACCGCACGGCGGTTGAATTGGAGCGCTTGCGCACCTTGCGCGGACCCTCGAGCATGACGGTGTTGCGGAACGAACGAAACGAGGGCTGGGGCTTTGGCATTTACAAGAACTTCGCCCGCGCCGCGCGCCACGCCCTCGAGCACGTGGATTTCGACGTGTTGCTGAAACTCGATCACGACAGTCTCTTGATCGCACCCGGTGTCGCCAGCGGGTTTCGCGCACTGCTCGAGGTTCCGGGGGTGGGCATCGCGGGCAACGTGCAGCCAGAGGTCAACCGCTGGATGTGGGACTGGCGCACGCAACCCGCCGTGAAGCGCGAAGCCGTCAAGCACGGGTATCTCGAGACCTTGAACGGTTTCCCGTGGAGCATCCAAGCGGGCGTCATGGGCTTCAACCGCGTGCTGCTGGAAGCACTCGAGGCTCGAGGGTGGCTCGAGCGGTTTGACTTCGTGCGCTTTGGAACGAACGGACTGGTGGAAGACGTGATGCTGCCGATTCTCGCCTCGGCGCTGGGGTTTCGCGCACTGCACGCGCCGTTCGTGCGTTCCACGCACGGCTCCGACGCACTGCTGCGCTTGCCGTACCCGCAGATGCGCCAGAGCGGATTGCGCGCGATTCACCCGGTCAAGAGCGGACTCTCGAGCGCCGCGCAGCACAACGCCAGCGACCACGAGGAAATGCGCGCGTTTTTCAAATCCGTGCGCGCCGAAGAACAGCGCCGCGCCCGTCTCGAGGGAGCATCGTGAAACCCTCGAGTCCACTGACCTTGATCCGCCCCGAGTGGCAAATCTTCGCGTTGGGCACGCTGGGGTCCATCGTGCTCGCGGTGAGCGCGCCGTTGCTGCCCTTGATCGTCGTGCAGCCGTTGTTCGACGGGGTGCTGGGCAGGGGCGAGTTCGCGCGCTTGCCGGGGTTGATCGCGGCGGCGGTGGGCGTGCTGCTCGTGCAGAGCCTCGCCATGTTCGTGCAGGACGCCTTGTACGGTCGTGGCGCAGCGCGGTTCGCGGCGCGCGTGCGTGCAACGCTGTACCGCCGCGCGCTTGAAGACGAGGGCGTGTCGCGTGAGACCAGCAGCGGCGTTGCCGCGCGCACCGCTTTGGACATCCGCGAGTTGGAACTGTTTTACATGAACGACCTGACGAGCATCGTCGGGCAGGGCTTGAGCATCTTCAGCATCGGCGTGGTCTTGTTCGTGAGCAGCCCGACGATGACGCTGCTGCTCGTCGCGGTGTTCCTGCCCGTGTCGCTGCTCACGGGTCGGATCAGCCTGAGTCTCGAGCGTAGCCTGAAAAGCGCCCAAGATGCGGCGCAATCGGCTGCGACTTGGTTCTCGCAATCCTTGGAGAAACGCGAATTGCTGAAGAGCTTCCGCGTCGAAGAACGCTTTGAAAACGTCTTCGCGGGCATCAACCGCCGCGCCCTGCACGCCTCGAGCCGCCGCACGCTGCTCACCGCCCTCGGCGCTCCGCTGTGGCAACTCGGCGCGGGACTGGGAGCCATCGCGCTGCTCGCATTCGCCGCGAACGAAGTGCAAGCGGGACGCTTGACGCTCGCGGGGTTGACCGCTTACGTCTCCTTGCTCGCGCTCGCCCTTGGACCCGCGCAGATTTTCGCCCGAGGCTTCGCGCGCTTGAGTGCCGTGCGCGCCTCCGCCAAAGCCCTCGGCGCGTCGCTCGAGGCGTCCGCCACGCCGGAACCGCCGGGGTTGTCCAATGCCACCCTGGGCGGTGACTTGACGCTCGAGGGGGTGCGTGCCGCGTACCCGGACAGCGACACGCCCGCGCTCGAGGCGTTGGATTTGCAGGTCAAACACGGTGAAACGCTCGCCGTGATCGGCAGCAGCGGCAGCGGCAAAACGACGTTGACCCGCGTGCTGCTGCGTCACTTGGAGCCCACGGCGGGCACGGTCACACTGGGCGGCATCCTCTCGAGCAACGTGTCCAAACGCGCGTGGCGCGCAGCGTTCGCCTTCGTGCCGCAAGCCGCGCAACTGATGCCCGGAACCGTGCGCGAGAACCTGACCTTGTTCGGAGAAGCCGAGGAGGGCACGCTGTGGGCGACCCTCGAGCGCGTCGGTTTGGCAGACGCCATTCGCGGTTTGCCACAGGGCTTGGAGACCTTATTAGGCGAGAACGGCGCGGGCGTCAGCGGGGGGCAAGCCCAACGCCTCGCCATCGCTCGAGCCTTGCTGACCGACGCCCCCATATTGATTCTGGACGAACCCACCTCGAGCCTCGACGCCGAAAGCGAAACCCTCGTGCGAGACACGCTCCACGCCCTCAAAGGCGAGAAGACCACCATCGTCATCGCGCACCGATTGAGCACCGTGCAACACGCCGACCACATCGCGGTCCTGGAAGGCGGACGCGTCACCGAGTACGGCACGCCCGCCGCGTTGCTCGAGCGGGCGGGACGGTACGCGGCACTGCTCGAGCATGGGACGGTGAAGGGGTGAATGGAGGGCTAGGCTCTCACCCCGCTGCTTCGCAGCGGCCCTCTCTCGTTCAACGAGAGAGGGCTGTGGGACCGAAGTGCACACGGTATTGCTCGGTTTTTGAACAAAGCTCGAGCCGACAAACGCGTGACTCAAAACGGCTCCCTCTCTCGCTGGCGAGAGAGGGTTGGGGTGAGAGTGGCGTCAAATGAACCGCCTGCACATTGGTTTGTTGATGACCTACAACGAATCCGACGTGCTCCCCGAAATGCTCGAGGCAGCACTGCCGCATGTAGACGCAATTTACGCATTGGATGGCTCGAGCGATGCGACGCCTGACATTCTGCGCGCCTGTTCAAAACTCGAGGGTTTGCTGTTCGACCGCGATGTCGTGCCGGTCGGATCTCGAGTTCGTGACGGGCATCGTCAAGCGTTGCTCGAGATGGCGCGCTCAGACCACGGACGCGGGCACTGGTACATGCTCTTGCACGCGGACGAGTTCGCGCACGACGATCCGCGCCAGATTGCGCGGGCGGCGGAACTCGAGGGGGCGGGGTTTGTGAACTGGGCGGCGATGCAGTTTTTTCTGCACCCGAGCGATGCTGATTTGTATGGCGCAGACGGCTTGCCACTCGAGCCGAGCGTTCAGAAACGTGTGCGCTGGTACTCGCCGTTTTGGATCGAGGTGCGGCAGTTCTTGGACGAGCCGCAATTTCTGTGGGGTCGCATCGCGTACCAGCCGCTCGAGCATGGGCGCGTGTATCCGCGCGGCGTGCGCTGGAAGCCGTTCAGCAAGCTGCCGATTTTGAAACACTATCCGTACCGCTCGCCCGCGCAGGTGCTCGCGAAGGCGCAGCACCCGGGTTTTTCTGTGGCGCACTCGAGCCAATCGGCGGCGTTCCGCGAGACCGCGCAGCCGATCTACCGCACCGCGCAAAGGCTCGAGAATCCGGCTGCACCTGACTTTGGCGAGTTCGAGTTGCGCCGTCAGCGCTCCTTGCTGCACACGTTTCTGCGGCAGCGTAAGCTTTTGGCGCGATGAATTACGACCCGCTCGTGCAGTTGTACCGCTTGCAGTACGCGGGTTACCGCGACGACATCGCGTTTTACGCGCGCCTCGCGGAGCGCTTGGGTGCCAAGCGCGTGCTCGAGATCGGCGCGGGCACGGGGCGGGTGAGCATTCCCCTCGCGCGGCGCGGGATCGAGGTGACGGGTGTGGAACCGTCAACGGCGATGCTCGAGGTGGCGCGGGCAGATGCAGTGCAGGAAGGCGTGCAGGTCAACTGGGTGCAGGGCGACGTGCGCTTTCTCGAGTTGGGCACACGGTTTGGGCTGGTCATCGCGCCGTTCAGCATGCTGATGCACTTGTATACCGTGGGCGATCAGGACGACGCCTTGGAGCGCATCACCGCGCACCTCGAGCCAGGAGGAACCTTTGCCTTCGACCTGTACCAGCCGCACTTTGGGCTCGAGGGCGTGATTCGGCACGAGGATGAAATCTTCACGCTGCCCGATGGCTCGAGGATGGAGGTCTTCTTGCGGCAACGCATTGACCGGGGCGCGCAGATGGCGTTCACGACGTATTACTGTGACACCATGCACGCAGACGGCACGCTAAAGCGCCAAGTGCTCGAGTTGCAGCAACGCTATTACACGCGCTTTGAACTCGAGCGTTGGCTGCGCGCGTTCGAGGTGACTTGGCACGGCGATTTCGCGGGCTCGAGGTGGACGGGGGAGAGCCCGCACCTCGTCGGCGTCGCGCGGTTGCGCTGACCAAGTTTCTCGAGCCTCGAACTTTGAACGTCCAGCAGCGGTACACTCGCACGCATGATCCTCGAGCAAGTGGCGCAGGTGACGCGCGAAGCGGGCGCGGACGGGTGGTTGCTGTACGACTTTCGCGGGTTGAATCCCTTGGCGAGTGACGTGCTGCGCTTGAAAAAAGCGATGCTCTCGCGGCGCTGGTTCGTGTTCGTGCCCGTGCAGGGGCGGGCGACGTTGATTCACCACCGCATCGAGGCGAGCAACTGGAATGCGCTGCTGAGAAGCGAAGACCTCGAGCGCCGCGCGTACTCGAGCTTTGATGAACTGGACGCGCTGCTGGCAGAAGTCTTGCAGGGCTCGAGGCGTGTCTTGATGGAGTACAGTCCGCGCGGCAGCGTGCCGTACGTTGGGCGTGTGGACGCGGGCACGATTGAACGCGTGCGCGAGCACGGCGTCGAAGTCCTCTCGAGCGCCGATGCGTTGCAGCACTTCACGGTCTGGTCGGACGCCGATCTCGAGATGCACCGCCGCGCCGTGGCGGGCTGCATCGCTGCAAAAGACGCGGGGTTCGCGCTGATTCACGAACGCTTGCGCGCGAAGGAGTCGATCACCGAACTCGAGGTTCAGGCGCGCGTGGAGCAGGTCATCACTGAACATGGCTTGACGAATGACCACCCTGCCATCGTCGGTTTCGCTGGGCACGCGGGCGATCCGCATTACGCGCCCTCGCCCGAAACCAATCGCACGCTCGAGCACGGGACTTGCGTCCTCATTGACCTCTGGGGCGGCGTGCCAGGACACCCGATGGCGGACATCACGTGGATGGGCTATGCGGGCGACCCCAGCGCTGAGTTCCTCGAGGTTTGGCGCACGGTCGCGGCAGCCAGAGATGCCGCGATTGCCGTGTTGAAACCGGGGCTCGAGGGGTGGATGGCAGACAAGGCAGGACGCGATGTGATCGAAGCTGCCGGATACGGCGCGGCATTCACGCACCGCGTTGGACACAGCCTGGGCACGGGCATCACGCATGGCAACGGCGCGAATTTGGACAATCTAGAGACGCACGACACGCGCAAGCTGCTGCCGCGCACCGCCGTCACCGTGGAACCCGGTGTGTACCTCCCGCACCTCGGCGTGCGCAGCGAGGTCAACGTCTTGGTGCTCGAGGACAGCATTGAGGTCACGACGCCAACGCAACAAGAACCTTACACGCTCGGGCTCGAAGTGATGCGCGGCAGTTGAGGGTTTGACGAATGTTGGCAACCGCCTGTTCCGCTGAAAGCTGCTGAGGTCAGTACCTTTCGCGACGCTGTTCTCCGAGTTGCGCCCGCAGGTCGTTCTCGCTGTATTCGGTGTCTCCGGGACCAGAGAACGGCAATCCAACGGCTTGTAACTCAGCGTTTTCGATCTCTGATTGCCGATTGTAGACGTTGGTGACTTCCGTTTTCCCTGTGGCTGTCGTGCCTTGCATGTCGTTGATGCCGTGAATCATTTCGTGCCCTAAGCCGATGGCCGGGCTGCGCTCCACCCACGTTTGAGATGGGTCGGGACGATACGTGATTCCGTCCACGACGGTGGCGAGGTCATACGTGCGGGTGCGGTTGGGGTCGTAATAGACCGTGGCATCCGACCCAGGTCCCGGTTGCGAGTAGTCCACGCTTGGACCCCGCATGGGATCGAGCGTGATCGCGGGGTCTGAAAAGTCTTGCCGATACATCCCCATGTTTTTGTTCGCTGGCAATTCAGAATTGCTGCGCAACGTTGGATCCGGGTTGTTGGGATTCGCTGGTGCAATGGTCATGTTCTGACCCGTGCGCGGAATGTCTTCGACCAACCCCATGCCCGCTTGTGAAGTCATCAAGTACGCCAAGTCCGTTTTGGTCCGGTCTTTAAACGCGTCGTTGCCTTGGAGCGCCATGCCGCCGCCGCCCGCGTCAATGTTCATCAGGTTGCTGTCAATGTTTTGGAGTTGCCCCTCGGTGACGCGTTGCGCTTCGGCTTTGGGTCCAGCGGGCGCGAGCGACATCGGGTAGTCGTCGGAATACACGTCAAACGAACCGTACGGTGTGGCACGGCGCTCCATCGTTCCCACAGATTCGGAGGAGGGGCCAGGTGTGTAATTGAGTTCGGGCGCAGGGGCAGCGTTCTGCTCGAGGGTGGGCATGGCGCTTGACTCAACGTCGGTGTCGCCTGGGTACGATACGCCCGGTTGAACGCTGGCGGGAGAGGCGATGGGGCCAGGTTCCTCTTCTTCACCCTCGAGTTGCACAGCGGGTCCGCTCGAGTGTGCGGTGGGCGGCGGTTGGTGCGCTGTGCTCGAGGCGCGGGCTTGGTGCTCGCTGGCATCCCCGACTTGGCTGACCTCCAGCTGATCTGGGAGTTTGCCCCGCACCGGACCTTGCTGCATCGTGTGGACGAGTTCGTGGCTCAGCAGCCGCAAGCCCACCGGGTCCTCTGGAGCGTAGCGTCCTTTGTTGAAGGCGATGTTCTCGCCCACCGTGAAGGCTTTGGCGTCGAGATCGCTGGCAATCTGGGCCGCTTGCGCATCTGAATAGACTTTGACGTTGGCGAAGCTGTGCCCAAAGCGTGGCTCGAGCACCTTGCGCACACCGTCAGGCACGGATTGCGGGTTGCCCGAAAACGCTCCCGTGACTGTCTCCGACTGGATGCTGGTCGGTCGCCGTCCTTGCCGTTCGTGCTGGTGTGCCACGCTTGACCCCTTTCGTCGCTCTGGGGGGAACGATAGTCAGCGCGCGTCACAAATCGCGTCACAACGTTTTTTGTGGCTCGAGCACGCCGATTTGAAGCGCAAAGAAAACGGGGCTCGAGCGAAATCTCGAGCCCCGCTGCGCGTCAAGGATTTACACCGCTTCGCGCAGTTGCATTTCCATGCGACCCACGTCCACGCCGATGGCGCGCAGGCGCTCTTCCAAGCGCTCGTAACCGCGGTTGAGGTATTGCACGCCTTCGATGATGGTTTCGCCATTCGCGGCGCAGGCAGCGACGACCAGGGCAGCGCCCGCGCGAATGTCGGCGGCTTTGACCGGGGCTCCGCGCAACGAGGCGCCTTCGATCAGGATGCTCGAGTCCAGCACTTCGGTCTTTGCACCCAAACGGTTCAGTTCCAAGCTGTACCCGAAGCGCGTCGGGTAGATGCGGTCGGTGATGCGGCTGTGACCGGGCACGGTGGCGAGGAACGCGCTCATCATCGGTTGCAGGTCGGTGGGGAAGCCTGGGAACTCGGCGACTTCAATTTTGAGGGGCTTCAGATCTTTGCCTCGGGCATCCACGCGCACGGTCGTGCCGTCGAGTTCCAGCACATTGACGCCGCTTTCAATCAGCTTGGCGTTGAGTGCGCGCAAGTGGGTCAGGTTCGCATTCTCCAACGTCAGCACGCCGCGGCTGGCGACGGCTGCCAAAAGGTACGTGCCTGCCTCCAAGCGGTCTGGGCTGACGCGGTACTCGCCGCCGCGCAGCGTGGGCACGCCCTCGATTTCCAAGGTGTGCGTGCCGATGCCGCCGATCTTCGCGCCGAGCGTGTTGAGGAAATTGCACAGGTCCACGACATCGGGGTCAATGCTGGCGTTCTCCAAACGGACGATTCCGGTGCCCAAGACGGCTGCGGTCAGGGCGTTTTGCGTGCCGCCGACGGTGAGCATGTCGAAGACGAAGCGTCCACTCAACGGACGGTCGCGCACGGCGATAAAGTCGCCGTTGTTTTCGACGATGGTCGCGCCCATCGCGCGCAGGGCTTTGATGTGCTGGTCCACGGGGCGCACGCCGAACGAGCACCCACCCGGCTGCGGCACCCGAGCCTCGCCCGCGCGGGCCAAGAGCGGTCCGAAGACGTTAAAGCTGGCGCGCATTTTGGAGACGAGGCTGTACGGCGCTTCGATGCTGGTGACTTCGGGCGTGTGGATGGTCAGGCTGTGCTCGCCTTGCCAGCTCACCTTGGCGCCGAGGCTGGTGACGATCTCCAAGATGACCTCGACATCGCTTAAACGTGGAATGCCGTGGAGGGTGATCGGTTCACTGCTCAGCAGCGACGCGGCGATGATTGGCAGCGCGCCGTTTTTGGAAGGGGAGACCGGCAGCGTGCCGTTGATTGGGGTGCCGCCGCGGACGATCAGCGGCGCGCTGGACATTTGTTTGGACTCAAAAAGTGGTGGCATTCCCTATTCCCCCGCCTCCAGTGTGGCGGAGGCAACCATCGACTGTCCGTACGAAACACAACAGTCTTGTCTTGAGTATATTACACATCGTCAGCAAATTGTGAAGTGTACTTCTGAGGGTCGCCTGAGTTCAAAGCGCCCTATCCTCAAGTACTGTAAGGTGCTAGGCTGACAACACTGTCACAGGGGACGCGAGATGCCAAAGAAAGAGACCAAACGCCTCCAAGTCGTGCTCAGCGACGAACAAGATGCGCTGCTGACGCGCGTGACGTACGAACTGAGCAGCCCAGAACGCCTCGTCTCCAAGAGCGAAGTCGTGCGCTTGGCGATTGAAAAGATCAGCCAGGAACTCGGTGAGGGCGTGGACAAGAGCGAGTTTGTCAAGCTCCTCGAGGACGAAGTTGGCGAGTGAGCGTTTCCCTAAACCGCTCACCTCAGCGCGGATGGGCGCAGCACACCGCACCCGTGCGCTTCTCACCCCAAACCCGTTAGGCTCGAGGGCATGCGGTTGATTGCGTTCGGGGTTGCGTGTGCCCTGTTGCTGGGCGCGTGCAGTTACACGTTCATCCCACTGACCCCTCGCCCATTGGCCTTGCCGCCCGCAATTCTGGTCGGGGCGCAATCGGCGCTCACGCGCAGCCAAGACCGCATTGTGCTGCGCGTGACCTTGCAGCAAGTGCCCAGCGAAGGGTATTTGAGCGCCAGCCTGTACCGCGACGACGAGCGCATCTCCGAGGACAGCAAGTTGGTGTCACCGGGAACCGCCAGCGTGGACTTTGACTTGAGCGAAGCACGCTTGGGCGCGTACCGCGCCTACCTGTTTTGGCAGGGCGCCATCGTGCGCCAATTTGAATTCAACCTCGAATAAGCCACCCACGGCAGTCTGGAGCGTGGCTGTAAAGGAGGCGAACACTTGAACACTTTTTCTTGGAGTCCACGCTGGCTGGTCGGTGCGTGCATCCTGTTGACGCTCGCCGTTGGGTGCGCGCCCGCTGCCACGCCGACCACCGCACCCGTGCAGCCCGCTGCGCCGCGTCCACCCGCGCCGCCACCACCGCCACCGTCGCCCGAGCTTGCCGCGGCCCTCGCGCGCTTCCCGATCAAAGACGGGGAGGTTTGGCAACTCGCTGCGGTCAGCCCGGACGGGAAAACCTTGCAGCGCTACACCATGCGCCTCAGCGCCGACACCGTCGAGAGCGGCGGGGTGCTGATCGGGCAGGGCACGGCGGCCCAACGCCTGGTGTCGCTGGCCTTCAGGCTCGACGACGCTGCACTGCTCGTCGTGGTCACTTTGGACGCCGCCAAGGACCCTGCAGTCGTCGCCTGCTCGTTCACGCGCGCCGCCGCTGGACGCGTGGCGTACCAAGGACAGTCGTTCTTTGGCGCGTTCTCCGACGTCGAGCGCTTGGGCTCGCTGCCCGCCTCGAGGCTCGGGACGTGCACGCTGCAAAAAACCTGAGATCCGCGAGCGCGTTGTTTCTGTTTCGCGTCCTCGCGGTCAACCCTCTCCGGCGCAACGCTCGAGCTGAAGCTGTGGCTCGAGCACAAAGAAGTGCCACGCCGCAAACGGACGGCGAATCAACAGCCAAATGTCGTGGCGCGTTCAAGTCGAATCTCGAGCACGGTCGGTCTCGAGGAAATGCCGCAAGCAGTGGGGAATGCGTTTCCAAGAGGTTGAAAGACGGCACCCCCATGTTTTGCTGAGGCTCGAGGTTCCCGATGGCTGCTTCGCGCCTCAAGCGGGTATTTGGGGCAATGACGCTGACCGGTTGACTCGAGCATCTCCCGCACGCCATGCCGGATTGTGTCCCATGCAGTCTTTTGCATCGGGTTCCACTGACCTGAACGCTTGCGGAGCAGTCATCATGCGCCAGGCAACGGATTCGTTATGCTGGGGAGGTCAGGACCACCAAGGGGGACACGATGAACGCAAAGCTGCTGTTGACTGCTGTGGGTGTACTCACGTTGACGCTCGCGGGTTGCGCGCCCGCCGCACGCCAGCCCAACCAATCGCCCGACGCCCGCGCCGAAGCGGCTCGCGGGCGCTTTACGGTGAAAACGGGCGAAGCGTGGACGATGACCGCGTTTAAACCGGGCAGCGCCGAAGGGCAACGCTTCGCGCTGGAACTCTACGGCGAGCCCGATGTGGACGAAGGCTTCTTGATCGCCGAAGCCGAATCGGGCAACCGCGACGCGACCCTGGCGTACGACCCGAGCGACGACTCGCTGTTCGTGGGCTTGCTGCTCAACGCCGAACGCGACCCGGACTTGGTCTACTGCACCTTCCAGGGCGCACAAGCGGGCAAGGGCAAGTACACGGGCGAATCGTTTTACGGCAAGCTCTCCGAGGTCCAGTCCGACGCTGAGATTCCAGACGCGCGGTTTGGGAACTGCACCCTCGAGAAACGGTGATTGGGTTTCGAGCGGGTTTGAAGGCGTAGGAACAGTTACGGATGCCGTGATGCGCGCAATTTTCGCTGAAGCGGAGATGAAGCGATTAAACGGCATCCGTATGAGGGTTTGCGGCTGAGTGACCTGGCTCGTGGGTGTGGAGCAACGCACACCATCGGGGTAGGGGCGCAGCATGCTGCGCCCCTACGCATTTGCCGAGGCTCGCAGCGAAATCGCGCCACCACGCACCTAAACGTTGACCGCGCTCGAGATTCCACTGTCCTCGAGATGCTGTTGCCTTCAAGCTTTACAAACTCAGCGCTTCCACCGGCTTGCTGCCCTCGAGCAATGGGTCGCCGTCCCACACGGTAAACTCCGCGACGAAGCCCGGCGCGAGGCGTCCAGCCCAGCCCTCCCAGCCCGCGGCGAGTGCGGCGCCCGTGGTGTACCCACGCAGCGTTTCAAAGCGGTCGAGGGCTTGCTCGGTGTGCCACGGCTGTCCGTCCGTACCCAAGCGGTGCACGGCGGCTGCAAAGCCCGCGACCGGGTCGGGCGTGGCAACCGGGGCGTCGGACCCGAGCGCGAGGGTTGCGCCACCGTCGAGCAGGTCGCGGAAGGCGTAGGTGCGCGCCGCGCGGTCCGCGCCGAGCAGGCGGTCGACGGTGGCGGTGTCGCCCGGCAATTGAATCGGTTGCGCGCTGACGACAATGCCCAAGCGTCCGAAACGCGCGGCGTCGCCTGGGGCGAGGTGCTGGGCGTGTTCCAAGCGCAGGCGCACGCCGCGCCGCTGCGCCAGGGGTGCGAGTTGCTCCAACACGTTGAGGATTTCGTTGTTGGCGCGGTCCCCGATGGCGTGCACGACCGGGCTGAACCCCAGCTCCAGTGCCCGCCGTCCGCGTTCGAGGATCGTTTCTGGGGCGTCCACGGCGATGCCGCGTTCGCCACCAAAATTCAGGTAATCGTCTTGCAATAGGGCTGTGCGACTGCCGAGCGCGCCGTCCGCGAAGAACTTGATGCCGCCCAAGTGGACGCCGGGCGCCAGGGCCTTGCGCCCGAAATCGCCGCGCAAACCCGTGGCTTCTACGTGCTCCAAGTGTGCGTGTCCAATGCACGCCCAGACGCGCAAGGGCAATTCCCCTCGAGCCTCGAGTTCCTGCATCGCCAGCAAGTACAGGCTGGGTTCCAGGGCCATCGTGTGCAGTGAAGTGAAACCGTAGCGCCGCATCTGCGCCGCGCCGAGCGCGCAGGCGTTCACGGCGTCCTCCAGGCTCGGGGCTGGGGTGACGCGGTTGACGAGCGCCATCGCGTTTTCCAGCAGTGTGCCCGTGGGTGTGCCGCGCGCGTCGCGCACGATCTGCCCGCCGCTGGGGTCGGGGGTGTGCGCGTGAATGCCCGCGGCGCGCAACGCTGCCGAGTTGACCCAAAGGCTGTGCCCGTCTCTGGAGCGCATCGCCGCCGGTCGTTCGCCGGTCGCCTCGTCCAGCCGGGCGGCGGTCGGGTACTCGGCGTCGGACCAGGCGTTGATGTTGAACCCGCGCCCGATGACCCAACCGTCGTTGAACTCTGGCAAGCGGGCGCGAATCCGCAGCAGGGCGTCCGCGCTCGAGGTCGTGCTTTCCAAATTGATTTGTTGCAGCGAAAAGCCGTACCCAACAAGGTGAATGTGTGCGTCGCAGAGCCCAGGCGTGAGGTGGCGGTCGCGCAAATCCAGCATCCGCGCGTCGGGCGCGCTCGCGCTCAGGTTCTCGCAGGTGCCGACGCTTTGGATCACGCCATCGACGACGAGCACGGCGTCGGCGCGCTCGAGGCGGTCGTCCAGGGTCAGGCAGTTGCTTTGGATGATCGTGGCTCGCATCGCGTGCAGTGTACGCGCCGGGGCGCAATGCAACCGACCTCGGGCAGAGCGAATCGACTCGAGGGGGCTCGAGCGGTCAGGGTGGGCTCGAGACGCGGGTTGCTCAGGTGAACGGGCATATGCACTACGGTGCCAATGCACGTTCCAGCGCTTGCCGAACCGCGTACACTGCGCCCTGTGACGGGTTCGGCGCGCGCATCAGCCCAACGCGAGCACGTGCGCGCGGCGGCGCTCGGGCTTGGCTTCGACGACGCGGCGTGGGTTTCCGCCCAGCCGCTCGAGCGCGATGTTGACACGTTCGCGGCGTGGTGCGCGGACGGTTTGCACGCGGGCATGGAGTACCTGCCCGGCAGTCTGGAGCGTCGCGCGGACGCGCAAAGCACATTTCTTGGGGCGCGCTCGGCGCTCGTGCTGATGGTCAGCCACAACCACCCCGATCCGGGCGTGCCCACGGGTGGCACGCGCGTCGGGCGGGTCGCGCGCTACGCGTGGAGCCGCGATTACCACCAAGCCTTGCAACCTGCACTGGCGGCGCTCGAGCGCGCGGCGAGCCTGGAAGGGGTGCGCGCCAAAGCGTTCGTGGACCACGCGCCGCTGTTGGAGCGCGGCTATGCAATCCGCGCGGGGCTGGGCTGGCGCGGCCGCTCCAGCCAAACGATCAGCACGCGCCTCGGGGCGCTCACGTCGCTGGCGGTGCTGCTGTGCGACGTGGAACCACCCACGGACGCCGAGCACCCTGACCGCTGCGGGCGTTGCACCGCGTGCGTGCGCGCCTGCCCGACGGATGCCATCACCGTCAATCGCAGCGTGGACGCCCGGCGTTGCATCGCCTATTACACGGTGGAGCACCGCGGCGCGGTGCCGCTCGCCCTTCGCGCCGGGTTTGGCGACCACCTGTTTGGCTGCGACGACTGTCTGGACGTGTGTCCGTGGACCACGCACGCGGGCCGCTTTTCTGTGTTGCTCGAGCCTGACCCTGAATTGGCGCATCCCGACCTGGAACCGCTGTTCACCGAATCTGGTCACGCGTTCCTGCGCCGCTGCGCGCACAGCATGTTTGCACGCGCACGGCGGCGCGGCATGGCACGCAACGCCGCGGTGGTCCTGGGCAACACGCGTGACCCGGCGCACGCGGAGTTGCTCGCTCGAGGGGCGCAGGACACCGGTTGGGAGGTGCGTGAGGCGGTGGCGTGGGCGCTCGGGCGGATGGATGCGGGACACGCGGCGCTCGAAGCGTTGACGCGCGACGCGGATGGGCGCGTGGCGCAGACAGCTCGAGCCGCATTGATGGGCGCGTTTCTCGAGGACGCTGTCAGCACACCGTCCTCGGGTGTCCTCGGGTCGGCGTCTCGAGCCAAGACTGCACTCGAGCGCTGAGGACTCGAGCTTTGAGGACTCGAGCTTGGGGCACCCGAGACTGTGCCACAAAAACCGCAGCGTCCCCAGATGGGGACGCTGCGACCTCGAACAGCGTGGGTGTTCAGTCTTTGGGCATCAACACGCGGTCAATCACGTGAATCAAGCCGTTGCTGGCCTTGACATCGGTGGCGGTGACGTTGGCGACGCCGCCCATCTCGTCGGTCAGGGTGACCTTGCCGTCCGTGACTTTGATGGTCAGGTCGCTGCCTTCGACGGTCTTGGCGGTTTTGCCGTCGAGGGTCAGCACGGTCGCGGCGGGGACTTCACCGGCGACGACGTGGTACGTGAGGATCTTGACGAGCGTGGCTTTGTTCTCTGGCTTGACGAGGTTCTCGACCGTGCCCGCGGGCAGCTTGCCGAAGGCTTCGTCGGTTGGGGCGAACACCGTGAACGGTCCTGTGCCGCTCAGTGTGGTCACGAGGTCAGCGGCCTTCACAGCCGTGACCAGCGTCTTGAAGTTGCTGTTGCCCGATGCGACATCAACAATCGTACCTGGGGTGGTTTGGGCGGCGACCGTGGAGAGCAGGGCTGCCGTCAGTCCGATTCCGAGCAGTTTCTTCATGCGCTTTACCTCCGGGCTGTAACGTTAGGTTAAAGCCGGGTTTAAGTAAGCGCCTCAAGCGACAAAAACACCGCGCAGTTTTGCACCCTTCAAACGTACGCGAGCACGCGTTGTTTAGGTTATTTCAGCCAACACTCATCTCGAAACTGCTGCGGGCAGCCGCTCGAGCCTTTGTGTCACGCCTGGGGCACTTGGCACCGCTTCTGCTTCATTGTTCACAAGCCCACATTGGTTAAGAAACGCGTCAGAGAACCCACATGTTTGCGCCTGGTCAGGCAATTGGGTCACAGGGTCATGTCCCGTCACGCCTTTGTTTTTTCCAGGTGTCCACCCCTGAACCAACGGTGTGCTGGAACGCTGTGGAAGCCCCAGAACCCGAGCCCACCAACCCGAGGCAGGGACCTTCGCTCGAGTTCGACCCTGGCTCATCCGCACACGTTGCCTGCACTGTGCGCGACAGGGCGCCCACAACCCAAGTCGCGCGGTCGGGTTGGCGAACCGTTCGGCAAATCAGGGCAAGGCCCTGCGCTGCCAGAACTTCAACGCTTGCGTGGTCTCGAGGCGTTCGTGTGGCGGTGCCCAACTGCTCGGGTTTGTGCGTGACGGTGGCACGGTGCATGGCACGGTATTGCGCCCACCCAGATGGGCTCGACAGCAGGCTTGTCCCCTCGAGCGCGCGCGGGTACAATCGCGTCGTCCGCGTGGGCCTGTAGCTCAATCGGTTAGAGCTGCGGACTCATAACCCGTAGGTTCCGGGTTCAAGTCCCGGCGGGCCCACCAAAAAAGCACCGTTCAAAAGCGGTGCTTTTGTGCTTTGAACGAAGCACCTCGAGCCTTGGCTCCACGTTGGTCATGCTGCCCGACGCAACGGGCCTCAGGGCATCGGCCCGCCCATGCGCCACCCTCGAGACCGTGCCGTACAGCAGCCGCGGTCGTGCGGCGCGGACGCGGCTTAGAGGTCGTCGCCTTGGAAGGTCGTTTAGGGGACGTGCCAGAGCCCATGCGCAGCCCGTGACCAGCGTGGTGCGCGTCTGGTCAAAATCCGGTCTCGCTCCTGCGTTCGCCCGGTATATTCGGCCGCAGAGTGCCGTGCACTGGTTGGAAAAGTGCCGTGCATTGGTTGGAAGGGCACGGCTTGCAAGGGTACTGGGCACAGGGGGGCACGTGGCAATCTTTGGCAATTTGACCGAATTCCCGTTCCTCGAGGTGCTGAAAATGCTCGAGCGCAAGAGCGGCGTGCTGCGCTTCTTGCAACTGCGTCCGTACGCGAGCGTGGAACTGCATTTGCACCGGGGCACGTTGCAAGCGCTCCACGTGGACGGCGTGCCGATTCTTGATGCGGGCATTGCACGTTCGTATCTATTGGAAATCTCTGCCAAGCGCATGGGTGAATTCGAGTTCGGCACTTCCAGCCACGTCGTCCCGAACCCCTTGGGCATTGTCGTCACCGACGCCGTATTGGGCATCGGGGCGAGCGAAGAGTTGTTCGCGGTCGCCCGTGAGTGGCTGCCCGACACCAAAACGCGGTTCAATGCAGCTGATGGCGCCCCCCCCCAAAGCAACCACTTGGACGCCGACCTGCGCCGCGTCTGGCCGTCAATTCATCCGCTGTTGATGCGCGGCTCGAGCGCCGAGGAAATCGCTGCGCAACTCGGTTTGTCCGAAGAGACCGTGCAGCACGCACTGTACAAGTTGCGCGCCATCGGCGCGATTCGTCCCGCCCGCCGCATCGAAGAGACCCAGACCGGTCCCGCCACGTTCGGGCGCGCGACGACCACGACGAACCCATCCGCCAGTCCCTCACCAGCCGTTTCAACCCGCCCAACGGCCAAACCCACGCTGATCTCGAGGTTGCTGGGCGCGTTGTCGTTTGCCAGGAGGTCCTCGTGAACGATTCCAAGCCACTCAAGCTCGTCATCAGCGGTCCCGTCGGGGCGGGCAAAACCACGTTCGTGCAATCGCTGTCTGAGATTCCCGTCGTCAACACCGACGAACTGGCCTCGGAGAACATTGGCAAGTCGCACACGACGGTGGCGCTGGATTTTGGCATCTTGACGCTGGACAGCATCCCCGTGCACCTCTTTGGCACGCCGGGGCAAGACCGCTTCGATTTCATGTGGGAGATTCTCTGCGAGGGCGCGCTGGGCTTGCTGGTGCTCGTCGCGGGCGACCGCCCGCAGGACTTTCCGCACGCCCGCAAGATTATGGAGTTCATCACCAGCCGCTTGCCCGTGCCGTTCTTGATCGGCGTCACCCGCCAAGACTTGCCGCGCGTGTGGGAACCCGAGGATGTCGCGGATTACTTTGAACTGCCCCCGCACCAAGTCATCGGCATCAACGCGACCAGCCCAACCTCGAGCGTGCTGGCGATGGTGCGCTTGCTGGAATTGGTCGAAGCCTACGACCCCAACTACGCCGACGTGCTCCAAGGGCAGTACCGCTTCGGCGCGCTGTAGTACGCCTCGCGCGGCCGTCCCAGCGCCAACCCCTCAAGGCTGCTGACCAGCACTCCAGCGGTTCTGGATGGGTGTTTGAAGGAGCATGGAAATTCGTGCACCCAGCCGCGACGGTCGGGTGCGCCCGTCTCTCGAGGGTTGACGAACGCATGCAGAAACCGCCAGCCCTGCGCGCACCCCGGTAAGAATTTGCAAATGCCGGTGTGCATTTCCGACAGGCGCGTGGACCACAATTCCATACACTCGAGGGGCACAGGTGGTCGCGCAGGGCATTGCCAAAGCCTGTCGTTCCTCGTCGCCTGCGGCAAGTGCAGACACAGCAAGGGAGTCCATTCATGAGTTTAGGCAAGCAAGAGCAGTTGCAGCAAACCCTCGCCAACCTGCGCAGCGCCATCCCCGAAGTGCGCGGCGTGCTGGTCGCCTCGAGCGACGGTCTGCCGATGGCCCAGAGCTTATCGGGCACCGAAGATCCCAACCGCGTCGCCGCGATGGCCGCGACTGCGCTGGGCTTGGGCAAGCGCATCGCCGACACCTTGAGCGCAGGCAGCTTGAACGAAACCAGCGTCTCCGGCAGCAACGGACAGGTTTACCTCTACTCGGCGGGCGCCAAGGGCGTGCTCGTCGTCGTCACGCCCGCCAACGCCAACGTTGGGTTGATTCACCTGGAAGCGCGCGACGCGGCCAAACGCATCTCGGAGATCTTGTGATGCTCGCCAGCGAAGCTGGAAAGGGAGTGGGAGCGATGGCAGGCATTGGTGACGCGGTGCGCCCGAACCTGGGCGAGTTCATGAGCTTGGTCTGCTTCAAAGCCGCCCTGCGTGGCGTGGAAGACACCTTGGGCGACGATGGCGCGGGCGTGGTCCTGATCCGTGCAGGCAAGATGCGCGGGCACGATGTCGCCAAGATCAAGGGACTGGCAGGCACGAACGTGCCGCTGGAACAACTCGGTGCAATCCTCAACGGTGTGTTCGGTGATGCGGGCACGCGCTTGTGCCGCATCGAAAAGGTCTACGCCGAGGGCGAAGACATCATCGTCGAAGCCCAAGAAACCGTGTGCAGCGCCAACGAACCCCAAGGCTCGAGCCGCAAGTGCACGTACTCGATGGGCGCGGTCGCCGGGGCGTTGGAAGCCGTCACGGGTAAAACCCTGCGCGCCGAGCACACCGACAGCGTGCTGCGCGGCGGTAAGTGCGACAAGTTCGTGTTCTCGCCGCTGTAAGGCTTGCTGGTCAACCGATCAACCTTGCTGGTTAACCGATCAACAGGGTGCAGCACACCGAGGACGGGCGAAAACCCCGTCCTCGGTTTTTTGGTGACGCGGGCTCGAGCCTGTGCTGATCGCGTGCCCGTGAACGGTTGCCATTGCAGACGTGGGTACTCCGCCAGGTTCGCACGTGCGTGGCTCGAGCCTGATTCCGTTCTTCAAAAGCACCAGCGCCGATTCTATGGCTCGAGCAAGTTGACGATTTCGCATCAAAGCGACCAAAAGCAATGCGAAATCCGCGTGGTCTCGCGCAGGGTGCTCGAGCCGTTCTCGCCGGGGTTCAATGCTTCTCGGACAACGGCGTAGACCTCGTCGGGTTCAGCGCGCGGTCAATGCCCGCCGTTGCGCCTCCTCGAGCGCCGCCTTGGGGTCCGCGCCGCCCTTCAAAACGCGCTCCATCGCCTCTTCCAAGAAGACCTTCCAGGTCGCGTACCCGGCGACGCGCGGGCGCGGCACGGCTTCGTCGAATTGCTCGAACGCGGTTTTGCGGTACGGGTTTTCCTTGTACCAATCGTTGAGGAGCGGCAGCACGCTGCGGCGCACGGGCACGTAATAGCTGGCCTTCGTCCAACTGACGATGCTCTCTGGGCGCATCAGGTATTGCCAGAACGCCCACGCGCCTTGCGTCTCTTCTGACGTGGAGTCGCGCATGACGACGAGTTGCGCGCCGCCGAATGGGACGACCTGGCGGGTGCCGCGCGGCATCGGCGCGGCGCCCAGTTCAAACGCCACGCTGAAGGGCAGGATGTCGGGCCAGTTGGCGATGCTCGCAAACGCCACGAACGCCTTCGTGCGCACGAAATCCAGAATCGCAAACTGCGCCTCGCCCAAACTGCGCCCGGAAGCGCTGCCGCTCCTGACCTGGTCGCGCAGGAACTCCAAGGCGTCCACGACCTCTTTGCTGGTGAAGTTCGGTTTGCCGTCGGCGGTGACGACGGCGCCGCCACGGCTGAGCACCATCTGTTCAAACTGCCAGGAGTCCGCGATGGCGATGAAGCCGCGCACATTGCGGTTGGAGAGCGCTTTGGTGACCTGCGCGAACTCCGTCCACGTCGTCGGCGGCCTCAACCCCCGCGCGCGCAACTGCGTGGCGTTGTAAAACATCACCGGCGTGCTCGCGTTCCACGGCAAGCCAAAACGCTTGCCTTCGTACACGCCGTAGTTCCACACGGCTGGGAAGAAATCGCGGGCGGTGGCCGCGTCCAAGGTTTTCTCCAAAGGCGCCAAATCCGCCAGCGCGCCGTCCTCTGCCAGGCGTGGGAAGAACCCGATCTCTGCTTGAAACAGCACCGGCGCGTTTTTGGCGCGCAAGGCGGCGATGATCTGCGTGTTCGCCTCCGGGTACGTGCCGACCATTTTGGCTTGAACCGTGTATTGGTCTTGCGAGCGGTTGAAGCCGTCAATGAGGGCGTTGACGCTTTTCTCCGCGCCTGCCATCGAATGCCAAAACGTCACGGTCGTGCGCGCGCGTTGCGCGTGCGACACGACGAGCGCGCCCGACGCGCAGGCAACCAAACCGAGGGCGATCCACAAACGGCTTTTCATGCGTTCCTCCAAAACCCTCGAGGCAAGCGTCCGCAGCGGACACCTCGAGCTTCGGCTGTTGTTTTACAAGCCACAGCTTGCCCTCGCGTCAGCGCCGCGTCAAGCGCCCGAGCCGCATCATCCATCACAATTGCAACGTGTCTCACGACCGTCTTGGATTGTCGGGCTTCGTGCGGTGGTCGGTGAGGGCGCACTTGTACCGTGTACGGCGGAGGTTTCACCCATGAACAAGCTTCTTGCCACCGCCGGTCTTGCCATCGCCCTCACCACCGGCGTCGTCGCCCAAAGTACCCCCGGCACCATCGTGGACGTTGCCAGCGGCAACAGCAATTTCTCCACGCTCGTCGCCGCCGTGACCGCTGCCGACCTCGCCCCGACGCTGAGCGGCGCGGGTCCGTTCACCGTCTTCGCGCCGACGAACGCCGCGTTTGCCAAGCTCCCCGCGGGCACGGTGGACACGCTCCTGCGCCCAGAGAACAAAGCCCAACTCGTCAGCATCCTGACTTACCACGTCGTCAGCGGTCGCGTGCCCGCGTCCGAAGTCGTCAAGCTCAACGGGCGCAGCGTCGCCACCGTGCAAGGCGCGACCGTGCGCATCCGCGTGATGGGCAGCCGCGTCATGGTCAACAACGCCAACGTCGTGCAGACGGACATCAACGCCAGCAACGGCGTGATTCACGTGATTGACAGCGTGTTGATGCCGCCAGCCAAGTAATTCGGGCAGCTCACCCAGACGCCAGGTACCCAATAGGGGCCTGGCGTTTTTCATGGCTTCTCGAGGCTGCGCTCGAGTGATCGCATGGAACGTGCGGTTACTTGCTCGAGACCTAGCCGCCGAGCCTCGAGCGGTGCGCGTTTCACGAACAGTTCCTCGAGATGCGGGCAGTGCCAGGTCGAGCCCCCTCGAGCCTGACGGGAATTCGACGGGTGGTTGCGTAAATGCGAGCGCCATCGAAGGGCTCGAGCCTCTAGCGCCGCACCCTCGGGTCGCGGGGATTGACCGCGTAAATCGCGCCCCACGGCACGTAGCGGCTGCGCGTGACATCGCGCAGCACGCGTCCGCCGTTGTACGTCACCGCGCGCAGGATGCTCGAGGTCATGCCGTCGGAGGCACCGCTGACCAGTTTGACCTCGCCCAATTTGAGCGTGCGGTCGGGCACGAAGCGGTCGCGCGGCGCGGTGCGTACAGCTGTGATGTTGGGCTGGGTGATTTGCACGCGGCGGTCGGGCGCGCGTCCGAAGAAGTTCAGCGCCAGGGTTTTCGTTGTGGCGTCCCAATCGGTTTGAAACCACAGTGCGCCGCCGGAGTCGTTCCTGAAGCGCAGGTTTTTGGAGGGCGCGTAGACGGTCGCTTCCATGCCCGGCGGGTCGTAGTAGGAGACGCTGTAGCTGTGCTGGTGCCGCTCAAGAATCGGCAACCCAGCGGCGTACGCCGCGCGCCACACGGTCGTGCTCGTCTGGCAGACACCGCCGCCAATGTCCTTGTCCAAGAGCGACCCGCGAATCACGTACCCGTCCACGAACCCGAGGCGCGCGCTGATCCGCACGCGGCGGTTGAAGTCGAACACCGCGCCCCGCTCGAGGCGCACGCCGTCAATCTGCCGCGCGCTCGCCAAGATGTTCTGCACGCGAAACGCGGGACTGCCCGCAGCCGAGGAGTCGCCACCACCGAAGTGAAACCGAAAGCCGTTGTCGAAGAAGAACTTCACCGTGCGCGCTGGCGGCGTGCGCCGCACGACCAAGCGCGCCTCGGTTTTGCCAAACCGCACCGCCTCGAGCAAGTACGCGCGGCTCAAGCCCGCGTCCACCGTCCACCCGCTCTGCCCTCGAGCCACCCAGGCTGTACCGTCCTTGACCCAGCGCGCGTCCACGGCTGGGCGACCCACGTTGCGCTCCAAAGATTTGAGCGCGTCCTCCAAGCCGCTCGAGAGACTGCGCCGCTCGCGGCTGACGCGCACGCTCGCCGCTGGGAGCGGGAAGCGCCGCGCGATGCGCGCTTCGGTCAAGCGCCCGGCGCGCAACTCGGGTTCGGTGGTCTCGAGGACGAACGCCAGCGGCGGCACGGGTTTGGGTCTGACCACGGCGGGCGGGGTGGGCGGCTTGACGGGTGCAGGCGCAACGGGTGGTGCAGGAGGCTCGAGCGGTGCAGGATCCACGGGCACAGGGTTGATCGGCACGGTCGGACCGGGTGGCGGTTCGGGTGTGGGCAGTGGGTCGGCGGGCGGATCGGTCTGCGCCAACACCGTCACGGTGAACGCGCAGACCACGAGTGCAACCAGGGTTTGAACGGCACGCGGTTTCATCGCCCTCGAGTGTACGCGGCGGCGTGCTCAGGCGCGGCGATGCAACGCGCGGTTTGGGCAGGCACTGTGACACCATTTGGCGCTCGAAGGGCAGGAGCCTCGAGCCCGACCTCGAGCGATGCTCCTTCAAATCGGGTCTCGAGGGACGTTGGTGCGCTTCGCGCACTGGGCGAACCGCCGTTCGCCCCCACGGAAACGCAAATCGCCGTCCGCGCGGTCACGGGGCTCGAGTCACAACGCGGGTGCGCTGCTTTTCCCTTCGCCCCAGGTTTTGCCCTACAATTGACGCAATGCTTGTCTCTGACTGGATGACGCCCGCGCCGCTGACCGTTCCGCGTGACACCCCGGTGCTCGAGGCGTTGCGGCTTTTAAAAACCCGTGGGTTCCGCCGCTTGCCTGTGGTGGACGGTGCGAAGCTCGTGGGAATCGTCACCGACAAGGATTTAAAGGACGCGATGCCCAGCAAAGCGACGACGTTGAGCGTGTGGGAGTTGAATTACCTGCTCTCCAAGCTCACGGTCGCCGAAGTCATGGCGACGCCGGTGAAGACCTGCCATGCCGCCGATACGCTCGAAGAAGCGGCGCTGACGATGCAAAACGCCAAGGTCGCGGGTTTGCCCGTCTTGGACGCGGCGGGCGCGCTCGTCGGGATGCTGACGATCACCGACGTGCTCGGCGCGTTCGTGCAGGTCTTGGGGCTCAAAGAGGGCGGCACGCGCCTGACCCTGGAACTCCCCGATGTGCCGGGCAGCTTGGAGACTTGCGCCCGCGCGGTGCAACCCGCCAACATCGTTTCTGTGGCCACCATCGGGCACGCGGGCGGCATGCGCCGCGTGTTGATCCGCGCCGTTGGCGACAATGCTGAAGGCATCCGCTCGAGGTTGCAAGCGGCGGGCATCACCGTGCAAGACGTGCAGTGACGTATGCGCACCCTCTCGAGCCCGTACGGTCCCATCGAGGTCATCCCGTGCGGCGACCCCGCGCTGCTCGAGACCCTCGAGATGGACGAGACCTTGGACGTGTTTCGCGCCCCAGCGGAGCAGTTCAAGGCGCTCTTGGAGATTGCGCGTGACATCACCGGTTGCGTGTGCTTTTCAAGACTGGGGCACCGCCTGATCGGGTACGCGACTTTTCACCCGCCCGACCCCATCGAACGCTGGAGCCAAGGGCGCATCCCTGGCATCGTGGAACTGGGGGCGATTGAAACCAGCCGCACGCACCGCGGGCGTCACCTCGCGCGGCACCTCTTGGAGGAGGCGGTTTCCACTGGGCGCTTTGAAGACAAGATTCTGATTGCCACGATTTACCAATGGCACTTTGACCTGGAAGGCACGAACCTCACGGCGCACGCCTACCGCAAACTGTTGGAGCGCATGTACGGCGCGGTCGGGTTCGCGGTCGTCAAAACCGACGACCCGGAGATCATGTATTACCCCGGCAACAGCCTGATGGCACGCATCGGACCGCGCGCCTCGGACGCGTTGAAAGCCGAATTCGACCGCCTGAGGTTTTTGGAGACGGGGCGCGTGCGATGACGCAAACCGCGTTCGTCTACGACCCGGCGACGCTGGGCTACGACCTGGGGCAGCACCACCCGTTCAAGAGCATCCGCCCGCAAGCCGTGAAGCATTTGCTGGAGACTTACGGGTTGACCCTCGAGCTTCACAGCAGCGAACCCGCGAGTCTCGAGGCAATCCTGTCCGTGCACGCCCGCGGGTACGTGGAACGCGTGCAGCGCGCATCACACGGGGAACACGTCGCGGACGCCGTGCATTACGGCATCGGCACGTCCGACACACCGATTTTTCCCGCGATGCACGACGCGACGGCAGCGGTGGTTGGGGCAACGCTGCACGCCGCCAAGCTCGTGCGTTCCGGCACGTCCCCTCGAGCCTTGAGCTTGGCGGGCGGTTTGCACCACGCCCGCCGCGACGCGGGCAGTGGATTTTGCGTGTACAACGACCTGTCGGTCGCCATCCAAGCGCTCGTGGAGAGCGGTTGGCGCGTCGCGTACCTGGACGTGGACGCGCACCACGGTGACGGCGTGCAATGGCTGCATTACGAAGACCCGCGCGTGCTGACCATTTCCCTGCACGAGAGCGGACGCTACCTGTTTCCAGGCACCGGGTACACCTACGAACTCGGGCGGGGCGCGGGCTTGGGAACCAGCCTCAACGTGCCCTTGGAGCCGTACACCGACGACGCCTCGTACCTGGACTGCCTGGAGCGCGTCCTCGAGCCTGCGCTGGCGTGGTTCAAACCGGATGTTTTGGTGCTCCAAGGCGGCGCGGACGCCCACGCGCTCGATCCGCTGGCGGAGTTGAACTTGAGCGTTCAAGGCTACGCAGACGTGTATCGCCTCGCCGTGCGCGCCGCCCAAACCCACACGGGCGGACGCATCGTCGCCACGGGCGGCGGCGGCTACGCCACCTTGACCGCTGTCCCCCGCGTCTGGGCGCAACTCTATGCAGCGCTCGAGGACATCACCCTGCCCGATGCCATTCCAGACGCCTGGCTCGAGACCTGGCAACCGCAGGCAGACCAGGCGTTGCCATCGAGGATGCGCGACGCCGTGCCCACGCTCGCGCGGCGTGCGGAGATCACCGCGCGCAACGCGCACACGACTGACAAGCTGCTCGAGATGTGGCGCGAAGTCACGGGGCAGTAGCGGGCTTTGCTCGAGGGGCGCGGCGGGTGACGCCCAACCCTCTCACATCCCTCAGGGATGTGAGAGGACGCAGTCCTCGAGCGGGGAGAGGGACTACAGCGCGCAACGACGCTACTCTTCCCCCAACTTTGCCCCTGCCCAGCGCTCGAGCATCTGCACCGCTGCAACGTGGTCCACGTCACCCAATTCGCGCAACGCCACTTCCAAAAGTTGCTCTGTGAGCGCGGTCACGGGGCTGGGGATGCCTTGCTCGCGCAGGCTCTGCGCGGCGATGCGCACGTCTTTGGCCATCAACGCCAGCGCAAACGTATTGGGAAACGCGCGCCCGACGACGCGTTCGGGAAACAGGTTCATGGAAACGTTGCTGCGTCCACTCGAGGCGTTGATGACCTCGAGGGCGGTGCTCGATTGCACGCCTTGACGCTCCAAGCCCAGCAGCACTTCACCCAACGCGAGGATGTTAATGCCCAAAAGCGCTTGATTAGCCGCTTTGACCGCCATGCCTGCGCCCGTCGGTCCGCACCACACGATTTTGGCGGCGAACGTCTCGAGAGCCGGACGCGCCGACTCCATACCCAGAATATCTCCGCCAACCATCATCGTTAGCTTTCCTTCAATCGCGCCTTTGACGCCACCGCTGACTGGAGCGTCAATGAACCAAACGCCGTGGTCCTCGAGTCTCACGGCGATTTGACGGGCGCTGGCGGGATCGCCGCTCGTGCAATCCACCCAGATTGCCCCAGAGTGTGTGCCCTCGAGCACGGCGGGCAGGAGTTCGAGGACTTCCTTGGACGTGGGCAGGCAGGTGAAGATCACGTCCGCGTCTCGCACGGCTTCGGTTGCACCATCGAAGGCTTTAGACCCATGCTCCTTGGCGTGGCGTGCCCGCTTGGCGGCGTCGCGCGTCCACACGGCGGTCTCGAAGTGCTTGGCGAGGTGTCCAGCCATCGGATAGCCCATCAGTCCCAAACCGAGGAAAGCAGTGCGCATGGCTCGATTACAACACACCCGCTGCGGTTCTCGGGCATTGAGGTCTCGAGTGGGCGTTTTGGCAGGACGTGCGACACGAGAACGCCGCGCAAGCGTTGTCGGCTGCGCGGCGTTCTGCGAACGGGAAAACGGTTTAGTTGGACTCGAGGGTCAAGCGGAACGTCGCGTTGCTGATGCGCACGATGTTCAGGTCAACCTTTTGATTGCGGTTCTGAAACTCGATGCTGACGCTGGTGCTGCTGACGCGCTGCTTCTTGGCGCGAAAACCGCGACCTTCGAACTGCTGGCGGTACTGCGCGGCCACCGTCGTCATCGGGCTGTTGCTGGTGTAGACGAACGTGACGGTGTCGGGATCGCGCGCCTCGTAGCGCACGAAGGTCATCACGGGCAGCAGTGTCAGGTTGTAACGGCTGTCCACCACGCCGCCCGCTTGGATGTTGATGTTGACGTTGATGCTGATGCCGCTGCCTTGGTTGGGGGTTTGCGGGGCGGGTTGCGGTTGAACTTGCACGGGCGGGCTGGGGTTGTTGACCACCGTCGCGCCACGCACTTGCAACTGCTGGTAATCGGTTGTCCAGTCCTGGGCGGGCACGGGCGTGACGACGACCGCGAGGGCGCGTGCCAGACCGTCTTGACCTTGGGCGCTGACCTGCGCAAAGGGCTGGTTGTTCTTGAACTGGGCGAGTTCACCCAGGTTCAGCTGGCGCTTGCTGGCGACCGCCAAGAGCTTGTCCTGACCGGCGGGACCGTCAATGCTCAGTTCGTAGTTCGCACCTTGCGGCGGGAAGGTGCGGGTCTCTCCGGCGCGCAGGAACTCGTTGCCACCGCTCAAGCGGTTCGGCAAAATCATGTCCACGACGCCGTCGGCGTGCACGCTGAAGACGTAGACGTAGGCGTCTTGGTTGACGGAAACGTTGATCTTGATCTTCTCGCCGATGAAGTACACGGGGTTGTCGCCGCCGCGGTCCACGCCGATGTTGACTTGCAGCGCGGTCTGCACGGGGTTGACGATCACGGCTTGCGGGGTGACGCGGGGGTTGCTTTGCGCAAACGCGCTCGAGGCAGCGAGGGCGCTGAACGCCAGGGCCAGCATTCCAATCGGTTTCATTTGATCTCCTTTGCGCACCTTTTTTCAAAGCGCGCGGTTGAACGAGGCAAAGGTTAAAACGCCTTTCCCGGCGCGGTATGTGCTGAATCTTTGGCGGACTTTAGAAATGAAGTGTGGGTAAAGAAAAGTGGAGTTTCTCGAGGGTTGCGTGAAGAAAACCGGTGGCTGATGAGCGCTCGCTCAAGATTGACATGCGCCTCAGCATGTGAGATTTCCGACGTTCTGGACGTGTTTGCCTGTGTTTTGCCAGCGTTCGAGGGGAGGTCTTCTGGGATTCGGGTTTGTTGCACCAGGGCACGCAAAACGGTGTGTCCGTGCGCGTGACGTGTTGAAGATTGCCATTGAACACGGGTTTTGGGTGTATATTCACGCAAGCGTTATGGCACTCAGTACACATCCGCTCGGTCCCGTCGCCCCCACCGCGCAAATCAAACCCAGCACCGTGCTCACGGGCACTGAGCGCGCGGCGATGCTCGAGGGACTCACCGTTCGCTCTTCCAGTCCAGAGGACGAAACCCTCTTCGTGGACGCCCTCGGGCAGCCGTGGGTGGACCGTCCGCTCGGCGCAGGCGAGCACCGCGAACTCGTCCAGGTGTGCTGGAAAGAGGTCTGCCTCAACTGGCCCGACGCCTTGTGCGTCGAAGAACTCGAGAAGTAAGCACCCAAGCGATCACAACCCACACGCCCGAGCTGTCTGGCTCGGGCGTTTTGCCGCGCCAACGGTCGCCCGCGGACGCAGCTTGCCATTCCCTCGAGGTTGCACCCCAATGGCGTTGCCCCTCGGGTGCCTCTTCAGCCTTCGAGCGCCCGCGTCCAAAACTGCATCCCGTGCGCGCTCTGGGCGGACTGCCCGACCTCTTGCCAGTGCATCACGGTCGTCAACCCGACTTGCGGCGCGTACCCCCGGTTGCGCCAGAACCCCTCGAGCGAACGCGGTGCGTCCGTCGGTGCGCTGTCGCGTCGCACCGCGCAGAACGCCGTGTGCGTGCACCCGACCAGCCGCCGTGCGTGCGCCTCGCGCTGGTCGAAAAACGCGTGCCCCAACCCGCGTCCACGGTAGGCGGGCAACAGCACGCTCTCCCTGAGGTACAGCACGCGCGCCGGATTCCAGCCCGCGTTGACGAACGGCTGCTTCAAGTCTGGAGTTTCAGCCGTGAGCGGCAGCGCGCTCGAGGCACCGACGGCGGTGTCGCCGTCCTCCACGAGCACGATCAAGCTGTCCGCGCACCGCGCGTAGGTTTCCAAGTACTCGGCTTCGTATTCTGGGGAGCCGTCGTACAGGTACGGGAACTCGCGGAACACGGCGATGCGCAAGCGCGCCAACGCAGGAATCGCCGCGCGGATCGCCGCGGCTCCGGTCAACGCCGTGACCTTCAATGCGTTCACGCGATCTGCCGCAACCATTCTTGCAGGTTGTAGTAATTCGTCACCCGCGCGATTTTGCCGTTCTTGACGACGAAGAACGCGCCCCCAGGCAAGCGGTAGGTCTGCCCAGTGGCTTCGGGCAGTCCGTCATCGGTGCTTTGGTACGTGCCGCTGACGGTGTACTCGGCGGCTGCCCTCGAGCCATCGGCGTTCACCGTGATGCTGACCTCTTCGATGTGCTCGCGGTAACAGCGGTCCATGCGCGCCAGGAACGCCTGGAAGCGCGCCTTGCCGCCCTCGCTGCCGCTCTCGTTGACATCGTGGGTCACGTCTTCGGTCAGCAACTCGAGCATGCCGTCCCAATCGGCGGTGTTGAAACGGGCGTAGTACTGCTGAATCAGCGGCGTGGTCAGGTCGGTCGGCATGGAACTCCAGTCTATAGGCTGCACACGTAGAGCCCGCGCCACTCGAGCCATGACCACCGATGTCTCGAGTGGCTGCCTCGAGGCAACCAGACCACGCCGCTCACGTTTGCCCCGTACACTCTCCTTCCATGTGGCTGCGCCTTCTCGTCGTGTTGTGGCTGTGCTCCAGCCTCGCGTCCGCCCAGCGCTTCAGCGTGTCCCTGCGCCCGGAGTTAGTCCTGAACTTCGCGCAACCCTCGAGCTTCGCGGTTAGCGTCGGGGGTGAGGCGCGCGGGTTGTGGCGAGCCCTCGGCGCGCGGGTGCAAGCGGGCTTCGGCAGCAACTTTGAGCTGAGTCTGGACAGTGTGTACCGCTTCGACGGCTCGGATTACGGCAACCTCTACTTGGGGCTGGGCATCGGGTTCTCACGGGTCGCCGAATGGCGGGGGCTCGTCGGGTACGAGTGGGACATCGGCGGACGTTGGCGCATCGCCACGGAAGCCGTGGTCCGCGCCGGGTTCGTGGGCGATCCCAGGTTGAGTTTCGCGCTGATGCTCGTGTATTTGCTCTGACCTCGAGCAGCGCCTGAAGCGTTGAGCCATTTGCGGCTCGAGCCTTGTGGATTTCTCGCAAATGCATGTCTTGAAAAGAATTGCCCATGTAGGGACTCCCTCTTGTCCCCGTCCGCACGCGGCTGCATCCGTTTCGCGCATCAGCGTGGCAGCTCGAGCGATCTCATCTCGAGGGTGCTACCCGCGTGGGTCCGCAGCCGTCAACGTGGCTCGAGGGTCGCTGGCGTCGCGCAACGCATCGCCCAGATTGTTGAGCAGCAGCACCAACACGGTCAGCGCCGCGCCGGGCAGCAAGCTCAGCCACCACTCACCGCTGTACAGCCGCGCGTACCCCTGGGCGATGCTCGAGCCCAAGCTGGGGGTGTCCACGCCCGCGCCCAAGCCCAGGAACGACAATGCGGCTTCGCCGAGCATGTTCGCGGGCACCTCCAACGTGAATTTGACCAGCAGCGCCCCGAGCGCACCGGGCAGTACGTGCCGCCACAGGATTTGGCGCGTGCTCGCCCCGAGCGCTTGCGCCGCCAAGACGTGCTCCAACGCGCGTTCGCGCAGCGCCAGGGCGCGACCAAGGCGCGCGAAACTCGCCCAGCCGGTCAGCCCCAAGACCACAATCACCCGCTCGAGCCCCGCGCCGAAGACGGCGATGGCGACGAGCGCGACCAGCGTGCCCGGCAGCGCCAAGCCCACGTCAACGGCGCGGTTGATCCACCGCTCAGTGCGACCGCCTGCGTAGCCTGCGATCACGCCGAGCGGCACGCCGATCAAGGCAGAGATCAGCGTGGACAGCACGCCGACGAGCAAGGAGACGTTCAATCCGTTCAGGACGAGCGCCAGCAGGTCCCGCCCGAGCGCGTCCGTGCCGAGCAGGTGCGCGGGACTCGAGAACGGTGTGAGCAGCGCAGCCTCGAGATTCTGCGCCCGAGGGTCAGCGGTCAACGGTGCGCCCACGACCGTCAACAGCGCGAACGCCGCCAGGGTCAGCGCAGACCCGACCCAGCGCCGCGTCACGCGTACCTCACGCGCGGGTCAACCAAGGCGTAGACGGCGTCCGTAAGCAGGTTGAAGCCCGTGACCACGACGCTGCTGACCAGGGTGAACGCGAGGATCAACGGGTAATCCAAACGCGTCAAGCCCTCGAGCGCAATGCGGTTCATGCCGGGCAGCGCGAACAGGCTCTCGGTGACGACCGCGCCGGTCAGCAAGCCGCTCGCGCTCAACCCCAAGACGGTGACGAACGGCAGCAGCGCGCCGCGCAACGCGTGGCGGTAGAGCACCCCACTGGGCGATACCCCCTTGGCTCGAGCGGTGCGAATGTGGTCCTGCGGCAACACCTCGAGCACCCCCGCGCGGACGTAGCGCGCGAACGCCGCGATGCGCCCCAGCGCGAGGGTCAGCGCGGGCAGCACGAAATGCACCCACGAATCTGCGCCGCCGCTCGGCAGCAAGCGCCACTGCACGGCGAACAGGTAAATCAGCGCAATGCCGACGACGAAGCCAGGCGTGCTCGTGAGCACCGCGCTCGAGGTCAAGATCAGGCGCTCAAGGGTGGACCCGCGCCGCGCGGCGGCGACCACCCCGAGCGGCACGCCGACGAGCACGGCAAGCAGCAACGCGCTGCCGACCAGTGTGAGCGTCACCGGCAAGCGCTCGAACAACAGTGGCAAGGCAGGGCGAGCGAACACGAAACTCGAGCCGAGGTTCAAGGTCGCTGCGCCCACAATGAACCGCCCGTAGCGCTCCAAGACCGGCGCGTCCAAGCCCAGGCTGGCGGTCAGCGCCGTGCGCTCCTCTGGGGTGGCACTGTCGGACACGAGCAGCGACACGGGATTGCCCGCGAGGTTGACGAAAGCGAACGCCAACGTCAGCACGACCCACAGCGTCAGCAGCGCACCCGCGACTCGAGCCAGGAGGTAACTCACGAATTGAAGGCTCGAGGTTTCGAGGGGGCTCGAGCCGTTTGTCGGGTCAATACGGCTCGAGGAACGACCCGCTGTAGGGGCGACCGGCCGGTCGCCCCTACGCGTGGGCTGGGGCTTACCACTGCGCACCCTCGAGCGCGAGGCGACGCAAGTCGTGGTTCCAACCCCACGTCGCGTCCTCGAGCGACCAGGACAGGCTGAGCAGGGCTTGCAGTTGAACGAAAATCCGCAACCGCTCGAGGTTGATCGGCACGCCTCGAGCCGCTTCATAGCCTCGCCGAAAAGTCTCGAGGTGTTTGGGCAAGTTCGGGAACACGCCGTCCACGTCGGTGGACATGGCGCGGGCGAGGTCGTACTCCGCCCATGCCAGAACGGGTTCGTCGAAGTCAATCACGGTGACGTGTGCACCGTCCCAAATCGCGTTCGCGGGTCGGAAATCGCCGTGGCAGACGATCATGTCTTCGCTCGGCAGCGCCTCGAGGAATCGGGTCAACCGCGTGTGCGCCTCCAGCAACTCCGCGTCTGTTGAAACCACGGGCACGGTGTTCTGCCAAAAGCGCCGCAGGTCGAACCGCGCGGGCATGGTCAACCCGGCGGTCGTGGCGACTGCTCGAGCCTCGTGACCCGCGCTCGCCCGGTGCATCGCGCCCGCCGCCGCGCCCCAAGCCTCGCGTTGCGTTTGGGTCAAGTCACTCGAGAGTGGCGTTCCCGGCGCGCCGCGCCACACGGTCGCCAACCAACCGTCCAGGTCCTCGATCAGGGCACCGGATTGGCTTTCGAGCGGCGTGCTGACCCGCGCGCCGTTCGCGTGGAGCTGCCGCGCCCAGTCCACGCCCGCCGCCACGAATTCCCGGTCGCGCAATGCTGAATGCGTCAGACGCAGGTACTCACCGCTCGAGAGCCGGTACACGGTGTTGGCGCTCTGCCCAATGCGCGATGCGGGTGCGGTACCCCACAACCGCGCGGCTCGGGTGGGCAAGTCGTCGGGCAACGTCTCGAGGGTCGCTGCCCAAGTCATGGAGCCAGTCTACGGCGCGACCAAGCGCCAACGGTTTTCGGGCAGCGCGACCGCTTGCCCTTTGCCCTCCAAGTCGCGCAGTGCCGCCAGCGCCGCGCCCTCGTCAAGCAGCGTTTCAGAAACAATTTGCTCGAGGCTGAGTTCCAGTCCCCTGCGGTACGCCAAACGCCAAATCGCCCGCTCGCCGCGGTTGGCGATGGGTCGCGCAGACTGCCGGTCAAAGACGCGCTTGAACAGCAGGAACGTGAGCGTGCCGAAGACCACTGCCATCAGCACCTCGAGCCACCACAAGCGGTAGCCGAGCGCGACCGTGCCGATGATGCTCAAGACGCCCAGCGTCGCGTACCCGAAGCCGATGCCCAAGGTCACGGAGACGATCATTGCGGGCAGGTTCACTTGAACTCCGCCAATGCCGTCTCTAAAGCGCGCACGACACGCAAGCGGTTCTTGTCTTTGAGCAAATACATCGGCAGTCGCTCGAATGGCGTTTGAACGCTGTCGCGCTCGGCGCGGATGAATTGGCGCAGCCACCAACGCCGCTCCGGGGCTTGGTGCCCGTACGGTTTGGTGATCCTGACCCCTCGAGCCCGCGCGTCGTCTGCAATGGCTGTCATCTGCCGTTGAACCACGTCGCGCACCACGATCCGGGACGACGGACGCACCTTGGAGCGGAAAAACTCGAGATAACGCCGGATTTCCTCGAGCGTGTTGAACCGAAACGTGAACCGGCAGACCTCCACGAAGTAGCGCACGCGCGTCTCGAGGGTTCCCCGGCTCACGGGTTCAGTCCAATGCTTGCTCACGCGCGCTCAACCCATCGAAATGCTGCTGGTCACGGGCGAGAACGGCTGCACGGGCGCGAAGTTCGCCTGGCGCACGGTTTCCACGACCTCCCCGAACAGCATGTGCGGCGTGGCGTGCTGCACGCGGGCGCGGTAAATGCCGGGCACGGGGGCTTGATTGATCGGCAGCAACACCGGGTGGTGCGCGCTCGAGTGCCCCTCCATGAACGAGGGTTCGTACGCGGGTCCGCGCAGCAAGACCTCGATTTCCTTGCCCACGAGGGCGCTGTTTTTCAGTTGCGACCAGTGCTTTTGACGTTCGATCAAACGCGCCAAGCGTTCGGTCTTGACCGCTTTGGGCAGGTCGTCGAAGTGCTTGTAACTGGGCGTTCCGGGACGCGCGGAGTAGATGAACATGTACGCCTGGTCGTACCCCACGGCGTCGTACAGCTCGAGGGTCTTTTGGAAATCCTCTTCGGTCTCCCCAGGAAAGCCGACGATGATGTCCGTCGTGATGAACAACTCCGGCATGGCTGCACGCATTTTGGCAATGCGCTCGAGATACCAATCCACGCTGTATTCGCGCCCCATGCGTTTGAGCACGCGGTCAGAGCCGCTCTGCACGGGCAGGTGGATGTACTTGCAGACATTGGGCGTCGTGGCGATGGCGTCAATGATGTCGTCGCTGAAATCCATCGGGTGCGACGTGGTGAATTTGACCCTGGGAATGCCGCTCGTTCCCACGCGGCGCAGGAGTTCCCCGAAGCCGATGGAACCAGGACGATCCAGCCCGTAAGAGTTGACGTTCTGCCCCAACAGCGTCACCTCGAGCGAACCGCTTTGAACAATCCCCTCGAGTTCCTGGAGGATGTGCGCCGGGTCGCGGCTGACCTGCGGCCCGCGTGTCTGCGGCACGATGCAGTACGTGCAGTGGTGGTCGCAGCCGCGTTGAATGGTCAGCATCGCGCTCAAGCGTCCGCGCGGGGGCGGGGCGACATGCGTGTTGATGTCGTCTTTGAACGTCAGGTTCCAAAAGCGCTCGTTGCCGGAAAGCGCCTTGCCAATGTCCAAGAGCGCGCCGGGTCCGAGGAGCACGTCCACTTCAAATTTCTTGGCGATCTGCTGCCCCTCGTCCAACTGTGCCAAGCAACCCATCATCCCCAGCATCAACCCGCGCGAGTGCTTGAGCTTGCGCAGGTCGCCCAGGACGCTTTTCACTTTGTCCACGGGTTTGCCGCGCACGGCGCAGGTGTTGACCAAGACGAAATCCGCTTCGTCCACGCTGCGCACGAGTTCAGCGCCGAACGCGACGAGTTGCGACTCCACCAGATGGGTGTCGTACTCGTTCATCTGGCAACCGTGGGTGATGATGTGCGCTCGCATATGAAATCCGAGGGTGCATTCTACGGGTTTGAAGAGGGGCGTCCAGTCCTCGAGATGACGATTTGAACGCGGAGAGCCAGCAAACGTTGCTCAAAAAATGCTGGTGCTCCGTGGTAAACTCCTGCGCATGACGGCTGCGCGTTCACCACAAAAAAAGCCAAGCGCGCGGGTTGCTTCGTCCACGCGTTCAAAGGGCGTTGTCAAAACCGCTGGCAAGACATCGTCTCGAGCCACGTCAAAATCAGAGAAGCCTGCCAAAGCGAACGCACCGACCTCGTGGGCAGAGGCGCGTAAGCTGATGAGGGATGTAATCAAAGAAAACAAAAAAGCACTCGAGAAACTTGCGAGGCTTTGATTGAACGGTCCAATCTCTGACCGCGCTGATGATCCTCATTGAGACTGGACACCTGGATATTGACGGCATCCGTGCGGCGTTGCTGCACTGGGCGGGCGAGAACCCGAGCGATGCACTGCTGTGATCTCGAGGATTCGCTGTGTGTGACGTATTGAACGCTTGATTGCTTAACCGTCTCGCTGCCGTTTGGGTACAGTTCAGGCAATGAACCCCGATGGTACGAACGACGCTCGAGGACTTGGCATTCAACCGATTCTCGAGGCGATTCACGTGTACAACGCGGCGCTCGAGGCAGTGCGGGTGAATCCGATTCCAGACCCGTATCCAAGGCCTGGGTACGACCTCGCGGCTGATCTCGCGTTGATCGTGGAGCCGTGTGACACGTTGGAAACGGTGCGGGCGCTGGTAGTGCGGATTGCTTGCGCGGTTCCGCTGGCATTGCAACGTTTGTGGCTCGAGCACGGCGCGATTTCGATGGGTCCAGAGCGCAATTATTGGGGACCGTTTTACGTCTGGAGTGCGACGCGGCTCCTCGAGCGTTTGACGAACACAGGCACGGATTCCTGGGAACGGCTCGAGACACTGGGTTTCGTGGAGACCATCGAGGACGCTTGGGGTGGACGCCCGGAATTTGAGGAGACCCTGACCGTCGAGCAAATCGCGCAGTTGAATGCGAATTATAAGGTTTTCGCGTTGTTGCATGAAGAAAGTGACGAGGCGCACCGATACTTGTACTTTGACCGAACCGGGGGTTTTGGCAGCGCGTTGTTTCATCAAGACTTCTGGGAGGAATTCCAAACCGACACCCTCGAGCCGCTGTTGAACGGAGCACGCCTGAACCAATCGCTCGAGGACGTGCTCGTGCCGGTATTGGGGGAAGGCACGCGCGTCCTGCGCGGGTGGGCGCTGTGACGCGGCGGTTCGAGATGCAGTCTGGAACCAGCGCGAAGTTCTGGGAGGTCACGCTCGAGGGCGCGACGGTCGTCACGTGCTTCGGGCGCATCGGCACAGCCGGGCAGGAGAGCCGCAAGACCTTGGCGGATGCCGCCAAAGCCCAGGCGGACCTCGAGCGTTTGGTCAAAGAGAAAACCGCCAAGGGCTACGTGGAACTGATCGCCCACGCGCCGGAAACCGTGTACCTCGAGCATTCTGGGCTTCAGGAGTTCTTCGAGGTCAGCGAGGCGAACAACCATCTGCGCGTGCGGCGTGGGCGCGTGACTCAGCCGTGTCTCGAGTATGACGCGCCGTTCGTTACGCCGGGTCGCGGGCGCGAGCAGTTCGAGCGCTTGGTCGCTGAATGGACGGAACGGGGGTTCCGGCGGCTCGAGGCGCACGCGCCGATCATCGCGGGGTCTGTGGCGCACAGCTTGTTCTGCGATGAAATCGAGGATCACCCGGTGTACGCGCAGTTCTTTGACTTGGGCTGGGCGTCGGAGTCGCGCGGCACGAATGGGCGCTTGTTTCACTTCCGCGACGGGTTGCGGGTCCACCACGATTTTGACTTGGAAGAGGTCGCGGACATCGGCTTGTCGGCTGGGCTCATCATCGAAGGCGATGTCGTCGTGGACGGTGTGTTCTCGCAATTGTCGTACACCTATCCAAGTTCTACGCTGATTACGGGCCACGTTCGCGCGCACAGCTTCGGACACAGGGACAGCTTCCTGCGCGTGCTTGGTGATGTGCGCGTGGACAACATCGTCTATGGCGAGTACAACGACGGTTCTTTGGAGATTCAGGGCACAGCGTTTGGCACGGCGTGGATCAGCGCGGACCATAGCATGTGGGCGTCGCGCTTTGAGATTGAAGTCGTCGGGGAGGATTACGACGTGCTCTCCCCCAAGCTCATTTCGCTGAGCGGCAGTTTGGATTGGGACGCGGTGCGCGAATTCATGTACGCCAACAAAAGCCCGTTCCGCAAAGGGTACACGCCCGCACCGAGGCTCGAGACCGAAGTTCCCAGCACGGAGTCCAGCGAATCGCTGTTGCTGCTCGAGGTGCGCGCCCGCGTGGAAGACGAAGACACCGAGGGTTTGACGCGGTTGCTCGAGGCGTGGACGAACCGCGATGACGGGTGGCGTGCGTTCGTGGAGCAGCGTCTTCTTGCGCCGAGCACGACGCCGGAGCAACGCGTGCGGTTACAAGCGCTGCTGTCCGGCGAGTGGCAAGCGCCACCAGCCGAAATGGGCATCGTGGAAACGCACCGCGCGCACCCAGCGGTGAAAAAGCTGCTCGAGACCATCATGCATCGCGGCGTAGACAGAACCCTTGAGGCATTGGAAACCCTCGAGCCTGCGCTTGTGCCTGTGCACAGTTACGTGCTGCTGAACGCGGTGCGTGAAGCCACGGAATCGGATAACACGCGCTTTCTGGAAGTGATGAAACGCTTGCTCGAGTTGGGCGCTGATCCAAGTCTGGGCTTTGCGGACCGCAACGTCATCAAAGAAATCCTCGAGCGTGACGACGCGCACGCGTTTGACATGCTCGATCTGATCTACAAATTCCATCCGCACCTCGAGCCTGACGACTCCGCGTGGACGCCGCCCGAAGGTGGGCAGGTCACAGATTTGCCGCAGGCGCACCCGAGGGTCACGCGGATCGTGCGGCTGATGACCAATCCCGTTGATCCAGAAGACGCGATGAACTGGACGTACGTCCGTGACGCGCTCGAGCAGCCGTTCGCGGACGGGGTGATCGTGGCCCATTCGTCGCTGCTGCTGCAAACTGCGCTGCAACGCATGTATGCCGATACCAGCCGTTACTTGGAGGTCATCGAGCGCTTGCTGGACTTGGGCGCAGACCCACGGTTGACTGCGCAAGGTGCTGAAGTCGGCACGGTCAAATACGCCGAATATCTGGACTTGAACGCGGCTCTGGCGCTGTTCTACGAACGCTTCCCAGCGTTGCGCCCCGTGCCCACGCCGCCCGAAGAGGTCGTGCATGGCGACGACATCCTTGGATTTTTGAACCGCGCGCAGGATGAAGGTGCGGATTTCACTCAACCCGGAATGGCGATGACGGTGGATCAGATTTACCGCTTGCAGTTGGTTTTCAAGCGGGTGAAACGCATCCCGGCAACGCTTGGACAGTTGCACCGCTTGCGTTCGCTGAGTTTCGTGATGCTCGAGCCTGCTGGTCGCGCGCTGCCGGATTCGTTGGGCGACCTGGTGAATCTCGAGGAACTGGTCTTGGGGATGAGTGGGTTCAAGCGCGTGCCCGACCTGTCCAAACTCACCAAGCTGCGCGAGTTGAGCGTGCGTGGCAACAAGCTCACGGCGCTCCCCACTTTGCCGCCAACCCTCGAGCGGTTGATTTACGACGAGAACCCGATTCAGGAACGCGTTGACGTGTCCAGCTTGACGAAGCTGAAGTTCTTATCGCTGGACGGCGTGAAGTCTATGCCCGACGGTCTGGAGGCGTTGCACGATTTGGAGGTCTTCAGCGCTGCCGGGTGCAAACTCGAGGCGTTTCCGACAGCGCTTCTGGGGTTATCGAAGCTCGAGAAGTTGCTGCTGTCCAGTAACCCACTGGGCAGCGTGCCCGACCTGTCCGCGTTGCAACACCTGACGACGCTGGATGTGCGCAATGCCAAACTCGAGCGCTTGCCGGACGGGTTGCTGAACTTGCCCAAATTGGAAGTGCTGCTCCTGGAGGGCAACCGTGCGTTGGAGAAGCGTTTGCAGAGCGGTCAGGACGAGGTCTACGCGGTACTTGAGGCTCGAGGGGTGCGCTTTGCGCTCGAGGATGAAACCCAGAGCGAGCCCGTGAAACGCAAGCCGGATGCCGCGACGCGCGCTGACCTCAAAGAAGTCAAGCGCCTCAACCAGCAAGCCAGCGACATTCAAGTCGCACAACCGCTCGAGGCGCGCACATTGTATGAACGGGTGCTCGAGCGCACCACACCGCACCTCGAGACCTTCCCCGAGGAATTCACGAACAATCACCTGTTCGCGTTGCAAGGGTGCTTGTGGTGCGTCAACGAACTCGCGCAAACGGACCCGAGCCTGACCCAGACCGCCGTTTTCTACGCCGAAGCGATCCTCGAGTTCACGGGCGGCAACGGCACGACGTTTTACTACTCTGCTGAAAGCGAGTTGATCCGCGCTGCGCAAACGCTCGCGCACAACGCGCTGGCCTGGTACACGCTGCAAACAGGCGCGAACCTGGACGCGGCACTCGAGCACATCAACGCGGCCGCAGAGGATTTGGGTTATTCCAGCGAAGAAGGCTCGTTCGCGGTCGTGTATGAAAACAAAGTCAAAATCTTGCAAGCCCTCGGGCGGGACGATGACGCGCACGCCATTGTCTACCGGATGCGGCGCGAATACCCAGACCTTGAACCCTTTGCTCGTTCAGCAGATACCGATGCGTACCGTGCGTGGGACGAGGCGAATTGATGTGCGTGCAGCACAGGCGGTTAGGCTTCCTGCGTTTGGGGATATCAAGACTCGGGACTCGGCGGTTTCCAGCAATCTTCTTGAACAGGTCCGAGCCGGAGGGGTGGCACGCGCAGGGCTCCAGGGGCCGCGTACACTGCTGCCCATGCCCCTGCTGTGGTTGCTGCTGGCGTTCATCGCGTTTCAACTTGGCATTCGCGCCTGGTTCCGCTTTCGCCCCGGAGCCATCCCCTACGGCTGGACGTGGCTCTTGGAGAACCCGTGGCGCAAGGCGTACCGCAATCCAGAGCGCACCGCGGACCAATGCGGCATTCTCTCCACGGACACGGTGCTCGAGGTTGGCTGCGGTTCCGGGTTGTTCACGCGCGCCCTGGCGATGCGGTGCGCGCGCTTGATCGCGCAGGACGTGGAACCCAGGTACGTGCTCGAGGCTCGAGCCAAGGTCAGTGACCTCGGGCATGTCGAATTCCTGACTGGGGATGTGCGTCACCTCGAGCTGCTCAGCGTCGCGGATGTGGTCGTGCTGATCTCCGTATTGCCGGAAATCCCAGAACCCGTGCGGGCGCTTCAATCGTGCGTGCGGGCGTTGAAACCCGGCGGGCACATCGTCATCAGCCAGGAACTCTTCGAGCCCGAGTACGTCACCAGCGCGCAGACGGACGCGTGGGCGCACGCAGCGGGGCTCGAGGCGGTGACGCGCGAGGGCAATGCATGGGTGTACCTGAACCGCTACCGGGTTGCCCACCACTGAGCCTGCCCGCGGCGATGCTCGAGATTGCTCACCGTTTCGTGGCACGGGTGTAGCGTGCAGAGATTTGCGCAACTCGAGCACTTGTTTTGAACGAACAGAGGAGACACCCCATGAAACTGAACCACATCAACCTCGGCGTGACCGACGTGCCCGCTGCCACCGACTTTCTCGTGCGTCACTTTGGGCTGCGGCTGGCAGAGCACATGCCGCAAACCGACGCGATGGGCTTCACGTTGGACGACAACGACGCGCTGATCTCCGTGTTCAAAGCCAGAGACGCGACCTACCCAAAGATTTTCCACATCGGGTTCTTGCAGGACTCCAGAGACGCGGTGGACGCGATGCACGACCAACTCAGCGCGGACGGTTGCGAACCAGGTTCGCGCGCCACGGAACACGGGCGGTACGTCTTCTACGTCAATGCGCCCGGCGGGTTCGTGGTCGAAGTCAGCTGCGTGGTTTGAGCACGCGTCAGCCTCGAGGCGTCCGGGCTCGGGTGGGCAGTGTTCGTGTGCCAGCCGCCGCTCGAGCCAACAAGCTTCGACAAGTTCGTGGAGGGACAGGGGTCGCGCCGTTTCGCCGTCACGACGCGAACACGGGTTTGACGCGCGCAAGTCAACACTGTCCCTGTCCGCCCGCGGGTCGCACCGCTTCCAACATCTGCCCCAAGATCCGCTCGTGCCTCGTTCGCAAAAGGTGCACCCGTTTGGTCGCGTGGCTCGAGCAGCCCTCGGACAGCTTTGGTGTGCACAAGAAAAACCCGTCGAGAACGGGGCTTCCTTGTTTGGTAGGCTCGAGCGGATTTGAACCGCTGACCCCTACAGTGTCAATGTAGTGCTCTACCCCTGAGCTACGAGCCTGCAATTTGATCTGGGCGGTGGAGGCGTTGGGCGGATTCGAACCGCCGGATGAAGCTTTTGCAGAGCTTTGCCTTACCACTTGGCTACAACGCCGTCTGCGCCTCGCGTGCACTTCAAGACGGGTGCTCTCGAGTGCGGGGCAGAGTGTATCAAGGATCGTTTGGGGTGTCAATCAACGCGAGGCGTGTCTCTCGAGGTTCGCCCCATTGCAGCAACGCCCGAGCAATCTGACCTCGTGCTCGAGGGGCGCGAAAGGACTCGGGACGTTCAAATCCCGAGCCACAGACACGAACCCGTGATTGCCAGGCTCGAGGGTAGAATTCATGGCGTGATGGACGACGGTGTGGAATTCGAGGCGTTCACGGAGACGCTGAACGGTGTGGAGCTGTATTTCGAGGTCGCGGGTCCGGCGGACGCGGCGCACACCCTGATTTACCTGCATGGGCTTGGGTACAACAGCTTTTCGTTCCGCGAGGTCGTCGGGGATTCGCTTCCAGATCACCGGGTCGTGTATTTGGATCAACGCGGCTGCGGTCGGAGCGCTCCGCTCGAGGCGGACCCCGCGCTGTTCACGGTTGACGCGCTGGTGGACGACCTGGAAGCGTTGCGTGCCCACCTCGAGATTCGCAGCTTTACCCCCGTCGGGCACGGCTTCGGCGCGGTGCTCGCGCTCGAGTACGCGCGGCGCTTTCCGCGCCACACTTCAGGCGTCGTCGCGGTGTCGCCGTGGGTGCATTACCCAGAATTGGCGCAAACGCTGCTCGAGGCTGCCGAGCGCTTGACGGAGCGCGACGTGCCCGATCCTGTGGAGCCTGAATTGCGCGCCGAAGCCGCGTTTGGGTTGCGCGAGGATTTGCTGAGCGTGCTGCACTTTCCGTACCCACAGGCGCGCTTGCATCTGGAATTCGTGGACGCGGAGTCTGGGCTGTACGCCTCGGGCGTGGCGCAGGAAACGCTGGCGTACAACGGTTTGTGGAGCTTGGAGTACCCGCAGTACTTCCCGGAGATCAAGGCTCGAGTCACGTGCATCGCAGGCACGATGGATTTGACCAGTTATCCAGGGCAAACCGATTGGCTGGTGGATTTGCTTTCGGCGGAGGAGAGCTTGCTGCAAACCGGGCATTACGTCTGGCTCGAGGACACGGATGGGTTCGTCGCCGCGCTCGAGGCGGCGTTGGATTGAAGTTTGCCACCGAGTCTTGCGCGCATGAATATGCAAATTGGGGCATGACCCTAGAGCCTCGGGTGCGCCCCTGCTCAACCTCGAGACGGCTGTTCAAGACGGGCTGGGGGCAGCGTCGTCAACCATTCTCGTGAGCGCTTACGCCAAACGAACGTTCGTGTTTAGACTGAGTGCAATTTGCAACCATTTGCAAAATCTCACACGACCCTTATAGTGACGCGGGCTGCACCCAACCAAATACAATTTGCGCAGCTTTGCAGTGTCTGTTTATTCAGGGCACGACCTGGGGGTCAAGCATGAGGCACAGGAACGTCGTTATCGGAGCAGGAATCATCGCCAGCGTCGCCGCGAGCGTGCTCGCGTTCACCAGCGTCGCCCAAGGCAGCACCAGTCGTTTGGACACGGTGAAACGACGCGGGAACCTGATCTGCGGCGTCAACGCCACACTGCCCGGTTTCGGGTTTCTGGATTCCAACGGTCGCTACAGCGGCTTCGACGTGGACTTTTGCCGCGGCGTCGCCGCAGCGGTGTTCGGCGACCCAACCAAGGTCAGCTTCGTCTCCCTGACGGCGGCAGCGCGCTTCACGGCGATTCAATCCGGCGAAGTGGACGTGGTCTTCCGCAACACCACCTGGACCTCGAGCCGCGACGGAGACGTGGGCGTGGACTTCGGACCGATCAACTTCTACGACGGTCAAGGCGTCATGGTCAAAGCCAACGCCAGCGCCCGCCGCATCCTGGACTTGGCCGGCGCGACGATCTGCACCAACCAAGGCACCACCACCGAACAGAACATCAACGATTACTTTAGACAGCGCCGCCAGCAGATCAAGGTCGTCACCTACCAAGACTTCAACCTCGTCATGGCAGCCTTCAACCAAGGGCGCTGCGACGCCGTGACCACGGATTCCAGCGGCTTGGCTTCGCAAAAAGCCACGGCAGCCGACCCCAGCGATTACCGCATTTTGGGCGAGATCATCTCCAAAGAGCCTCTGGCACCGTTCGTCGCGCAGAACGACTCCAAGTGGCGCGATGTCGTGTCGTGGACCGTCTACGCCACGATCTACGCCGAGGAGTTGGGCTTGACCAGCCGCAACATTGACGCCGCCAAAAGCAGCACCGATCCCGTCGTGCGCCGCTTCCTGGGGTTGGAAGGCACGAGCGGCAAAGGCTTTGGGCTCGCGGCGGATTTCGCCGTGGACATCGTTAAAGCCGTCGGCAACTACAAAGAGATCTTCGACCGCAACCTCGGACCCAAGACCAAGCTGAACCTGCCGCGCCGCCAAAACGCCAACTACGAACAAGGCGGCCTGCTCTACAGCCCGCCCTTCCGCTAAGCAGCCGCACCCGGAGCCGACAGCCCACGTTGTCGGCTCCGCTTCTTTTAGACCTCCCTCGAGACCCAACTGGCGTGGACTCGAGGTGAGCTGCAGAGACGATGCTCGAAGATCGATCCTCGAGACCGACGCTCGAGACCAAGGGGGTTTGGCTTGACCGACTCAAGCGCGCAATCAACCGTTCCGTTTTACCGCGATGTCAAAAAGCTCGCGGTCTTGGCGCAAGTGATTTTCCTGGTGCTGGTCGTCGCCGCCGTCATCATTTTGATCAACAACGTTCGCGTTGGACTGGCAAAACAAAACCTCAATTTTTCGTTTGACTTTTTAAACCAAACCGCTGGTTTCTCCATTGCGGAGGGCACGGCATTCGGCGTGCCGTACGATTCCAGCAGCGACAACTATTTCAAGGTCATCGCGCTCGGGTTGTACAACACCCTGCGCGTCGCCGTCACCGGCATCATCTTGGCAACGCTCTTGGGCGTGGTCATGGGCATCGCGCGGCTCTCGAGCAACTGGCTCGTCAACCGCATCGCCCTGGTCTACGTGGAAATCTTGCGCAACACCCCGATTCTGGTGCAACTGTTCGTCTGGTACTTCGTCGTCGTGCTCGCGCTGCCGCCGATCCGCGAAGCGCAGCCGCTCTTGGGCGTGTACCTCTCCAACTCTGGCTTGGCGCTGCCGTGGATGGTGCAGCGACCCGACGGCGTCAACTTTTTTCCAATGACGATTCTGGCTGCCGCCATTGGGCTCGCGGTGTTTTTCTTTTTCTCGAGACAACGCGCCCGCACCGGGAAGCCCACGCCTGCCGGTTGGTTCGGACTCGGTGCGTGGCTCTTGACGCTCGTCGTCGGCTATTTTGCCTTGGGGCAACCGCTCGAGTACGGAGCCCCACAACGCACGACCTTCGGCGTCAGCGGCGGCTTGCAGGTCAGCCCGGAGTTCACCGCGCTGCTTGCTGGGCTCGTCGTGTACACCAGCGCCTTCATCGCAGAGATCACCCGCGCGGGCATCCAAGCCGTGCACAAGGGGCAGTGGGAAGCCTCTCGGGCGTTGGGATTGGGGTACGCGGAAACCCTGCAATTGATCGTCCTGCCGCAAGCCCTGCGCGTGATGATTCCGCCGCTCGGGAACCAGTACCTCAACCTCACCAAAAACTCGAGCCTCGCCATTGCCATTGGCTACAGCGACCTGTTCAACGTGCTCAACACCGCAGGCAACCAGAGCGGCGCGAACCTGCAAACCTTCGTCATCGCGGGCGCGATCTACCTGGTCCTGTCGTTCATCATCGCTGGTCTGGTCAACTGGTACAACACCGCCACGCGCCTGAGGACGAGGTGACGCCATGCAGATGACGCAAAGCGCCCCGCGCAAACCCTCGGGTGGCTGGTCCATCTGGGCGAAAGAAAACCTCTTCTCCACGCCGCTGAACACCGTCCTGACCGTGCTCTCGAGCCTGCTGATCGTCTGGGTGCTGTACAGCTTCACCACCTGGGCACTGACCGGCGCGCGTTGGGCGGTCGTGCCCGCGAACTGGCGCATCCTGATGGTCGGCTCGTACCCAGCAGAGCAACTCTGGCGCGTGTGGACCGTGCTCAGCGTGGTTTCGCTGACCGCTGGTCTGCACTGGGGCAGCGCGTCCAGGGGAGCCCGCGTGCCCGCGTGGCCCTTCGTCACCGCTGCCTTGTTCGCCCTGTTTTTCCTCGTCACGCAATGGGGTTTCCCCTCGAGCCTGCTGGTGCCCGCCGCTGTGATCGCCCTGTTCGCCGGGTTCTTCGCAGGGCGCGCACTGATCCGCTCGGGCGCCGCGATGAACTGGGCGTGGCTGGGCGTGTTCGCGTTTGCGATGCTGCTGCTGAGCCTGGACTTCGGCACGGGCAGCGTGCAGACGAGCTTGTGGGGCGGGTTGTTGCTGACGATCATCCTCGCGGTGGTCGGCATCGTCGCCAGCTTCCCGCTGGGCGTCGCGCTCGCCATTGGACGGACCAGCCAATACCCGATCATCAGCGCCATCTGCACCGCGTTCATCGAGATCGTGCGCGGCACGCCGCTGGTCGTCGTCTTCTTCATTGCGCAACTGTTTGTGCCCCTGCTCCTGGGCGGCACGAACATTGATCCGCTGTTCCGCGCGATGATCGGCATCACGGTCTTCAGCGCCGCGTACCTGGCAGAGAACGTGCGCGGTGGGTTGCAAAGCCTGCCAGGTGGTCAAACCGAAGCCGCTCGAGCCCTCGGGTTGAACGGCACGCAAACGCTGCTCTTGATCGTCCTCCCCCAAGCCCTGCGCGCCGTCGTGCCCGCCCTCGTCGGACAGGGCATCGCGCTGTTCAAAGACACCAGCCTCGTCTACATCATCGGTTTGAAAGAACTGACCAACATCGCCAACAGCGTCACCAAAAACCCCGAATTCATTGGCACGGAACGCGAGATGTACTTCGTCATCAGCGTGATCTACTTCGTGTTCAGCTACGCGATGAGCCAGGGGGCAAGGAATCTCGAGAGAAGGTTGAACACCAGCCGTTAGCTTTTAGCTCTTAGCCATTAGCCAAAACCAAAATGCAAACTCGAGTGCGTGGTCCCTCGAGCGCAACACAAACGAAACTTCCGAATTCTCGAGCTAATAGCTATTGGCTAATGGCTAACAGCTCAAAAAGGAGTTCCATGACCCAACCCGCCAAAGACCTTTCCCGCGCCCCCGTCGCCATCGCTGCGGACGGCGTGAACAAATTCTACGGGCAGTTTCAAGCGCTCAAAGACGTGAGCATGCAGGTCAAGCAGGGCGAGGTCGTGGTCGTCATCGGACCGAGCGGCAGCGGCAAGAGCACGTTTATCCGCTGCATCAATCGCCTGGAGGAGCACCAAGGCGGGAAGATCGTCGTGGATGGCGTGGAACTGACCAACGACGTTCGCAACATTGATGCGATTCGCAAAGAAGTCGGCATGGTCTTTCAGAGCTTCAACCTGTTCCCGCACTTGACGGTGCTGCAAAACATCACCATCGCCCCGATGCGGGTCAAAAAGATGGACAAGGGCGCGGCCGAAAAAGTCGCCATGCAGCTCCTCGAGCGCGTGGGCATTCCAGAGCAGGCGGGCAAGTTTCCGGGGCAGCTCTCGGGCGGACAGCAGCAGCGCGTGGCGATTGCCAGGGCGCTTGCCATGCAGCCGAAGATCATGCTTTTTGACGAACCGACGAGCGCGCTGGACCCGGAAATGATCAAAGAAGTCTTGGACGTGATGAAGGAACTCGCCCGCAGCGGCATGACGATGATGTGCGTCACGCACGAGATGGGCTTTGCGCGCGAAGTCGCGGACCGGATTGTGTTCTTTGACAAAGGGCAGATCGTGGAAGAAGCCACGCCGGAGGAGTTTTACAACAACCCCAAGACCGACCGCGCCAAGTTGTTTCTGTCACAAATTCTCGGGCATTGAAGGCAGCCAACCGTAGATCTCGAGCCTCGAGACCGGGCTGGTGTAGGGACGGGGCTTGTCCCCGTCCGCTGCGACGGTGGTTCGAGGACGGTATGTGGATTGTTGGGTCTCGAGCGACGCAGGTTCAAACCGATTCTCGAGGGACGTTGGTGCGCTTGCGCGCACTGGGCGAAGCACGCTTCGCCCCTACGGTTGCTTGGGTGGTGGCACGGTTTCGAGGACGTGGTTCTGAACTCGAGCGCGCTGGTCTCGAGGTTGGTGTGTTTACTTCAAACCGCCCTCGAGGGTCTTGGTGACACGGCGCTCGAAGAAGAGGTACAGAATCAAAATCGGCAGGCTGGTGACGATGGCGGCGGCTCCCAGCAAGCCCCACGAGTTCGGGTTCTTGCGCAGCAATTCCGACAGCGCGACTTGCACCGTCCACCAGGTTTGCTCGTTGAGGACGACCCTGGGGTAGAGCACGAGGTTCCAATGCGCGGCGAACCCGAGCACGGCGGCGGCGGTCATCTCTGGGCGCAGCAGTGGCGCGATCACGTAGAGCATGGTTTGCAGGTTGCTCGCGCCGTCCAAGCGTGCGGCTTCGACGTAGGTCCACGGCAATTTGGCGATGCCGCTGTAGAGCAGGAAGACCGTGAACGGACTGGCGAGGAACGGCAGCACGAGCGCCAGGGGGTTGTTGAGCAGTCCAAGCTGTTGCAAGAGCCCGTACAGCGGAATCAGCATCAACTCGGCGGGCACGCTGAGCAGGAAGAGGAACACGCCCAGGATCGGCGTGCCGCTGCGAATCGCGTACGCCGCCGGGAGCGCGATTGCCAGTTGCAGCAACGCCACGAGGCTCGAGAGCACGAGGCTGACCAAAAGCGGGCGCAAGAGTTCGTTGAAAGGAAGATTGCGGAAGTTCTCGAGCGTGAGTGGGTCGCCGAAGATGCGCCCTTGAATCGCGGCGTTCGGCGTCAGGAACGCGCTGTAGGCGATCCACAAGATGGGCAGCAGCGCGAACGCGGTCAGTACGCCCACGATGACGCGTCCGACAATGGTGCCTTTGGGGAAGCCTGCTCGAGCGGTCATTGGTCGCTCCTGAGGGCTCGAGCTTGAAGTGCGGCGAAGGTGAACGCGACCATCAGAATGAACACGCTCAGCGCCGCGCCGTAGCCGAATTCAAATTTCTCGAAGGCGGTTTCGTACAGGAAATACCCGAGCACTCGGGTGCTCCCAAACGGTCCCCCTCGGGTCAGCAAGAACACCGCCGTGTAGCTTTGCAGCGCGTACAGGCTGCCGATCACGCCGAGGAAAATCAAACTGGGGCGCAGCAGCGGCACGATCACAAGCCAACGCAGTTGCGACTCGGACGCGCCGTCCACGCGCGCCGCCTCGAGCACCTCGCTGGGAATGCCTTTCAGGGCGGCGCTGACGACCAGCACGGCGTACCCGAGGTGCTGCCAGATCGTGAACGCGGCGATCAGCACGAGCGCCGCCCACGCCTGGTCGCCCCACGGCAGCGCGACCGCGCCACCCGTCAGCGTGGCGATGACGCCGTAATCGGGGGCGTAGAGCGTGTACCAGCCAATCGCGGACGCGCCAATCGTCCACAAGCCCGGCAAAAAGAGCGCGGCTTTGACCACCCGCTCGAGCCGCGTGCCCTCGAGTTCAATGGCAACGAGTGCGGCGAGCCCGACGAACAGCGGCAGCGTCATTGCGGCAAAGATCAGCGTCGTGACCAAGCTGCGCCCGAGGTCAGGGTCGCGCAGCAGGTTCGCGTAATTGCCCAAGCCGATGCCCGCGCCGGGCACCACGCCGTCCCATTTCAGGGTGCTGATTTGAAACACCTGCACGAGCGGGTAGAGCACGAACACCGCGAGCAGCGCCAAACTGGGCAGCGCGCCCCACCAGCCAGGGTTGAGCCTGAAACGCGCGACGCGCGCCGGGGTCTCGAGCCTTGGGCGGGACGTGTTCACAAGGTGTAACGGATGCCGAAGCTCGCCCGAGCCCAGCCGACGGTGTTGTAATCCACGCTCAAGTCCAGCGCGAACGCGTCGATGTAATAGCGCGCGGCGATGCCCAGGTCAAAGCCGTAGACGCCGTTGGTGAGTGCCAGCAGCGAGGCGCTGAAACTGAGGTACGCGGGCTCGAGGTTGACGGTCAGGAGCGGTCCCAAACCGATCTTGAACACAGAGGCGCCAGAGCCGATGCCGTAAAAGTTCGTGTCCAAGTACAGCCCCGCCGCCAAAAGCCCGCCCGACAGCGATGGAAAGACGATGGCTTTCGCACCGACACCCACGTCGAAACCGCCGTTGAACGCGAATCCCGCACGCGCCACGACGCTCGAGTCAATGAACGACACGACGCTGAACGGCGTTTCAAAGCTCGCGCCCAACGCAAACGCGTTCCCGCCGAGGTACTGATAGCCGAAGTTGACGGCGACCGCCGTTTCCGAGGTGATCCCCAGCGGCGCGGCGCGGCCCACGGCAGTGGGAACGAACAGGGCAAACAGCACGGTGAAAATTCGGGCGAATGTGCGCATGGGTGTGAACCTCCACGAATCAGAGACGGTCATGTAAACCCCGTCACTATACGGTTTGCCGCCCAAAGCGGGCGTTAAGGTCGTGTGAAGCGCGTGACGCTCGAGCCCTACGCGGGGTTCTCTGCGTTCTCGAGGGATTTGAAGTAGGCCTCTTCCCACTCGCCGCTGGTTTCGTGCAACCAAGTGTCCGTGCAGATCAGCGCGGTTTGGACTTCGCCTGGCAGATCGCCGGTGACGCCGCTCGGTTTGCAGCGCAGAAACGCGAGCGCCGCGTACCAGGTGTCCCGCGCATACGGCTCTTGCTGCTCGAGGTTCGGGTCATTCTCGAGCGCCGCTTGGCTCAACTTGATGCGCGTATCGTCGTCCAGCATATTCATCGTCTGAAACAAAAAGAACGAGACGATGTTCTTGCGCGTCTGCACGTCGGTCACGCCGTTTCTGACCAGCGTGTCGTCCAACAACCGCCCCAGCCCTTCGTGGAAGGCGTCTGCGAGCGAGTGGTACACGTCAAAGTGTTGGCGCTTATTGGCGTCGTTGCCGTGCAACATCTCCACGTCAGCCAGTGTACGCGGCTGCGTGACCGGGGCGCGTTCGCCCTGGGTCTCGAGCGACGACAAGGGGGCAACAGCTGTGCGGCGGACGCGCGGTCTCGAGCATCGCTGACTCGAGACGAGGCTATTTCACTTCGGAGCGCCGCCCGGTGATGCGGTCGAGCAAGCGCTTGTACCACGGCACCTTGTAATGCTGAACGAAGCTCTGCGTGGCCACGCGGCTGCCGACATCGTGCCCGAACAGCTGCGTCAGGTGGTAACGGTGGTCCATCATCCACAGGTACAGGTCAGCCTCGGTGCGGTTGGGGAATTTGTCCAGGGCGTGCGCCGCGCGAATCTCCTCGACCATGCGCGTGTACAGTCGGTCATACCAACTGCCCACCGCTTCTTCAAACGGGATGTCGCGCTTCAAGTTCAAGCCCATGTAGTACTGGCGCTTTTGGATGTGGTCCAAGAGCACGTCGTAGCGTCCCGGCGTGGAGAAGCGAATCTCCCAATGGTCCGGGCGCACCTCGTCCAGTTTCGTGCGCTCCAAGAACTGCGCGTACTCGCCCTTGATGATGAAATCCAGGATCTCGTCGCCCTTTTCCGGCGGCACAGCAACATCCAGTTCAATCACCTCGGCGTCAATGAACTTCTGCTGGTCCATGTGTGCCACGCTGACGCGGTGGTTGCCGTCCTTGACGAAGTAGGTTTCCCCGACCTTGTAGACCTGGATCGGCGGCAATTCCCGACCCTCCAACTTGAGCTGGCGGATCGTCGCCCAGCGTTCGCGCAGGTGATCCGCGCGGGGCAAGAACGCCTCGTCGAAATCGCGGTAGCGGTCCACGCTGCCGATGATCTTGTCCACAGCAATCGTTTGAATGCCCAGGTAACGCTCGCCGCTCGGGTGCAGGTGCTTCACTGCGTCGAAGGGCAAGAGGTCGTTGGCTTCGCCGCGCAGCCACGCCACGAGGTCGTGCAACCACGCCTTGCGCATCGCGGACTTCAAGTCAAACTCCGCCTGGTTTTTGTTCCAATCCATGCCAACCACCACCCGTCACGTTACACCGCGAAGGGTGAGTGGTCATGCGCCAAATTGCCGGGCAGCGTTGAGCAGACCTTATTGATTCTCGTCGCCCGCGCTGAATACTGGTCTATGTTCTGCACAGGGCTTTGGTTTCATTTTTGTGAAGGCAAACTCGCGCGGATCAGCAAAATGTCCTCGCGTAAACCAGAGGCTCGAGCCGTCCACGCGTGCGGTGAAGTTCACGGCTGGTTTCCCGGTGCTCGAGGTATCCTGCACATGCCTGTGCTGAACGTCGTCCTCTACCAACCGCTGAACCCGCACAACGTCGGCGCCATCGCGCGCACCTGCGCGATGCTCGGTGCAGACCTGCACTTGATTCGACCCTTCGGGTTTGACTATCCAAACCGCGACTTGCGCCGCGCGAGCATGGATTACGTGGACGACATCACCGTCACTGTGCACGAAGCTTGGGACGCGTTCCTGCGCACCCTCCAGCCCGACGTGCGGTTGTGGATGTTCACCGACGCCGCGACGCACACCTACACCGAGGTGACGTACCAAGAAGGCGATTACCTCGTCTTCGGGCGGGAAAACGACGGCATTCCCAAAGAAATCTTGGCCCAGCACCCCTGCGTCAGCATCCCGATGCGTGGCGCGAAGGGGTCGCCGCGTACGGACCACCGCTTTCACAGTTTGAACGTCTCTGTCAGCGCGGGCATTGCTTTGTCCGAAGCGGTGCGGCAATTGCACGCGGCGAAATCCTAGGGCGTTGGCTCGAGCGCCGCGTTGGGGGTTCATCTGCGCTGACGCAAACGATGGGATTGAACCTGTCGCGCACGTCGTCTCGAGCCACGGACAGGCTGATGAAGGGACTCTCTCTCGTCCTTGTCCGCTGGCGGGGTGCACCGCTTTCTGCGTTTGCCCAAGAGCGCACCTCGAGCCTGAGTTGTTGCAAAAGATCTGATCGGTCTCGAGCACGGTTTATGCAAACCGAGTCTTGAGGGACGTAAGTGCTGCTGGCGCAGCACCGGGTCAAGCATGCTTGACCCCTACGGTTGGTGCGGTGGTCGCGCGGTCTCGGGTTGCGTTGGGATTGTCTCGAGCGTGCGGCTCAAACGGGCAACTCGAGCATCACGTAGCCATACGCGTTGACCACGCGCGTGCCGTTGTCGGCGGTGTATTCCACGCGCCTGCCCTCGTAATTGTGGACGTGTCCGTGCACCAAGAGCGGCGGGCGGTGGCGTTCCATGAACTTGCCGATTTGCTTGCACGGGCGATGCGCGTGGTCGGTCCCAGCGTGCGGACCGGGCGGTGGAGCGTGCGTCAGGAAGATGTCCACGCCGCGACCCCCGCGGGCGCGCTGCCACCACAGCCCAGGCTCCAAACGGCGCAATGCGACGCCCGCTTGAAAACCCGTGTATTGGCCTTCGGCGGCGTCGTTGTAGCGGGGCGCGCCGCCCCAACCGACGATGGTCAACCCGGCGGCGCGCACGATCTTGCCGTGCGCGTTGATCGCGCCGCCTGGAGGCGTGAAATTGCCGAGGTAATCCTTGACCTTTTCCTCGCCGTGGTTGCCGGGCACCCAGACGACCGGGCAGGTGACTTTGGTCGCCAGGAATTCGATGTAATACCCTGGCAGGTCGCCTGCGCAGAGCACCAAATCCAGCGGCTCCAAGCCTTTGGGGAACGTGTCGCGGTAGATGTACGGGTGGATCATGTCCGCGACCGCGAGTATGCGTTTGACCTCTGCCACCGGTAGTTCTCGCCCCCAACTCCACACTGGCCCTGCCACGCTGGACGCGCGCACCCCTCGAGCAACTGCCGGTGGTTTGGCGCGAAGTATGACACGCGCGCCGGGGTCAAGAGTAGGGCGTGGGGTCAGCGCCCTTGGAGGGCCGTCCAAACCAGGCGGTTGTGCTGAACCTCGCTGCGCAGCAAGCCGTGTTCCTCCAGGTCGGTCAGGTGCGCGAGCACCGCCGTTTGGTTCAAGACGAACCGCGTCAAATCGGTGATGGTCACCTCCAGCATCGCGCAGACCCGCTCGAGCACCTCGCCGAGCGTCGCAGGGTCATGGCAGGCAGCGAGCACGGCGCTCGAGGCGCGTTCCACCGCCGCCAAGTTCGCGTCGCACAAGGCTTGCGCGTCGGTCACGGGCTCGCCGTGACCGGGAAGGATCACCCGCGCGTCACTCGAGCGCACGGTTTCAATCGCTTCGCGCACGTGTTGCACGTCCACCATGAATTGCAGCGGGTATTTTTCCAAGATCGTTTGTCCAAACACCGCGTCGGCGGCGAACAGCACGTCGCGCACGCGCACGGCGAATTGGATGTGGGCGTGACCGGACACGTCAATGAACTCGAGGTTGACACCCGCGACCTCTCGAGCCCCCGGTTCGTTGAGCACTTTCGCGCCGCTCGCCGGGGCGACCAGCCATTTGTTGTGCAACGCCCGCGGAGCACGCGCGCCACCCCAGAGGTAAATCGGCTCCAGAATGGGATAGCGCATCAGGGCTTCCTCGAAAATTGGCGCATAAGCGGGGATGCCCAGCGTCTCTTGCAGGTACGCGTTGCCCCCGAAGTGGTCGGCGTGCGCGTGGGTGTTCACAATGGCTCTGGGCTCGAGGTGTTTGGCGCGGCACACCTTCAAAATGCGTTTGCCGTGGTCTTTGTCCGCGCCCGAATCCACCAGCACGCAGCCGCCATCGCCGGTTTCGACGACGCCGACGTTGACCGCGCCGGGCAGGTAATGAATGCCAGTGCTGAGTTCATGAAGTTCCGCCTGTGCCACGCTGGGAGATTATCGCACCCGACCTCGAGCCTCACTTTTGGGTCGGGTTTACGATGCGGGCATGACCATTTACAACCGCATCGCCGGTCAAAGTCTGGAACGTTTGGCGGCACTCAGCGACGGCGTGTTCGCCATCGCCATGACCTTGATCGTCTTGGAGATTCGCTTACCCCAGGGCATCGAGGTGCGCTCTGAAAGCGATTTGCTGCGCGCCTTGGGCACCTTGGAGCCGCGGATGCTGACCTACCTCTTGTCGTTCTTGACGCTGGGCATCTTCTGGGTCGGGCAGCAGACGCAACTCAACCATTTCGAGCGCGGCGACCGCGCGCTGTCGTGGATTCACTTCGCGTTCCTGTCCGTGGTCTGTTTGTTGCCGTTCACGACGACGCTGCTGTCCGAATACCTGGCGTTTCGCACGGCGTTGGTGCTGTACTGGCTGAACATTTTGCTGTTGGGGTTGGTGCTGCTGTGGAGTTGGCGCTACGCGCGGCGCGCAGGCTTGGTCAAGGCGGACGCTCTTGCGGATGTCAACGACGTGGTGGAACGCCGCGTCATCGTCGCGCAACTGCTCTACGCCCTCGGTGCGGCGCTGTGCGTGTTCAGCACCTACCTGAGCATCGTGTTCATCATCGTCGTGCAACTGAACTTCGTGTTCGCGCCGCGCATCAAAGGACTCTTCAAAATCTGAACCGCCCGCAGCCGCCCGTGCTCGAGATCAGCGGTGGTGGAGATCAGCGGTGGTGGAAATCAGCGGTGCTCGAGGATGTTGACCAGCGTCCCAAACGGGTCGCGCACGAACACGCGGCGCACGCCCCACGGCTCGAGGACGGGCCCGTACTCCGGGTTGACCCCGCCTGCCTCGAGCCGCGTGAGCACGGCGTCAAAATCGTCCACTTCGACGCTGATGTCGGGAACCGGCGTGCCAGAGCCGCCCTCACGGGCCACCGTGATCTGCACGGGTGCGGTGCTTGATCCCTCGAGCGTGACGATCCAACCCAGGTCCATGACCACGCGCATGCCCAGCAGGTCGGCGTAAAACGCGTTTGCCGCCTCGAGCCAGTTTGTCCCGAGCCCGTTTGCCTCGAGACCCTCCGCGCGAATATTTTTGACAATGCGTTTGACGCCCATAAGACACTGTAGCAAGCCTCGAGACAGGTAGCTCTCGAGCCCAGGCTGCTAGGCTCTGCCCATGAACTTGAATCCTCAGAGCGTGCGCCCGTGAGCATCGAAGGCGCGGGCGGGTTGCACATCGTCCTCACCGGAGCCTCGAGCGGCATCGGCGAAGCCACGGCGCGCGTGCTGGCCGGGGCGGGACACCGCTTGGTTTTGGCGGCGCGGCGTGCGGAACTCCTTGAAGCCCTGGTCAAGGACCTCAACCCCAGCGGCAAGCGCGTCATCGGCGTGGTCTGCGATGTCACCAAGCCCGAGGACCTCGAGCGGTTGGTCACGCGTGCCAACGCCGAATTTGGACAGATCCAAGTGCTGGTCAACAACGCGGGCGTGGACTCGGGCGGACAGAAATGGTGGACAGCGGGCGCAGACGAGGTGCACAAAGTGCTCAGCACGAACCTGGAGGCCGTGTTCTCGCTCACCCGGCTGGTTTTGCCGGACATGCTCCAAGCGCGCAACGGGCACATCATCAACGTCGGCAGCGTCGCCGGGCGCTTGGCGGTTTCTAGCCTGTACAGCGCCAGCAAGTTCGGCGTGCGCGGCATGAGCCTGGCGCTGCGCCGCGAACTGTTGGGCACCGGGGTCAACGTGTCGCTGGTTGCACCGGGATTCATCCGCACGGCGATGACCGCCAAGGGCGGCAAGCGCCCCCTGCCGATGCCCGGTCCAGAAGTCGTCGGGCACGCGATTCTGGGCTTGCTGGAGCGCCCCCGCCCGGAGGTGATCGTGCCGGGGTATTACCGCTTGTTGTGCTGGCTCGAGACGCTCGTTCCCGCGTTCGGGGATGCGGTGGTCCAACGCTCCTGGAAACGCGAGCCGTAAACCCCCCGCGTTGAAGGTGTGTCTGGCTACGAAAAACGCGTGCAGCATGTTGCGCAAGCCATTTGGGTGTGCTATTTTGCGTGACAGGCGCAGTTTGCGTGCGGGAACCGCGATGGGCACGGCGACATTCGTCGCCGCACGCGCGGTCTCGTAAACCAGTGCAGGTGGCGCGAAAAAAGGAGAACGCAATGGCAAAGAAATCCAGCAAGAAGACCATGACCAAGTCCGACCTCGTGGACGTGCTCGCCGCCAAAGGACAGGCGCGCAAAAAGGATGTCAAGCAGATGATGGACGCGTTCTTCTCCGAGGTCGCGGGCGCCTTGGGCAAGGGCGGCAAGGTGCAGATCACGGGCTTCGGAACGTTTGAAGTGCGCAACCGCAAGGCACGCAGCGGCGTAAAGCCAGGCACGACGACGAAGATCAAGATCCCCGCGAGCAAGTACCCGGCGTTCAAACCGGGCAAGGCGCTCAAAGACCAAGTCAAGCAGTAACCCGCCTGGTCGTGCACAGGCGAGCCCAAACGGGCTCGCCTGTTTTCTGCTCGAGGATTCACATTGCTCGAGCCGCCGATCACTCGAGCCTCCCATTGATCGGGTCTCGACGCCCAACCCCGTGTGACCGTTGCCCAGCCCGCGGAGCGCCGCCCTTGAAATACTGCGCGCATGACCTTCAAATTGATCTTCGCCCCGGAACCCGACCTGTTTGAACAACGCCTCAACCGCTTCGTCGCCGACCTCGGCGAAGACGTGGTGATCGGACAGATGCAGTACTCCACCGTCGTCCTGCCCAGCGGCGAAGTGCTGTACAGCGTGGTGCTGGGGTACAAACGCGCCCACGGCTGGGACGAGTAGCGCAGTCCGCTCTGGTGGGCGGAACCGATTCGCAGGCTTCGAGGAACCACGGTTTCTCGAGACCGTTGGTTCGTCCCCAAATCCCCAGAGGATGCTTTCAATTACCGCGCCGAAACTCGTCCCGTAGGGGCGCAGCGCGCTGCGCCCCTACGGAACGGCACTACCCTTTGTCAATGCACTCGGGTCGTGGAAAAGTCCTCGAGCAAGTCGCGCGCAAGGCGAGTAGGGCTCAGCGAACCCCACGCGGACGAGGAAAATCCGAGCACTCGAGCCTGCCCCGTGCTTTTCCTCGAGACTCACTGACAAACGGTGGCGGGCACGGGCGCACTGGCGTCGTAACGCGCCGCCAAGGTCAAGCGTTCGTTGAGCGTGTTCATCAGGGCGTAATCGCTGACCCGCTCGGCGCCCGTGTACGCCCCCGGTAAGCGCTGCTGGTAGCAGTCGAAGAAGCGCTTGAACGGACCTGCGCCCCAGGCCTCGAGCCGCTGACCGCCTGCGTCCACCGTGTCCAAGCTGTCCACGAGCTTCGCGCGGGTCGCGGCGTCAGCGGTGTCCAACGCGTCCAGTTGCAGCAGCATCGCCATGCGAAAGCCATTGCCGGTGAAGCGCTGCCACAGTGCTTGCTGCGCGTCCTTGAGGGCTTGTGGGATGCGGTCGGTGCGCGGTTCCTTCCATTCGATGACTTCGCGGCCGTAGCCGACGAAGTACGAGTACCACAACCGGAACGCGGGGGTCGCGGGCACGACATCGCGCCCGTTCTTCGTCCAGTTGGCTTCGGGCAAGTAGCCTTTGACCAAGAGGCGCATGTTCTGCGCGAACGCGTTGTGCAGGTGCATGTTCTGGTCAATCAAGCTGCCGACCATGTACTCGCCGACGCGCGTGGAGTTGCTGCCGCTGATCCGCGCGAAGCTGGGGTCGAAGGTGAACCCGATCCAGAACCAGGTCACGCGCAAGCGCTCCTGTTCCACACCGACCGAGGTGGTGGCTGAAACGCTGTCTTGCACGAACTTCGGTAAGCCCAGCGCTTGCAGGGAGGTGCGCAACGAACCCGGTGCTTGGTTCTCTGGGAACATCGTTCTGGCGCGGTCGCCGATCTCCCACATGTCCTCGCCGGGCAGCAGCACGTCGCGCCTGAACCCCAATGTGCCATCCAAATGGGTTGCCGCATCCAAGTACGAGAACGCGAGCGCGCCCTTGGTGAACGCGTTCTCGCCCGGACCGGTCTTGGCGGCGTCCAAGGTGCGCATCAGGTGCTGCCCGATCATCGCGCTCTTGAGTTTGTGCCGCGCGAAATCGTCCACCGCGCCGCACGCCGATTCCGGGTTGCGGTCGTCGGGCGCGCAGCGTTCAAACGGTTTGGTCGCCGTGAGGCTGTCCACGCCGGAGTACATCCGCCAAAAGTTGTCGTTCGTCGGGTTCGCAAGGTAAGCGTCTTGCAGCGCGTGCCACTGCGCTTTTTTGGCATCTGGCGCGTCCAGGGCGATGTCCGCCAGCCAATCGTCCAGCGTCGCCTCGTCCTCGCCGTGGACGATGTCCGCCGACCACAGCGGGTAACGGATGCCGCTGGGCAGGGAGCGCAAGTTCAGCAATTTTGGGTTGGCGCCCGCCGCGTTCGTGCCCTTCGCCAAGTCCAGCATCTCGTCTCGAGCCTGTTTTGCTGCCTCGAGCGTGGCGATTCTCGAGCCGAACAGCGTCGGCAAGAGCGGTTTCAGACTCTCCGCAAAGGCGATGTCGCGCTCGATGGGGCGCGCGCCGGGCAGCACCGCGCCGCCGGGCTGGAACGGGCGGAAGCTGCGCGCATTCTCCGCGGGCAGCTTCGCTTTGGCGCGCAGTTGACCAATCGCCTGCGCCAACGCCGCCGCTTCTTCAACGCTCGCGCCGTCAATGATCGCGCGGCGCTTGATGTCCTTGTCCGTGCTTCCGATGCGCGCCAAGTCGTAAAAGTCCGCGCCGTGGCACCCGCTGCACGAGCCCTTCGGGTGGCGTGCGCGGTCATCGTCGCGCCACAGCTTCATCGCCATCGCCTGCGCGACCTCCGGGGCGACCGCTGGCACGTCGGGCGGGTTCGTCGGGTCCACGGGCGTGGCATTGCACGCGACCAGCGCGAGCAGGCTCAGGACGACCAAGGCGGATAGGGTGCGCGTCGCAGTCAAGATGATCCCCTCGAGCCCCAGTTTATGAGAGCACATTCGTCTCGGCTGTTAAAACCCGCACACGGTCACGTTTGCCCCCAAGCGCGTTTGGACTCCGGGTGAAAGCGGGTCTCGAGGTCAGGGCGGATGCGGGGTTGAGAACCGGGGTCTCGAGCCCAGCGTCAGAACCAGTGCGCTCGAGCGAGGGCAAAAGCGTGCGGGCGAAGCATGCTTCGCCCCTACGTCGCCACAACAATGTGTGTTGCTCGAACCTTACCGGTTCTCAGGTCATGGCGTCATTCCCATTCAATCGTCGCGGGCGGTTTGCTGGTGATGTCGTACACGACGCGGTTGACCTCTGGGACGCTGTTGACAATGCGCTGAGCCACAAGCTCGAGGAACTCCAACGGCAAGCGTGCCCAGTCTGCGGTCATGAAATCGCTGGTCGTCACGGCGCGCAGCGCGACCAAGTAGGAGTACGTCCTGAAATCGCCCATCACGCCCACAGACTGCACGGGCGTCAGCACCGCCAGGGCTTGGGAAACGCTGTCGTACAAGCCGTGCTCGCGTAGGGCGGCGATGAAGATGGCGTCCACGCGCTGCAAGATGTCCACTTTTTCGGGCGTGACTTCGCCCAGCACGCGGATGCTCAAACCCGGTCCGGGGAAGGGGTGGCGCATGCGGATCGCCTCGGGCAGCCCGAGCAGCTTGGCGACCTCGCGGACTTCGTCTTTGAACAACAAGCGGAATGGCTCGAGCAGCGAAAAGCCCAGGTCCGCGGGCAAGCCGCCGACGTTGTGGTGGCTTTTGATGTTCGCCGCGCCGCCGTGGTTGCCGCCCATGCCGCCCGCGCTTTCGATCACGTCCGGGTACAGCGTGCCCTGCGCGAGCCACTTGACGCCCTCTGCCGCCAGCTCCCTGGCTTGCGCCTCAAAGACGCGGATGAATTCGCGCCCGACGATTTTGCGTTTGGCTTCGGGTTCCGCCACACCCGCCAATGCCCCCAAGAATTGATCGCTGGCGTCCACGACCCGCAGGTTTTCGTCCCCGAGCGGGCGCAGCGCCGCTTCGACCTCGGCACGTTCGTTGAGGCGCAACAGCCCGTGGTCCACGAACACCGCCGTCAACTGCGCGCCGATGGCTTTGGACAGCAGCAGCGCCAAGGTGCTGCTGTCCACGCCGCCGGACACCGCCAAAAGCACGCGGTCCGTGCCGACCTTGGCGCGGATGTCGCGGATCAAGTCCTCAATGATCGTCTCCGCGCGCCAATCCCTGGGTGCGGCGCTGATGGACAGGAAGTTCTCGAGCAGCCGCGCACCCTGGGGCGTGTGCACGACTTCCGGGTGGAACTGGATGCCGTAGCGTCGCTTCGCCACGTCTTCAATGCCCGTGACCGGCGTGTCCACGGTGCTCGCCATCACCGCGTAGCTCTCCGGCAGCGCGGTCACGCTGTCGCCGTGGCTCATCCACGCCTGGAAGTCGCCCGTGACGCCCTCGAACAGTGCGCCGCTGTACGCGGTCAGCATCGCCTTGCCGTACTCGCGCACGGTTCCCGGTTGCACCGTGCCGCCTGCTTCAAACGCCAAAAACTGCATGCCGTAGCAGATGCCCAGCATCGGCACGTCCAACTCCATCACGCCCGCGGCTGGACGGGGCGCATTCGCATCGTAGACACTCGAGGGTCCGCCGCTGAGCACGATCCCGTGCGGCGAAAGCTTCTGAATCTCCTCCAAGCTCGCGTTGCCCGGCAGGATCACGCTGAAGGCGTGCAACTCACGAAAGCGCCGCGCGATCAAACGCGTGAACTGAGAGCCGAAGTCCAGAATGACGATCACGTGCGGCAGTGTAACGCGCCCGTGGATGGGCCGTGAACGGGGGCTCGAGACCCGTTTTTCGTGTGCCGATGCCCCTGGAACCACACCCATTTTGAGCAATCGAACAGTGAGCATATCTTGAGAACATGTTTCCTCACCGCATGCCATTCCACGCCCGCGTCGTCGTTGCCGTCGTCCTCGCCATCGGCGTCAACGCGTGCAGCAGTCCGCCACCCGCGATCACCGCGATCACGATTACAAGCGGTGAAAGCACCCTCTCCAGCCTGGGCAGCACCTTGCTGATCGCCAGCGTCAAAGGCACGAACGGCGCGGACACCGATGTGACCTGGACCACTTCGGGCGGCACCTTGTCCGCCAGCAGCGGCATCAGCACGCGCCTCACCGCGCCAGCGGTCCGTGACCAAACCACGTTGACCGTGACCGCAATCAGCGTGCAGGACACGGGCAAAACCGCGACGGCGACCGTGATTGTGATCCCGCCGCCCCCGCCTGCCTCGAGCGTGAGCGCTGTGACCGCGAGCGCCACCAGCACGACGCTCGAGGCGGCAGCCAGCACCGCGCTCAGCGCCACCGTGACCGGCGCGAACGGCTTCAGCGACGCCGTGAACTGGAACGTCGTCAGTGGCAGCGGCACGCTCAGCGCCGCCAGTGGCAGCAGTGTGACGTTCACCGCGCCAAGTTTGAACAGCGCCAGTGCGACGATCATTCGCGCGACCAGCGTGCAAGACCCCAGCAAATCCGGCACGGTCACGGTCAACTCGGCGGCGCTGCCTGCGGGTGCGACCGTCACGGGCATCACCGCCAACGCCGACCCAGCCATGCTCAGCGCGCTCGGCTCGAGCCTGCTCAGCGCCACGGTGACGGGCACGGGAGCGTACTCCAACAACGTGCTGTGGAGCATCGTCAGCGGCACGGGCACGTTGTCCAGCGCGACCGGAAGCAGTGTGACCTTCAATGCGCCCGCCGTCAACGCCACGGGCACGACCATCGTGCGCGCCTCCAGCGCGCAAGATCCCACGCAGGGCGCGACGCTGACCCTCACCGTCAACCCGGCTGCCTCGGGCATAGGTGCGGTGAACGTCACGCCGTCCACCGTCAACCTGCGACCCGGTGAAGCGGTGACGCTGCTCGGCGCGGTCACTGGGTCTGGGGCCTTCGACGCAGGCGTCACGTGGAGCTTGAGTGGCACGGCGGGCGGCACGCTGTCCAGCACGACCGGCAGCAGTGTCTTTTACCGCGCCTCGAGTTCGAGCATGGGCGGTGTGGTGCGGGTCACCGCGACGAGCGTGCAAGACCCCAGCGTGCAAGGCGTGGTGTTGCTGGGCGTGCACGCCGCCAAGCCCGCACTGTCGGCAGGGTACGCCCACTCATTGGCGATCACCCCCAACCAAACGGTCCTGGCCTGGGGCAAAAACGCGTCTGGGCAATTGGGGGACAGCACGAACAAGAACGCTCCTTTCCCCGTGGGGGTCAGCACCGCTCGCGGCATCGTCACGGTCAGCGCGGGCATCGATCACTCGCTGGCGCTCAAAGCCGATGGCACGCTGATCGCGTGGGGCAACAACGACAATGGTCAACTGGGTGACGGCACGACCACGAGCCGCAACCGACCGGTCGCGGTCAACGGAGCCAGCAACATCGTCGCGGTCAACGCGGGCTACGCCTTTTCACTGGCACTGAAGTCCGACGGGACCGTCTTGGCTTGGGGAAACAACAGCTTCAACCAACTCGGTGATGGCACGTCCGCGACGCGCTTCAACCCGGTCGCGGTCAGCAACGCCAGCAACATCGTCGCCATCAGCACGAGCTACTCCCACAGCTTGGCCATCAGGTCCGACGGCACGCTGCTCGCCTGGGGGAACAACGAGTACGGTCAACTGGGCGACGGAACCTTGGTGCAACGCGCCGTTCCCGTCGCCATCGGGGGTGCGCGTGAGATCGTCGCGGTCAGCGCGGGGTACACGCATTCGTTGGCGTTGAGGGCAGACGGCAAGCTGTTGGCGTGGGGTTCGGGTTACGAAGGGCAGCTTGGCAACGGTTGGTGGTCGATTTCAGGCGAAAACAGCCCGGTCGAGGTGCCCGGTGCGAGCCGGGTGGTCGCCATCAGCGCAGGCAGCACCCACAGCATGGCCATGGACGCCGACGGCAAGGTTTTGGTTTGGGGCAACAATTTTTACGGTCAACTCGGCACTGGGGTGACGATTGATCTGTTCACTCCACGGGCAATTGACGCCCTGAGCGACGTGGTTGCGATCAGCGCGGGCGGGTCGCATTCGTTGGTGTTGAAATCGGACGGTTCGGTGGTCGCTTTCGGGTTCAACGCAAGCGGTCAATTGGGCACGGGCACGACAAACGACAGCCTGTCGCCGATCCCCGTTTCATTGGGCACGGACCGCATCCGCGTGCCTTGACCCGGCAAAAAAGCGTGCCTCGAGCGGGAGGTCTCGAGGCACGCGCGCAGTGTACTCCAAAAGTGAGCCAATGCAAGATCGCAAACTATGCCGTTGGGGAAGGCATTTTCCCGCGCTCGAGGTTCAGCGCCAGCAACCGCTCCAGCATCGCGTCGTCGGTCGTGTTCGCGTCCCAGCCGTAGGCTCCCAGCACCGCCGCATCCAAGCGTTCGTGCGCAATCAACAAGGCGTAAACCGGGTGGGCACTGTCGCGCGTGGCGCGCAAGCGCACGAGGTCGTTGTAGATCCCCGTGAGTGTGCGCGTGCTGTCGGCGTTCATCAGTGCGCTGCGAACGTCGTGGAGGTATTTCGCCCAGCGTTCAATCTCGAGGCGTTGGGCTTCGGTGGGTCGCGGAAACGGAAAAGTCTCAAAGCAAGTGGACGGCGTGTAACGCGGGTCGTTGCCGACACCAAGCGCTGTTCCCTGTTTGAGAGACCAAACTTCGTGCACTCTCGAGTGGAGGATGCCGAAGGTAAAATCGTCGTCTCGAGCCAGCGCGTAATTGGTGCCATCTATCATCATTTCGGCGTCGAGCCAAACAAAAATTCGGTGTTTAGAAACTTGGGAAGTGGCAATAAATCGGGAAAGTCCGAGGAGAGCACGACGCATTCCAGGCCTGGCCTCACCGTGAATCCACCAACGCAACCGCGTAGCGTCGCGGCGCACAAGCTCGCGCTCGGGCTTGACATGAATGGAAACGTGCTCGAACGGCGCGAGATATTCCGATGCCTCAGAAACAGGCATTTGATTGAAATCAATTACCCAAACATTCCGCATGCGCTGAACAATGTCTTTACCGTTGATGTACGGCTTCAGAACGTCTCTGTTTGATCTGCCCGATGGATTTGGGAGGCTTATCCAGCTTTGTGCGGTTTGTGCCGTGACGACAAAATCTCCTACCAGTTTCAATCCTTGAAACATCAAGCCTAAATTCTCTTGTAGAGGACGAGCGAGGCTCACGTCGGTTTTTACTGAAAGATCGGCGTTGATGCTCGAGACTTCGAGCCCGTCCAATGCCTTTTTTGATTCGCTGCCATCATCGAATGCCACCATGCTGACCCGCACTGCTGCGCCCTCGAGAATCCAATCTCGGTCTGACCACGCATAGAAGATTGCGCCCGTTCCATTGATTCGCTCGAGCACCACGCGGTTTTTGCCGCCGCGAATGCTGTTCGTGGCGATCAGACCCGCGCGTTTCGTCGTGCCTAATTCGATGACTGCTCTGGATTTCTCAAACCAGTAGCACACGAAATCCGCTTGCCCTGGGACACGACCCTCGAACAGTTCGCGCAAGCTGTTGACATACGCGTCGCCCAACTCTCGGCGCATTTTCTTGTCACCCAGGAACGGTGGATTCCCGACGATGAACTCCGCCTCGGGCCACTGCCGCTCCCGCACCTCACCGCTCGAGCTATCCAGCAACGCGTCCACGTTCTTGATGTTGTCCAAGCGCTGCAAGATCGGCGTGCCGTAATTCGTGTAGCCGTTCGCGTTCATCCACTGCAAGTACCCGATCCAGACGACGACGCTGGCCAGTTCCCACGCCAAGGGGTTGACCTCGAGTCCGTAGAATTGCTTGGGTCCCAACGTCAAGAAGCCGCCCACGCCGACGCTTTGAGAGTAGGCGATGACATCGCGTTCAAAGGTTTTCAGGGCTTGCATCGCCACGTACAAAAAGTTGCCGCTGCCACAGGCGGGGTCCAGGACGCGCAGGGTGTGGAGCTTGGTGATGAACGCGGTGACGGGTTCGTCCACGTCGCGCACGCGGGCTTTGCCGGTTTTTTGGGCTTGGATCGCGGCGTCCGCGCGGTCTTTGATCTCGCGCCATTCAGACCTCAACGGCTCCAAGATCACGGGTTCCACCAGCAGGTTGATGTCCTCGCGGCTGGTGTAATGCGCGCCCAGTTGCGCGCGTTTCCTGGGGTCCAAGGCGCGTTCAAACAGCGTGCCGAAGATGCTGGGCTCGACTTCCTCCCACGCCAGTTGCGCCGCCGCGCGCAGCGTGTCCAAATCTGCGGGCTCCAATGGTGGAACGGGCGTGTCACCGCCGAACAGCCCGCCGTTGAAGTGCGGCACGTCTTCCAAGAGCACCTCGCCGCCGTGTGCCATCGCCGTGAACAACTCGCTCAGGTATTGCCGGGCGCGGTCGGGTTTGCCGGTCGTGCGTTCCAAGATTTTGGTGACGAGTTTCGCGGGCAGCAAGCGCGCGTCCTCCGCGAACAAAGCAAACACGACTTGCATCAGGAAGTGGTTGGTCTGCGCGCTCGGCACCCCTCGAGCCTCGAGATTTCTGGCGAGTTCCCCGATCTTGGCGGCTGCTTGCGTGGTCACGCGTTCGCGCCCAGCGGCTGGGTTGAGCCGCTCCGGGTCGTGAAAGGCGTTTTTGAGCAACTCGAGGGTGGCTGGATCGGTCAACGCCTCCAAGGTGAACACGTGGGCTTTGCTCGGGGCGTTGGAGAACGCGGTGCGGATCAGGAATTTCTCCAGGTTGCAGGCGATCAACAGCGGCGGGTTTTCCAGGCTGTCGCGGTAGGTCAGCAGTTGCTCGTAGGCGCCTTCCAGGTTCTTGGTGGAGCGGTCCTTGAATTCCCACGCCCAGTAGCCCTTTTTGAACACGTCGGCGCGACCGGGTTGACCGCCGGGTTTCTTCACGGGCTGTTCAAAGCGGTAGGTCATCGGGTCCGTGCCCGGATCGCCGGGTTTGGCGTGCCCGACGAGTTCGCACAAGCCATTGAAGAAGATTTGGTACGCCGCGAGTTCGTTCAAGGGGGTGTCGCGCCAATACGCGACGAACTCTGGGGGCGTCAGCGGCATGGGGCATTTAACCACCCGCGCCGCTGGGCACGCGCGGTCGGGTGCCCAGCGGCGTTTTTCAGAGGGTTGATGTGCAAAAAATGTGGATCAGGACGTGTAAATCGCGTGACATGGCGCTGATGACAAACGGTCTCAGAGGGTGTACGCTCCGCCCATGCAAACAGTCCGCGAACTGCAACCGGCCAGCCGATTGCGGCGCATCCTCGAGCGGTTGCGTTCGGAGGCATCGGACGCCGTCAGTGGGTGCGCGCGTACCGCGTTGATCGCCGAAGCCAAAGCCGTGTGCCGCCCGCACCCGCGCTTGGAAACCCTGTGCGTGCAACTGCTCGGCGAGGAATGGGCGATGTAGACACGGGTCCATGGATGCAATCCCCCTCGAGCGGCTGGGCTCGAGGGGTGGTGTCTTTGGCGATGGCGAACAGGTTTCACAACAACCGCTGGAACACCGTGTCTGACGACACCGAGCAACTGCGACCCAGCCGACTGGCGTTTACGGACGCGCACCGCACAATGGCGGGCAATGTCGTTGCACAGCATCAACACCCAGACGCCCGCGCGGCGGATTCGTGACATCCTCCAAGCCCTCCACGTGGTCGGGCCGACCCGCTTGACCGCCACGGCGCGCACCGCGCTGATCGTGGAGGCGCGCGGGTTGTGCCGCGCGCACCCGCACCTGGAAACGGTGTGCGTGCAGAGCTTGGGCGAGGAATGGGTCGTTCCCAGCGCCGAACGGCGCGCGGCGTAAAGCGCTGAACGCACCTTCCTGACCCCCTTGAACCTCGGTGTGGCGTAACTCGAGTGGCTGGGCAGTCGTTCCGATCCATTGCTGAATGCTCGACGGTACGCTCGAGTCCCACAGTACCCCCCTGCGAAGTAGGGGGAGTCTCGAGGTCGCGCCCATGCGCGCAGGTCAACATGGTTCGAGCCGGGGGTTGGGCGATGCTAGAGCGCGTACTCGCGTCGCCCGACCCCCCGCCGCCCTGCGGGACGGCGACCCCCTACTTCGCAGGGGGTGACCAATTCGGGTCGTGTTTAGAGCGGTGTCGTTGCGGTCCCCGCTCGAGGGGCTGGGTGCGTGCATCACGCCGCTTGACCCAGTGCTCGAGCCCCGTGCGGGCTGAACTGTCTCACGTTCTCGCATATAATCGCGCCCGTGCACCCAGAACTCTTCAAGCTCCCGGATAATTTCTTTATCCCGTTTCTGAGCGGCTTTAGCGTCGCGTGGTACGGCGTCCTGATTACGATGGGCGTGTTGATCGGCGCGTGGATCGCCAACCGCATGGCGGCGCGGCGCGGGTTGGACACGAACCTCTTGTCCGACATGATTTTCTTCAGCGTGCTGTGGGGCGTGATCGGCGCTCGGGTGCTCTATGTCGCCACCAGTTTCAGCCAGTTTCAATTCGTGCCCGGCGAGGGCATTGGGCAATGGTTGCTCAAGGTCATCAACATCCGCGAGGGCGGCATGAGCATCCACGGTGGCTTGCTGTTCGGCATCGCGGCGCTTCTTTACTACCAATGGCGCTACAAGGTCAACATGTACAAGTACGCCGACCTGTTCGTGCCCGGCGTGGCGCTGGGCATCATCGGCGGGCGCATCGGCAATTTCTTCAATGGAGCCGACACGATTGGGCGCTTCACGAACACGGGCGTCGGGTTCACCTGGCCCGGCTTCGGGGACAGCATCTTGGGCATTTTCAACGCGCAACGCAACTGGACGGGCATGCCGGGCTTGTGCAAGCAACCGAACGGCGACGGCATCGTCGCGCTGCTGTGCGTCAACGGCGATCCTTCCCGTGGCCCCGTCCACCTGACACAAATCTACGGCGTGTTCATCGGCGTGGCGTTGACGATTGCCTGCTTTTACTGGCTGCGCAGCCGCCGTCCAGGGTGGGCGTTCTGGCAGTTCGTGCTCTGGTACAGCATCCTGCGCGCCGGGGTGGAGGAGACGTTTCGCTTGAACCCGCTGACGGTGCGCCTGTTCGTGGACAACAACCTCGGGATTGGCTTGCTGACCTTCACGCAGATCGTCAGCATTCCGTTGATCGCCTTGGCGCTGTGGCAACTGGCGCGCATCCGCCGTCAACCCGAGGACCCGTGGGGCGACGCCGTGCCCGTCCCGGTGGGCACGGGTCCGAAACCATTGGTTCAAAGCGCCGAGGTCAAGTGACGTGGGCGGGGATCACCCGAACGCCAATCGCGCGAGCGGCATGGATTCAAGCGGCACAGCCTCGAGCAGCACTGCCCTGAACAACACTGCCCTGAACAACACTGCCTCGGGTTCCAAGCTCGCGGTCGTGATCCTCGCCGCTGGGCAAGGCACGCGCATGCGCTCTGACCTGCCGAAGATGCTGCACGAGGCCGCCGGTCGCCCGCTGTTGGGGCACGTCATCGAGCGCGCCAAAGCGCTGCACCCGGCGCGCATCGTCGTCGTCACCGGGCACGGCGCGCACGCCATCGAAGCGCACTTCGCCGACGCGGGCGTGACGTTTGCACGCCAAACCGAGCAACTCGGCACGGCGCACGCGTTTCTGTGCGCCGCGCACGCCTTGGAGGGGCACGCGGGCGATGTTTTTGTCTTGTACGGCGACACGCCGCTGATGTTGGATGCGACGCTGAAATCCGCGCTCGAGGCGCACCGCGCGGCTGGGGCGGGCATGACCGTCATCACCGGCACATTGCCGGATGCCACTGGGTACGGGCGCATTGTCCGGGACTCGAGCGGTGCGGTTTTGCGGATCGTCGAAGAAAAAGCGGCATCGCCAGAGGAAAAAAAGATTACCGAGTGGAACAGCGGCATGTACGTCTTTGACCACCACGCCCTGGAACTGGCTCGAGGCATCGGGCATCAGAACGCTGCGCAAGAGTATTACCTGACCGACATCTTGGAGCGCTACCGCAACGTGGGCAAAGCGGTCGTGGCGCACCGCGCGGACAGTGCGGAGTTGGAGGGTTGCAACGACCGCGTCCAACTCGCGCACGCCGAGCGCGTGCTGCGCGACCGCATCCGCACGCGGCTGATGCGCGAAGGCGTGACCCTGCGCGACCCGGCGACGACGTACGTGGACGACACCGTGCAGGTGGGGCGAGACGTGGTCTTGGAGCCCGGCGTGGTCTTGCGCGGACAGACGCACATCGGTACGGACAGCGTGATCGGCGCGTACAGCGTCGTCCAAGACTGCACGCTCGAGGGGGCGGTGCTCGTCAAGCCCCACAGCGTCCTCGAGGGCGCGCACCTGCACGGCGGGGCGCACGTCGGCCCGTTCGCGCGCATCCGTCCCGGCTCGGTGCTCGAGCGCGACGTGCACGTTGGGAACTTCGTGGAAGTCAAAAACAGCCATTTGCAGGCGGGCGCGAAAGCCGGGCACCTGGCCTACATTGGGGACGCCACCGTCGGGCAAGACGTGAACTTCAGTGCGGGCGCGATCACCGCCAACTTCGACGGCATCCACAAGCACCGCACCGTCATCGGCGACGGCGCGTTCATCGGCACGAACGCCACGCTGGTTGCCCCGCTCGAGATTGGGACCCACGCGTTCGTCGCCGCTGGGAGCACGATCACCACGAACCTGCCCGAAGGGGCATTGGGCGTTACCCGCGCGCCGCAGAAGACCTTGGAGGACTGGAGCGCGCGCTACTGGACGAAAAAACTCGAGGGCAGCGATCCCGGCAAGCACCGCCACATCCAAGACTGGTTGAACGCGCGTACACCCCAATGAAGGATTGGAACCCTGAGCCGCCTCAGTGCCTCCAAGACTCTGGGACACGGGCCATAGCAAATCTTTAGATTCCCGCAGTACAGTACGCGCAGCGGTCGGGTGCGACCCGCCGCTTCCTGACGATCACCTGACAAAGCCACGCGCAGACTGGCCAGGTTGTAAGCCCAGCGCACCCGGTAAGTACAGTGCACCCACGGAGGAACCATGCCAAGCTTAGGACCCTTAGAAATCATCGTCATCCTGCTGCTCGCCCTCGTCTTCTTCGGCGCCAAGCGCCTGCCAGAGTTGGGCAAGGGCTTGGGTCAAGGCATCCGCGAGTTCAAAAAGGCGGGCAAAGACATCCGCAGCGAACTCGAGGACAGCTTCAAGGATGAGCCCGCGCCGCAAGCCAAGCGCGAAGCGCAAGCCCAACCCGTCTCCAGCGAACACAAAGCCTAACCGTCCCACGCGCGGCTCGAGTGGCTTCATGGTCAAGAGCCCTCGAGCCGCGTTGTAGATTCCCACTGAGGTTTTTCGCATGGCAAGACGCGTCCGCATCCAAAAACCCGACGAGTTCAAAGAAGCGCCGCTCCTGGACCACCTGGAGGAATTGCGTTGGCGCATCATCTGGAGCGTCGTCGCCTGGGTCGTCGGCACGGGCGTGGCGTTCAACTTCTTGCCGCAGATCCTGGCGTTCCTGCGCCGACCGTTGGACCTCTACACGTCGGTGCGTGGCGCGAAGGTAGACATCATCTCGCTCGATGTCACCGAGCAGTTGACGACCTCGTTCTTGATGGCCGCGTTCGCCGGATTGATCGTGGCGATGCCGGTGATCTTGACGCAGCTGTGGATGTTCATCGCTCCAGGGTTGACGCGCAAAGAACGCGGGTACGCGGTGCCGTTCATCGCGGGCTCGTTGTTGGCGTTTGTTGCCGGAAATGCCTTCGCCTACTTCGTCGCCCTGCCGTTCGCGCTGCAATTCCTCTTGACCTTCCTGCCCGGCGTGAACGCGCAATTGACGATCTCCAACTACGTCAACTCGGTGATTGGACCGATGCTCTTGATGGGCGTGCTGTTCCAGTTGCCCGTCATCATGTTCCTGATCGCCAAAATCGGCATCATCTCGAGCAAATTCTTCGCCGTGCAGCGCCGCATCGCCGTGTTCGCCATCGTCGTCCTGGCCGCCATCGTCACCCCGACGAGCGACCCAGTGAACCTCGCCATCGCGTCTGTGCCGCTGATTCTGCTGTACGAATTGGGCATTTTGCTGGCGCGCATGGCAGAGCGGCAGAACGCCCGCGCGCAGCAACTCGCGCTCGCCAGCGGTACCCCGAGCGACGAATTCGTGGATTGAGGGCAATCCCAACACCAAGCGGGTTCAGACCTGGCCCTCGAGTTCAGCCTTGTAAACCTGTGTGCTGGCGCCGATCTCGAGCCGTGCGGCGGGGTCAACGCGGCTCGGGGTGTGGCGGCTGCCGACCTGGAGCGCGACCGGGGATGTGGGACGCGAGCCTGAATGCGCTCGCGTGCTCGTGCAAGAACGCATCCATGGTGCGGGCTGGAGCGCCCAGCAGAGCCTCCACGTTGCCCGAGCGCGGCTCTGCGACCTGCACAGCCAGCACCTCCAATTCGACCAAGTGGCGGGCGAGCCAAGCGGGCAACCCCGCGTGTTTCATGAGCGCTTGTTCGTGCGCTTCGGGCGTCAAGTTCAGACTGTGCACCGGAGCGACAGTCAGTTCGGTCAGCTTGGCAGCGATGTCGGCGTTGTTGAACGCTTGTGGACCGTCAATCTGAAGACAAGCCCCCTCGAGCGGGTGGTCAGCGCACAGCAGGCGCGCGGCGATGGCCGCCACGTCGCGGGCATCCACGTAGTTGCGAGTTGCGCGCCCAGCAGAGCCCAACAGCGTGCGGGTTTGTGCGATCACCGCTGCCTGCCGCACCCAGTTTTGCATGAAGGCGCGTGGACGCAGGCAGGCGTGGTCGAGACCGCTTTGCTGGAGCACGCCTTCAATGTGCCGGTGCCAACTGGCGACCTCCACGTGGGCGGGCGCAGAGACCACGGGGGCGGACAGCTTGACGATGCGGCGCACGTGGGCGCGTCGCGCGGCGGTGATGGCGCGCGTTTCGACTTCCACTTGGTCGGGCGCGGTGGCGGTGCACAGAAACAGGGCCTCTGTGCCGCGCAGAACTTCGGTCAGTTGTTCCACGTCCGTGGCATCGGTGACGGCGTAGGCGATGCTCGAGGGGTGAATTCTGGGTGGCGCAGGCGGGGTGCGGTTTGGTGAACGCAGCAGTCCAACGACGGCGCGGTTTTGGGCGGCGAGTTCGTGCACGAGTGCGCTGCCGACGGTTCCGGTGCAGCCGAGCACGGCGATGGGGGCGGGTTGGGCGTGGCTGGACATGGGTTGCTCCTGTTAGGCTTCGACGTGCAGCACGCGCTGCAAGAGGGCTCGGATGGCGGGGCTGATGACGAGCGAAACGGGAATCGAAAGCGCGAAACCGGTCGCAAAGCTTTTCATCCAGATCGCGTAAAAGCCGTTGACGAAGCCGATGCTGAGGGCCAGCAGGGCAAACGAGAGCACGAGGGACATCACCAGTCCCAGCAAGAGACCAAAAACGGCGTTGTAAACCTGTGGAGTGACGCGCATACAGTCCTCCTAAGTCTTGTTGATCCGAAACTTGTAATTACAGATGTTGGACGAAAAAAATTAGCCTCGCAAGCGATCCAACAACGTGTTGAGTTGCTCGGCTTCTTTGCGGGTCAAGCCGCGTCGGGTGTCGCGTCCGGCTTCCAGGCGTGCGTCGATGTCCAGCAAACGCTCCTTTCCTTTGGCGGTGATGTTGACGAGCACCATGCGCCGGTTTTGGGCGTTGGTGACTCTGGAAATGAACGCCATCGCGCTGAGCTTGTCGAGCAGGCGCGTCAGGTCGCCGCGCTTGTCCAACAACAGATTTTTCACTTCACCGACCGAAACAGGTCTGGGGTCTTGCTCGAGGAGAATTTTGAGGATGTTGTAATGCTGGTCGTTGAGACCCAACGGCTTCAACACGCGCAACGTGCGTTCCAAGATCACGGTGTACGTGTAGACGAGGTTCAGCACCGCTTTTTCGCGCGGATCGTCGATGGGAATAACCAAGCGCAATTCTTCTTCGAGCTTCATGGTCACCTCCTTCGTAACCCCTAAACTTGTAATTACGAATGTACAGTGGACGAGCGGCCTTGTCAAGTCGAGGACAAAACCTCATCGACCGCGCTGTTCCCGAGCGTTCCCCAGTCTGCGGTCACGGGCGGTACCGAATACGTCCAGGCATTCAACCCCTTGGGTCGCCGCAAGCCAATCTCTGGTTGACGCGGCTCGAGCCAACCCCGTACACTCGCTGGGCAATGTTCGGCTTTTCCTATCAGACCTGACACGCCCATTCACAACCGGCGCGTGTCAACAACTCCGACCCTCGACGGTCGGTTTCTTTTTTGAAAGGACTCACCCATGACCGATCCCCAGATCCAAGCCCTGCGCGACCAAGTGGACGCGGTGAACGTAGAGATTCTGCAAGCCCTCAACAAACGCGCTGGGCTGGTGGAACAAATCGGCGCGCGCCAAACCGAACTGGCCCAGTCGCACTTTGACCCAAAACGCGAATCGGAGATGCTCGAGAAGTTGACGAACGCCAACCAGGGGCCGTTCTCGAGTGCGACGGTGCGGGCGCTGTTCAAAGAGATTTTCAAAGCCAGCCTGGACTTGGAGGAAAAGCAGGACAAACCCAAGCTCAAGTACAGCCGCAAAGCGCACCCGCAGGACACGAGCGTCACCGTCTCACGGGGCGACCTGAGCGTGACCTTCGGCGGCGGGGCGAAGGTCTTGATCGCGGGCCCGTGCTCCATTGAAAGCGAAGCGCAGATGGCGCAAAGCGGGGCGTTCCTGGCCGCCAGCGGCGTGAAGCTGATGCGCGGCGGGGCGTACAAACCGCGCACCAGTCCATACGGCTTTCAAGGCTTGGGCGTGCCGGGCTTGGAGTTGGGTGCAAAGACGGCTCGAGACCATCAGCTCTTGTTTGTCGCTGAAGTGATGGACACGCGCGACGTGGACGTGGCCGCGCAATACGCGGACATGCTGCAAATCGGCACGCGCAACGCGCAGAACTTCGCGCTGCTGAAAGCCGTCGGCAAGGCGGGTAAACCGGTGCTCTTAAAGCGCGGCATGAGCAGCACGATGGAAGAATGGCTGCTCACCGCCGAGTACGTCTTGTCGGAAGGCAACGACCAAATCGTGCTCTGCGAGCGCGGCATTCGCACCTTTGAAAAGTGGACGCGCAACACGCTGGACTTGAGCGCGGTCGCCGTGGCGAAGTTGGAGACGCACCTGCCCGTGATCGTGGACGTGACCCACGCGGCCGGGCGCACGGACATCCTCACGCCGTTGGCGAAGGCGGCACTCGCGGTCGGCGCGGACGGCGTCCACATCGAAGTGCACCCCGATCCAGCGACGGCGCTCAGCGACAACCAGCAGCAATTGGACTTCGCGGGGTTCAAGCGTTTCCTGGAGGACATGGGACCCGTTTGGGGTTGAAGCCCAAGTCTCGAGACGCACATTGCTGCCCAACCGCCGTAGGGGCGAGGCTAGCCTCGCCCCTACGAGAACGCCGCCGGTTACGGTCTCGAGCCTCAACGGGCGATGCGCGCCGCCTCGAGCTTCGCTGCGTCCACCGTGATCGAGCGCGCGTCCTCGAGGTCGAAAAACCCGTCTGCAACCGTTGGAATGCGCGTCGTGATGTCTGACACGAGCTTCAACGGGAACGCCAGTTCGCTGGGGTGCGTGACTTCCGCGCGGCTGGCGACGAGCGCGGCGTGCAGCGTGCCCAGCGTGGTGCTGGCTTGCGAACCGACCATCACCCCTTTGCCCGCCGCCGCCGCGGTCGCCATCATCGCCAGGCTGTCGGTGAAGCCGTTGCGCGCTGTTTTGATGTTGAGCACATCAAACGTGTCGAAGTCCAGTTCGCGCTCGAGGTCCGCGGGCGTGAAGCACGAATCGTCCGCGATGATCGGCAGAATCTGGGCGCGTTTCAGGGCGGCGCGCTCCCATAGGCGGCGCACGGGCAGGGGTTCCTCGACCCACAGCACGCCCGCGTCGCGCATCAACTCGAGGGCTCGAGGGGCGTCTCCAGGTTCCAAGGTTTCGTTGCTGTCGGCGTAGAGCTTCACCGCGTCGCCAAATTCCGCGCGCAGCGCGCGGATCACCTCCACGTCGTGCGCGGTGTCGCGTCCGACTTTGACCTTGAGCACACGCACGCCCGCTGCCACGATGCGCCGTGCTTCGGTGAGCATGGCTTCCATTGTCCCGATGCCGAGGATGAAGCTGGTCTCGAGTCGCGTTTTGGTTCCGCCGATCAACGCGTGCAGGTCGGTTTCGGAACTCGCGGCGCGCGCCGCCCACAGCGCCATGTCGAGCGCACCCTTGGCGCAGTGGTTGTTCGCCACGCTCGCCAGCGCGTCCTTGATGCCGTCGGTGTCAATGATCTCGAGGTCGCGCAGACGAGGCTCGAGGTGCCCAATGATGCCGGTGATGCTCGCGGTGGTTTCACCGTAGATCGTCGGGCGCGGCGGGGCTTCGGCAACGCCCGTGCTGCCATCGGTGAGCGTCACGCGCACCAGGCAGCTTTCGGCGGTGCTCAAGCGCCCGTGCTTGCCCCACTGCAACTCGCCGCGCAGGGGCAGGCGGTAGGCGATCACTTCCAAGCTGGCGATGCGGGCGCTCACGGCGCGCGCCACCAGTGCAGGATGCGCGCGGCGCACGCGGGGCTGTCGAGCGCCACGGTGTCCAAGACGAGGGCTCGAGGGGCGGGCAACGTGCGCAGCAGCGCGTGGGCGGGCGCGGGGTCGTAATGGTGGCGCTCATTGACCACGATGCTCGCCTTGGCGGCGATGTCCTCGGGTGGGTGCGGCAGCGCCGCCAAGCGCCCGAGGCTCGCGCGGTCGAACACGGCTTCAATGCCTGCGATGCCCGCGAGCATCTCGAGTGCACTGGCGTTCGCAGCCCCCACCTGCACGCGGTCGAAGGCGTCCGCGCGACCCAACAGGCGCGTCACGCGCACCTCGTCCGGGGCTTCCAGGGCGACGAAGCGCGCCCGTGGCAAGTGCTGTACGGCGTGCGTCACTTCCTCCAAGCCGCGCAAGCCATCGAACAACAGGTCGCCCTCCAGCCCGACGCTGACCCGCCCGAGTGCCGACGCCATGCCGCCAGGGTGCGCCTCGCGGTAGGCGGCGGTGCGCCGAAAGCGCTCCGCGCGGTCGGAAACGGTTTGCCCGGCGAAGATCACGGCGTCCGTGACCTCGCGGCGGTCGGGCAGCACAGCAAATTGAGGGCGCAGGTGCGCCAAGGTCGTGCTCTTGCCGACGCCCGTGAGCCCGACCAAGACGAGCAGGTCGCGCCCAGGCAAGGGCTGCGACCCAGGCGGCGTTTCGTCCACCCAGACGGCGGGCGCGAGCTGCATCAGGGCTTGCTCACCGGCGTCGCGGCTGGCGCGCCCGAGGCGGCGGTGCTGCCCGAGGCAGGGCTGCTGGCGCTGGTGGCACCCTCGCTCGAGCCGCCCTTGTTCGCATCACTGGCGCTCGGGGTGCTGCCCGAGCCCGCGTCGCCGGAGGGGGCGCTGTCGGACTTGGCTTCGCCGCCCGCGCTCGAGGCCTTGCGCTCCCCGCCGCTCGAGCGCGAATCGTTGGCGTAAAACCCGCTGCCCTTGAACGCGATGGCCGGGCGACCGATCAGGCGTTTGACGGGCTCGCCGGTTTCTGGGTGGTGGGTCAGCGCGGGATCGCTGATGCGCTGCTCCAACTCGAAGGTGGTTCCGCTGGTGAGTCCCTGATAGACGTACTTCGGCATACGCCCCCAGTCTACAAGCTGTGGATCGTGGAACCCGGCGTGAGGGTTGTGACCAAAACGCTGTTCGGCACCCTGGTTACAATGCAACGCAATGCCCCTGTGGAGCGCGACCGCGCAGACCCCCGCCGCGCTCGCCCCCGAGCCGCGTCTGCACGCGTTGATGGCGCTGGCGATGCAAGTCCTCGGGGCGCAGGGCGTCGCCGTGTACGCGGTCGAGAACGGTGGCTTGCGCCTCGTCTCGAGCCAGGGCACGCCCACCTTCCCCGCGGTGCTGGCCAGCGGCGAGGCGCCGCCCGGCGAGGTGCTCACCTCCGGCGCGGGCGTCGTGCGCAACCAACTCTGGCTCGGGCACGTCGGCACGCTCGCCGCTCCCGTGCGCGAAGGCGGCGCGCTCAGCGGCGTGCTCGTCGTCTGTTTGGAAGCGATGAACGCCACGCCCGCCGCGCTGCCGATCCTGGAGGCGCTCGGGGCGCTGTTGCCCGAAGAAACGGGCGCTGCACCCTCGAGCGACTTGCCCTCGAGCCACACGTCCTCGAATACCGCGCCCTCGAGCGCTGCCGACCCCGCCCGGTTGCGGCTGTTTGAACTCGCCTTGGACGCGGCCGACGCGGTGCTCATCACCGAGGTCGGGCGCGACGGTGCGGAATTGCCCGCCCAAGACTGGCGCATCGTCTACGCCAACCACGCCTTCGGCGCGCTGACCGGGCACGACGCCGCGCGCCTGATCGGGCAAAACCCCAACCTGCTGCGCGGCGCGGAAACCGACAGCGACACATTGAACGCCTTGAAGCGCAAGAACGGGCAACTGCGCGATTTGGAAGTCCTGGAAACCCGCGCGGACGGCACGGGGCTGTGGGTCGAGTTGAGCGTGGTCTCCCTGAGCGACGCCACGGGCGTTGTCACGCACCGCGTCTCCAAGCGCCGCGACATCACGGCCGCGCGCCGCACGTTGCTGCTGGAGAGTGACCGCAACCACGTCTTGGAGCTGCTCGTCGCCGGGGCCAAGCTGCCTGAAACGCTGTCGGCGCTGTCCAAACTGCTGCGCAACCAATACCCGGACGCCGAGCCGGTCATGTTGCTCTGCGAAGACGGCGAGCTGAGACTGGCCTACGCTGAGCACGCCGACGCGGACATGCGCGCGGCCCTGAGCGCGCTGAAGCTCGAGTTCGGTAACGGTTCAGCCGCCTTTGCCGTGTGGCAAGGCGTGCCCGTCGTCACCGAAGACGTGCGCAGCGATCCAGTGTGGGCGCGTTTGTCGCGCTTCGCGTGGCGGCGCGGGGTGACCAGCGCGTGGGCGACGCCGATCATGCAAAACGATGCCGACTCGCCGCTCGGGGCGATTGAATTGCTGTTCAAAGACCGTCGCCGCGCCAGCCCCAGCGATTTGCAGCGCCTGAGCGCCATCGCCAAGCTCGCGGCGGCCGTGATCGAACGCACCCAGTTGGCGGAGCGCTTGGAGCGCCAAAGCACGCGCGACGCGCTGACCGGGTTGCCCAACCGCTTCGCGCTCGAACTCAGCCTCGAGCGCAGCTTGCTCGACGCCAAAACCAAAGGCACGCGCTTGGCGCTGCTTCAAATCAACCTCGACGGCTTCCGGCAGTTCAACGACACCCTTGGGCACGCCGTCGGCGACGAGTTGCTGGTCGCCGTGGCGCAGCGTTGGGCACCATTGTTGCCCAGCAAGGACTTCTTGGCGCGCATGGGCGGCGACGAGTTCGGGTTGGTCGTGCACCACCTGGAAGACCCCAGCGAAGCGGGCACGTTGGCGCGCAGTTTGTTGGAAGCGATCCGCCAACCCTTCGAGCTGCGCGGCGTCGAGGTCTTCCTGGGCGCGAGCATCGGTTACGCCGCCTATCCCGAAGATGGCACCGATGCCCACACGCTGATCCGCCACGCCAACACCGCCATGAACGTGGTCAAGCGCCACGGCAAGAACGACGCGCAGCGCTTCCGCACGCAGATGAACACCGCCGCCCGCGAGCGCTTGGAATTGGAAGTGGCGCTGCGCCGCGCGCTGGAACGCGACGAGTTGGAGGTCTATTACCAAACGCAAGTCAACAACGCGGGCGCGGTGGTGTCGCTGGAAGCGCTGACCTACTGGAACCACCCGACGCAAGGCGTGGTCTCGCCGTCGCGCTTCATTCCCATCGCGGAGGAAAGCGGCTTGATCGTGCCCTTGGGCGCGTGGGTGCTCGCCAAATCCTGCAGCCAGGTGCAGCAATGGCGCCGCGAGGGCATCAACGTGTCGCTGGCGGTCAACATGAACGTCCAGCAGTTCTTGCGCTCGGATTTCGCCGACAGCGTCGCCAAAACCCTGCAACGCACGGGGCTCGAGGCGCGGCACTTGGAACTCGAGCTGACGGAGAGTGCCTTGATGCACGACCTTGGGCTGGCCGTGGAGCGCTTGCTCGCCTTGCGCCGTCTCGGGGTCAAGGTCAGCATTGACGATTTCGGGACCGGGTACTCCAGCCTGTCCTACCTGCAAAAGCTGCCCGTCAACGCCGTCAAGATTGACCGCAGCTTCGTGTCGCACCTGGAACCCAACGCGCCGGGTTGGAACATGGTCAACCTGATCGTCATGCTCGCCCGACACCTGCGCCTGGGCGTCGTCGCCGAAGGCGTGGAAACCCCAGCGCAATTCGAGGCACTGCGCGACTTGGCGGTGGACCGCTCCCAGGGCTACTTGTTCTCCCGCCCGACGCCCGCCCCGGAGCTGATCGCGCGCCTGCGCAACGGCACGGCATTCACCAATTGACTCACCAATCGGCGCGTGGCTCGAGACACTTGGGCTGTGCAAGGACTTCTGCTCGTCATTGCCGGTGCGATAACGATTCGAGCAATGCCAGACAGGTCAGACTCGAGCGCGCAGTCTCGAGCCGGTGCGCTCAGGTTTTGAAGACGCTTATAAAAGCGTGAACACAAGATCGAGGCGATCTCGAGTCAGATGTTTCACACGGCGCGACCCGCTTGCGGACAGGGACTGCACTGCCTTGCGCGCATGGGCGCGACCCCTGTCCCTACACGAACCACTTCACGCCTCGAGCGTCGAAAATGGCTGATGCAAGCGGTCCAATGGTGCGCCGTGGTCGCTCGAGCAACCCTGACAGCTTGCGCCTCGAGAGAACGCATTCCAACGTGGGCTCGAGGGTTGACCCTGAACCTCAACCCGGTTTGAACTCGAGCGCCGGTTCCAAGCCCAACAGCACGCGCCCCGCGCCCTCTGCCAACGCCTCCAACTCCAATTCGCCAGGCACGACGATCACGGGCGCGATCCACCCAACCTTTTGCTCCAAGCGCTGCACGACCTTGACCCAGCGCGCGGTGCCGCCGGTGATGGCGATGGCGTGCGGTCTGGACCCCACGGTGCTGTACGCGCCGATGGACTTGGCAACCTGATGGATGTAGGCGCGGATCGCCAAGCCGATGACGCTGTCCTCGTCCTCGCGCGCCTCCAAGCGCTGCAGGTCACTCGTGCCGACCAAGCCTTGAAAGCCGCTCTCGCGCGTGAGTTGCTGCACGACGACCTCGCGGGGAAGCGTGTAGGCCAAATCCAGAATGCCCTCGAGCGGCACCGTGCCCGCGCGCTGCGGCGAGAACGGCCCTTCGTCCAACAGCGCGCCGGTCGTGTCAGCGGCGATGCCGCGCTCGAAGGCGGTGATGCTGACGCCCCCGCCGAGGTGCGCGACGACGATGGTCGCCTCTTCAAAGCGCTTGCCGACTTCCAACGCGGCGCGGCGCGCGACCGCGCGGGCGTTCAGCGCGTGAAAGCGGCTGCGGCGCCGGATGCCAGGCACGCCAGAAACGCGCGCTTCGGGCAGCAGTTCGTCCACGGTCGGCGGGTCCACGATGAACGCGGGCACGTTCCCACCCAAACGCTGGCACCATTCCAGCGCCAGCCCAGCGCCGTAATTGGCGCTGTGCACGCCATGCTTGCCGCTCTCGCTGTACGCGGCGAGTTCAGGCGTCACGGTGTACGTGCCCGCCGCGACGGGACCGATCAAGCCGCCCCTGGCGGCGATGGCGTCCGGGCGCGGCCAGACATCGCTCAGGACGTTGATCTGAGCGCGGATGACCTCGAGCGCGGCAGCATCCAACCCCACGGGTGCCAAAGGCGCAGTCCCGTCGATAGAAGTTGCCAGCAGCGCGCGGCTGTTTGGGCGAGGGGACAGCGTTGGGTGCTGCAACTCCACTTTTTCCACGAACGCGCTGACGCCGCGCGGTGTTTCCACGACCGTCGCCAAGCCCAGTTTCGTGGACGTGGAGCCGGGATTGATGACAAAGACGACCATGACCGCGCAGAGACTAACATTCGGGTCTCACACAGCCCAAATTTGCGCAACCGGCAAGGATGATGCCCGCAAACGCAACCTGGATTCTTTCGAGGTCTCGAGGGGGTCTGGCTCGTTGTTTCTCAAAGCGCCAATCCTCGAGAATACCTGTGCTTGAACGTCCTCAGTGAACGCACATCGTCTAAGCGCCTGGTCAGCTTGACCCCCTATCTTCACGGTCGTCTTGCGCCGCCTCCACACGGCGTTCACACACCAAGTCGCATTCTCATCGCGTGGGTCGCCGCCCTCTCATCCTCGTCTCGCAAAATGCACAGCAGCAAGCCGCCCTCGGGCAAACTGCGCCCTAAGGACCACCCCAGAAGGAGCCTTCACCCATGAGAAACAGACTCGTCGCCCTCGCCTTCGTCTTCGCCGCCCTGACCGGCGCAGCGTTCTTGTACCAAAGCGTCAACCCGCCGATCTCGAGCGCGCAAACCGCGCCGCAGGTCGCCCAGACCAACCCCTCGAGCCCGCAAGCCCAAGCACCGACCTCGACGCCGCCAAGTGCGCCGACGGTCAGCGGGTTGCAAGCCCCCAGCGGCGGATTCAATTATGGACGGGCGCGGTTGGAGAACGAGCGCAACACGGTCGAGATTGTTCAAGCCTACGACAGCAGCATCGGTTTCATTACCGCGCGCAGCGCAGCAGCCCAAAGCGACTGCGATCCAGCCGACATCACCTGCCGTTTCCTACGTCAGCGCCAAGGGGCACAGCAAGGGACGGGCAGCGGTTTCGTGATTGACAACTCGGGCTTGATGCTGACCAACAACCACGTCGTCACCTTGGACTCTGAAAACGTGGGTACCTTGAGCGTCAAGTTCCACAATGACCCCAAAACCTACACCGCCACCGTCGTGGGGCGTTCCCCTGCATACGATGTGGCATTGATTCGCGTCAATGCGCCTGGCAAGAGCTTCACGCAGATTCCGCTGGGAGACAGTGACGCGCTCAAGGTTGGTCAGAAAGCTGTGGCGATGGGCAACCCGTTCGGGCTCGAGTTCTCCGTCACCGAAGGCATCATCTCTGCAACCGGGCGCGATTTCGGCGGCAGCGGCGGCAATTTGGCAACGAATGTCATTCAGACGGATGCTGCGGTGAACCCTGGCAACAGCGGTGGACCACTGCTGAACTCCAATGGTGAAGTCATCGGCATCAATACGGCGATCCTCTCGCCGGGCACGCAGTTCAGTGGCACAGGGCAGTTTGCGGGTATCGCCTTCGCCGTGCCGATCAACTTGGTCAAATCCATTTTGGACGACCTCAAGGCGGGCAAAGTGCTCAACTCGGACACACTCGCGACCAGTCGCCCGCGCCTCGGGGTGCGGTTGAGTGCAATCGCGGGATACCCCGACGCGCTGGTGCAGCAATTCAACTTGCCCAGCAGCGGCGTGATGGTGCAGAGTGTAGAAGCCAACAGCCCCGCAGCCCGCGCCGGTCTGCGCGCTGCGACGCGCAACGTGCCCACAGGACAGCAAGACATGTCGGGCAATCCAGTTTCGTTGGGTGTGAACGGCGACATCATTTTGCAGGTCAACGGGCAAGACATCACGGTCGCGGAGGATTTGCAACGCGTGATCTTCGCCACCCGTGTTGGTGACACTGTGACGCTGACCGTGTGGCGCAACGGGCAACGCATTGAACTCAAGGTGCAACCGCAAGTCATTCGCACGCGCTGAATCTCGAGACAGGCACAAGAGGCGAGCGTTGACGCTGGCCTCTTTCGTTTGGGCTCGAGCACTCCCTACACCCGGTCTCGAGCCTAATGCCGTCCTGAGGTTGTTGTGACCCGGTTACTTTGGGAACGCGATGCGTTCGCCTTTGACGGGCGTGCCGTGACCGCACAGCACGATCTTGGGTTCCAACACCTCCATGCGCCTCACGCTGCGCATGCCCTCGTCGAAATCCAGCGTGAACGGACCGCGCGACCACACCAGCGTGCTGTTCGCGGACCTGAGCGCGTCGCCTGCGAACAGCACGCGGTCTCTGGGGCTGTAAAAGGCGACGTGCCCGCCCGTGTGACCGGGTGTGGCGACGACGCGCAAGCCGCCCAGCACGGGCAATTCCATCCCGTCCTCCAACAGCACGTCGGCTTGAAGCGGCGCGGGTTTGGGGACCATCAGTTTGATCAACACCCGCACGAGGGCGTTTTGCGGGGGTCGCGCCGCCTCACCGCGCGCCAGCGCCCCAGCGTCGCCCTTGCCGACCATCACCTGCGCGGCACTCCAGTTTTTCAGCGCCGCCGCGCCTCCCGTGTGGTCGGGGTCGGCGTGCGTGACCAGGATGCGCTTCAAGTCCGTAGGCGGGCGCTTCAAGGTTTCAAAGGCAGCGCGCACGACGCGCTCGCCGCTCTTGGTTTGTCCGGTGTCGATGAGCGTCAACCCGTCCGGCTCCAAGATCAGGTACAGGTTCACGAAGCCGTCAGGCAATTGGTAGACGCCGCTGATGATTTCGTTCACAGGGTCAAGCTTAAGCGCTGTGCGGTATAGCGTGCCCTCGAGCGCGCGGGTTTTCTATTGGCTGTGCGTTCAAGCGCCAGGGATCAGATGCCCGCTGCCCGCGGCATTGTTTGAGACGGGCACCACTCGAGACTGGCATCACCGGAGGTCAACAAGCCGCGCTGTTCTCGGTGTTGGCACCCCGTCCGCCCGTGACAACGCGGTGCTTGGCTGTCCCGAGCCGCATTGCTGGAGTCCTTTCTTCAGCATCGCAACACACCGGGGCGCTACGATGGCGCGCGAGACCCATGAGCACGACCCCCGGCGCGGCGATCACCCTGGAACTCGAGCGCGCGATGGCCGTGCAGCGCTTGGAGGGCTTGCAGCGTTTGATCGCGGCGCTCGAGCGTGCCGAGACGCCGCAAGCGGTGTACGGGGCGGCGCTCGAGGTGGCGATTGGTGTGCTTCAAATGCGTGCGGGGGCGTTCACGCTGGTGCGCGACGACGGCATGCTCGAGATCGTCGCAGCCCTTGGGCAACCGGCGCAGGTCGTCGAAGCGCAGCGCACGATGCCGCTGGCGAGCGACCATCCACTCGCAGAGGTGGTGCGCAGCGGCGGAACGCTGTACTTTCGCTCCGGTGAAGAGCGCGACGCGCGCTATCCGCACCTCGTGCCCCTGTTCAGCCGCCAAACCAAATCCTCCGCGTTCGTGCCAATGCGCGCGGGTGGTGCGACCATCGGCGTGCTGACGCTGTCGTTCCCTGATCCACACGCTTTTGACAGCGGTGAGCGCGCGTTCATCGAAGCCATCGCCGCCGCGTGCGGATACGCCCTGGAACGCGCGCGGTTGTTGGAGGGCGAACGCAAGGCGCGCAACCAAGCCGAAACCGCGCGGGCGCAGTTGGAGGCGATGCTCGAGCACACGCCCGTGGGGCTGGCGTTCTTCGACCGCGACATGCGCTTCGTGCTGGCCAACCCAGAGATCGCGCGCATGAACGACCAACCGATCAGCGCGCACCTCGGGCAGCGGCTGGTGGACGTGCTGCCGCACGAGGGCCCGGCGTTGCGCGAACGGGTCGCACAGGTGTTCACGACCAACCAAGGCGTGTACGGCGTGGAACTCAGCGGTGGTGGCGACGACCCGCGGCACGTGCTGGCCAGTTGGTTTCCGGTCGTGCGCGACGGGGAAACCCTGTTCGTCGGCGCGTCGGTGTTGGAGATCACCGACCGCAAACGCGCGGAAGCCAGGCTGTTTGAAGTCAACGACGCCCAGCGCCGCTTCGTCGGGGACGCCGCCCACGAGCTGCGCGCGCCGCTGACCAGCATCCGCGGCAACCTGTCCCTGCTGATTCGCTACCCGGACATGCCCTTGGAGGACCGTTTGGAAGCCGCCGTGGAAGCCGAACGCGAAGCGGGGCGACTCTCCCGGCTGATTACGGATTTGCTCGCCGTGGCGCGCGGCGAAGCCCAAGAGCACTTCGTCGTCGAGGACGTGGCCCTGGAACGCATTGTGGACGAGGTTTGGCGCAGCGCGCGTTCTTTGAGCGCGAACCGGAGAATGGAACTTGGCACGCTCGAGGCGTTGCGTGTGGACGGCGACCCGGACGCGCTCAAACAAATCATCTTGGTGTTGCTGGAGAACGCGATCAAGTACACCCCCGACGGCGGCACGGTGCACCTGGAAGTACGAGCCTTGGGGGAGTGCGCGGAGGTGCGCATCACCGACACCGGCGAAGGCATCGCCACAGAGGACTTGGAGCGCGTGTTCGAGCGTTTCTTTCGCGCCGACAAAGCCCGGCAGCGCTCGAGCCGTCCTGGGGGCAGCGGCTTGGGTTTAACCATCGCGCGGCGCATCGCCGAACGGCACGGTGGCAGCATCCACCTGGAGAGCGAACTCGGCGTGGGCACGACGGCGGTGTTGCGCTTGCCGTTGTCGGGGCGGTGAACGCTGCGACTGGAGGTGTAGGGTTCTTGTTCGGCTGGCTCGAGATTCGTCAACCCTCGAGCGACACGGAGCGCGGCGGTTTCCGGTGTCTCGAGCGCGTTCATTCGTGACCGAGGCAAGCATTCCACCTGTCCTCGAGGCAACAGTTTCTTTTGTGAAGCGAAGGTACGCTGGGCGCATGCGCATTGATGTGTATTCCGATATCGCCTGCCCGTGGTGCTTTGTCGGTGAACGCCGCCTGCAGCGCGCCCTCTCTGCTCACCCGGAGGTCAAAGTGGACTGGCACTGGCACGCGTTTCAGCTTCAACCGCAGATGCCGCCCAGGGGGAAGCCGTGGGAGGCGTTCATCGTGCAGAAGTTCGGCGGTGCTGGGAACCGCGACGCGGCGTTCTCGCACGTCGTGCAAGCCGGGGCGCTCGAGGGCATCGTGTTCGATTTCCAAACCATGCCTGTCGCGCCGAACACGGTGAACGCGCACCGCGTGGTCAAACTCGCTGAAGAATTCGGGCTGGGGCAACGCGCGGCGGAGGCGCTGTTCCAGGCGTATTTCAGCGATGCCAAGGACGTGACCGACCCGGCGACATTGGAGACCATCGGCGTCGAACTCGGGCTCGAGGGGGCAGCGGTGCGCGTGTTGCTCGAGGGGGATCGTTTCGTCGCGGACGTGTTCAATGACCAGCGCGATGCCGAAGGCTTGGGCATCACCGGCGTGCCGTTTTATGTGTTTGAAAACAAGTACGCCTTGAGCGGCGCGCAACCTTTGGAGGTTTTCGAGCGCGCGATTACGACGGCTGCTGCGGACGTTCGCGTTCCAGCGTGAGAATGGTCTCGAGCGCCACGCGCACCATCTTGTCCACGCCGTTTTTGAGCACTTCGTCGGGCACGAGCGTTTCGTCGCCGATGTAATTGCTGACCGTCAACAAGCAGCCCGCTTCCATGCCGCGCAGCGTCGCCACGGTGAACACCGCGCTCGCCTCCATCTCCAAGCCCAAGACGCCGCGCGTGTCGTACAAGCCGCGCGCCTCTTGCGGCGTGACCCCGTAAAACGCGTCGTCGCTGGCAATCAACCCGACCGTGTGGGGAATTTGGGCTGCCCTGGCTGCGTCCTCTGCCGCGCGCACGATGCGAAAGCTGCCGATGGGCGTGTGGTTGCCCTCACCGAGGTACTGCCGCGTCGTGCCGTCCCTCGCCAGTGCCGCTTGCGTGATGACCAAGTCCGCCGGGTTGAGCTTCGGGCTCGTGCCGCCGCAGGTGCCGACGCGGATGATGACCTTCGCGCCCAGCATCGCCAGTTCCTCCACGGTGATCGCCGCGCTCGGGCAGCCCATCATCGAGGTTTGCACGCTGACCCGCACGCCCCCGTAGGTGCCCGTGTACCCCAGCATCCCGCGGTGCTGCGTGTAGAGCTTGGCGTCCTGCAGGAAGTGTTCCGCGATGTACTTGGCGCGGTTTGGATCACCGGGCAGCAGCACGTACGGGGCGACATCGCCGGGTTGACCGCGAATGTGAATGGGCATCGCCTCGATTCTACCCAAGGCGGCTGGAACACCCGTCCCACGAACGACCGCTCGAGCATCCACCCGCGGCAGCCTTTGAACGTGTTTCAGCGCTGGCTCGAGGCTCAGCCGTGCAAGAACGCATTCGCCTCCACCAACTCGAGCCCTGGGCTGAGGCGCACGAGTTCCCTGAGCCAGTACGCGTGCCCCGCGCCGAAGATCACGAGCACGCGGTCGCCATCCTGCACGACGCGCAGCAACTTGGCGACGATCCGGGCGTTGCGCTCGAACCAACCGGTGTTGAGGTCCACCCCTGGGTGCGTCTCGTCGTCCCCGACCGCCAGCACCGATACGTACAATTGGCGCATCTCGTCTTCGATGGCGCGCGGGTCGTTCAAATGGCGCAGCATCTGCAACACCGTGCCCGTGCGCTCGAGGGTTTGAAGCTCAGCCATTTGCGTTTTGGCTAAAGCAAACAATGCCTCGATCACCGTGCTTTGACCGTTCGTTTGGGCAAACGATTGCACGGCACCGAACGGAAACTCGCCCAAGATGTTGATTCCGTAGACCGCCTTGTGTCCAAGCCGGTGCGCCAAGCGCAACCCAAGTTGCACGCGCTCGTCCTGGTCCTCCTCGAGCCAATCGGGGGTGTAGCGCTCGAGTGCACTCCACACCAAACCCGGACGGTCTGCACTGACCTCCAAAGCAATCTTCGTCGGGTTGAACGCCGCCAGCCGATCCGTGACCTCGAGCAGTTGCGCTTGCCGTTCAACCGTGCGCAAGTTCCCCACCTGGAGGTTGAACGTGTCCAGTCCAGGGTTGTTCATGTGGTACGTCCCCAACACGAGCACTTGCGCGTCCATTCCCACAGTCTAGGCTGGGGGACGAGACTTGGGTGCGCGGGCAAATCGTCTATGCCCTGAGCGCGTACACTGACCCCCAATGACCCAGGGCACCACCGAGCCGCGCGCCCCCGAGCAGCGCATCACCGAGCAGTGGGCGTCGTTCAAGGAGGCCCGTGACGCCATCGAGATCACACCGCTCAGGGATTTGGAGAAGATCAGCGGCCTGAAACGCCCGTGGCTGTTTCCGCTGTCGGGCTGGGCAGCCGGGTTCGGACCGCTGATTTACCTCGCGGGCGGGCGCTTGCCGATCCTGCAATTGGTCGGTCCGATGGTGCTCGCCTACGGCATCCTCGCGCTGCTCTTAAACCGTGCGCGCGCCACCGATTACCGCCGCGACATCTACAAAAAGTACGTCCATCAAAAAGCGCTCGAGGCGGAAGAGGCCGAAGAATAGCCTGCGTCTCCTCGAGCACCTGCTGTTGGGTTCAGACTGTTGCCGTTCAAACCTTGACGAAGCTGACCAGTTGCTGCGTGACGTTGTTCGTCACGTTCCTGACCATGCCCACGCCGTTCGCGTACCAACTCGAGCCGCGCAGCGTCGTGTTGATCGGTGTGGAACGCCCGCCGACGTTGACGCTCAAGTTTGAAGTGATGACCTGATCGACTTTCAGCGCAGAGAACGTTCCGGCGGGCACCTTGACATCTTCTTGGGCGCTGATCGTCGAGTCAATTTTCACGCTGCCGGTCTGCACGGTGTTCTGTCCGCCCGCGCGCACGGTGATGCGCACGCGGTAGCTGTACGACCACTTCGTGCCCACGCTCCAACGGTCGGGCGGTGGGAACGCCGCGCCGCTGAACGACAAGGTCTCCACGCGGGCGCCCAGCCCAGTGCCGCTGACGGCAGCGTACTGCGGCTGCACGAGGCTGCCATTGTCCGCGCAGGTCAAGCGCACCGTGGCTTTCGTGCCGCCCGCAAACGCGTTCTCCAAAACGATGGCGTTGCCCGCGTTGCTGACCACGCGCTGCGTGAACCCGGCGCTCTGCGTGCTGCTCGAGTACGTCCATTTCGTGTTTGGGTACGCGGGAAAGTACGGGTGGTCGCACTGTGCGGCAGCGGCGGGCAGCAGCGCGGCGGCGGCGGTCAACAGGATTTTAAGCGTCATCGCGGGTGTGAGGATATCGCAAAACGGCGCGGGGATTGGCAAGCACATCCCAAACCACGCGGACTCGAGACCCCTGCTGCGCTCAGGTCGGACACGGTGTCGTTCGAGCACTGCGCTCCAGCCGGAGCAATCCTTGGGCTGGGGCTTGGAAGGGCATCGGCTACACTGCCCCCCATGACCATTCCCGAAATCATCGAAGTCAAACGCGACGGCGGCGCGCATACGCGGCCGCAACTCGAGGCCCTCGTCCTCGGGTTCGTGCGTGGCGAGGTGCCCGATTACCAGATCGCCGCGTGGCTGATGGCGGTGTACCTGCGCGGCATGACGCCGCAGGAAACCGCGCTGCTGACGCAAGTCATGGCGGAAAGCGGCGAGACTTTGGACCTCAGCAGCCTGCCGCACACCACCGACAAGCACAGCACGGGCGGCGTCGGGGACAAGACCAGCCTCGTGCTCACCCCAATGCTCGCCGCGTGCGGCTTGACCGTCGCCAAGATGAGCGGACGCGGACTGGCGCACACGGGCGGCACGATTGACAAACTCGAGAGCATTCCGGGTTGGTCGCCGGAACTCGAGGAAGCCGCGTTTCTCAAACAAGCTCGAGACATCGGGCTCGTGCTCGTCGGGCAGAGCAAGAACCTCGCGCCTGCGGACGGACTCTTGTACGCGCTGCGCGACGTGACCGCGACCGTGCCCAGCATTCCGCTGATCGCTTCCTCAATCATGAGCAAGAAGCTCGCGTCTGGGTCCAAAACGATTGTGCTGGACGTGAAAGTCGGTGCGGGCGCGTTCATGAAAACCCTGGACGATGCGCGCGCCCTCGCCCGCGCGATGCTGGAGATTGGGCAGAACAGCGACCGCCGCACCCGCGCGGTCATCACCGACATGGACGCGCCACTCGGACGCTTGGCAGGCAATGCCCTGGAGGTCAAGGAAGCCCTCGAGACCCTGCACGGCGGGGGCGCGAGCGACCTGCGCGACCTCTGCTTGGCGCTCGCCGAAGAAGCGCTCTTGGCAGAAGGGGAGAGCCCAACGGCAGCCCTCGAGAAACCTCGCGCGGCGCTCGAGTCCGGCGCGGCGCTGCAAAAGTTTCGCGCCTTCATCGCGGCGCAAGGTGGCGACCCCGCCTATGTGGACGACCCCTCGCGCCTCGAGATCGCGCCCGGACGCGCGACGATCACCGCTGCGCAAGACGGGTTCCTCGAGCGGCTGGACGCCTTGAGCGTGGGACGGGCGGTGCTCGCGCTCGGCGGGGGACGCGAACGCAAGGGCGAAGCCATCGACCACGGGGTTGGGGTCCAGTGGCACGCTGGCATCGGCGACGCGGTGCAGGCAGGTCAGCCGCTCATCACGCTCTACCACCGCGACGGCAAGGGCTTGGACGCTGCGCAAGCCGCGCTCGAGGGTGCGACCAGCGTCTCGAGCACTCCTGTCGCGCGCCCGCCGCTCGTCCTCGATAGACTCGCCTAATCAGGGAGGAATCCATGAAGCTCTACAACGTCTTGTTCATTTTGGTCTTGCTCGCCGCGAGCCTATTTGCGTTCTCCAACGCCAGCACGCTGACGCGCCCGACGAGTGTCGTCGTGCCCTTCGTCGGCACGCAAACCGTGCAACTGCGGCTGTGGGGCACCGTCGCCTTCGTTGCGCTGGCAGGCATCTACAGCCTGCTCTGGTACGCCAGCAGCACGCGTCAACGCGCCAAGAGCGCGGACACGCTGACCAAACTGGAGGAGATGCGCCGCACGCTGGACGAACGCGAAGCCTCGCGGTTTCAGCAACTCCAGTCGCAGTTGGAGACCAGTTTCCGCGACGTGCTCGCGCGGTTGGACAACACTGCACCCGCCGCCAAACCCGGTTTGCTCTCGAGGCTGACCGGTGCACCCACGCCCGCAGGCACGCCCGTCTCTGCGCCGAGCGCGAGTCTCGAGACCTTGGTGACGCGCATCGAGAAAGTGCGCGACGAACTCGCCGCAGACATCGCCGCCAGCGAGCACGAAATCTTGCAAGCGCTCGAGGTGATGAAAGACCGGCAGCAACCGTAAACGTTGCTGGATGCGCCCTCGTTTGTGTAGGGACGGGGCTTGTCCCCGTCCGGTAGGGCGGGTCGCTCAAAACTCGACTTTTGACGAGCATGCCCAGCGGTATCCCTGTGGGTCGGCGGACGCCCACAGCGCGAATTGCGCGCATGGGCGCGACGGGCGTCCCTGCACCAGCCTGCATCCAAGTTGCGGAGATTGCTCGAGCATCGCGTTCGCGCGCAACGGTCCTCGAGCCCGCGTGTCAAAATGTCAAGCATGTTCGATTACTTCAAAGTCCTCGAGACCCTGTCCCCGGAGGAGCGCGACATTCACGCCCTCGCCCGCGAGTTCGTGGACGGCGAGGTCATCCCGCACGTGCAGGGCTGGTGGGACCAGGGCACCTTGCCGCGCGAGTTGCTGACCCGCATGGGCGAGATGGGCTTTCTGGGACCGACCACGCCCGAGACCTACGGCGGCGCGGGCGTGAGTAGCACCGCCCACGGCTTGATCTGCTACGAACTCGAGCGTGCCGACAGCGGTGTGCGTTCCTCCGCCAGCGTGCAGGGCAGTCTCGTGATGTACCCGATTTACGCGTATGGCAGCGAAGAGCAAAAGAAAAAGTACCTGCCCGAACTCGCCAGTGGACGCATGGTCGGGTGCTTCGGGCTGACCGAGGCTGACGGCGGCAGCGACCCAGCCGCGATGCGCACCCGAGCCGTCAAAAACGGCGACGGCTACGTGTTGAACGGCAGCAAAATGTGGATCACGAACAGCCCCATCGCGGACGTGGCGGTGATCTGGGCGAAATTGGAGGATGCGGGCAAAGACGTGATTCGCGGCTTCTTGGTGCCCAGGGACGCCAAGGGGTTCAGCACCCCCAAACTCACGCACAAGATGAGCCTGCGCGCCAGCATCACCGGCGAGATCGTCCTGGAAGACGTGCATGTCGGTGCGGACGCGCTCTTGCCGGGCAGCGGCGGCTTGAAGTCGCCGCTGGGCTGTCTGACCCAAGCCCGTTACGGCATCGCCTGGGGCGCGATGGGTGCCTTAGAGGAAGTCTATGCCCAGACCCTCGAGTACACGAAGACGCGCATGACCTTTGGCAAACCGATTGCCAGCCGTCAACTCGTGCAGGACAAATTGGTGTGGATGGCGACGCAACACACGCTGGGGATGCTGTTGGCTGCCAAACTTGGGCAGCACAAGGACGCGGGCACGATGAATTACGCACAGGTCAGCATGGCCAAGCGCAACAACGTCCGCACAGCACTTCAGGGTGCCCGGCTCGCCCGAGAACTCCACGGTGGCAACGGCATCACCACCGAATACCCGATCATCCGCCACATGCTGAATTTGGAGACCGTGGACACCTACGAGGGCACGCACGACATTCACACCCTGATCGTCGGACGCGACCTGACGGGCATGAACGCGCTCGAGTAAACATCTTTGGCTCGAGGAAATCAGGTCGCGGCAGCCTTTTTGTGTAGGGACGGGGCTTGTCCCCGTCCGCGAGCGGGTCGTTCGTTTTCGCTAGAGAGCATCACGGGCTTTGGCGGTGTGTCGCCCTCAACCACGCGGGCTCGAGACCCAAACCTCGAGTTCGCCCACGACGCTCGAGGTTGGCACGGCATCCAATTGGCTGGGATTGGCGCTGACGGCGAACCCGCTAAACTCGAGCCTGCCGCGTTGCAACAGCGCGTCGGTCGCCGCCCGGGTTCCTGCCCACAACCCACTGAATCGCTCGCTCGAGGAGACGAGCATCATGCCCGTCGCTGCGTCCCCCTCGAAGGCGAGGTAGGCGAGCAGGTCCGGTTGCACTTGCATCGTCTGCGCGAGGTCTCGAGCCAGGGTTTCCTCCCACCCGTATGCGCCGACGGCGCTGCACCACACGCGCGCCAAGGTGTCCGCCCGCGACCACGGCACCTGCTCCACCCAGACCTCAGCCTGGAGCGTCATCGCCGCGACCTCGAGCAATGCCAACCTGCCCTTGAGCGCGTACCCACGCGGTTGCCAACCCACGGGCAGCACGAGCACCGGGGCGTCCACGGGCGCATCGGCGTGCATCGCGTTGACCTCGAGCATCGGCAGGGCTGGATTCTCGAGGACGAGGGCGTCCCCAACCCGCTGCACATCTCGAGCCAGGCGCGACCAAAACGCCTGGTAGCGCTCAAGGGCGATTGATCGCCTCCAACAGCTCGCGCGCCTCGTTCGGATCGGTGATCGTCAGCCGCGCCTCGCCGACGAAGTGCACGACGAGCGCCACGGCCTGCCCGGTCGGGGCGGCGCCGCGCCCCAAGCCCGCGCCCAGCGTGCCCGACATTTCGTAGTAGACGATTTGCTCCACGTTGATCCCTCGAGCCCCGACGCGCACGAATTTCGCCATGCGTCGCAGTTTAGCCTCAGAAGCGTGGGTTTAGAATCCTCGAGGTTCACTGCAAACCCATCCATCGCCCTCTCACTGCACATCACTGCAAAAAGGAGCCCCACCATGCCCACACGAAAAGCCACCGCCACCTGGGAAGGCACGCTGCGCGAAGGCAAAGGTCACCTCACCGGTCAAAGCGGCTTGGACATGCAATACGCCTTCTCCAGCCGTTTCGCGGACGGTCCCGGCACGAACCCCGAGGAGTTGATCGCCGCGGCGCATGCCGGGTGTTACAGCATGGCGCTCAATGCCGCTTTGGAAAACGCCGGTCACAAAGCCGAGTACGTCAGCACCGAAGGCAATTGCACCGTGGAAAAATTGGAGACCGGCATGAGCATCACCAAGCTCAAGCTCGTCACCCGCGCCCGCGTGCCTGGGTTGGACGCCGCAGCGTTCCAGAAGTTCGCGGAGGACACCAAGACCGGGTGCATCGTCAGCCGAGCCTTGAGCGCGGTTCCAATGGAACTCGAGGCGACGCTCGAGTAAATTGGGACGCGTGAAGCGACATCGTTCAAACGGGCGTCGGGCGGTTGTGCCTTGACGCCCGTCGCCGCGAATGCCCCCCGAGCCTGGTACATGGAACCGGCGGTGCTCATCACCGCGTCGTTCGCGTTGACGATTTTTATCGGCGGCGTGCTCTTGTGGCTGCCGATCAGCCTCGAGCCTGGGGTCAAACTCCCATTCTTGGATGCGCTCTTCACCAGCACCAGCGCCGTGTGCGTCACGGGGTTGAACGTCATTGACCCGGCGACGACGTACAGCGCGTTCGGCGAAGCGGTCATCATGGTGTTGATCTTTTTGGGGGGCATCGGCGTTATCACGGCTGGTACTTTTGTGGTTTTGCTCGCGGGGCGGCGCTTGGGCTTCGCGGAGCGCACGCGCATCAACGAAGCCATCGGCGGCGGCTCGGGCGGTGCGCGCAGCGTCGTCTTCACCGTTTTGGGCTACAGCGTCTCCATCCAGTTCGTCGGCTTCTTGCTGCTCTGGCTGGTCTGGGCGGGGCGCGAACCGAACGCGTTTTACTACGCGATCTTCCACAGCGTCAGCGCCTTCAACAACGCCGGGTTTTCGCTGTACCCGGACAACCTCGTGCGTTATGCGGGCGACCCGTGGACAAACCTGGTGATTGCCGGGCTCATCATCCTGGGCGGCTTGGGGTTCCTGGTCTACATGAACCTGCGCCTGTGGCGCTTGGACCGGATCAAAAACCCGCTCAAGCTCAACACCCGCGTCGTCCTCTACAGCACCGCCGCGCTGCTCTTGATTGGCACCGTCGCGTTTTTGGCGCTCGAGTGGAACAACCCCAAGACCCTCGGCGCGCTCGAGCCGTGGCAGCGGGTTCACGCGGCGTTCTTCATGAGCGTCACGCCGCGCACCGCCGGGTTCAACACCGTGGATTACGACCTCATCACCCACTCGAGCACCTTTGTCACGCTGCTCTTGATGTTCATCGGCGCGAGTCCAGCGAGCACGGGCGGCGGCATCAAAACCACGACCTTTTTCGTGCTGCTTTTGTCCGCGATTTCGTTCGTGCGCTACGGCGGCGAACCCACGGCCTTCGGGCGGCGCATCGAACTGAGCGTGATCTTGAAAGCGCTCGCCGTGACTTTCCTGGGCGTGCAACTCGTCGGGTTGGCGTTCACCGCGCTGTCCCTCACCGAACCCGCCGCCAGCCCGGTCAAAGTCGTGTTCGAGGTCATCAGCGCGTTTGCCACCGTGGGCTTGAGCATGAACTTCACGCCCACGCTCAGCGAAGCCGGACGCGTCATCGTCATCGTCTTGATGTTCCTCGGGCGCGTCGGCGTGCTGACCTTTGCCTTGGCGCTGACGGGTCGCAGCGCGGAGCGCAAGCTGCGTTACCCCAGCGAAGACGTGACCATCGGTTGAAACGCCCCCAGACTCGAGACAGCGGTCGAAGCATTCGCGCTCGAGCCCAAAAAGGAGGTCCTTGTATCGAGCACTTGGCAATTTCGAGACCTTCCTGCGCCCGACACCAACCGTTGTGAAGTGGTCGTTTTTCCGTAGGGGCGCAGCATGCTGCGCCCCTACACGACGGTGAGAACGCGCGCCTGCATCGTCCGGTGGTCCGAGAAGTCCGGTGAGTTCTGAATGCTGACAACCAAGTGCAGGGCCGTTGCCGCTCCTCAAGCCGCTTCCCCTCGAGCCTCGAGTTACAGTGGATCACCGATGAAACGCAAGCAATTCCTGATTATTGGACTCGGACGCTTTGGCAGCGGCGTTGCCAACACGCTCTACGACCTTGGGCACGAGGTCGTGGCGATGGATGCCAGCGAAGACCCTGTGCAGGAAAACATGAACCGCGTCACGCACGCGGTCGTTGCGGACGCCACGGACGAAGCCACGCTCAGGGACATCGGCGTGTCGCACTTTGATGCCGTGATCGTGGCCATCGGGGCGAACGTCGAAGCCAACATCTACGCGACGCTCGCTGCCAAGGACGCTGGAGCCAAGTACATCGTCTGTAAAGCGATGGATGGGATCAGCAAGCGCATCTTGGAAAAGATCGGCGCGGACAAGGTGATTCGCCCGGAGTTCGACAGCGGCGTGGAACTCGCCTATGGCCTCGCAAGCCCGAAACTCTTGGCGCAGATTGAACTGACCGACGACGTGAGCGTCATTGAACTCGAAGCCTCGAGCGAAATCACCGGGCGCTTGGACACCCTAACCTTTGCCAAGCAGGGCGTGCAGATCATCGCCCACGCGCGCGGCACGACGGTGCGCACCGCGCTGACCGGCGAAACCGAGATCAAACTGGGGGACAAACTCGTGCTGTTGGGACGCAACACGGCGCTTGAGCGCTTGCGCGAAACCGTCGGGGATTGACCAGCTTCAACCAATGCCCTCGAGCGCCAGGGTTGTACAACCCGTTCATCAAGCACAAACCCACGAACGGCAATTGCATTTACAATGCGCTTCATGAACCGACGCACCGCGCTGAAATCCATTGCCCTCGGCACCTCGAGCCTCGCCGCGCTTGCGAATGCGCAAACCGCGCCTGCCGCTGTCAAGGTCGCAGAGCTGGCGAAGTTCGCCAAGGAATGGGACGTGGTCGAATTCAAGTGGGACGGCACGCCGTCGCTCGCCGTGCGCGTGCCGCAGCCGGACAAGAAAGCCTTGGACGACAAGAGCGTCATCGAAGCTGGCAAGGGCGTTTTCTTGCGCTCGTACACGCTCTCGTGCACGCACAACGGCTGTCCGGTCGCGCTGCCCAACGCGGAGCGCGTCTTGGATTGCCCGTGCCACGGCAGCCAGTTCAATGCCGTGGACGGCAGCGTCAAAGCGGGACCGGCGCGGCGCGCGCTGAAGGGTTTGCGCTTGGAAGTGCGCGGCGCGGATGTGTTCGCGGTCGCGGAAGCCTGAGCGCTTGGTGCGGGTGAACTCGAGCCATTGCGCTCGAGTGACATTGAACTTTGGTGGAGTGGTTGTGTAGGGACGGGGGTCGCGCTCATGCGCGCACGGTTACGCTGTCCCCGTCCGTAACCGGGTCGCCACGCCTTCATCTCGAGAGATCACCTCGGGCGTTGCAAAACCGCGGCGTTGCTAAAATGTTGATGTGTCTCGAGGTCAACCGACCCTCACGGCATTGGCAGCACGGTGAAGAAACGCACGGCAACGCCGGGCGGGCCCACGGCGGCGTCCACGCCCACCCCGAATGGCAAGAATCCAAACCAGCGCCCCGGTACGTAGACCCCCGCGCCGACGTTCCACAACAGCGCGCTCGAGCCTCGGTTCACGTCCAGCGCCCAGCCGAGGTCGGCGAACACGCGCAGTTCCGGCGTGGCGCTCAAAAGCCCGGCGAGGTTGCCGATGCTGAGGCGATAGCCTGCCTCCAGGTTGACGACCACCGCTTGCGGACTGAGCGAGGCGTGCAACGGGTACGCGCGCAGCACGCTGTTGTAGCCGAGGCTGAAAGGTTCAGCCCCGCCCGTGCCCGTTCCGACGAGCAGGCGCGCCCGCAGCACCCACGGCTCGAGGTCGAAGCGTCCCGCGAGGCTTGCCTCCAAGCGCAAGCCTGGAGCCCCCGTGAAGCGCAGGTTCAAGCGTGGCTCGAGCGTGACCGCGCCGAGGCTTAACCGCGTGCTGCCGTTCACCTCGAGCGCCGCGTTGTCCAGCGCGGCGGCGACGCCAAGCGTGCCGGTGTTGACGCGTCCCTCGAGCCGCCACGGGGCGCCGACGGGCAGGCGCGTCGGGTCGTACAGCGCCGCGAAGCGCCACGCGCCGCTTGTGAACGAGACGCGCCCGTACAGCCCGTCGTTCGGCGTGTCCAAATCGTTGGCGTACCCGGCGGCAACGCTCAAACCCCCCATCGGACCGCCGCCGACCTCGAAACCCAGCCCGAAACTCGAGTATTGCGCCCGCGCGTTTGCGACGGTGCCCGAGTCGTAATTCGTCGGCGCCAGGTCAACGAGCGGCGCGACCGTGAACGGCACGGGCAGCGCTCGAGCCGCACGCAGCCCAACCTCGAGGCGGTCACTCCACTGCGCGTTCGCCGCGTTGTCCGCGTGCGGATCGCCGGGCGCGCGCAGGGCAATGCCGCGCCGCTCGAGCGCCGCACGCACCTCGGGCAGCGCCTCGCGCGCCGCTTCGCGTCCGCGCTCCATCAGCTCCTGCACCCGCGAGAAATCAAAATACAGCGTGTCGAAGGTTTTGACGCGCACCCACACGTCCGGCTGCACCTGCGGCGTCGCCGTGGTCAGCGCGCCGGTGAGCGCCGTCAATGTGCCGGTCGGGTTGTTGGGCAGCAGCGCAGGCTCGGGTTGGGCACGAATCGAAATGACCGCGGTCGCGCCCAGCTCCTTGGCGATCCCGACCGGGAACGGATCGCGCAAACCGCCGTCGGTGTAATAGATGCCATTCAATTGTGCGGTCGGGAAGATCAGCGGTATGGAAATGCTCGCCCGCATCGCGCCCGCCAAATCGCCCGTGGACAGCGGCGGTTTTGGGGCGTCTCTGGAAAGCGGCGTTGCCATCACATACAAGCGCGGACTGGTGTTCTCCAGTTGCATGTTTCCGACCAAGGCGCGGTACACGACCTCGAAGCCCGACGGGTCCAGGATGCCGTTCAGCGGCGGCGACAGCACGCGCACGAGTTCGGATTGGCGGGCTTGCAACTCGGGCAGGCGTTCGCGCAACGTGGCAAAGCTGTAGCCGCTGGCGTACAAGCCGCCAACGAGCGCCCCGGCACTGGTGCCGACGATGCAATCCACCGGCACGCCTTGCTCCACCAGCTCCTCGAGCACGCCCAGGAACGCAAAGCCCCTGGCCACGCCGCCCGCCAACGTGACGCAGACTTTGTTGTCCTGCGCCGTAACGCCCTGCGCGAATGCTGAGGGCAGCAGCGCCAAACCGCACAGAAAGACGAAGAGAACACGCTCGGGCTTCACGGTTTGCCACTGTACAAGGCTGGTCTGTGACCCCGCTGGGGCGAATGCCCAAAGCCTGTGCCACTCGAGGATTCTGGGCTTCATCACCAAACCTTTACGCGACTCCTCTACCCTCGAGACCATGCCCTTGAGCGTGAACCGGTATCGCGCGATCCTCGGCGTGCTCGTCGCCCTCGATCTGGTCAGCGTCGTGCTCGCCCTCAGCGCGGGCAGCGGCAATGCGCTTGATCTGACGCGTTTGCCGGTCGGTGACGGCAAGGTCAGCACCGAACCCAAACGCGGACATGTGTTCGCCTGCCCAGGGCGCGGTGGTGACATCGGCGGCGCGTTGACCCAAGGCCCGTGGATTCGCGCGGACGGCACGTTCGATTTCACGCAGAAAGCCGTCGTGGGCGGCGCGGTGCTTTGGCCAGAACACGCATTGACCTTGACCCTGGAGGGGACGGTGTTGCAGGTGCGCAGCAACGGCTTGCCCGACCATCCCACGGGCGTCTACCCGATTTCGAGCACTGACGCTGTGTACCAATACGACCGCAACCCGAACCGCATCCGCGCGCAGAACCTCAGCTTCGACTTGCCCAACCAACCCACGCTCGCCCCTCGAGCCTCGTGTGTGGGCTTGGGTGCGATTGGCGTGATGCTCAGCGGCGCAGTCTTGTACAACGCCTTGGACGCCGCTGGGCGCGATGGGCTGGCGCACGCGACCCAGGATGTGTGCCAGGGTCATCCAGACCCGCGCGGCGTGTACCACTACCACAGCCTGAGCACATGCTTGAACGATTCTGACAGCGGTCCCTCGAGGTTGCTGGGGTACGCGCTGGACGGCTTCGGCATCTACGGCCCCAAGGACTCGAGCGGCAAGGTGCTCACGAATGCAGATCTTGACGACTGCCACGGGCGCGTTGGTGAGGTCATGTGACAGGGCAAGTTGACGACGGTGTACCACTACGTTGCCAATTTTGAATACCCGTACACGGTCGGTTGCTTTCGCGGCACGCCGACCCCACCACCTCGCCGCTGAATCTCGAGCAACACGGAATCGCAGCTCGAGACCGCGCCACCACCGCACCGTGTAGGGGTTTGCCATGGCAAACCCGGTGCGCCGCGAGGCGCACTTACATCCCAACAAAGCCAGCCGAACCAACATCCGCTCGAGCAATCAGCGAAATCCCCAACCCTGCAAAATCGGTCGCGCCGCCCCGACCAAATACAACGACCCTGCCACGAGCACATCACCGCCCTCGAGCAGCGCCGCTTCGAGCGCCGCTTCGAGCGTGCTGTGTCCCGTGCCGCCGTACTCGCCCTCGAGTGCGACCGGATCAACCCCGAGCGTACCTGGCGAAGCGAAATGCACACTGTTTGCCAAACTCAACAGCGGCTCGAGGATCGCGGGCACGTTCTTGCGCGCCATCGCGCCGAAAACGAGCGTGTAGCGCTGCCCCGCCAAGCTCGAGGCGAGCGCGCGTGCGCCCGCTGGGTTGTGCGCGCCGTCCAGCCACACGCGTTGACCGCCCCGCTGGAACATCTCGAGCCTTCCGGGCCACGTTGCTTCGAGCGCGGCGTCCACTGCCGCTTCGCCGTGCCCGAGCAAGCGCAACGCGGCTGCGGTCAAGCGCGCGTTCTCGAGTTGATGCACACCGCGCATTCGGGGCGCACGAGGCAGCGCGAATAAGGCATTGTCCTCGGTCAATTCGTGCAACCGCGCCCCGCGTTCCAGTGCCACGCGGCGCACCACCGCCAGCGCGTCCCCTCGAGCCGCCGTGACCACCGGGGTTCCCGCGCGAATCGCCCCTGCTTTCTCGAGCGCGATGTTTTTGAGCACGCTGTCCTCCGGTCCGACGCCGATCACCGCCTCGTGGTCCAAATCCACGTTCGTCAGCACCGTCAGCGCAATCCGCTCGAGGGCGTTGCTGGCGTCGCCCGTGCCGCCCACGCCCGCCTCGACGACCGCCATTTCGACCCCGGAGCGCGCGAAGTGCCCCATGCCCATGACGAAGGTCAAATCGAAAAACGCGGCATTGGACGCGTGCTCGCGCGCCCAGGTCAAGAACTCGAGCACGGTTTCTGGCGCAATGAACTCGCCATTCACCGCGATGCGCTCGCGGAAATCCAGCAAATGCGGCGACGTAAAGCGTCCCACACGCGCGACGCTCGAGCGCAACCCCGCGTCCAGCATGGCGCACACGGAGCCTTTGCCGTTCGTGCCGATGACGTGAATCGCACTGAACTGCAAATCCGGTCTGCCCAGGGTTTCCAACAAGCCCCTCGAGCGCTCGGCTGAACGCGCGTCGCCCGCGCGGGTGCGGGCAAACAGCCACTCGAGGGCAGCGTCGTACTCGGTCACGGGATGGACATTGTCACGCGTGCGGGTCAGGTTTTGCAAATCGCTCGAGGTCCACAGTACCCCCCTGCAGAGTAGGGGGGAGGCTTGAGGTCACGCCCATGCGTGCAAGGGTGCACTGCTCGAGACGGGGAGTTGGGAGACGCGTGAACGACGTTCCACCGTCGCCCGACCCCCGCCGCCCGTTTTGCTCTGCAAACAGAGTTTGACGGGACGGCGCCCCCCTACTTCGCAGGAGGTGACTTGTTGTTTCGTTTCTCGAGCCGTGCCTTTACTGCCGCCCTCAGATAACATCGGTTGTATGTCCATCGAACGCGAATTAAAGCTCACGGGTGACCTGCCCGACCTCGAGCAACTGCCTGACCTCGGCGGGTGCCGCCTGACGTACTCGCGCACCGAACAGCAGACGAACACGTATTTCGACACGCCGGATCTGGCGCTGCGCCGCGCGGGGATGAGCCTGCGCTTGCGCCAGATTGCTGGGAGCGACGGCGTCTACACCTGGAAGGGGGAGAGCGCTGTTCAGGACGGCTGGCACAGCAAACCGGAACTCGAGGTTTCGGCGCGGGGGGCGACGGATTTGGCGTACTTGATTGATCCAGAGATCGTTACGCGCGTGACCGCCGTCGTGCCGCTCGAGGCGTTGCGCCCGACGTTGCGCTTGCGCACGACGCGGCGCGTGTACCTCGTGGACGGCGTCGGTGAACTCGCGCTGGACGAAGCGAACGTGCTCGCGCTGGATGAAGACGTTGTGCTCGAGACCTTCAATGAACTCGAACTCGAGGTGAACGGCGATGCCGCAAGCGACGACGTGGAGCGCGTCTCCGCCGCGCTGCGCGCCCTGCCCGGTCTGGCGCCGAGCACGCGCAGCAAATCCGCCCGAGCCGCCGCTGCGCTCGAGCGGTACAATGCCGGGCATGACCGCCACCACGTTTAGCCCCACCACCCAAGCTTGGGACACCGAGCGGTTGCTGCAACTGGACCTCGCGCACGTCTTGCACCCGGTCACGAACCTGCACCGCCACGCCAAATCGGGTCCGCTCGTCCTGACCAAAGGCGAGGGCGTGCACGTCTACGACTCGAGGGGCACGCGGTACCTGGATGGCTTCGCAGGATTGTGGAACATCAACGTCGGACACGGGCGCGCGGTGCTCGCGGAAGCCGCCCGAGCGCAGATGGAGCAACTGGCTTTCGCGCCCAATTTCTTCGGCATTGCCACACCGCCGAGCATCGAACTCGCCGCGAAGCTCGCCGCGATGATGCCCGGACCGATTCAGCACTTCCAGTTCACCTCGGGCGGCAGTGAAAGCAACGAGACCGCCATTAAAATCGCGCGCTACTACTGGAGCTTGCGCGGCTTCACCGCCAAGCACAAGATCATCTCCCGGCATGCCGCCTACCACGGCGTCGGCGGCGTGACCACCACCGCGACCGGCATTCCCGCGTATTGGAAGGATTTCGGACCCGCCGCGCCTGGCTTCGTCTACGTCAACTCGCCGAACGCCTACCGCAACCGTCCCGAAGGCGTGGACGACGCGGGCTTTTTAAAGCAGCTCGAGGCTGAACTCGAGGAGACGATTGCGCGCGAAGGCGCGGACACCATCGCCGCACTGATCGGAGAGCCCACACAAGGCGCGGGCGGTGTGTGCCCCGCGCCCGACGGCTACTGGCAGATGGTGCAAGCGGTGTTGAAGCGCCACGACATCCTGTTGATTGCGGACGAGGTGATTACGGGCTTCGGGCGCAGCGGGCGGATGTTTGGGCACCAAACCTACGGCTTCCAGCCTGACCTGATCAGCGTCGCCAAGGGCATCACCAGTGGATACATTCCGCTGGGTGCGGTCGGCGTGTCCGACGAGATGTTCGCGGTGATGGTCGCGCCCGACCGCATGTTCATGCACGGTTTCACGTACAGCGGGCATCCCGTCGCTTGCGCGGTGGCCTTGGAGAACATCAAGATTCTCGAGGGAGAAGGCTTGGCGGAAAACGCGCGGGTCATGGGCGAGAAGCTGCTCAGTGACATGCGCGCTGCCGTGTCCGACCACCCGCACGTCGGCGACATCCGCGCCAAAGGGCTGATGATGCTTGTCGAGGTCGTGCAGGACAAGGCAGCGAAAACGCCGTACCCGCCATTGTCGATTGGTGGTGCGTTGCAAGCCGCCACGCGCAAGCGCGGGCTGATCGTGCGTTGCGGTGACAACGGCGTGGCCATCGCCCCGCCGCTCACCGTCACGGCCGCCGACATTGACTTCATCGTTGGCGCGGTCAAGGAAGCGATCTTCGAGGCGTTCAAGGCGTAGTGCCGGACCCCACATCACCTCGAGCGCGTGCACGCGTTTTGTAGGGGCGCAGCATGCTGCGCCCCTATTCTGACCAACCCATACGGACTTCCGTTTATTCACTTCATTTTCGCTCTCGCAAAGATTACGTTCAACACGGCATCCGCAGCATTCCTACGCCTTCAAAGGCGGGCAAATTTTATAAATCTGCCGGAATTGATATCACCCACCTCGCGTAGCACAGCGTTCTTGGCTCGAGTGTATCGGCTGCTGTCGCGCTCCCTCACCCGGCGTCGTGCTCGTGCACGCATGGGCCTGACCAAACGCCACCCTCTCTCTGCTGGCGAGCGCCAAAACCTCGTGCGGCTCGAGTCTCGAGCACTTCAAGGCTCCCTTCTCCCTGCAAGGAGAAGGGTCGGGGATGAGGGCGCGTTTCAGGTTCGCTCGAGATATCCGCGTGACAGCCGATGAAAACCATTTCATCGGAGTCCATGGGCATGCTGCGCCCCACCGTGCTCCATGCAAACGCTCGAGCGACGCTGACCGGTGCCTCGAGCCTGCCGCGCTTCACACGGCTTGAGCTTCGCGCGCTTTGTCCGCGTACATCCGCGTGTCTGCCAGGCGCAGCAACTCCAGCACGTCCGTGGATTCTCGCGGGTGGAACGAGAACCCGACGCTCGCCGCCGCTCGAATCTCCACGCCGGAACGCAGCCGCACCACCGGTTCGAGTGCTTCCAGAAGGCGCATCTTGACCCGCTCGGCTTGGGCGGCGGTGTGCACGCCGCGCAGCAGCAGCGCGAATTCGTCCCCGGAGAGGCGCGCGATCATGTCCTCGGTGCGCAAAAAACGCGCCAAGCGCGTGGAGACCACACGCAACAGCTCGTCGCCGGCGTCGTGCCCGTGGCGGTCGTTGACGCTTTTGAAGCTGTCCAAGTCCAAGAAGCCGATGGCGAACTCGGCGTCGCCCAGACGCTCGAGGCGGTCCAAGAAGGCGGCGCGGTTCGGCAAGCCGGTGAGCGGATCGTGGTAGACCAAGTGCTCCAGCTTCGCTTCGCGCTGCACGCGCTCGGTCACGTTCGTGAACGAACCCACGGCGGCGTACGGCGCGTCGTCGGGTCCGTGGCGCAATGGGCGGGCGTTGACGTTGAGCCACGCCAAGCCGCCGTCGGGGCGGTGCACGCCCATCAGCACGTCGCGCACGGTCACACCGCTGTGCAAGGCGACCGGTACGGGGTGCTCCGCGCCCGGAAACGGTGTGCCGTCGCCGTGCACGCAATGCCAGCGCGGGTCCACGCTGGTGCGTCCGAGCAGTTGATCCATGCTCAAGCCGAGCATCGCCGCGGCACTGGCGTTCGCCGCGACGACTTGTCCGCTGCTGTCCTGCACGACCACGCCTTCCTCCAACGCGGCAAAGGTCTCCGTGAGCAAGCGTTGTTCGGCGCGCAACTCGCCTTCCAGGACGCGCAACCGCGTGTTCGCGCGGCGCAACTCGAGGGCGTCTGTGACGCCCAGCGCCAAGTCGGAAAGGGTTGCGAGCGCAAGCGCATCGAAATTCGTGCGCGGTTGCGTGTCCATCACACACAACGTTCCCAGCCGCTGACCGTCCACCTCGAGCACCGCACCCGCGTAAAAGCGAATGCGCGGTTCGTTCGTGACAAACGGGTTGTCCGCGAAGCGCACGTCCAAGGCTGTGTCAGGCACGACCAGCGTGCCGTCGCCGTCGAGTGCGTGCGCGCAAAAGGACAAGCGACGGTCTGCCTCGCGCACGTTCAACCCGATGCAAACCGGATTGCGTTGCACGGTGTCGTCCACGAACGACACGAGCGCAATGGGCGCGTGAAACAGGCGCGTTGCCAAGTGCGCCAAACGCTCGAGCGTCGCGGTGGTGCGCGCGTCCAGCACGTCGAAGGTGCGCAGCAACTCGAGGCGCGTGGGTTCGTTAAGGGCGGGCGCGGCAAGCATTGACAAGGCGTAGCTTAGCCAATGTCGATTGCGCCAGAACGTGCAAATCCGCCACCGAGATCGGCTCTGGCGGCACAGTTGTGTGCGGCAAAAGTCACACTTGACGCGACCGGAGCGAAGCCTGGGGCGTGGCGCCCGATGCCGGCTACGAACCGCGGTACGTGCTGTACCCGTACGGTGACAACAGCAGCGGCACGTGGTAATGCCCGGTTGCGTCGGCAATCCCGAAGCGAATCACGATTTCGCTCAGAAAAGCAGGCTCGGGCAAGTCCAAGCCCGTTGATCGCAGGTACTCGCCCGCTTGGAAGACGAGTTCGTAGACGCCCGTGGGGATCGTCGCGCCCGTGAGCAGCGGTTCGTCGGTGCGCCCGTCGTCGTTGGTCGTCACCGTTTTCAACAATGTCCGGGAAGGCTCGAGACGAAACAGTTCGATTTTCAAGCCCGAGGCTGGCTTGCCTCGAGCGGTGTCCAACACGTGCGTGGAGAGGCGCGCCATCAGCGTTTGAGGCTCACGCCGAGAATGCCGTAGAACGGTTTGGCGACGGTGTACAAGCCCACGTTGCCGCCGTCCACGACCATGTCCCAGGTGTGGTTCTGCCCCTCCAAGTCAATCGAAGCGATGCTCGGAATCTGCGCGATGGCGTTCTGGGCGATCTGATAGATGACCTGTTGAATGCTGCCCGACGCGAAGTTGTTGAAGGTCTCCAACACGACGCGGTGCACTTCGTTCGACACGCCGGTTTCGAGCGCAGCTGCTGAATCCGTGTAGCGCCACTCGGTCTCCAAAAACATGCGCAACGGGCGATCCCGCATCTCTGGCAGCGTCGTGTATTCGTCGCGCACGAAGCCGTAAAACGCGCTGCCCGTCGCACGCAAGAGTTGATACCCCGCCAATCCACCCACCAGGTCTCGGATCATGACCGTACCGCCAGCATCCCGAGCCAACCAGATTTGCGCCGTGCTTCGCGCGCCGCCGCTCGGTTGCAACGCCACGCTGCCCGCGCCCTCGAAGGGGATCACCTCGGCGTACAGCTCCGCGCCCTCGGCTTGGGGGTACGTCTCCAAGAACTTCTTGCCCAGAAAATGCACCAGCCCCTCGAGCGATGCGCCGGGGTATTCAAGCGTTTCGCGCTGCACGAAGTTTTTCATGCTGTCCGTGGCGATCAAGCCCGTGTTGTCGCCGGTCGTGTACGTCGTCCAGAACGCGTCGCCCCAGATGATGATCGTCACCTTCGCCGCCAAGATCGGTGGCACGTGGTGGTCTTTGTGCAGGCGGTAGACGACGGTCTCGCCCTTGCCGTAGTAACTCTGCTTTTTGCCGCTGAGCAATGCGCGCATGTGGGGCGCATTGTACTGAAAACACCGCTCAGCCGCTTAGCAATGTCTCGAGCCTAAAACGTGCGATGCGTTCGATCTGCGTGAGCGCCGTTTGGAACTCGGTCTCGGGGTCGTTTCCCACGCGTGTCTCGAGTGCCGCGCGGATGTCGTTCTTGTCCTTTCCCTTCACCGCCAAAATGAACGGGAACCCGAAGCGGGTGCGGTACGCCGCGTTCAACGCGAGCAGCCGCGCGTGTTCCTCTGGCGTGAGTTGATCCAGCCCCGCGCCGCGTTGCTCTGCCACGGAATCGGTGCTCATCTGCGCCCGAGCCGCGAGTTCCGGGTGCGCGCGGATCAACTCGAGTTGCCGCCCACGTGACGCCGCGCGCATCGCGGTGCACATCTCACTGTGCAACGTCTCGAGCGACGCGAACGGGCGACCTTTGAGCGCACCCTGGGCGACCCAAGGCGAATGCTCGAAGATGCTGCCCAGGGTGGCGACGAAAGCGTCAGGCTCGAGGCGATTGAGTTCAGTGACGGTCATGGTGTCCTCGAGCGACAATGGAGGTTTGGGCGATCACAAGCTTCGCCCCTACGAGATATTCGTCCTGTAGGGGCGAAGCTTGTCTTCGCCCGCTCTTTAGCGTTCGCTCGAGCCCCGCCGATCTCGAGCCGTCCCGTTCACGCATGGCTCAACCCCCGCGCGTGCACGCTGTCCCCGCCGATCCAGACCTCTTTGATGCTCTGGCTGCCCGCCAGCGCGAACGTCGCCGCGAGGCTGCGCTCCGCGCTGTCGGCGTGGTTGTAGACCTCGAGCAGCGGGTCTCCCGCATCGGGCAAGACCCACACCGCGTCAAACGCTTTGCCGACTGCAAAATCTCCAACCGTTTCCTCGAGACACAAGGCTTCTGCACCCGCCCGCGTCGCCAGGTACAACATCTGCGCCGCCGTCATCACCACACCGTCCGGCGCGAGGCGTTGCAGCAGGTACGCCTGCAGCGCCTCCTTTGGGATGCCGAACCCCGTGCCGCCACCGATGTCCGTGCCCAATGCGACGCGCACGCCGCGTTGCACGTGCGCGCGCAGTTTGAACAAGCCGCTGCCTATCGCGGCGTTGCTGCACGGGCAATGCGCGACACTCGAGCCCGCCGAAGCCAAGCGCTCGAGTTCCGAGGTGGATGCGTGCAGGTTGTGCGCCAAGACCGACCGCCTCGAGATCAAGTTGTAGCGCTCGTAGGTCTGCAAGTAATCCTGCGCCCACGGGAACAGCCCGCGCACGGTTTGAATCTCGCGGTCGTTCTCGTTGATGTGGGTGTGAAACAGTGCGCCCGGCGTTTCCTGCAACAAGGTCTGGCACACCTCGAGCATCGCCTCGCTGGCGGAGAGCGCGAAGCGCGGCATCACCGCGTACTGCGCGCGCCCCCGGTTGTGAAACCGCTTGACGAGTGCCCGCCCCGCCTCGAGCGCCGCGGCGGGCGTTTGGTGCAACTCCGGGCGCAACAGCCGATCCGAAAAAACCATGCCGCTCGAGACCCGCAAACCCCTGAGTTCAGCCTCCTCGAACAGCGCCGCTTGCGCGCCTTGGAAATGCGCGCCGAAGACCATCGCGCCCGTCGTGCCGTGCATCAGCAGTGCGCGCACGAAGGCCTGTGCGACCCCTCGGGCGTACTCCACGTCTGCCAGCCGCGCTTCTTCGGGCAAGGTGTTGTGCTCCAGCCAATCCATCAGCGTCATGCCCAACCCGCCGACGACGCGCACCTGCGGGTAATGCACGTGCGCGTCCACGAAACCCGGCAGCAGCAACCCCGGTCGCAGGTCGCGCAGCGGTTCGTTCGGGTGTGCACGGCGCACGCTGGCGAAATCCTCGAGCAGCACGATTTTGCCGTCCCGCACCAACACGCCCGCATCGTCCACGGTCTCCAGCCCCGCGCCGTGAAAGGGATTCTGGGGCGTGTGCATGACGGTCGCGCGGTAAATCATCGGTGTAGACGCTACCAAAAAACCGCGCCGCTCGAGCAGCTTGGCGGTTGCCCGAGGTGGAGACCACAGCGTTGACGTTCGGGCAGAAGGGAGCTGCGTTGATCGCCCAACACCGAGCAACGCGTAGGGCGACTGTGCCCGCCACGCGCAGATCCAGACGCCAGCCTCGAGATGCGTCCGTCTCCCGAGGCTCGAGCGCGCTCATCGCCACCCGCCAAGGTGACGCGGGACTCACGTTTCTTACGCGCACCCCTTACAATCAAAGCCTCGAGCCGCCGTGCTTCGAGCCCCCTATGCGTTTGAGACGATTCCTGCCCTTCGTGTTCCTGGCGCTGCTCGCGGCGTTCGCCTACTGGCTTTCGCCCGCGTTCGGGTTGATCTCGCGGTTTGCCGCTGTGCCCAACGCCCCGGAGCGCACGGTGACGATTCTGCTCGCGGGCGTCGGGCATTACTACAAGTATTACCACCAGCGCGGCAGCATGGACGAGGATTTCAGGAAGGGGTTGACGGACACGATGGTCGTCGTGCAACTGAACCCCGCCCAAAAAGCCCTGAAACTGCTCAGCGTCCCGCGCGACACCCGCGTCGGCGCGGGGTACACGAGCATGGACAAGGTCAACGCCGCGATCACGGGCGGTCCAGAGGCGAGCGTGCGCGCCGTGGAGGGCCTGTTGGGGATCAAGCTCGACGGGTATTTGCTGGTGTCCATCGACGGCACGCGCGAACTGGTGGACGCCCTCGGTGGGATTCGCGTGTACGTGCCGCAGGAAATGCGTTACACGGACACGGCGGCGAAGTTGAACATCGACCTCAAGCCGGGATACCAAGTCTTGAACGGGCGCGCGGCCGAAGGCTACTTGCGTTTTCGCCACGACGCCTTGGGCGACATCGGGCGCGTGCAGCGCCAACAAGCCTTCTTTCGCGCGCTTTTGGAGCGTTTGAAAGAGCCAGCGACGCTGACCAAGATTCCGCAAATTGCCAAGGTCATCGAGAAGAACACGCGCACGAACCTGACCCGCAACGAGGTCGGCGCGGCGCTTGGATTCCTGCTCACCCGCCCCCGCGTGGACACGCTGCTGCTCCCCGGTGAGTTCGGCAACCTGTACGGCGTCAGTTACTGGCTGCCCGATGCCCCCGCGATCCGAGAACTCGTCAGCGCCAACTTGCGCGACGCCAACGCCCCCAGTGCCCGCAACGTGCGCGCCTTGCGCGTCGCCATCGTCTCGAGCGATGCTGTGCTGGCCCGCGCTGCCCGCACACGGCTGCGCGAGAAAGGGTACGTCAACGTCTACATTTCCGATTCCCGACCGGGCAGTCCGCAAACGACGAGCGTCATCAGCCCAATCAGCATTGCCGAAGCCAGGGCGGTGCGCTTGGAGTTGGGCGTGGGCGCGGAGTTGCTGAGCGGCGAGGGCGTGCTCGGCGCGGACATCACGGTCAAGGTCGGCAAAGACTTTCAGCCCTGAGCGGTTCGGGCAACCGTCACAGACCGTTCTTCGAGGGTGTGGTCGAGCAGCGGCGCTCGAGATCTGTAGACCGCTGGCACAAGTCCTCGGTCTCTTTGGGTCAGCTTCCTCGTTGCTTACTGATCCGCGCGTGTTCGCCTTCACAACAACGAGCCGAAAAACGCGTGTGGGACATGAACCAGTGTTGAGCGCGGGCGACTCGAGTCAGTAAGGCGTTTCTCGAGACCCGAGGTGAGCAAGCCACGGTTTCTAGCCGTTGATCCTCCGCTGTTTGCGGCGGGGTGGTCGGAGGGTATAGGAACGCCCGCTCGTCCCCGTCCGCACGCAGGTCGTCATAATAGCGCCCTCGGGTGGGCTCTCGAGATCACTGTTGCCAGTGATCCGGCGGATTGACGCATTGACCTCGAAGCTTGATCTGCTGATCTGGGCTCGTGTTGCACGGCACAGACTGGAGTGTCCTCTCGAGGGTCAACACGGTGGCGGGTCGCGCTCTGCGACCTCGCGGCTGATCCCGTCCACGAAGACCGTGAACGTTGCTCTTCCGCGCACGGTGTCTTTGTACTCCCAGGGCGTGCCGCTCGAGAGCGGGGTCGCTGGCAGTGCCACGCGCTCGCCGTCCTCGTCTCTGACACGAATTTCCACCGTGACCGTGCCCAGATCGGCGGGCACCGTGTAGGAGAACGTCACGGGGCACGGCTTGGCGGCATTGATGATGCTTTGGGCATTGTTGGTGGGTGGGTTCTCCGGTTGCGTCTCAGGCGGCTGTGGATTTTCCGGGTTGGTCACGGGTGGCAGGTTGTTCGCACCGCCCGGTTCAACACCCGCGTTGGGGTCAACCGGTGGCTCTGGTTGCGGGGGCGCGACCGGTTGCGGCGCGACCACGGGCGGCGGTGGCGGAGGCGGCTGCACGGGGCGCGGAATGACCGGGTTGCGCGCGGTTTGCGTGGCGCTCACCGTGATGACCGCTTCACTGTCCAAGTTGACACTGCTGTACGCCTTCGGCGTTTGCGACAGGACAATGCCGCTGGGCAGGTTGCTGGATTTGGTGCGGACCTCGACGAGGCGCAAGCCAGCCGCGCTGATGATCAGCTTGGCGTCGTCGAAGCCCAAGCCGGACAGGTCGGGAATGAAGGTTTTCCCAGCGGGTGCCCTCGAGCCGGAAACCAAGACCGTGATGCCTTGTCCTTTGACCACCTCGGTTTGCGCGGGCGGGGATTGACCGATGATCGTGCTTGGGGCAACGCCTTGCGGCGCGGGCACGACCGCCGTGCGTCCGATGACGAGCCCCGCTTCGGTCAGCGCGAGCTTGGCTTCGCCCACGCTTTTGCCGTTGAGGTCAGGCATGATCAGCGGGCGCGGACGGTTGACGGTGATCTCGACGACGCGCTGCTCGGTCAGGTTGGTGCCCGCAGGCGGATTTTGCGAGAGGATGATGCCCTTGACCTGCGTCTGGTCACTGCCCTCGGTGGGTCGCGGAGTCAAGCGGGCATCTGAAATAATTTTCAAGGCGTCTTGCAGGTTTTTGCCTTGGACGTTGGGCACTTCGACCGTGGGCGGCTCCAAGAACCGGGCGAGCACTTGGGTTCCAAACCAGCCGGCGACGACCAACAGCAGGATGCCGGGCAGCACACCCCAAATCGTCAACCGTCGGCGCGGCTGGACCACTTTGATCTTGCTCGAGCTGGCGGGTTGGTTCGGCGTCGTCGCCAGCGGCGCGGTCTTCACGGGGACAGGCTTGGCGTTGATGCGTCCGACAGGCGGCGCGGGGGCTCGAGCCGGGGCTTTTTGGGTTTTGGTCAAGGTGCGCGTCGCCCGCGAGCCGCGCGCCGGGGCGAGCAGGGCGGCGTTCAACGCTTTGATCTCGTCGCTCGTGCGGTCGGCGGGCTCCAGTGCAGCCAGGGCGGGCGTGACCTCTTTTTCGCCTTGCAGCGCCAAGATGCGCGCGTCTTGCAGCGCGAAGCCGTAACTCTCCAAGACATCTCCCAGTTCGGTCAACGCTTTCTTGAAGCGCTCGTCCTTCGGGTGCCCCTCGAGCCAGGCTTGGGCGTCCACGCCGTCCAACGGTTCCCACACCGTGTAATACGCGCCGGGGCGCGCGACCGCGTCCAAGAGCAAAGCTGACCCTGCATTTTTGACCGCCGTGCGGTAGCGGTGGAATCCGCTGCGGCTTTTGGGGTCGGTGACGAAGAACCAATCCACGCGCACGGTGCGCCCATTGGCGTCCACCGCTTCGACGCGCCGCCAAGCGTCGGTGCGCTCGAGTTCGCGTGCAATGTCAAATTTGCCGTCCAGCCGCTCCGCCATTTGAGGAGGAGTGTATCAAGACGTGGTGAGGATCGTGAACGCTTCGTGCACAAAGCTCCGTGTACAAAGGCGGTGTGGCTCGGGCGCGCGTGGTCTCGAGGAACCAGCAGTGTCCCCAGTCCGCACGAAATGCGGTAGATTTTCGCTCAACATGCCGATCAGCAAAGCCGAGGTCTTGCGCACCCTGCGTTCCGAAGAGGTCAAATTCCTGCGCTTGCAATTCACGGACCTTCTGGGCGTCGGCAAGAACGTGGAAGTGCCGGTCAGTCAGTTTGAAAAGGCGCTGGACGGACAGATCACGATTGACGGCTCTTCAATCGAGGGCTTTACGCGGTCCGAGGAATCGGACATGCTGCTGCAACCCGATTGCGACACGTTGCGGGTGTTTCCAGCGTTCTCGGAAACCGATGCCAAGCACGGGCGCGTCGCCAGGGTGATCTGCGACATCGCGCTTCCCGACGGCACGCCGTTCCAAGGCGACCCCAGGAACGCCTTGAAGCGCACCCTCGAGCGCGTCAAAAAAGCGGGGTTCGAGAACGCGTTCGTCGGACCAGAGATCGAATTCTTCTTGTTTCAACGCTCGGGCACCGGAACCGCCACGACGGTCACAAACGACGCCGCCGGGTACTTCGACCTCGCGCCGGTGGACCGCGGCGAGGAAGCCCGCCGCGAGATGGTCAACACGCTCACGCTTTTGGGGTTTGAAGTCGAAGCCGCACATCACGAAGTCGCGCCCGGTCAGCACGAGATTGACTTCAAATACGCCGACGCCTTAACCACTGCCGACGCGATCACCACGTTCAAGTTCGTCGTCAAAAGGGTTGCGCTCGAGCACAACCTGCACGCGACGTTCATGCCAAAACCCATCGAAGGCATCAACGGCAACGGCTTGCACCTGCACCTGTCGCTGTTCAAAGGCGGTGCGAACGCCTTTTATGACCCAAAAGCGCAGTACCAACTGTCCAAAACCGGCTTGTACTTTATTGACGGCATCTTGGAGCACGCGCCGGGCATGTTGGCGATCACCAACCCGCTCGTCAACAGTTACAAGCGCCTCGTGCCTGGATACGAAGCCCCGACGACTGTGGCGTGGAGCGCGAGCAGCCGCAGCGCGATGATCCGCGTCCCCGCTCGGCGCGGTGCAGGAACCCGCGCGGAGTTGCGCATCCCCGACCCGACCGCGAACCCGTACCTGGCGCTCAGCGCGATCCTCGCCGCAGGCCTGGACGGCTTGCAAACGAAACTCGAGCCGCCGCCGCCGATTCAACGCGACGTGTTTGAAATGAGCGTGCGCGACAAGCGTCGCCACAAGGTCAAGAACCTGCCGACGACGCTGCGCGAAGCGCTGAACGAACTCGAGGGCGACCGCGTGATCCGCGACGCGCTTGGGGACCACATTTACCAGCACTACATGGAAGCCAAGCGCGCAGAGTGGAAGCTGTACGCGGCGACCGTGCACGATTGGGAGTTGCGGCGGTATCTCGAGATGATGTGACCCCGGAGGGCAGGGCTACCCGAGTCCGCAGTCCAGTGTTGCGTAGGGGCGAACCTCGTGTTCGCCCGGTCAGCGCCAAGCGCAGCCAACGGCGGATTGGCGGCTCGGGAAAGGTTTCGAGATGCGGCTCATCTTCATTTACGGATTGCCCGGAACCGGCAAACTCACCGTGGCTCGAGCGTTGGCGGAACGGACGGGAATTCGGCTGTGCCACAACCACTTGACCGTCGATTTGGCGGCGAGCCTGTACCCGCACGGCAGCCCGGAGTACACGGAGTTCGTGCGCTTCCTGCGCCTCGAGACGTTCCGGCGTGCCGCCGAGAGCGATGTGGATTTGATCTTCACGTTCTGGTACTCCAACATCTCGCAAGCCAACGTGAACGCGTACCGCGCGGTGATCGAAGGCGCAGGCGGCAGCGTGCATTTCGTCTACTTGCACTGCCGCCCCGACGTGCTCGAGACCCGCGTGATCAGCCCCTCGAGACGCGGCAAGAAAATGGACAACGTGCCCAGTTTGCGCCTTGCGCTCGAGGAATACGGCACAGCGGACCGGATTCCGGGCACGCACTTGGAAATTGATAGCTCCGACCTCGAGCCCAGCGCAGTTGCTCAGCGCATCGTGCAGCACTTTGGTCTCGAGCCAATGCAACAACTTGCATCACCGACCCAGTGACGCTCCAGTGACGCTCGGTTGACTACGCTTCGCCCAGAAGCCCATCGCCCAAGGACCACGGGCGTTGGCGAGGAGGAGCGATGCGAAAACCGTTGTTCGTCTTGTTGTTTGGACTCGCTGTTTTGCTGAGCGCGTGCCCCGCCCAGCCGCCCGATACAGCCGGAACCTGGAACCAGAGCACTTGGGACGCCGCCACTTGGAAGTAAAGGAGGGAATTGCATGTTCAACCCGCGTGATTTGAAACACTTTGCCATCGGAGCCGTCGTTGTTGCCTCTGGACTGTCCGTGCTCGCTGCCGTCAACATCCCGCACAGCTTCACCGCTGGAACGCCGATCAAAGCCGAGGAGGTCAATGCGAATTTCTCGAGCTTGAAGGCAGCGGTGGAAGCCCTGCAAAGCAGTTCCGGCATCGTCCCGGACGGCGGCGTGACCACCGCCAAAATCGCGGACAGCGCAATCACCACAGGCAAGTTGGCGGACGGTGCGGTAACCGCCTCGAAATTGGCGACCTCGAGCCCAGCGGCGAACGGAAAGTTTTTGTCGTTCAACGGGACGGGCTTGGCTTGGGCGGACGGCGTGGGCACGGTCGGTCCGCAAGGTCCTAAAGGTGACCCAGGCGCGCAAGGCCCGAAAGGCGATGCCGGTTCAGTCGGTCCCAAAGGTGATCCTGGCACGCCCGGAGCACCCGGACCGAAAGGAGACAAGGGTGATGCGGGTGTCGCAGGTCCAGCGGGACCCGCAGGTGCGCAGGGTCCGCAAGGCACGCAGGGTTCGCAAGGCGCACCCGGACCACAAGGTCCAGCGGGAGCCAACGGCGTGAGCGGATATCAAACCGTGACCACGCCGTACACAAACCAGACATTCGCGGGCAACGACGGTCGCGGTTACGATGCGTTTTGCCCTTTTGGACAAAAGATCGTGGGCGGCGGCTGGGGCGTTGACGGTTTCAGCGGTACATTTCCGCTCGTGGCATGGAGAAACGGACCATTCTCCATCAACGGGGACCGGTGGAGGGTTTTCTTGTACAACAACACCGCCACCACCAGAACGTTCAACACCATCGAGGTGTACGCCATTTGCATCAACGCGGTGTGAACACCAGCCGAATCCCTCAATCCTCGCGTGTCTGAGGCGATCAAAGCACCGTGCGTTTCGGATGCTCGAGCCAAGCTGAGCGGTCGCTCATCCACGCCAGCGTAGCCTCGTGTCGTGCCGTTGCGAGTGTTGCTGGCGATGCTGCTCTTGCCTACAGGCGTGTTCGCCGCCTTGTTCGGGGCGTATTTCGCGTGGAAGTTCTTCGCGCTGTACCTGCCGAACAAAGCCAGCGTGGACGCGTGCCTGCCCAGCGGCGGCACGTGTTCCATCGAAGGCATGGCCAATCTCGAGCTTTCGGGGTGGTGGACGGCAATCTTGCTCTTGTGCGCACTGGGTTGCGGCATCGCTGTCGTTTGGGCGTTACCCAGCCAACCGCCGAACCGTTGACCAAAGCGTCACGCACCGCGAGCCGCCAACTCACAGCCGTGTGACGGCATGCTTTTTATACTCCGTGTCAGACCCACTTGGAGAGGGACGACATGCGCAAAGGATTGCTGGTTTTGCTGCTCGGAATCGCTGTCTTGTTCACCGCTTGCCCTGGTGAAACCCCGCCCACGGACGCGGGTGGAACTTGGAACCAGAGCAACTGGAACACCGCCACTTGGCGTTGAGTGCACGACAACCAATCGCCTCGAGCCGAGGCACGAGAGGACCCCATGCCCAAAGGTCGTGATCTGAAATACGCCGCGCTCGGAGCCATCGTTGTCGCTTCTGGGCTGTCCGTGCTGGCAGCGGTCAACATTCCCAACACCTTCACAGCGGGCACACCGATCAAAGCCGAAGAGGTCAACGCCAATTTCAGCAGTTTGAAAGCGGCGCTCGAAGCTTTGCAGGGCAGTGCGGGCAGTGTGGTAGACGGCGGCGTGACCACCGCAAAGCTGGCAGAAGGCGCAATCACCACGGGCAAACTCGCCGACGGTGCGGTGCTCGCAGGCAAGCTGGGCTCACAGAACACCGCTGCAAACGGAAAATTCTTGTCGTTCAACGGCTCGGGTCTGGTCTGGGCGGATGGAACGGCTGGCACGCCCGGACCGCAAGGTCCAGTGGGGGCTCAGGGAAGCCCAGGACCTGCGGGTCCACAAGGTGCAAAGGGGGACAAGGGTGATCCGGGGGACCAAGGCCTGCCCGGTGTTCAAGGGCTACAAGGTGCTCAAGGGCTACAAGGTGCTCAAGGGTCACAAGGTGCTCAAGGATCACCAGGCGCTCAAGGTCCGCGAGGTCCTCAGGGTGTGCCGGGGATGAGTGGTTACGGACGCATCGAGCAAGCCTTCGCGTCCGAGCAATACGGTGTGCAACAAATTAAAACCTATACAGTGGATTGCCCAGTCGGTCAGAAAGTGATTGGTGGCGGCTGGAGGGCAACGGTCGGGGCCGGTGCGCCGCTGACTTCGGTGGGTGAATACCCGTCCACCGATTCACAATGGACGGTTCAACTGACCACGAACGTTGGGCAGTCAGCGCTTGTGGTCAATGTCACAGCCTATGCAATCTGCGCCAACACGCTGTAGACGCCGCACGGAAAACAGAAAAAGCTAAATATTGCGTTTAATCTGGCTTCAACGTGGGTTCAAATGCCCACGGAATCCTCAGGGCATGAAAACGCTCGCTTTCCTTGCCCTCGCTGGGACGGCCGCCGCAGGCTTGACGCTCGCCCAGACGCCCGCCAAACCCGCGCCCAAGCCCGCCCAGACCCCTGGGTTCACGTTGACGCTGACCACCAGCGAACCGTTCATCCGCAAGAGCGAGCTGCAAACCGAGATCATCAAAAAGAGCTTCAAGTTGGACGCCCAAGCGGTCGCGCGCAGCAAGAAGTTCAACAAGCTCAGCATGAACCTGACCCCGCAACTCGAGCGGATCTTCAAAGCCTTGACCCGCGAAGGCAAGGACGCGCGCTTTAACCTCGAGAACGGCTCGTGGGTCGCGCGTCAACGCAGCGCGTGGCAGGTGGACGAAAAGCAAACCAGAGAAAATGTGCTCGAGGCGATCCGGGCAGGGAAGACCACCGCCAGCGTCGCGCTCGAGGTCACGCCGCCCAAGCGCAACGTGCGCAACTGGGCGGAATCGGGCATTGTTACGCTGTACGGCGAAGGCTCCTCGAGCTTCGCAGGGTCGCCTGAGTTCCGCGTGCGCAACATCATTGTCGGGGCGAGCAAACTGGACAACGATTATTTAGAGAACGGCGAGGAGCTGGACTTCAACGGTTCCGTCGGCGCGATCAACAAAGCCACTGGGTTCGTGGAGGGCTTTGTCATTGTTGGCGGCACGTTGGAGAAAGAGGATGGCGGCGGCATCTGCCAAGTCAGCACGACCTTGTTCCGCGCCGCGTACAACGCTGGCTTGCCGATCACCGAGCGCCACCAGCACTCGCACCGCGTCAAGTACTACGACCCCGTGGGCTTCGAGGCAACGGTGTATCAACCGACGAAAAACCTTAAATTCAAGAACGACACAGGCAAGACGCTCTTGATCCAAGCCGAGTGGGATGAACGCAAGGAGACGCTGGCGTTCTACCTGTTCGGACGCGCGCCAGACCGCAAAGTCACCGTGTCCGCACCCGTCGTCACCGACTTCAAACCCGCCGCCCAGCCCAGTTACACCGCCGATCCGAACGTGCGCCTCGGCAGCCAACGCCGTATCGACGTTCCCATGCAGGGCATGACCTCGGTCATCACGCGCCGCGTCGTCATGCCCGACGGCAAGGTCCGCAACGACAGGACACGCAGTGTTTACAAGCCGTGGGGCGCGGTGTACGCGGTCAACCCCAGAGACCCGCGCCTCGCCAGGTAAACCATGAAACGCCTTGCACCGTTCGTCGCTCTCGCGCTGGGGACTGCGAGCGGTGCGCCTTTGCAATGGCAACCCGTCGAACTCGAGGTCATGCGCCTCGTCAACGCCGCACGCACGGGCGGGTACGATTGTGCGACGAAGAAACGCGACCCTCGAGCCGTCGTGCCGGCACTCGTGCCGCACCCAAAACTGCTGCTCGCCGCTCGAGCGCACGCCGCCGACATGCAACGCCGTGGGTACTTCGCGCACGAATCCTCGGACGGGCGCGGCGTCAAGGACCGCGTGCGCGCCGCGAAGTACACCGCTGTACGTGTAGGGGAGAACATCCTCGGCGGTCAGCGTTTGGGCTCGAGCGCGAAGAACACAGTCAACTGGTGGTTGAACAGCGCTGTGCACTGCCGCAACGTGATGAACCTGGCCTACACGCAGATTGCCGCTGGACACGTGTTTGTCAAAGATGACCCCGCGGGCATTCAGCATTACTGGGTGCTCGTGTTTGCCACGCCCGTTCAGCGCTGACCTCGAGACCGCCGTAGGGGAGAGGCTTGCCTCGCCCTGCCCCTCTGCCCAAGCCATCCGTCAATCGGCGGATGGCTTATCGGCAAACCTGTGCGATGCTGTTGCCCAGCGCGCACGCAGGCGCGTTCCCGTATCCGCGAACAGGGCTCGAGCCCACTGCGAATGTCATTTCCCCACAACCCAAAGCCGTCTTTCAGCCCATGCACGCGGATACCGGGCGCTTTGAAAGGGGCTTGTCATGCAACGTTTACCCGCTTCTCCCGATCTCGAGCAGTTGAAAACGCGAGCCAAAGAGTTGCTGCGCGCGGTGCGTGCGTGCGATCCAGCCGCCCTCGAAAGCATCGCGTGGTTGGGTGAACGCACGGCGTTTTCGCTCGCCACGGCGCAGTTCGTCGTGGCTCGAGGGTTCGGTTTTGCTTCGTGGGCGCGGCTGAAGGCGTATGTCTCTGTGCTCTCGAAGTCTGTGAAGACGACGAACCACCGCCAACGCATTCGCGCGCTGACCGTGGAACTCCTCGAGTTGGCACGCACCCGCGACTTCGAGACGCTGGCGGCGCGGCTTGCGATTCCCTTGCGCGACATCCTCGAGCTGCGCGCGGAACTCGTCGCTCTCAGACTGCATGGTGCGTTCGTGGACGCGTTGCTCGAAGGTTTACAGCACCCCGCGCCGCCTGTGCGATTCAACTGCGCTGGTGCACTCGATCACCTTGCGGACGACCGTTGCGCGTCTGCCCTCGAGCGGTTGCTCGGCGACCCTGTGCCCCGCGTGCGGCGCGCAGCGTTGCACTCACTGGCGTGCGATGCCTGCAAGATCGCGCCGTTGCCAGGGCGCGACGACCTCGTGCCGAAGTTGATCGCGCTGGCCACCGACGACCCGAACGCGCGGGTGCGCAGCGCGGCGTTCAACGCGTTGGTGCTCAGTTGCGACCCGCGCGCCCAAGCGACGGTGCGCGCTGGCCTCGAGACCGAGCGCAACGCCGGACGCCAGCGCTATTTGCGGCGCAATCTGAACGCCACTCATGCACCTTGAAAGCGTAATCGCGTAGCCTGAGCACGGGCTCGAGCAGCACAGACCGAAATGCTTTGAACGCCTGGTCCACACCACACCCAAAAAAAGCTTGTTATTGTCAGCGTTGTCACAAGCCGCGTCACTTCCAGGTGCACGGCGTTCAAGGGGTGGACTATGAAACGGTTTGTATTGATGCTGGTTGCACTGGTCTCGTTCGCGTCGTTGTCGCACGCGCAGCGCTTCACCGTCGGCGGGGCGATTGGGCTAACCAACGGTCCGCAAGCGCAGTTCAGCGTGTTCGTCGGTGCGAACGACCTGGTGAAGATCTTGTTTGTCGGCGCGGACGCGCGGCTCGAGGGGAACCTCACGCTTGGCAACAACGTCTTGGTCAGCATCGGCGGCGCGTTCCTGGGCACGTTGAACCTGGGCGTCGCCACGGTCTACGCGGGCCCGCAACTGAATTACGCCTTCACCAACAGCGCGTTTTCGTTCGGTGCAGTCGGCGGCGTGCGCTACAACTTGATCTTGGGTCTGAGCGCGTTCCTCGAGGGTGGCGTGTTGTTCACCGATCCCTTGGGCTGGCGTGTGCGCGCAGGCGCAAGTTTCAGCTTCTAAACCCGAGCAGTGAATATACGGGACGGTGTGAACGCCGTCCCGATTTACTTCGGAATCACGCCTTGACCATCGAGTTGACCTTGCTCGAGACCGTGCGACCACCGCCACAGGGTTGTTGTAGGGGCAGCCCCCCGTGACATTGACTCCGACTTAATCGTTTTTTCCGTGCTGCAAGCACAATCTCGAGACACCCTGTAACCCCCCTGCGAAGTAGGGGGGAGTCTCGAGCTTGCGAGAGACGGGGGGTCGGGCGGCGCGTGAACGACGTTCCGCCGTTGCACGACCCCCCGCCGCCCTACGGGACGGCGACCCCCTACTTCGCAGGGGGTGACCTGGTACGTTTTTGCGTTCAGGACCAGCTCTCTGATTAAGTCGGAATAGATGCCCCCCCGTGGTTGCCCTGTGCGCGATAGCGCACCAGCATCCCTCGAGAATCGGCTTGGAACCTGCGCTCGAGACCCACCATTGCTCGAGGTATCGAATCGAATCTATGCGCGTCCAGGCTTCGGCAGCACCGTTGGCGGAATAAACCCAGGTTCGGCCTTGTCGCCCTTGGGTTCGCGGCGCTTCGTTGCGAATTCGTCTTCGGGCAACGTGCCCCCCTCGAGCACCGTTTGGAATTCCTCGCCGGTCAACGTCTCGCGCTCCAAGAGCACGCCGACCACGCGTTCCATGCCGTGTTCGTGGGCGCGCAGCACTTCCAAAATGCGGGCGTACTGCGTCTCAATAATGCCCTTCACCTCGTCGTCAATGGCTTGTGCGGTGTCTTCACTGTAATTGCCGCGCTCCATGCCACCGCCGAGGAAGCTGCGTTGTTCTTCAATCAGCGCGACATGTCCGAGGGTTTCGCTCATGCCCCATTCGGCGACCATCCGCCGGGCGATGTTGGTGGCTTGCTGGAAGTCGTTCTGCGCGCCCGTGGTCACATCGCCGAATTTGAGTTCTTCCGCGGCGCGTCCTGCGAGCGCGACGGCGATGCGGTCCAGCAGGCGGTTCTTGCTGAAGTGCTCGCTCTCCGAGGGCATCGGCATGGCGTATCCCGCCGCGCGACCCCTGGGGACGACCGTGAGTTTGTGCGGACGGTCGGCGTGGGGCAACAGCAGCATGCCGAGGGCGTGTCCAACTTCGTGGTACGCGGTGATGAGGCGGTCAGCGTCGGGAATGACCCTGGACTTGCGGGCGGCACCCATGCTGACGCGGTCGGCGGCTTCATCGAGATCCCTCAACCCGATTTTTCGCCGTCCCGCTCGAGCGGCGAGCAACGCCGCTTCGTTCAGCAAATTCTCGAGATCAGCCCCGACGAAGCCCGGTGTCCGCCGTGCCACCACCCGCAAGTCCACGTTCTCCTCGAGTGGCTTTTTCCTCGAGTGGACCCTGAGGATTTCTTCTCTGCCTTTCACATCCGGCGCGTCAACGACAACCTGTCGGTCAAACCGCCCTGGTCTCAACAATGCGGCGTCCAAAACATCGGGTCGGTTCGTTGCCGCGAGGATGATGATGTCGCTTTTCGTCTCAAACCCGTCCATCTCCACCAGCAGTTGATTCAAGGTTTGTTCGCGTTCGTCGTTGCCACCACCCATCCCTGACCCGCGTTTCCTGCCGACGGCGTCGATCTCGTCGATGAAGATGATGCACGGCGCGGCTTTGCGGGCATCCTCGAATAAACTTCTGACGCGAGCGGCGCCGACGCCGACGAACATCTCTACGAAGTCCGAGCCGCTGATGCTGAAGAAGGGCACTCGAGCTTCACCAGCGACGGCTTTGGCGAGCAGGGTTTTGCCGCTGCCGGGAGGTCCGACGAGCAGGACGCCTTTGGGGATGCGGGCGCCGATGTCGTGGTAACGGGCGGGGTTTTTGAGGAAGTCCACGACTTCGGCGAGTTCTTCTTTGGCTTCGTCGCACCCCGCCACCTCGCGGAAGGTGATCTTCGGGGCGCTCTCCGAGACGATTTTGGCCTTGCTGCGCGCGAAGCCCATCGCGCCGCCGTCCCCGCCGCTCGAGCGCATGCCACGCAGCATCAGCCACAAGAAGGCGCCCATAATCAGCAATGGAATCAGCGTGGTCAGCAGGGCCAACCAGTTCAACGAGGAGGTGGTTTCGACGCTGACCGATTCCACACCGCGGTCGCGCAGGTATGACGGGCTGCCCCACGGGTCCAGGGCGGTCGTGGTGCTGCGGAAGCGCGTGCCGTTCTTGAGCTGCGCGGTGATGTCAATGAGGTTGCCTTGTGGGCTGACCGTCACGCTTTTGACCTGCCCGGCTTTGGCGGCGGCGACGAACGTGGAGAAGTCCTTGGGCTCCAATTGATTGGGGCGAACGTTGATGCTGATGACCACCACGAGCGCGATCACGAGCGCGATCACGATCCAGATGTTGATCGGGGGCCGCTTCATGCCCAGAGTGTACGCCTGCGGGCCCATCGGCAATGGGGCAATTCGCCGCATTGCGCAGCGGTGACTCGAGGGGGCACGGCGATGCGTTGATCCTCGAGACCAGTTGATCCCAACGGTGACTCGAACCTCGAGCGGTGATTGGAATGGTTGACTGGCGCAAAAAACCCGAGGGACGCGCGTGGTAACGTCGGGACGTGGAGCTGCGCAGCGAGGAATTTCAGTTCAATTTGACGCTCGGCGGGCGACCCGCGGGGTCGCAACGCCTGACCACGCATTTCGAGCGCGGCTTGTTCGTGATGCGTTTGGACGCGCATTTTCAGGGTGGTCTGGGTTCGCACAAGCGTTCTCAGGTCAGCCGTTTGGCGCTGGACTCGCGCTTGCCGACGGTGTTCACGGAGAACGACAACGGGCGCGTGTTTGAAACGACGTTTGACCGCCGCGACGGGTTGGTGCGCGTGCGCCAGCACCGCGACGAAGCCAGTATCGCGCTGACCCAGGATTACCAAGATCCCGTGTCCGTGCTGCAATTCTTGCGCGATTTGCCGGATGACGTGCGCAGTGTGCGTGTCCCGATGGTCGGGGGCACCGTGCTGGTCACGCGTTTGGAGGACGAGACGGTGGACAGCCCGTGGGGACCGCGACCGGCGCGGGTGTATTACCTGAGACCGGGTGTGAATCTCGTCTACATCGAACTCGAGGCGCCGCACCGAATCTTGAAATTGACGCAAACGGTCGGACGTTCAGCGCTCGAGGCGAGCCTGAGTCGCTTTGTAGAAGGTCCCGCTGCGCCCGTGGACGCGCAACCGGCTCGAGGGGGCGGATCGCGCCGCGAACGCTCGGACGACACTGCACAAGCCAACACCGTGCGCGCCAAGCGCGCGCAACGCCAAGAGCAGCGTCAAGAGCGGCGGCTCGAGGGGCGTCAGGAGCGCGGAGCGCAAAAAGCAGCCGCGCCGAAAAACAACGCGCCCAAACCGCAATCCAATGTGCCGGCTGCTGAGGGCACAGGCGAATCGCGCTCGAAGCGCCGCCGCCGCAACCGCGCGGCACGCTTGGAAGGACGTTCGGAGGAACGCGCGACAGTGTCAGCCATGCCTGCGAAACCTGTTCAAGCGCAACCCAACCCCGAGCCCTCAGGTGCTGCGCCTGCGGGTGATCCAACACGCAAGCGCCGCAGGCGGCGGCGTGGTGGGCGCTCGAACAGTGGCAACGCGGGCGGCGGGAACGGCGGCGCTGGGTCATGAGCGAGGAGTCGTGAGCGTCGCGGTGCTCGAGGGTGCGCAAGCGCTCGAGGCGTTGACGCGTCGGTTTGGTGAGGACACGGTCCCCGCCCACGTTTTGGAGCGCAATCGCGCCTTGTATGGGGAGCCACTGACGCCCGCGCAGGCGGTGGAGCGCATCCTGCGCGATGTCCGGCTCGAGGGCGACGCGGCGCTCGAGCGCTACGCTGCACTGCTGGACGGTGTGCCTGCGTCTGGCACGTTCGAGGTGACGCGTGGGGCGATGCTGGAGGCTAGAGACAGCCTGGAACCCGCGCTGCTCGAAGCGATCCGCCACGCGGTGCGCCGCGTTCGCGCTTTTCACGAACTGCAACCTGCGCACGGCTTCATGAAGCGCGACGACGAGGGCGTGCTGGGGCAACTCGTGCGTCCATTGGAGCGCGTCGGGTTGTATGCGCCCGCTGGGGCGAACCCGCTCGCCTCGAGTGTGGTTCACACGGCGGTCGTCGCCAGCGTCGCGGGCGTCAAAGAAATCGTGCTGTGCAGCCCGCCGGGACGCGATGGTCGCGTGGATGCCGTGACGCTGGCGGCGGCGCTCGAGAGTGGCGTGCACCGCGTGTTCGCGCTGGGCGGCGCGATTGCCATCGGTGCAATGGCGTACGGAACCGCGAACGTGCCGCGCGTAGACAAAATCGGCGGTCCCGGCAACATCTACACCGTGCTGGCGATGCGCCAGGTCTACGGTCAGGTCGGCATCGTCAGCCTGCCCGGTCCGACGGAAACGCTGGTCGTCGCCGACGACAGCGCCAATCCCGTGCACGTCGCCGCTGACCTGCTCGCCCAAGCCGAGCACGTGGACGCTGAACCCGTGCTGGTCGGACTGTCTATGGGGATCATTGAACGCACAGTTGCCGCGCTCGGGTCACACGTTGAAGCGCTGCCCGAACCCAACCGCACGTGGGCGCGCACCGCCTGGGCGACGCGCGGCAAAGTCGTGCTCGCGCAGAGCCGCACGCAAGCCCTCGAGTTTGCCAACCACTACGCCCCAGAGCACCTCTGCCTGCTCGTGGAGGATCCGTGGTCGCTGTTGGATCAGGTGCAGCAGGCGGGTGGTGTGTTCGTCGGCGAGGACAGCATGGAAGCCTTGGGCGATTACGTCGCCGGTCCCAGCCACGTGATGCCGACGATGGGCACGGCGCGGTTCTCCAGCCCCGTCAACGTGCGCGACTTTCAAAAGATCATCAGCGTCGTCGGCATCAACCGCGCGACCTTGAAGCGCATCGGTGGCGACGCTGTGCGCCTCGCCCGCGCCGAGGGCTTGGAGGCGCACGCCAGGGCGATTGAATCCAGGCTCGAGTAAGTTGCCGACGCTACATTTGCAACTGCGCGACCACCAAGCAGTTTTTCGTAGAGGCAGCTCGTCACGCCGTTTCGCTTTGCGAACATGGGTTCGACGCGTGCACAGGCACGATGGCTGCCCTATGCGCCGGGAGGCGCACCAATGTCCCTCGAGAATCGGACTGCACATGCTTTTCTCGAGACTGGCGCATCCACGCCATGAACCACGAGACTGCATTCGTTACGCCACAGTTACACCATTCCACCCCTCGAGAATGGTTACGGCTCGAGGGGTGGATGTTTTGCTGCACTTAATTTTTTGGAGCGGGTAAACGGACTCGAACCGTTACCAGAAGCTTGGAAGGCTGCTGTGCTACCATTACACCATACCCGCGTACTGCACGCCCTACTTGTAAACTGCTCGCTGTCGCTGGTCGGGGCGGAGGGATTCGAACCCCCGACCCTCTGGTCCCAAACCAGATGCGCTACCAGACTGCGCTACGCCCCGAATCCTCGCGGACAGCTTGGGGAGTTTAGCGTGAGGTTCGAGGATTTGCAAGCTGAATTCCTCGGGCGTCCCGAGAACTGGCGTGCTCGGGGTGGTGAAGCCAACCCAACCGACTCGAGGGCACTGGGTTCTGACACGGGCACGGTATCGTGCTTGGCGATGCGGCTTTACTTTATTCGTCACGCGCAATCGAGCAACAACGCCTTGTACGACGCGACCGGTGCGGAAGTCGGGCGCAGCGACGACCCGGAGTTGACCCCGCTCGGCGTCCAACAAGCCCGTGCCCTCGGGGATTTTTTGGAACGTGGCACCGACCCCCTCGAGCGTGGCAAGGGCGCTGCCCCAAGCACCCCCGAAGCGGCTCGAGAGGGTGCTGCTCGAGACGGTGCGGTGCAGCCTGCCCGTGGCGCGGCACTGACGCACCTGTACACCAGTCCGATGACGCGCGCCGTGCAAACCTCGCTCGAGGTGGCGCGTGGCACAGGGTTGACGCCGCTGGTTTGGGAGGACTGGCACGAGGCAGGCGGCATTTGGTTGGAAGAAGGCGGGGTGCGCGTCGGGCGTGAAGGCAAGGACCGCGTGTACTTCCAGCAGCATTTCCCAAACGTGCAATTGCCGGAAGGGTACGCCGACAAGGGCTGGTGGTCGCGGGCATACGAGACCGACGCGGAACTGTACCCGCGTGCGGCTCGGGCTTGGAAAACCTTGCTCGAGCGTCACGGTGAGACGCGCGACCGTGTTGCCATCGTCTCTCACGGGTTGTTTTACGCGTATGTCGTCGCGGTGGCGTTCGGGTTGCCTTCGCTCGAGGGTGTGTTCTTCGTCATGAACAACACGGGCGTCACGCGCGTTGACCACAAAGAGAACGCGCATGGAACGACGAATTTGGTCTACGCCAATCGCCTCGCCCACTTGGAGGACACCCAGGTCAGTTGAGCCAACCGTGCACGCTGCACCAATGTGCCCCCTGCCTCGGTGATGTGCGCCGCGACTGTCTACCGTGCGCGCAACCCTGGTGGGCTCGAGGAGGCGTGCGTGAACCGAAGAGGCTTTTTGAAAACAGCGGCGGTGGCAGGTGCAGGACTCGTGACCACGGGTTTGATCGCGCCGCAAGCGAGGGCGAACGCGGCGATGGCAGCCGCGGCGACGCGCTGGCTCGAGGTGATCGGTGCGCAACGCGCCCAAGGCAACCTGCGGCTGAATGCAACCGAACGCACTGCCTGGCACTGGTTCCCAGACAACTTCTACCCGAACCGCGAGGGCGTGACGTTGAAGGACATGAACCCTGGAGCGCGCACGGCGGCCCTCGAGTTGCTGCGTGCCAGCACGTCATCCAAAGGGTACGAGAAGGCACTGGCAATCATGGCGACGCAGCGCGACCTCGGGCGAGACCCGCTCGATTACCACGTCACCGTGTTCGGCACACCCGGCGCGGACGCGTGGGCGTGGGCGCTCGAGGGGCACCACTTGTCGCTGAACTACAGCGTGCGCGGCGCGCAGGTGGTCACGGCGCCCATTTTCCTGGGCGCGAGCCCGACATATGTGAACGGCTCGAGGCGTGCGGTGATGCGCCGCGAGGAAGATGCGATGCGCGAGTTGATGCGCTCGCTCTCGCCAGCGTTGCGTGGGCGTGTGGTGTTTGACGACACCACGCCGGGCGACACGGTCACGCGCAATGCCACGCAAGTCCAAGGGCTCGAGTCGGTCGGCGTTGCGGTGAGCGAACTCTCGAACGCGCAAAGCGCGCTCGTCCTCGAGGTCGTCGCGGAGTACCTGAGCGTGCTGCCCTCGTCCATCGCCGCCTCGAGACTCGAATCAGTACGTGCGCAACTCGGCAGTGCCCGCATTGGTTGGGCAGGCGGTCTCGAGCCCCGCACGCAGCACTACTACCGCTTGCAAGGGCGCGATTTCCTCTTGGAGCACGACAACTCGCGCGATGGTGGCACGCACATCCACAGCGTTTGGCGTGAGATCGGACGCGATTTCGGTGTCGGTTTGTTATAGGCGTTTCAAATAAAACCCGTGCACGCCGTCCACCGACGAAAACCCCGCGCGCTGACCGACTTTGAGCGTCTTCCACGATTGATCGAGCACGCCGACCACGAGCGGAATCTGACCACTGCGCAGCACGACAAAGCCCTGTTGGGTCTCCATGACTTCCCCAACCGCCTCGAGCCCAGAAATGGCGGTGACTGTGAGCGCGTCCTCGCCGTCCGTGGCGAACACGGTCTCTGCCACGGGATGCACGATCACCAAGCCCGCGCCGTGCCGCGCGGTGTACGGACCCGTGCGGTCAAACAGGTAAATCACCTTGTTGTTCAATTTCACTTCCATCAGCGGCGAGGCTTCGGGCTGCGGGTAAACCACGGTGTTGAGTGCATGGTGCTTGAAACGCTCGATGAACTCAGCGACGGAATGCTCGAGGACAGGCATGTGCTTGGCATTGTACCGTTCGCCGTTTGACCCGGGTTCAGTTGCCGTTCGTCTGCGGCACTGGAATCTCGAGTGCCGCGTCTGGCACAGCTTCGCTTCAATTTGACCGCAAGGTGTTGACAGCTTGGGGGTTGGGTGCTACTCTCTTGGTCGCCCTTGAGAGGGGAGCCGCCCAAAAAGCGCGCAAGACCTCGACAGGGAGGGTTCATTGACAGAGTGGTTGTTGATGCGAGTTAACGCAACTCGAGGGGCAGTGGTTGCTAAAACCATTGTGTCTCGAGGCTTGTGTAATGAAAAAGGTCAAGTTAAGAAGAGCACACGGTGGATGCC